>CABECV010000355.1_pt1 | contig 15438 bp, 11 predicted proteins | sample 3422511 | NCBI WGS metagenome assembly CABECV01 (sample SAMEA5534327, study PRJEB31848) | metagenome | biome: tundra; feature: field; material: soil | place: USA | collected 2013-05 | depth 0.15 m | reverse complement strand
GCTGCGGCCCCCCTTCAGCGCTGGCATCCCAGAGATTTGCAGTAAAGAGAACCGGGTACTTGACCCCATTCCATTGGGAGTTGAGCGTCGTGTTGAAGGAGTCGAGGTAGTTGTTCAGCGAGCTGTAGAGATCCTGGAAGGACTTGGGCACCGGCGGCGGTGTACTGGCACTGCACGGAAATTCACCTGACAACGTCAGGATTGCGAATAGGCAGAGGCCGGACTTCCTCAGCACTGAAGAACGAGATAAAGAGAGCATAAAATCCTTTAATATGCCGTTTGTCGCGTGGCGCGCGAGCACTGCGCACCATTTCCTGACATCACAGTGGCCCGAAGTGTCTTGCGTATTTCCCGGCGTCTGTCATAGATTCAGATGTCCATATCCGAAACTTCGCGAATTGACCTTTCGCGTGGATAGCTCAGGCCAGCCATCGGCCGGCTGGCAACACACGTCTCTTCCTGGGATAAAATTAGACAGCAATTCGGCAGCCGTTCGGATTTCGGGCGAAGATTTACTGAAAGTAAAGGATTTCCCAGCCGGGCATGCCGGGCCGGCGCCTATAAGGGGCGACAATTTTTCCGGGAATTCTTACACGGCGCTGCCCGCAGTCGGCGGCGTCTGACGGCGGATGTGCTCTGCGGAAATCGGTTAACGCATTTCCAGATCTTGCAGGCTATACCCGAAAGCGCGTACCCGCATTTCATAGCGCGCACTCCATTCCTGGATGGACGCGCTGGTCTGCGGATTCGTCGCCATTTCCAGCCATTGTGCGAAATACCTCTGGTTATGTTCGGTGGTGGCCGCGAATGAGGTTTCGTGCGGCGCCACTCCCAGAAACGCACAGATCTTGCGCAGCGTAGCGGCCGGCTCTTCCACGAGGGTCTCGTATCCGACCGTCATGACACGCTGCAAATGAGGGCGATCCGTCTCAAATGTCTCATGTGCTGCCAGCCAGTGTTCGATCAGGGAGTCCAGGCTCCGGGTGCTCCATTTCGTGGTGGCCAGCGAGACGGCCACCGGATGCCGCACAAGGATCACGAAAGAGGAACTCGGAAATGCGCTTTGCAGGAAACGGGTCATGAGCAGGTGCGGGGGAGATTTTTCCAGCAGATAGCGTTTCGAGAGATCCCAGTAAGGAAACCAGTCGACGGCCAACTGGGCCTTATTTCCCGGCGTCAGCAACTCCGAGGACTCCGTGAGGTGCGCCTCGGGCGCAAAGGCAAAGCTGCCGGGTCCTCCGTAACACATTGCCGGGGGATATATGCCTTGCAAAAACTGGCCTTCATCCTCGAGCGGAGCCCATTCCGCGGCTACCTTATTGTTCGCAAAACCGGTCATCTCCGGATGCTCCCGAAGCATCCGGAAAAGCAGAGTGGTGCCACTGCGATGCAGTCCGCATAGAAAGACGAAATGGTGCGACTGCGCAATTTCCCGTGCCTGACCGAAACTTAGCGAGCTGGCAGGGTCTGTGGTAGCCGTCAAGATGGGTTCTGGGGATTGCTGCTGCATTCACCCAAATTATCACGAGGTTCCGCGGAGATGTTGCCGAAGCGGCCCAGGGGCGGCCGGATGGGAATGCGCCGCGAGCGATCGCGCGAGGGGGCTCCGGCCCGTCTGGCGCGCGCCATGCTGTAGCACGGCTCGCGTATCCGCCAAGGCCGCCGGTACGGCTGGCGAGACGTTCCGGGCGAGCAAGGTGTTCGATGGTTGAATCTCAACCGCCTGCCAGTGGATTCCTAACCACAGGACCCGATAACCGAACTCCTCCCGCGAATAATTTGCCATCGGTGGCCGGCCTACGAAGAGCTCCTCGACCGGCACGATTCCGGGCGGCGCGACAACTCGCACTGGCTAGGGGCGTTGCTATGCTGGGGTTGTGGTTTCAGGAGTTGGGGCAGGGGAAAACGGGTGTTCCGGAAGGCGGCAGAGCGGCGGCGAGGATGTGGAGTTGAAGCCGCCCGCCATGGAGCCGGCGATGTACGCGACGTACGCAAATTGGGCACGTGGACGCGAGCCAATGCTAAACTTGTTCCTTTGGGGGACGGCGAACCGCGAGATCCCCCTGGCGCGCGGACGGGAGCTTTGCGAGAAGCTTGGCGCGCCAGACTTTCGAGGCGATAGAAGGCGGGGGCCACCTGGTCATGCGCGGACGGCCCGGATCGATTAACCAAAGAATAGAGGAATTAGCGCTCTTCACGAAATAGCCTGGGCGCCTTCCGGGCCCGGCGGCAGTAACTGCGGTGCCCTGCGCGGCGGTAGCTTATTCGACCTTAAAAGACATATGTCAAGATTCTTGTTAACCTGCTGGTCCTTCACCGGGCATCTTTTCCATGGCATCAATATTGGACGCGCTTTGCGCGAGCGCGGGCATGAGGTCGCATTCTATAGCGGTCCGCGAGGCGCGCAGGTGTTTGCCGACGAAGGCTTTACCTTGTTCCCCTTTGAGAAGCTGGATGAAGAGGCGCTGTACGACTTCGTGCTCAAGCCCAACCGCGAGCGGTCGGTCAAAGACACGTTGAAGTTTACCCAGATGTTACAGAGCCTGCTGCTGGGCACTATCCCGGCGCAGTTGGAAGATCTCGAGCCAATCCTTGCCAGTTGGAAGCCGGATGTCCTGGTGACGGACGGCACCATACTGGGGCCCATCCTGATAATGCGGGAAAAGTACAACATCCCGGTGGCTACTTTGGACTATTTTTGCTGTCTGGTCCCGGGGCCGGACGTCCCGCCTTTCGGGCTGGCTTTGCCGCAGCCGCGCAACTGGTACACCCGCCTGCTGGCGCGGTCCGTGGCGCTGGGCACGCATCTGCTGACCGCCGGCATCCGGCGCAAGGCCAACGAACTACGCCAACAGCACGGCCTGCCGCCATTGACGATGTCTATCAACGAATTTTCCGGCAGCATGCCGCTGCACTTGGTGCTCAATACGCCCGAGTTGGACTACGACCGGCACGACCTGCCTCCCACGGTGCGCTATGCCGGCCCTTGCTGCCTGTGGAACAGGCCCCGTCACGAGCAGTCCGCAGACTGGTTGCAGCAGTTGCCGCGCGACAAACCCTGGGTGCACGCCACCGAGGGAACCGTGCACGTGACCGCGCCGATCGTGCTGCGGGCCGCCGCCCAGGGCCTGGCAAACCTGCCCATGGAGGCGATTCTGACCGGCGGCAAGCGCGAGCCTTCGGAGCTGGATCTGGGGCCGATCGCTCCCAACATCCACGTGGTGCGGTGGGTGTCGCACATCGACCTGCTGCCCTTGCTGGATGTCATGATCACCACCGGCGGCGCGGCCAATGTGAAGTCCGCCCTGGCCGCCGGCGTGCCCCTGATCATTGTCCCAACGGAATGGGACAAGCCGGAGATCGCCCGCCGCGTCGAGCAGAGCGGCGCGGGCCTGCGCCTGATGCCGCGGCATTGCACGCCGCAGCGCATGCGGGAGGCCGTCGAGCGCGTGCTGCACACGCCGTCATACCGCCAGAATGCGCAGCGCATCGCCGGCATTTTCGCCAAATATGGGGGCTCGGCCACCGCTGCTAAATTGCTGGAAGAACTGGCCGCGAAGCACGCGCCGGTGCATTGATTCGTGGCGCAGGCAATCCAGCCCATTGTGGGGCAGGCCCTCGGCCTGCGGCGGCCTCTCAGGCCGCCCCGCACGCGCTTTCTGGTGCCAGAGAGGTTCCTGGCAGGGACACCCGCCTGCTCGGCCGCCCGGCGCGTGCGGCTTCCGCCGCGGCTGGCGTGGGGTTTCCGCTGCGGCCGGCGTGCGGGAGCGCTCCGTTACGTGAGTTGGATCTCTTCAAACACGCGCTTTGTACAGGCGGTGGAGGACCCATTTAGTCCGTGTACATCGCCTGTCCCACGCAGGCTTGCAATCCAACGAGAAATATAGCACATTATGAGTGGGACAAATTCTGAAATATGCTCCGCAAACGCGCTCACGTCATTCTGCCCGCAGATCTCCTCGCCGAGGTGGACCGGCTGGTGGGCGAGCGCGGCCGAAGCGCCTTCCTCTCGGATCTGGTACGGCGGGAAATCCAACGCCGCAACCTGCTCGCCGCGCTCCGGGAGGCCAAGGGCTCGTGGAAAACGCAAGAGCATCCTGAGTTAGAGGAAGGTTCCGAAGCATTCGTCGACCGCTTGCGCGCCGAGAATGAAGCCCGTCTCAAACCCCTCCCGGATGCTTGATGCCCACCTTTCTGCTAGACACGACCTTTATCCTCGATGCGACCGCCGCGGCCGGGCCGATCTCATGGAGCGGATGATTTTGGAGCAGCATACGCTGGCTTGCTGCGCCATCAATGTCGCCGAGGTGTATGTGGGCCTGCGCGCCCCGGAAGCGGCCAAAACCGAAACCCTCCTGCGGCAGCTCGCCTACGTTCCTATCCGCTGGGAGGCGGCCAAACTCGCGGGCGATTTGAAGCGCGAATGGGCGCGCAGAGGACACACGCTCACCTTAACCGACACCACCGTGGCCGCGGTGTGTTTGATCGAAGGGCTCACCCTGGTGACCGATAATCGCAAGCATTTCCCCATGCCGGAGCTGGCGCTCTATCCCTTGCCCGAGGGGGTAATGGGGTGGCGGGCGCCATCAGTGGGTTGAGTGGTTTTGGGCCATTATGCCGGATTGCGCCCTAACGTATGCTGGGGTCAGCTTGTCCTGGCAGGCTTCAGCCAGTGACATATCCCGCACTGCCCGGTGCTCACTGAAAACAAACGCCACAACGCAATCCGTCAACCGCATTTCCGTCGCCGCCATGCTACGCTTACACCGGACAGTGGGGCGGACGCCCTCGTCCGCGCGCGACCCCCTGGTCGCGCTTCCCTTACCCTCGATCTTTTGAAATCTGAATATAACGATCCGGGTGGCTCGCAACGGGTTCCCCACCCCGATCCCTGAAACCCGAATATACGATGGCGCGGCCGGGAGGGTTCCCCGTGACGAACCCAAAATCAGATTACGAAACGAACCCAATCGGTCCTTTGTTTTCAACAAAAGCTCAAAACGAAAGCCAAATTCCAGCCAGGGGAGACGGTCCTGAAGCCCGCTCGGCCCCGCCGATGGGCCTTTGTTCACGGGGTTGGCCCCACGCGGGGACGCCGCGCACAACACAACGGAATGTTACAGAATGTTACGCAGAAAACTTGTTGCAGGCGCCGGGTGCAGGCCGAAAGCCGGCGGGCAAACCTAAAAGGCTCGCTGCGGCGCCCCAGGGCCTCATTTCAGCGCCCAATCGCCTAAGGACCCGCTCCGCGAACTACTAAGACGTCTAGTACCGTAGCTGGATGCGCCTATGGACACTCGAAAGGGGGAAATGCTACTGTTGGATAGTTCGGGATTTGAGAGGAAAGTTACCTTTATTTGCAACGGGCAGCGGACCAAAGTGCCGCGCCCTGCCTGGAGGAAATTGCATGTTACCGTCCGTTGGTTTCCATAAGTTTAGATTTGGAGTCTTAGGCTTGGCCCTCGTGTTTCTGCTGGGGCTAGGGGCGTTTCCCACGCAGGCAACGGCACCCCCGCCCGCCCCGCCAGTCACGGCCGACAGCGTCCTGCCTAACCTGTTTTACGGTGCGACTCTGCCGGGTGCGTCGAACGGCCCGGTGTTGGTATTCGTGCACGGGTTATCGGGTAGTTACGCCGACTGGCTGGAGTCCGCCAACTGTCCGCCCTCCCCTACTCAGTGCGGGCCGAAGGGCGCTGGTATCGGAACGGGAAACGACATGTACGACTACGCCTACGAAGCCGGATTCCGTACGGCCTTCATGAGCCTGAGCGCGAACAACCAAAGCAACAGCGCCACGATCCAGGCCAATGCGGCGATGCTCGAAACGATCTTTCCCAGGATCCTGGCCAATTTCGGGGTATCGAAGGTTTATTTCGTCTGCCACTCCAAAGGAGGGCTGGATCTGCAGGCGGCCCTCGCCACTCCGCAGTGGATCGGCATCGCCAACGCGGTGTTAACTTTTGGCACTCCAAACCAGGGGGACGCGCTGGCCGACTGGCTCTTCCTTACCGCCAACGGACAGGCGGCTGGACAGGCTTTGGGACTGCTGACCCCGGCGATACAATCCCTGGAAACCGCGAACGTACTGAATTTCCGAAAGCAGTGGGACCCCATCTTCCAAAATGCTCAGATTCCCTTTTATACCGTAGCAGGCGATGTATGCTCGGAGACCGCAACGACGAAACCCAGCCAAGCCTGCATGCAGGTTCCCGCGGGCACGGGGACTCTTCTGCTGTCGCTCACCGGTGGGACTAAATCCCCCGCCAACGACGGACTAGTGACAGTGCCGGAAACATATCTCCCCTCCAGCTATGCCATGGATCTGGGCGTCGAACTTGAGAATCACTATCAACTGCGCCTCGGCGATAACTCTTTTAGCATGATCTACGGACGCGTGATAGCGCAGGAGAACCAGCAGCCCGGCTTTAACAGAGTGGCGACCAATGGTTTCGGCGACGCAGCCAACACCGAGGCTTGGTCGATGGCCTGGTTCAATGGCCAGTTGTACGTGGGGACGGGCCGGGATGTGTATTGTGTCACCTGGGCCGACGCGGCCGTCCAGTCCGGGCTGCCGAACCTTTATCCGCCGGCCATCGGCGATTGTAACCCGGATTATCATCTCCTGGCGTTGCGGGCGGAAATCTGGCAATACACTCCGCAGACCAATATATGGGTAAGGGTCTTCCAATCCCCGAACTCGCTGACCACCACCAGCTTTGCGGGCGCGACGGTGGCGACTGCCCGGGAGATGGGCGTTCGGAGCCTGACGGTGGTTAACGAACCAGGCGGCGTGGTGGCCTTGTACGCGGGCACTGTGACTTCCGCCCCGATGATGACCAATCACGCGCTGGGCGCGTGGCCTCCGCCCCGTATCTTGCGTTCCACCGACGGGGTGACTTGGAACCCTCTTCCGCAGGATCCCGGGACCTTCCTGGGCGATCTCTCCACAGCCAGCGAGAGCGATGTCAGTTTTCAGAATTATGGTATCCGCTCGGGCGACCAACTGAACGGCGTACTGTATCTGCAAGTCGGAGACTTTGCGGGGGTGGGCCGGGTGATTGGCTCCGTACCGGGGATGAATCCGAACGGCGGCAACAACAACTACCAATACGTCAGCCCGCCCGCCGAAACGCTACCCGTCTGGATTCTGCAGAGTTTCAACGGTTTCATGTATGCCGGCACCGGCAATCCCTACAGCGCCGTGGGATCGCCCACGCAGTATGGCCTGTGGAAGACAGATGGGACGGGCACGGCGCCCTATACGTGGACGCCGGTGATTAACGAGAATGGAGCTTACGCGCAGAGCCTGATCGCCAATTACGCGATGAGCATGCAGATTTTCGCCGATCCAACCGGTTGCCCTGCGACAGCGGGTGCAATCGCCGGCGGCGCGGGCGGATGCTTGTATGTGGGCACCGACCAACCTAGCGAAATGGTTCGGATTCACCCCGACGCGACGGGAGCGGTGCAGGTGGATGCGACGGATAGTTGGGACTTAGTGGTGGGCAATCCCCGGACCATCCCTCCGGGAGCGCCGGGCGCAGGTCAATCAATCTCTCCCATCAGCGGAATCGGGCAATACTTCGACAACGGGTTTACCGGACACTTCTGGAGAATGGGCGTGAACGGGGTTGGGGGCCCCACGTCGGGCTTGTTGTACATGAGCACTTACGATTGGAGCGGCGAGCACTATTACCAGAATGGATTCGCTGCGAATTGGGCCCAGGAATTCGGAACGGATCTGTTTCGAACCAACGACGGGATCCACTGGACGGCGGTGAGCAAGATTGGCTTGGGAGACGGCATTAATACGGGCGGCCGGACTTTCCAATCCACCCCCTACGGGCTCTTTTGGGGCACGTCCCGGCCGGCGGTCGGCGGAACGCAAATCTTCATGATCGACAACAGCACATTGGACTTTAACCGCGATCGCGTCATCGATCAGAAGGATGTGAATCTAATGACGGCCAGGCTGAACACTAAGGCGCAGCCGCACGATCCGATGGATCTGAACCAGGATGGCAAGATCACCAGCGCGGATCTCCAATTGCTGAAGACGCAATGCACCTACAAAAACTGCGCAGTGCCGGCGTTCCGGCCTGCGTCCACCACGCTGGGTGTGCCGGTGCTGCACTCCGCGCCGGGCCCCTTGGGCGGCACCGAGATAGTGTCGTTGGATTGGCCCGTCATCCCCAACGCGCAGGACTACCTGGTCTATCGCATCAACATGTCGCCAAACGACACCACGCCGCCTCCGGGTTTTGGCCCGCTGGCGTCCGCCTGCACCAACCCGGCAGTGGGGGTTCTGTCTCCCTGTTACTCCGCGAAGGCTCAGGCGGGGACAACACCTTATGGCTTTCCGGGAGCCCCTAATTTCGTGACCCGCGTCACCGCTACTGGCTCGACTGCGACGTTTACAGAGACTGCTCCTTCGACTCTGCAATTGCTGTATTTTGTGCGGGCGGAGGATGCCAACGGTAACCTTTCGGCGCCTTCCAACCTCGTGGGGGGCCCGTCGCTGGCCGCGCAGTAAGTCAACACAGCGCAGCGGAGAGTGAGCAGTGTGCCCCACTCTCCTTCGCCTAACAGCCATGCTCGTCAGTACTGGTACCGTTAGGCGGTACGCGTTAGCTCAAGGGCTTGATTTTAGAAAATATAGCGATCTAAACTCGAATGAGTACTCCATTCGTGGAGACATAAAAAGGAGAAATAATTCAATGGTTGTAAAGATGCGGTCTATCGCGATAGCGGCAGCGGTAATATCTGGTTTTGCCGCCTCGGAAAATCTGGTTGCAGCATCGCCGTGTTCTAGCACGGTGATCGTTTACCAAGCTTCAGGACAGTTTGGGAACAACGTGGTCAGCGGAACGGACAAATTCAAGCTGGCAGGCGAGCCATTCAGCATCACTATCAATGCCTGCGAGTCCGCGACGCCGGTAAAAACGGGCCCGAACTACGCCGCCTATTCTCCTCTCTATATGACGGGCACAGTCACATCTGGCCTGACCGGGCAGCCGACAACAATTGGCTCGCAGAGAATGACTCTCACATTGGTGCAGCCAGCCACCGGTCCGGACACGATCCAGTTGTCCGGTCCGGTACCGGAAGAAGGGGCTGTGATCAGTATCCACGGTAGCCTCGCATTGCCGAGTGGTACCCTGACTTCCACAAGCATCGCTCCTTTCGCGAGCGTCTCGACCATCTCAGGCAAGTCGTCCTTCAGCTATGTGGTGACTCATCCGGCGTGGGCGCCTTCCACCGCATATACCCTTGGGAAGGAGATCCTGGACCCGTCTGGGAACGTGCAGGAGGTGACGACCGTCGGGACCAGCGGGACCACGGCTCCGGTGTGGAGCGAGACCGTTGGAGCGACCACCAGTGACAACTCGGTGGTGTGGACGTGCCAAGGACCCCTCGTAACCACTACTTTGTCGGTCTTTGGAAAAGCGGCTGCCACTGTCCACACGGCGGCTGCCGCCCATGCTAGCGTGCTTCTGCATGCCGATGCCGTGCGGGTAATCACGGCCCATGCAGACGGGACGCAATCCGTGCGGCCGATGCGCGCGGCGCCGGTCGATCCGGGAGCGTCATCGGACACGGTGATGCTGCAGTTCTACGCATCCGGCGTGCGCGACGCGTCCGAGGTTCACGTGCAGATCGCGGGACAAGACGTACCGGTGCGATATTCCGGGGCGTCCGGCCATTTCCCGGGATTGGACGAGGTCACCGTGGACCTTCCGCGCAGCCTGGCCGGGACGGGTGACGTGGACGTGGTGCTGACGGCGGATGGCCAGACGGCCAGCCCCGTGCGTATCCACATTCAATAACCGTTATTGCCAAGCATTGGAGCGCGCCCCCGAATCGGACGGGGGCGCGTCCTCGCCTTCCGCAGCGATACCGCAGGACTCCCCCGGACGGACCCCCCTGGCTTACGGGCCTGTTGGGCTCGGTTATAATATTATGGAACAATACAAGGCCAATCCTTCATGCCGGCAACAGCGGACGTAAAATCCCTCGTACTCGACTATCTCAAAGCATTTGCCTCGCGGGATATGGCACGCTGCCTGTCTTTTTGCAATGAAGACGCGACCTTTCACTTCATGTGGCGCTCGTTTCGCGGCCTGAAAGGAATCGAAAAATGGCACCGGGATCGTTTCGCCGCCGATCTCCGGGTCGCCCGCGTGGCGGACATCTCCGTGGAAGGGAATACGGTCACCGTCGATGTCATCGTCACATCGAACAGGCTCAAAGCGCGCAAGGTGAACCAGGTAGGCGGGCGCATCACGCTGCGTCTGGAACGGGGCGCATTGAAGGATGTCAAATTCGGCCTCCGAAAACCGGGCAAGCCGGGTACCGAGGAATACACCGACGCATCTCTCTACCGCACCTATGTGGGCCCCTCCGAAAACTACGACGTGGCCGCCGCCATGCAGTTCAACCTGTTGACGTTCCTCGGATTGAGGGACAACCACTATCTGCTGGATGTGGGTTGCGGCTCATTGCGCGCCGGCCGGCTTTTCATCCCCTATCTGCGGCCCGGCCGGTATTTCGGAGTGGAGCCCGAACAGTGGTTGATCGAAGAGGGCATCAAAAACGAAATCGGTCAGGACCTGATCCGTATCAAGCAGCCCAAGTTCAGTAACGACCCGGACTTCACGCTGACCGGTTTCCGCCAGCAGTTCGATTTCATCCTGGCGCAATCGGTTTTTTCGCATACCTCGCAAACCCAGATGAGGCGGTGTCTGTCGGAAGCCCAAAAGGTAATGCAGCCCTCCGCGATGTTTGCCGCCACGTACTTCAAAGGGGATGCGAACTATACGGGCGAGGAATGGGTCTACCCGGGCCGTTCCAGCTTCCGGCCTGATTTTATGGATCGCGTGGCCGCGGAGCAGGGCTTGGTGTGCAAGCATCTGGACTGGCCCCATCCGCACGGCCAGAGTTGGGTGGTATTTGCGACTAGCAGCGGGGCAAGCGCCGTGCCGGATTTGACCGGCATCTGCAAATACATTAACTATGCGGGCATAGAGGCCTTGAACGCGACGGAGCTGGCTGGCTCGATCTGACGGGCACTCTGAGATCTCGCTTGGTGTAAGCTTTTGGAACAACCTGGAGACCAATGTCGATGCGGTCTTCTCACTGCCGGCGCGCACCCTGTCCTCCCCAGGGGAACCCCGGCTGACACCGTCTACAGGGACCGGCGCCTGGGCTGGCGCGTTTCTGCATACGGACAGCGGACAGGTGATCACGTCGCCTGAAGACGGAACCCAATCCGCGCGGGCTATGCCTTGCAGCGGCGGATCTAGGAGCGTTGGAGGACATATTCCGGGGCGTCCGGGCTGGCTGCCGTCGCGGCAAAACAAAGATGTGCCGGCCGGCATGCCGAGACTGGTTGCACCATTCGATGGCCTGGCTCACCTAAGTTCCGTGCGGATGCTGCGGTTGCTTGGCCTCCTAAATCTCAATCCCAGCCGGGCATGTTCTCTGCGAGAATGTTTCTTCCATGGCGAACTCACATGCGGGCAGGTCCAGGGGCAGGCAGTGACGATCACAGGCGCGTCTTCCGGTATTGGCGCGGCGTTGGTCCCGGAGCTCGGCTGCCCATTACCGGCAATGTCACTGGCGATGGCGATCCGGAGCGGCCGGTAGATCTGGCCCGGAGTCACGGACCTTGTTCGCCGCGCTCCTCGAACCCGGGCGCGCGCCACCCCCATGGCTGCTGGCTTCCACGGCGCAAACGGCCCGTCAGATCGTCTCGGCCGCCTACCGCTCCGCAAGCGCAACCGACTTCCAGCAGGGCTGGTTTACTTCGCCAGCTATCCCGAAGGACGGGGCAGGCCTTACCTGTTGCTTCCGCCAAAGCGCAGGCGCTGTCGAGCCAGCGGGCCGCTCTAGTACTATAATATCGTATACCCAAGAAAATACCCATGAAAATCGCCTTGATTGTTTGTTAAGGATTTCTTATACTCGATTTGACAACACTAGAGTTTACAGAAAGTAGATTTGCAGGAAGGAAAAGAAAAACCATGATGAGCGTAATAACAAAACTATTGAGCCTGGCGCTTTTTGCATGTTTGATTGCCCCCGTTATGTCCGCAGGTCCCATAGCTCCGTGCCCTACAGCATCTCTAGCCGTCTACGTGGCGGCTGGTGTGCCCTGCCAAATAGGATCGTTGGAGTTCAGCGGTTTCGCGTATGCCAACAACTATTTCCCGGATCTTCCCGGACCTTCCGCCAGCAATATTCTGGTCACCCCCTCGGGCAATCCGGCCGATCCCGGTTTGGACTTCTCGAGTGCGTGGAAGGTGGCCGGCGCTGGGGACGGTATGGATTCAGAAATCTCCTATGTGGTCATGACGGCCTCGGGAGCGCCTACTATTGACGAGGCGGTTCTCGGGATGACGGATACCGTCAACAGCATGCCGCTCTCGATAGAATACTCAGAATTCTTTTGCTTAGGCAAAGTCGTAACAGGGGCCGGACAGTGTCCCACGGCAGACCAACTCGATCTAGTGCTCCAGGGCCCCACTAGCGGCTTTCGGCAGACGTCCGCCGCATTCGCGCCGGTGTCCGAGATGACCATACTCAACGACATTTTTATCGAGTCGCAGGGAGCGAATGGGTGCGGAACGATCTCGAACGGCAGCAACAACTTTCCAACTGCAACGCCGGAACCGGGGACTCCCTTGCTGGGCCTCACGGGTTTGTTGGTGTTGTGGCAAATGGCGAGGGTGGGGGCCCATCGCCGGCGCCTGCGCCAGGCGTGTGACGGAACCATACCGGCACGCTAAATCCGGTTCACACCGATCGATGCGAATCGTGCCGGGGGGTGTCTCCGCTTTGGCAGGCCCGGAAGGCACGCGAATGAATTTCCGCCGTTGAACTGCCGGGCGAAGTGCCGGTCGTACCTGCCGCCTCGCGAAACGCGCGGGGGGATGGGGTTACTTCAGGCTATCAGGCGCCCATGTCCTCGCGAAGCATATTGATCGGGTTCGACATGCGCGCAGCCAGCTTGCCGCTTTTGATTTTGCCGTCCGCGAAGCGCATAGTGACTCTTCCGCTAATCGACTTGACCTTCCAGGCAGCCAGCCGTTTGGAGGACGCCACCGCATCCACGACGACCGTGTCGTCATTGACGGAGATGTTGGTCAAACGGACCATTTTCAGGTTCGCCGCGAAGCGGTCTTTATGCCAGCCGGCAATGGCTGGGAGGCCATTATAGTCGGTCTTGTTGAAATCGATGGTGGCGTCGTCGCTGAAAAACCCAAGGCAGCGCTCCAGATCCTGCGCGTCAAAGGCCTCCAGATAGGCTTGGGCGAGGGCCTTCAGATCCGCTTGGGATGCGGCTTTATTTTCATTTTCCGTATCGTTCATGATCGGTGTCCTAACCAGATGCTCACGGCGACGGCGCCTTCTTCTTTGACCGGGTCTTTGGACTTCCCCAGCGTCTGCAGCTTGTCCGCAAGCCAGGCTTCCAGTTCCGTCTCCATGTCGGCCGCCAACTGCGGCTCCTCGCCGGCCAGGTTATGCTCCTCCTCCGGATCCGCCGCCAGATCGTACAGTTCCCGGTCCGGATTCCCTAGCAGATCCGGTTGGCGGGCCAGAATAAATTTGTAGCGGCTATTGCGCAAATAGTATTTTGCCTGCCAGGTGGATTCTAGTCCAATCACGCGGTCATATCCGGAGGGCTCTTCCTGGCCCTGCAACTGCTGCAGAAAGCTGCGGCCTTCAATCTCATCCGGAACCAGACTGCCGGCCGCCTCCAGCAAAGTGGGCGCCACATCCGTCAACTGCCGGAAAGGCGCGAGACGGCTGCCCGCCCGCAACTTGCCAGCCGGCCAGCGTACGATGGTGGGCACGCGCACGGTGCAGTCATAGAGGCCATAGTGGTCATAGCAGATGCGGTGGTCGGTCATGCTTTCGCCATGATCCGCCAGCAGCATGATCAGGGTATTTTCGGCCATCCCCATCTGTTCCAGGGTGGCCTCCAGCGCGGCGATGCCCTCATCCAGATAACGGATCTCGCGGTCATAGAGTGACGTTACGTATTGCGGGTCCGTGATAGTGCCATTGGGGGTGCGCAGCCAAGTGTCCCGGGCCATGGCGCCGATCGGATGATCCCACCATTCGTCCAGGGCATGGTTGTTCGGATCGGTGGGATTGCCGCCCTTGTAGAACAGGCCGCGCATGCGTTCCGGCGGGACGTAGGGATAATGCACGTCCCAGTAATGGATGAACAGAAAAAAAGGCCCCTTGGGAACGGTCTTGATCCAGTGAATGGCGCGATCGTTCAATTCCTCCTGGGTGACGGAGGCATAAAAAACATGGTGCAGGCTCGGGTCGATGATGTACTCATAGCCGCGCCCGAACCAGATGCGTTCCCGAAACAGGGTATCCACGGCGCACGTGGTGTAACCTTCTTCCAACAGAATTTCCGGCAGGAAGGGCGTTCCGCGGGTCAGCCTGGCTTTGCCGCCGTGCGCCACCACGCCATGCGTGACCGGGTGCTGGCCGGTGAAGATGGTGGTATGCGAAGGCTGGGTGGGAATGCCCGGAGCGAACATGTTTTCGCAGAGCACTCCCTGACAAGCCAGCTTGTCGATGTGCGGGCTGGTGGGGAGCGGATATTGATAGCATCCCAAGTGATTGGCGCGCAGCGAATCTGCGCTGATCAAGATAATATTAGGTTTTGCCTGCATGGATCGCCGATTCGCCCTTGGGCGGAGTTTACTCGATATAGCCCAATTCCCGCAGCCGCTCGGCAACCAAGGCTTCGTCTTCCGGTCGCATTACGGGCGTGGGGTCTTCGGGCGGCGGGGTGGCCGGTGGCTCGGGGACAACCATATCCTCCGAGGCTTCTTTGCGGGGTTTCTGCTCCATATTCTTCTAACTGCTCTTGTTACGATACCATACGCCACCGGTCGAAGACCATCTGCCCGGGCGGTTTTCCATAGCGTAATAGTACTGGTGAGGGGCGGTCCGGCGCGCCATGAAAACGATCCTGGCCGCGGGGCCTCGGGCAGGTTTTAGGCGCGATCGCCTGCACGGCCTCCAAGTTCTGGCGCCAATTGACAGCGTACCTTTGTGCGGGGTGGTGGAGATCGAGGACTCGGGCCTGATTACGGGGTCCGGGTGCGGCAGTATTTGGCTGCCGGCTTTCCGCCCGGCGTAGGCCGCTCTTTTGATGCCGGCGCTTGCCCGTGGCGGCGAGGGAATATGACGATGTTTTGGTGGCTGACCATCGTTCCTTTCCCGTGCTATTCTACAGCACATATGATGCCCGCAAAGGCCGCCATTCGACGCCTATCTTTCCTCGGTCACCTGGCGCGCGCGGGCCTGACGACGCTGCTGCTTCTGGCGTGGGTCTTACCTTCGGCAGGCCAGGAGGCCAACGAATCCCGATACATAAGCTCGCTGAATTCGGCATTGGACAACTTAATT
>CABECV010000351.1_pt1 | contig 15464 bp, 9 predicted proteins | sample 3422511 | NCBI WGS metagenome assembly CABECV01 (sample SAMEA5534327, study PRJEB31848) | metagenome | biome: tundra; feature: field; material: soil | place: USA | collected 2013-05 | depth 0.15 m | reverse complement strand
ACAATCGGCCTGTTGGCGCGCTTTGCGCGCCTGGGCAGGCGAGGACGCCTGCCCCACCACAAGGGTGTAGAAACAGCATGGTAAAATCAACTTACCCTGCTATGAAAACCACCGCCGAATCGGAACGAATGTCGCGGCCGCTGGCCGAGGTGGACCCCGACGTATATCAGGCCATTCTCCACGAAGCCGAACGCCAGCACTCGCAACTGGAGCTGATCGCCAGCGAAAACTTCGTATCCGAAGCCGTGCTGGAAGCCGCCGGCAGCGTCTTCACGAACAAATACGCCGAAGGCTATCCCGGCAAACGCTACTACGGCGGATGTGAGTTCACCGACGTCGTCGAGAACCTCGCGCGCGAACGCGCCAAGAAGCTGTTCGGCGCCGAACACGCCAACGTGCAACCGCATTCCGGTTCGCAGGCCAATCAAGCCGCTTACGCCGCGGTACTCCAACCCGGCGACACCATCCTCGGCATGAACCTGGCGCACGGCGGCCACCTGACTCACGGCCACAAGCTCAACTTTTCCGGCAAGACTTACAACATCGTGCCCTACGGCGTGCGCAAGGAAGACGAGCGCATCGATTACGACGAGCTCGCCCGCCTGGCGCAGGAGCACAAGCCCAAGATGGTCCTGGCCGGCGCCAGCGCCTATCCGCGCGTACTCGATTTCGCGCGCTTCCGCCAGATCGCCGATTCCGTGGGCGCCTTCTTTGTGGTGGACATGGCGCATATCGCGGGTCTGGTGGCCGCCGGCCTGCATCCCAATCCTTGCCAGTACGCCGACATCGTGACCACCACCACGCACAAAACGCTGCGCGGCCCGCGCGCCGGACTCATCCTCTGCAGAGAGAAGTTCGCCGCGGCCGTCGATAAGACGGTCTTCCCCGGTTTCCAGGGCGGCCCGCTGGTGCACATCATCGCCGCCAAGGCCGTGGCCTTCAAAGAAGCCATGGAGCCCGGCTACGTGGAGTATCAGAAGCAAGTCATAGCCAACGCCCACGCGCTGGCAGGCGCCCTCATGGACGCAGGCTTCCACGTCGTCTCCAACGGCACCGACACGCATCTGATGCTGGTGGATGTTTTCTCCAAAGGCATTCGCGGCAAAGAGGCCGAGGCCGCGCTCGACCGCGCCCGCATCACCGTCAACAAGAACGCCATTCCGTTCGACGTGAATACGCCGTTCAATCCCAGCGGCATTCGTCTCGGCAGCCCCGCCGTGACCACGCGCGGCTTCCGCGAACCCGAGATGCGCGAAGTCGCGTCCCTGATCGCCGAAGTGCTGCAAAACATGACCTCCGACGCTAGCAGCGAGGATGCCATCGCCGCCGTGCGCCGCAAGGTCGAGACGCTGACCGAGCGCTTCCCTCTCTACACGTGGAGGCGTCAGGCCGTCTTCGCGCGCGCTTGATAACGGGCCATGCCCCTGCGCATCGTGGTCGATGTCCGGCGCGTACGGGACTTCGGCATCGGCACGTACATCCGCGGCCTGCTGCACGCCCTGGCCGCCATCGATCAGTCCAATGAGTACATCCTGGTAGCGCTGCCCGAGGACGAGGGCAGCTTCTCCGGCCTACCGCCCAACTTCAATACCGTCACCTACCGCAAGTCCGACTCATACTCCTTGAATCACGTGGCGTTCCCTCTGTTCCTGCATCGCCTGCAGCCCAGCCTCGTCCACATCCCGTTGAATCAGGTGCCGTTGTTCATGATGGAGCCTTACGTGGTGACCATACACGACATGGCCAGCCTGCTGTTCGAAGGCGGCTCCGGTCTACGCATGCAGACCCGCCGCTTCCTGCTCCGCCGCGGATTGTTGCGCGCCAAACGCATCATGGCGGTGTCGGAAGCGACCCGGCGCGACGTCCACGACGCCCTGGGCATCCCTGCGGACCGCATCCGCCTGGTCTACAACGCGCCCAATCCCGATTTTTTCCGCCCAGCGGCGGGCGAGCGCGCCCGAATTTTGGAGCGTTACCAGATCGACTATCCATTCCTGCTTTACGCGGGCAACATCCGCCCGCAAAAGAACATTCCCCGCCTGGTCGAAGCCTTCGCGGTGGCCCGTGAACACCTCTCGCGCCACCCGGTCTACCGCGACCTGCACCTCATTATCATTGGCGACGAGATCTCGCGGTATCCCTCCGTGCGCCGCGCCGTCATCCAGACCCGCGTGGAAAAGGCCGTGCGCTTCCTCGGCTTCGTCCCCTTCGAAGCTTTGCGCATCTTTTTCGAGAGCGCCGCCCTGTTCGTATTCCCCTCTCTCTACGAAGGCTTCGGCCTGCCGCCGCTGGAAGCCATGGCTACGGGCACGCCCGTCGTCGCCTCCAATGTCAGTTCCCTGCCCGAGGTGCTGGGCGACGCCGCCTTGCTGGTGAACCCGGAGAACGTCTTCGAGATCGCCCGCGCCATCCAGGAGGCACTGCTCGACGAAGATCTCCGCGGCGAGCTCATCGCCAAAGGCAAGGCCCAGGCCGCCCGCTATAGCTGGGACCGTACGGCCCGCGAAGTCCTGGAGGTCTACCGGGAAGCGAGCTTCGCTCGCCGTGGCTAGTGGTTGGTGGCTGGTGGTTGTGCGCACAAATCTGCTCTCCTCCATCCGAATCTGCGCGATGCGCGCTGCCTGGGGCCGGTATGATGGTTTCCGATGAGGATACTCACCTTCCTCGGCATTTTTCCCCTAATGGCGCTTTCGCTGTGCGGAGGTTGGGACGCGCGGCTGGCGGCGAGTTATCTGGATGCGAGGCAACAGGAGTGGCTTCGATGGCCGCCGGCGAAGGCCACCGGCGGAACGTGCCTGTCCTGCCACACTGGGGCGACTTATTTGCTGGCGCGGCCCGCCTTGCGCCGGGTGCTGGGCGAGAGCCGCCCGACTTCGTACGAGACAGGGCTGCTCGAAGGGTTGCGGGCCAGAGCCGGTCTACTGGAGGCGAAGGAGGTCTCCCCCGCTTTTGCGGCTGAGCCGCTGGCCTCGCAATGTCTGGGCGTGGAGGCGGTGTTCGCGGCGCTTTTCCTGAGTTTGGCAGACACCGGTGGCGCAACGCTGGATGCCGATGCGCAGAAGGGCTTCGACCGGCTGTGGTCGCTGCAGCTCAGGCAGGGACCGGCCAGAGGCGCATGGCCATGGTTCAACCTCGATCTGGACCCGTACGAGATGCCGAATTCCCTGTTTTACGGCGCGGCGGTGGCCGCGCTGGCTGCCGGTAACGCTCCCGCGGAGTACCGGAAACAGCCGAAGGTGCAGCAGCGCATTGCCGAACTGAACGCGTATTTCGCCCGCGAGCGCGAATCGCAACCGCTGCACAATCGCCTCATGCTCCTCTGGGCCTCCACGAAGCTGCCAGACGCACTGCCGGAGGCGGCCCGGCGATCGACGATCGAGGAGATTTGGCGGAAGCAGGAGGCGGATGGCGGGTGGACGATCGACTCTCTCGGGCCATGGAAAGAACATCCCGGTGCTCCCGTATCAAAAGCGAGCAACAGCTACGCCACCGGCCTGATCGCATCCGTGCTTGAGGCGGTGGACGTCAATCCAGCCGACCCGAGGCTCGCGCGCGCGCTGGCTTGGCTGGAGTCTCATCAGGATCGCCGGGGCGGCTATTGGGAGGCCGGCTCGATGAACAAGCAGTACGAGCCCGGGTCGATGCAGGCGCAGTTTATGCGAGATGCGGCTACGGCATTTGCCGCGCTGGCGCTGAGTGGGGCTTGGGGGCGCTAGCCGCGCTCCGCGCGGCGATGCTGGGTGCTGGGTGTTGGCTGCTAGAAACCGGCGGCGGCGGCGGGCCGTCAAACGGGCATAAGCTTCAGAGGCTGGGGGAGCGCGCATGGTCATTCGAACCGTCCATATATTCGTGTTTGATGGGTTTTGGGATTGGGGGCCGTCCTACGCGATTGCGCAGCTCAACAATGCGTTCCGCGTCTTGACGGTGGCGGCGACTCCGGCGCCGGTGTTGACTGCCGGCGGCTTGCGGATTGTGCCGGACCTCACGTTGGACGCGCTGCTGCCCATGAACAGCGCGCTGCTGATTCTGCCGGGCGGAACGGCGTGGGAAATCGGAGGAAACCGGGAAGCCGCGCGGAAAGCCAAAGAGTTCCTGGATGCCGGGGTTCCGGTAGGCGCCATTTGCGGAGCGGCATTGGGTCTGGCGCGGATGGGCTTGCTCGACGATCGCTATCACACGGGTCCCGCTGCCGAATGTTTGCGGCAGACCGGTTACAAAGGGCAGCATAAGTACAGGGACAAGCCGGCAGTAACTCACAAACATCTGGTTACGGCGAATAGTACAGAGTCAGCGGAGTTTGCGCGCGAGATTCTCGCCGTGCTCCAGGCTGGTCCATCGATTCAAACGGCGATCGAACCGGAGCCGCGGAACCGGCAGGCGAAGCCCGATGAGCTGCGGGCTCTGGTCTGGTCCGATCCGGCGGGCGTGAGCGAATCGCCCGCTTCCCGGAAGACGATCATCTCCATTCACATGGGAGCGTCGGTTCACATCGGGTGCCGCAGGGGCGGGAAGTATCATTGCGGATTGAGCGTCCACGGCGACATAGACATCATTCCGCCGGATACCCCCAGCCGCTGGGAGTTGCGGGAGAAAGACACGTCATTCATTATACGTGTGCCCGTGAGTTTCCTGAGTCTGGTGGCGGATGAATCGGGCATCGATCCCGCCAGGGTGGAGATCGTGAATCGCTTCCAGATGCGCGATCCGCAGATGGAGCATATCGGATGGGCGCTGAAAGCGGAGATGGACGCGGGCTATCGGAGCGGACGGCTGTATATGGATAGCCTCGGAACCGCGATGGCCGCCTGCCTTCTCGACCGCCACAGCTCCGTATCCCGGGCCGCGCGCATGCATGCACAGGGGATGTCCGGATACCGCCTGCGACAGGTGCTGTCGTACATCGAATACAATCTTGGCCGCGAACTCTCGCTCAAGGAGATCGCCGGGGTAGCCGGTGTGAGTGTTTCCCACTGCAACGCCGCGTTCCGCAAAGCCGTCGGAATGCCTGTGCATCAATACGTGATCCAGCGCCGGGTGGAGCATGCGAAGACGCTTCTTGGAGAAGGCCATCTGTCCATTAGCCAGATCGCGATTGAGACCGGTTTTGCCCACCAGAGTCATCTCGCCTACCATGTCCGCCGTCTGCTCGGAGTGTCTCCTCTGAGCCTGCGGGAGAACCGCCAGCGCAGTCGACTGACTGCATCGTAAGTCGAGCTTCGCTCGCCTTGGCAGGCGAAACCGCCTGCCCCACCACGATCCTTTTCATCCAAATCTGCTCTCCGGTAGCCGAATCTGATCGACCTCCCTGCCCGTCAAAGCGCACACTTGTGCAAACAACTTCTGGAGGGAGTACATGCAGTTCCATAAAAAGCTGGCTTTTGGCCTGCCGGCGCATTTCGCTTCACGTTCCTCGAAGCTGGGGGTTTACGCCATTTCGGCGTCCGCCGCCGGACTGAAAGCCGATGTGCGGAAGCTGGCGGTAGAAGTCGGCCAAGTCAACAATCCGGCGTTGACCGCCAAGGTGCAGGCGACAGCAGGAAGCGATCGAGGTCCTGGCCAGTGGCCATATCGAATCTGTTCACCATCAACGGCAACGATAATAAGGACGCCTATTTGATTCTGAACAGCTCGGGCGCCAGCAACGTGATGTTGGGCACCAACGAGGTCCAGGATCGAATCCGCAGTGGCGAAGCACCGTGAATTGTCATAGTATGGATAGAAAGTGTAAGGGGACCTGGGAAGTGGACCAGATGCGGGACGAGCGCAACGGGCGGGTGCTCCAGTTTGGCGCCTTCGAGCTGGAAACGGGCACGGGTCAAATACGGAAGCACGGAACCAGGATCCGGCTACAAGGCAAACCCCTTCATGTGCTCCAGGCTTTGTTGGATCGCCCCGGCGGCGTGGTGACCCGCGAGGAGTTGCGCGACCGGCTGTGGGCCGTCGACACTTTTGTCGATTTCGAGAGCGGACTGAACACCGCGGTGAACCGTCTGCGGCTGGCTCTGGGAGACTCCGCCGACAGCCCCCGGTACGTTGAGACACTGGCGCGCAGCGGATATCGGTTCGTGGCTCCGGTAAGCGAGAGCCACCCGTCTCTGCTAGGGGAAAAACTGGAAGCGAACGATGCGCCGGTGGCGCCCCCTCGCGCCCCAGCGAACGCAGCTCCGCGGCGATACTCGCGCGCATGGCTGCTGGCCGCGGCGGCCGCTGGCCTGGCGGTCTTGGCCGGCTGGTTGTTTGTGGTCCGCCAGAGGTCCGCCCCGCAGCCCACGTTTCACCAGGTTACCTTCCGGCGAACGACGATCAACAGCGCACGCTTTGGACCGGATGGCCAGAGCGTCATTTACGAAGGGCAGGTGGTGCCCGGCGACCGCGAGTTGTATCTGGCGAACACCGTCAGCCCTGAATCGCGGCCGCTCGGCTTCCCCGGCGCCACGCTGGCGGCGGTATCGCGCTCTGGTGAACTGGCGCTGGTTTTTTCTGGCGGACCCACGGGGGGCCCGAGCCTCGTGCGGGTCCCTATGAACGGTGGCGCGCCCCTGCCACTCGACCGGGGCATTTGGTCCGCGGACTGGGCGCCGGACAGTTCGAGAATGGCCGTGATTCGTTACGGACCTCACCCCGCGGCCATTGAATATCCTCGCGGCAAGACCTTGTACAAGAGTTCGGGTTGGCTCTTGGACGTGCGTGTTTCGCCCTCCGGCAACGAAGTTGCGTTCATCGACCACCCGGTTATGGACGACGATGGCGGGAACATCATGGCCATCGACGCAAAAGGCGCGCGCCGTACGTTATCGGCCGGCTGGGCCAGCGCCGCGGTTTGGCTTGGGCCCCCGCGGGCCGGGAAGTCTGGTTCACTGCCGCCCGGTCGGGTGTGACCCGCGCGCTTTACGCGGCCGATCTTTCGGGCAAAGTGCGCCTGATCGCCGCCTTTCCAGGCACCCTAACGCTGTGCGACATCTCGGCTTCCGGACGGGTCCTGATTTCGCACGAGCAATTGCAAGCCATGATGACCGGCCTCCAGAACGGCACCGCCAAGGAACAGGACCTTTCCTGGTTCGACTATTCGACCGCCGAGGGCATCTCGGCGGACGGCCGCGTAGTTCTCTTCGATGAGACGGGAGAAGGCGGCGGTCCCCATCACGCGGTGTATATCCGCCGCGCCAACGCTCGCAGCGCGATCCGCGTGGGAGAAGGTTTTGGCATGGCCATCTCGCCGGATGGGAACTGGGTAGTCACCAAGCCGGACGGAGATCAAAACACATTGAATCTGGTGCCCGTGACGCCGGGCCAGCCGCGCATCCTTTCCGGACACAACCTGAAGTACGACGTCGTGCGCTTCTTTCCCGGAGGAGACCGGCTCCTAGTGGGCGGTAGCCTTGCCGGTGGTCCCTGGCGCTTATTCGTGCAGAAGCTTGATGGGAGCGCGCCGGCGCCCCTCGGCGCCAGCGGATACCTCTTGCGTCCCGCAATCTCGGAAGACGGCAAGCAGATCGCCGGCGTCGACGCCGAACAGCGGCTCGTGGTTCTGTCGGTGGCCGGAGGCGAATCGAGAGTGATCGCAACGGGTTTCGCGCCAACGGTCCTGCGCTGGAGCCACTCGGGCAAGACTCTGCTGGCCCAGGGGGCTTCGGTACCGGCCATGCTCTTTCGTGTCGATCTGTGTACGGGAAGATACAAACCTTGGAAAGAGATCGCGCCGTTCGATTTGGCTGGAGTCAGCCGTATCTGGCCGGCGGTCCTGTCCCAGGACGAACACACTATCGTCTACTCTTTCCTGCGGAACCTGTCCGAGCTGTTCGTAGTGGATGGCTGGCGGTAGACCCAAGCAGCAACCGTCCATCAATGCTTTAGCCGGCTTTAGACGGCCTCCCAAAGCCTTTCATCACAGTTGTTTACCAATATAGGAACAAGTTAGCCGCTATCCATTGCAAATTACCAGCCGCAGACGGAGAATCTCTAGCATTGGTGAGGAGAATCCGTGCTTGGCCGGCTGTTTCAGCAATGAATTATTGCCCCGTCACGGTTAGTGCTGTTCGCAACACATTTCCGCCATCAAGAACATTTCAAGGAGGGAGCACATGCAATTCAATAAGAAGCTGGCTTTTGGCCTGATGGCCGCTTGCGGTCTGTCTTTGCTGCCGATGGCCTTTGCTCAAACGATTACGACCGGTGACGTGGTTGGCACCGTCAAAGACACCACCGGCGCCGTTGTGCCGGGATCCACGGTCATTCTCAGAAGCACCGACTTCGGCGACACGCGCTCGGTGGCTACCGATAATTCGGGCGCGTTTCGCTTCACGTTCCTGAAGCCGGGCAATTACACCGCTGCGGCGTCCTCCGCCGGACTGAAAACCGATGTGCAGAAGCTGGCGGTCGAAGTCGGCCAGGTGGCCACTCTGGAGTTGATCGCCAAGGTGCAGGCCACTCAGGAAGTGATTGAGGTCCTGGCCAGTGGCGCCATCGTCGAAACCGAAAACGCCAACCTCAGCACCACCTATAACACCACGCAAATGGAAGAGCTGCCCACGCCGGGCGGCGACATGACGACCATCGCGTTCACGGCGCCCGGAGTGGTCGTGAGCACGGGCATGGGCTATGGCAACTTCAGTTCGCACGGGTTGCCGGGCGTATCGAATCTGTTCACCATCAACGGCAACGATTACAACGACGCCTATTTGAATTTGAACAACTCGGGCGCCAGCAACTTAATGCTGGGGACCAACGAGGTACAGGAAGCCGCCGTGGTCCAGAACGCTTACAGCGTGCAGTATGGCCGCGAAGCGGGCGCCCAGGTCAATTACATTACCAAGTCCGGTACCAACGGCTTTCATGGCGACTTGAACTACAACTGGAACGGCGACCGCCTGAATGCCAACGACTTTTTCGCCAATACCGATGGCCTGGCCCGCTCCAAAGCCATCTCCAATCAGTGGGCGGCCGACGTGGGCGGCCCCATCCGGAAGGACAAAACGTTCTTCTACGCGGATACTGAAGGGCTGTACTACACGCTACCCTCCTCGGGTGTGGTCACCGTCCCCACTCCCCAGCTTCAGACCTACATTCTGAATACGGTGAGTGCCGCGGCGCTACCGCTCTACCAGAATGCATTCAAGATCTGGAACGGCGCTCCGGGCATCTCCGGGGCGGTACCCATTACCAACGGCAGCGGTCGATTACAGGATGCCAACAATACCCTCGGATGTGGTGTCCAAGGTTTCGGTAATGGGACTATCGCTGCCCCGGGCGGCGGGTTCTTCGGCACGACCGTCCCTTGCGGCGAGGCGTGGGCCACAACTGGCTCAAACACCAACAAAGAGCATCTCTACACTTTCCGCGTGGATCACTCGCTCACGGACAAGCAGAAGATCTACGTCCGCCTGAAGCACGACGATGGATTCCAGCCTACGGCGACGAGTCTCATCAATACCACGTTCAACGAACAGAGCATCCAGCCGGAATGGGATGGCGCGATCAACTATACCTACGTGATCACTCCCACCGTGGTCAACAGCTTCATCGGCTCGGCGCTGTGGTACAGCGCGTATTTCGGTCCCGCGAATGTGGCCGCCTCGCAGAAATTGTTCCCGACTGCATTCTTCTTTAACGACGGCGGCGCCAATGGCGGCGGTTTCTATCAAATGGGATCTTCGTGGAACAGTTTCCCTCAGGGCCGCGATGTGGGGCAAGCCCAGTTGACCGACGACCTGTCGATCACCCGGGGCCGCCACACCATTAAAGTCGGCGAAAACTTCCGCCGCAACCGGGTGAGCGACTTCGGTTTGCTCTCGGGCACTACCGGGTACTCTACATTCGATTCGCTGGCTGATTTTGCCAACGGCAATTTCGATGCGGGTGTCGGCAGCAACTATCAGCAGAAGTTTACTTCGATTACTACCGCGCACATCCGCCTGTATAATATCGGCGTCTACGCCCAGGACGAGTGGGCGGCTGCCAAGAACCTCAAGCTTACTCTCGGTATCCGCTTCGATCGGACGGGCAACCCGGAGTGCGTGGACAACTGTTTCTCGCGGCTAAGCGCCCCATTCACTTCCTCCAGTTTTCAGGCTGGCGTGAATATCCCGTACAACCAGTCCATCGATACTGGCCTAGGCAAGGCCTACTATAGCGTGGATTCGGTGGTTCCCCAGCCCCGTTTGGGCGTGGTCTGGAGCCCCATGGGCGGGAGTAACTCCATGGTCATCCGGGCCGGTTTTGGTCTGTTCGCCGACCTCTCCCCGGCCTTCCTGGTTTCGGGCCTATACAACAATTCGCCATATCCGTTTGGGGCGTTCGTCAACAACAGCGCCTTCGAGGTGGGCTTGGCGAGCGACCCAAACAGCGCCGCAGCCGCCGCCCAAAATCAGTTCAACGCCTTCAAGACCGGATTCTTCAATGGCGAAACGCTGGCTCAATTGAACGCTGCGGTGCCTGGCGGGTTCGGTCCCTTCGGGTACTTCTCGATCCCACAACATACCGGCACGCCGGAGTATGCCGAGTGGAGCTTCGAGATTGAGCAGCCCATCGGACAGAAGAACGTTGTGGTGGCTACCTACACGGGCAACCATGGATATAACCTGCTGGTGCAAAACGGATTTGCCAACGCGGCGGCTGCGAATTTTACCGGTTTGCCATCGGCCCCGCCCGATCCCCGCTTTCTGGGTGTTAACCAGATCGAGAACCAGGGCATCTCGAACTACGATGGCTTGACCATTCAGTACCGGCGGGCCTTCTCTCACGGCTTCCAGGGCCAGATCAGCTACACTTGGAGCCACTCGTTGGATGATATCTCCAACGGCGGCTCGGGCCTGCCCTATACGTTCACCGCCAACATCGTGACCAGTTTGATTAATCCGAACGTCAAGGCTAATTATGGCAATTCCGATTACGATATTCGCCATAGCGTGGTCGGCGATTTCGTGTGGGACACTCCCTGGAAATTTAACAGCCGCGGCCTCAATTACGTGCTGGGCAACTGGTCGCTATCCAGCAAGCTTTACCTGCGGACCGGAGTTCCGGAAAGCATTACGGACAACAATCTCCCGGGCGATATCGGCGGGGGCACCATACTCGACCCCATCCTGGCTACCGCCGTTACAGGCCTTCCGCATTCCTGCGGAACCGCCGCCGTCAACGGAGCTACGCCCTGCATGTCCCAGGCGGATTTCCTGCCCTCGGGTACGGAACCGGGTTTCGGCAATATCGGCCGCAACTCGCTGTTTGGCCCAGGCTATTTCAACATCGACACGACCCTGTATAAGAACATCGCCATTACCGAGCGAGTTCGGTTTACCATCGGCGCCAGCGCTTATAACCTGCTCAACCACCCGCATTTTGCAGACCCGGTGGCGAACAGCGCCTCGGGCGCTGTGGGTTCCATCTACGGCACGGTATCGCCTCCCACCAGCGCTTACGGCGCCTTCCAGGGATCGCTGGTCTCCGGCCGCGAAGTGGTGCTGACCGCCAAGTTCAGGTTCTAAGACAATACGTGGGGGGGCGCCCACGCCCGCGCCCACGCCCGCGTCGGACCCCCTGGTCCGACGGGTGTCCGCCGAGTGGTTTTAGTCGTAAATAACTGAACGGCATGAAGGTCAGGGTGACCTGTAGCCAGCCCGGCGACGTAAGCGTGGCAGCGTTTGCCCAAGTTGACGAAATTAGAAGCGCCGTAAGAATCCGCCCAACCGCGGGTGCCCCCCGGACGATTCCCGCCCCGGCGGGCGGTCCTCTTACCGGCATTGCGGCGCCATTTGTCGTAATGCGCATCTGAAACTCCTTAATCTGCTATGAAATTGTGATGCAGCGCCGAATGTCAAGACGTGCAAATCGTGTTTTGACGTACGTCGCTGAAGCTAGATGAAATCTATTTTTGTATATTTTTGCGCGCACTTGCCTCCCACGGCAGTTTCATCATTCGACACGTGCCGCCAGGAAATTATATCCTGCGGGCAGTATCCGCCGGTTACGGGCCAAAGGCCGGAGACCTTCTGGGGGAACAGCAGTTGCGGGTTGGCGGCGCCGATGAGCGAGGTATCGTTCTTAAACCGCATGAGGTACAGGCGGTGGATCTGGCGGGCACTGTGGTGATCGAAGGCGGCGGCAATCCACCGCCGATGCATATTGGGCTTCGCGGCGTGTACGGCCCCGGCGTCTCGGCGCGCTCGAACGAGGACGGCTCATTTGTTCTGAAAGACCTTCTGCCGGGCCATTACGACATGCAGATAATTCCGGACACGATTGTGAATGGCACTGTCGAGCCCGGGTCTATCGCCGGCGCAAGTTATCCGGTTTCGGCGCGGCTCGGCGAGAACGAGGTGCTGCAGACTGGATTCGATTTGGATGGCCCGCCCGCCGGCTCTCTGCGGATCACCGTCGGTTCCCACTGGATCGAGATCGGCGGTAAGGTGCTGGATGCTTCCGGCGGACCCGTTTCCGGCGCCCTTCTGGCGGTGGCATCCGACGGGTCAGCCGGCCAGGACACGGCGGCCGCCGGCGCCAACGGGGCCTTTCGACTCATGCTGCGGCAGCCCGGCGACTATCACATCCACCTGATAAGCGATCAGAGCGATTGGGACGACCCCGATTACGTGAAAAAGCACGAGAGCGATTTCCCGTTGCTAAGAGTCGTCGACGGGACGAATGCGCCGGTCACGTTGAGATTGCCGGCGCAGCATGGGCCCGCCTGAAAGGCGGCCTGCAGCCAAGATTGGCTGCCCCACAAGTCTCAAGACTGGTATCCTCAAATCATCCCCACAGATGAACAAGCTGTTAGCACTGAACCGTAGCGAAATTGCCATCCGCATTCTGCGCGCCGCCAATGAACTGGGCCTGCGCACCGTCGCGGTCTACTCGCAGGAAGACCGCCTGGCCCTGCACCGCTTCAAGGCCGACGAAGCGTACCTGATCGGCGAGGGAAAAGGGCCGGTCGAAGCATACCTGGACGTGGACGGAATCGTCGCGCTGGCGAAGGAAAAAGGCGTGGACGCCATCCATCCGGGCTACGGCTTCCTGTCGGAGAATCCGGCCCTGCCGCGCGCCTGCGAGCGGGCCGGCATCGCTTTCATCGGACCCAGCGCGGAGTTGCTCGAACTGCTCGGCGACAAACGCGCGGCGCGGCAACTGGCGCAGCGCGCCGGCATCCCCACCGTGCCCGGCACCGAAGATCCCATCACCGACCCGCGGCAGGCGGAGCGTATGGCGCGCCGCATCGGCTTTCCGCTCATCGTCAAGGCGGCCTTCGGCGGCGGCGGGCGCGGCATGCGCGTGGTGCGCAGCGCCGCGGAATTCAGCGAGCGGCTCGGGGAAGCGCGGCGCGAGGCGGGCGCGGCTTTCGGCAACGATGCAGTGTTTCTGGAACGCTACGTGGAACGCGCGCGCCACGTGGAGGTGCAGATCCTGGGCGATCGCGCCGGCCACCTGCTGCACCTCTATGAGCGCGATTGCTCCGTGCAGCGGCGGCATCAGAAGGTGGTGGAGGTGGCGCCCGCCGTGGGCCTCGACGATTCCATCCGCCGCGCGCTGGCCGAAGCCGCCGTCAAGCTGGCCCAGGCCGCCGGCTATTACAACGCCGGAACCGTGGAGTTCCTGGTGGATGCCGATTCCGGCGCGTGGTACTTCATCGAAGTGAATCCGCGCATCCAGGTGGAGCACACCGTCACCGAGATGGTCACCGGCATCGACCTGGTGCGCTGCCAGATTCAGGTGGCGCAGGGGCTGGATCTGTTCGGCGAGGCGATGCGCCTGCCGCCCCAGGAGCAAGTCCCGCTGTACGGCTTCGCGATGCAATGCCGCATCACCACGGAGGACCCCTCCAACCACTTCGTGCCGGATTACGGCAAGATCCACACTTACCGCTCGCCCGCTGGCTTCGGCATACGCCTCGATGGCGGATCGGCCTACTCGGGCGCGGTCATCACGCCTTACTACGACTCGCTGCTGGTGAAGACCACCGCCTGGGGCCGCGAGTTCCGCCACGCCTGCCAGCGCATGGACCGTTGCCTGCGCGAGTTCCGCGTGCGCGGCGTGAAGACCAATATCCCGTTCCTCGAAAACGTGGTGAACCACCCGGATTTCCAGGCCGGCCGCGTGACCACGGGATGGCTGGAGCAGACACCGGAACTGTTCCGCTTCGTGCAGCGCAAGGACCGCGCCACCAAGATTCTTACGTATCTGGGCGACGTGATCGTCAACCAGAATCCCACGGTGGCGGGCAAGCCGGCCCCCGCGCGCATCGACGCCGCTCCAGTGCCGCCGCACGACACCGCCGCGCCGCCGGACGGTACCCGGCAATTGCTCGACGCCATGGGTCCGCAGAAGTTTGCCGAGTGGACCCGTTCGCAGAAGCGGTTGCTGCTGACCGACACCACCTTCCGCGACGCGCACCAATCGCTGCTGGCCACGCGCGTGCGCACGTACGACATGCTGCGCATCGCCAACTTCGTGGCGCACCGGCTGCACAACCTCTACAGCCTGGAGATGTGGGGCGGGGCCACCTTCGACGTGGCGATGCGGTTCCTGCACGAAGACCCCTGGCTGCGCCTCGGCCAATTGCGCGAGCGAATTCCAAACATCTGTTTCCAGATGCTGCTGCGCGCGTCCAACGCCGTCGGCTATACCGCGTATCCGGACAACGCCGTGGAAGGGTTCATCCACGAGGCCGCCGCGCAGGGCATCGATATCTTCCGCATCTTCGACTCGCTGAACTGGCTTCCAAACATGAAGGCATCCATGGAAGCCGTGCGCAAGACCGGCAAGATCTGCGAGGCCGCGGTCTGCTATACGGGCGACATTCTCGATCCGCGCCGCGATAAGTATTCGCTCGAGTATTACGTGAAGATGGCGCGCGAGCTGGAGCGCATGGGTGCGCACGTACTGGCCATCAAGGATATGGCGGGTTTGTGCAAACCTTACGCGGCGGAGAAGCTGGTGAGCACGCTGCGGCAAGAGGTCGGGATTCCAATTCATTTCCATACGCACGATACCAGCGGCATCAATGCAGCCTCAGTGCTGAAAGCCGCCGAAGCGGGCGTGCACGTGGCGGACGGGGCCATCGCCTCGATGAGCGGCACGACTAGCCAGCCGAACCTGAACTCCATCGTGGCGGCGCTGGACAACACGCCGCGCGATAGCGGCGTCGACCTGGAGGCGCTCAACCAATGCGCGGATTACTGGGAGACCGTGCGGACTTATTATGCGCCGTTCGATACTGGTCCGAAGTCCGGCTCGGCCGAGGTGTACGTGCACGAGATGCCGGGCGGCCAGTACACCAATCTGCGCGAGCAGGCCGAATCCATGGGGCTGGGCGCGCGCTGGCACGATATCGCGCGCACGTACGCGGAAGCCAACCGGGCGTTGGGCGATATCGTGAAGGTCACGCCGTCGAGCAAAGCAGTCGGGGACCTGGCCATTTTCCTCGTCAACCACGATATGACCGTGCAGCAGTTCGAGCGGCTCGGTCCGGACCACAA
>CABECV010000313.1_pt1 | contig 15853 bp, 16 predicted proteins | sample 3422511 | NCBI WGS metagenome assembly CABECV01 (sample SAMEA5534327, study PRJEB31848) | metagenome | biome: tundra; feature: field; material: soil | place: USA | collected 2013-05 | depth 0.15 m | reverse complement strand
GTGGCGCGGCGTTGATGACCCCGTCGCGGTCCAGGAAGAGGCAGCGCCGCATCACCAGATAACCCGCAAACCCTTGTAGTGGGCAAACTGGCGGCCGCCACCGATCAAAGGCACGTCTTCAACCAGCGCGGTGGCAATGATCATCCGGTCGAAGGGGTCCCTGTGATGCATGGGGACGGAGAACAGCCGATATGCATGTTGCGGCTCGAAAGCGATCACGGTCAGGCCGAGATCTTGTACTGCCTGTTGCACGAGAGCTTCCGGCATGTCGATTTTCTTGCGCGCGTGCTTCAGAGCGATCTCCAGAATGGAGGTGGAGCTGAGGAGCAGTTCGTTATCCAGGTTGGCGAGAAGGGACTGCACTCTCTTGGAGAATTGCACCCCGGTCGCCGCCATGAAAAGGACCTGTGTGTCGAGAAGGACGCGCACAGCCTAGTAGCGCCCCTCGATGAACGCATCCACTTCGGCGACGGTCATGGGCGCGGCCCAGTTCGGATCGATGATCTTTACCTTGCCCTTGAGCGTGCCGAATCTCCGCGCGGGCTTCAGGGCTTGTTTCGACGGCGCCAGATCCGCAATCGGCCGATCATAGCGCGAGATTGTAACGGTCTTGCCCCGTTGGACGGCTTTCAGCAACTCGGGCAAGTGTGCCCGCGCATAGGAGGCGGTGACATTCACCCCATTATTGTACAACAGTGTTGTACGATCATGATTCCCCGGTTGCGCGGCAGGCGGCGGCATAATCCGCCTGAGCTCTGTAGTAATTCTCCAGAGTGCCTATATCCACGAAGTAGCCTCTGATGGGCAGTCCCATGGCCCGGCCGACCAGCGCCGGCATTAAAGACCGGCCAATGTCTGCTGGAAGACCGGCCGGAACCTCCATGGGCAAATACGGCCGCACCTGGCGGCGAAAAACGTAGAGACCAGCGTTGACCAGATTGCCGGGCGGATTCTCCGGCTTCTCCCAGAACCCCGTAACAAGGCCGGAGTCGTCCATCTCCACCACCCCACACGCGGACGGATTTGGGGAGCGGAACAGGGCCATGGAGGCGATCCGATCGTGAGTAGCATGGAACGCGATCAACTCGGACAGCGGGAAGGTGGTGAGGTTGTCGGCGTATATGACTAGGAAAGATTCGCCGGAGTCCACAAAATCCCAATTCGCCGCGATGGTCCCGGCGCTGCCGAGCAGCGCAGGCTCATAGGCCAGAGTCACCGGTATGCCGCGGCGCGCCGCAACAAATTCCTCGACGCGCTCGGCCAAATGGTGGGTGTTCACGAGCACGCCTTCCACGCCGGCGCGCTCGCAGTCGCGTAGCCACAGTTCCAGCAACGGCACGCCGTTAATCGGTACCAGACACTTGGGGGTCGTGGATGTGATGGGGCGCAAGCGGGTCCCCAGCCCCGCCGCCAGGATGATCGCCTTCATGGGGCAAGATCAATATTATCAAGGGACATGGTCTGGTGAGCGGGTTGTCGCCGCACCAGTACCATGACGCCAGGCAAACTGCATGGAGTGAGTGTCGGCTTCGATTGGCAGTCCGGATCCGGCCGGAAGACGAAGCCTGCGCGAATTGGGCTGTATCGAGTAAATCCGCCGGGGCCCTCCACAACGTATGGCGCGGCCTGACGGCGCCCGCTTTGAATTCCGGCCGTAGCGCCAGCACCCGATAGTTCTTCTCGTTGTAGATCACCCGATACTGGGCTAACCTTTCCTGTAACCTGGCGAACTGTGCCGGATTCTTCAGAAGCACGGTATCGAACCGCCCTTGATAGATCTCCTCGACGAAGATAAAGCCGGCTCGCTTCCCGGTTTTCAGGCCCAGCAGGCGATCGTCCACGAAATCGTCCCGAAAGCCTAGGGTAAATCGCAGCTCGTGACTGCCCATAATCAAATCGCCCGGCTGGGCGCGGGCGCGTAAGAAATCGGCCGCCGGGAGATACTCCCGATGATACGGGTCGCGCCGGATGCGGTAAACCACGCCGCCCAACTGGATTACGAACATACCTGCCAGGCTCAGTACCACTAACGGGCGTGTGCGGACCGAGTTTCGCCAGCACCAGCGGACAAATACCACCACCGCCGCCGTGAACGGATAGACCAAGAAAATGAGGGAGTAGGCCGGCGAGCAGTCCGGCGATGCCGCTTCACTTCACCAGTTCATCCCGCAGAGCCATCCAGGGCGCCCGTCGGGATCTGGGAGCGCGTAGCGATTTGATAACCGTACTCGGATACAAAGGCCCCCGGGTCTTGCGCGATGTAAGCGCCCCAACCGAGCGCGCCGGCGGCGTAAGGAATGGCAGCAATGGCAACGTGAGCCGGACGGATGCGGCGGCGATCGAAATAGAGCACCCGCCAGAGGCCGCCCAGAAACGAGAGCATGCCGCCATTCGGGTGGGTGAGCCCGCTGGCGGCCACAAGCGTTTGGCTGAGCAGAATAGCCAGACGCAGGTTCTTCTCCCGCCAATGACCATGAACAGCAACGCGCCGAAGGTGTCCTCGGTCAGGCGGCGGAAAACGAGCGGCCAGGCCACCAATCCAAGTAAATCCAAGTAATCCGCAGAAGATCGACAGCGCGCGCATGGACGCCAGACTGAAACTGAATAGCCGGTACCAAATGGCCTGTGCCACCGGGTAAATCGGCATGATCCAGTAGGTATAACGATCGATGTCCTTGAGTCCAGCCTCCGCAAAGCCGGGCGTGCCCATGTAACCCCGGAACGCTAACGACCAGGCGGGCGCTCCGTGCCAGCCCTCGTCAACCCAGGGACGCAAAGCATGCGCGGTGCCGGCGCTAAGTGCGGCGTACGCTGCCGCTGGAGTCCGTGAAGCTGTGCTATTCTGCAAGTCGTGTGGGAGACGGAAACAGCCGGAATGGCCCCCTTGGTCAGCGTAATCATTCCCGCCTATCGGGCTGCCGAAACCATCGCCGACACCTTGGATTCGGTGCTGGCACAGACTTTCAAAGATTATGAAATCATCGTGGTGAACGACGGCTCGCCTGACAGCGAGGATCTGGAGAAGGCTCTGGAACCCTACCGCGAGCGCATCATTTACTTGCGCCAGGAGAATCAAGGCCCGGGCGGGGCCCGCAACACCGGTATCCGGACAGCGCGGGGCCAATATATTGCGCCGCTCGATGCCGACGACATATGGGCCCCCGAGCACCTGGCAGCGCAACTCGCGGTGCTCGAAGCCGATCCGTCCATCGATGTGGTGTATGCCGACGCCCGTATTTTCGGGGATGTACCGGAAGCGGGCAGAACCGTCATGGAGTTATGTCCCTCCGCGGGCGACGTCACTTTCGAACGGCTGGTCTCGCGTCAGTGCACGGTGCACATTTGTGTTAGCGTCTGCCGCCGGGAGGCGCTGCTGCGCGCCGGACTGTTCGATCCCGCGTTTCGGGGGACCGAGGACATCGACATGTGGCTGCGCATCGCCAGGCAGGGGGGCCGGATTGCCTACCAGCGCCGGGTGCTGGGACGCTATCGCCGACACGCGGGCAGCCTGTCTTCCGACGGGGTTTCCATGCTGGAAGGGTTTCTCGCCGTGCTGGCGAAAGCCGCGCGCGATCCCCATCTCACAGCCGCACAGCGGGAAGTCCTGGAACACGAGCGTGTCGTGCATCACGCCAGCCTGGAACTACAAAAAGGCAAGAACGCTTTCCTCGCCGGTGATGCCGTAGCAGCCGCCAGTCATCTGACGCGGGCGAACGCGCAACAGAAATCTTTGAAACTCGCCACTGTGCTGATGCTGTTGCGCGTGGCGCCCGGCTTCCTGCGAGCGCTCTATCAGTGGCGCGACCGCCACATCTACAAGCTGAAGACACAATCGTGAAAGGCTCTTCTCCGAGTCAGCCGGCCCCCGCGAAAGGCGCATCTCTCACAGCACACGTTTCCTGGCTGATGTTTGCCAAGACGATGGCGTTTGCATTCAATCTGGCACTGCCGATGCTACTTGTCCGCCGGCTCGATCAGGCGCAGTTCGGCGTATACAAACAGCTCTTCCTGATCATCGGAACCTCGGTCACGGTGCTGCCGCTGGGCTTCGCCATGAGCGCCTATTACTTTCTGCCGCGCGAGCCGGACCGGCAGCAGGAAACGGTTCTGAACATCCTGATTTACAACATGGTCGTGGGGTGCCTGGCCTGCGGCGCGTTTCTGCTCTGGCCGGTGCTGTTGGCTCTCATCTTCCATCAACCTGGGCTGACCGGCTACGCCCACCCGATCGGCTTAGTGATCCTGCTCTGGATTGTGTCACAGACCCTGGAGATTATTCCCATCGCCCACGGGGAAATGAAAATGGCCAGCGCCCTGATTATGGGCGTGCAGCTTACGCGAACGGCTATCTACCTGGCGGCGGTGATTGTGTTCGGATCGGTGCGGGCACTGCTCTGGGCGGCGGTAGTGCAGGGGGTCCTGCAAACAGGGGTTCTGTGGTGGTATTTGCAGTCCCGTTTCAGCGGTTTCTGGCAGCGTTTCGATGGGAGCCTCATGCGCAGCCAGTTGTCCTACGCCGTGCCGCTCGGCCTGGCCGGCATACTCTATACGGTACAGACCGATCTGCATAGTTATTTCGTCTCCAACCGGTTGGGAGCCGTGGCTTACGCCATCTACGGAGTGGGGACGGTGCAGGTGCCCCTGATGGGCATGTTGCAGGAAGCCACCAATGCCGTGGTGATCCCCCGCGTCAGCGCCTTGCAGCAACAAAACGACACACGCGAAATCATCCAGTTAATGGCGCGCGCCATGCGTAAGCTGGCTGCCGTGTACTTCCCGGTGTACGCTCTGCTGGTAGTGGTCGCCCATGAGTTCATCGGCTTTCTCTTCACCCGGCGTTACCTGGCGAGCGTTCCGGTGTTCTTGATCAATCTGACCCTATTGCTGCTGGGCATCCTGCTGCAGGATCCACTGTTCCGCGCATATGTGGAGCAGCGCTTCTTTCTTATCCGGCTGCGGGTCGTCTTATGCGTGCTGTTGATCGCCGGTCTCTGGTTTGGGACCACCCGTTTTGGCATGGTGGGCGCGATTTCGGCCGTGGTCCTGATCGGCGTAATCGAACGGATCGTTATGGCCGTTAGGTTCGGGCGCGTCCTGGGCGTTAGCCGGAAGGACCTCGTGCTTCTGAAGGATATCGGGAAACTGGCAATTGCCGCGGCGGCGGCGGGCCTGGTTGCGGAAGGCGTCCGGCTCCTGCTGCGGGATGCCAAGCCGCTCGTCATTCTGATTGTCTGCGGTATGGTGTTTTCCCTGGTTTATCTTTGCGCCGTCTTGTTGGCGGGAATTCTGACGCCGGAAGAAAAGGATCTTGTCCGGCGGAAGATTGCCGGGCTGCTGCCGCAGACTTAGACCGCCCGCACGGAATCCCAGGGCGCCGCACCGGCTATGTCCACTATCGGAAGACCGCTGCGCTGAATTAACCCGGCGGCCGCCGCTGCAGGCCGCTGCGTGACGATGACATGGTCGGCCCATTCCAGCATGTTCTCCAGCCTGGATTCGAGCAGATTGGCGATGTGCGGGATGGCAGCCAGCACGAATCGCTGGTTGCTGCCGTAAATCTCCTCCAGGCGGATATGCGGATCGTAGACCCGGACCTGGCGCCCTTTGCCGATCAGGTGCTCCAGTAAGGCAACCACCGGACTTTCGCGCAAGTCGTCGGTGTTTTCTTTGAAGGCCAGACCGAATACGCCGAGCCGTGCGGCCGGCAGGTCCATCAGCTTCTGGATCGCCCGCCGGAGGTGTTGGTCGTTGCTGGGCAGGACAGTCTCGAGTAACGGCACTTTCAAATCCAGCCGACCGGCGCGGTATACAAGCGCCCGCAGGTCTTTTGGCAGGCACGATCCGCCGAACGCGAAGCCGGGCTTGAGATATGCCGGCGAGATATTCAGCTTGGAATCCCGGCACAAAGTATCCATGACTTCCGCGCCGGAAATGCCCAACGCGCCGCTGAGCGCGCCCATCTCGTTGGCGAAGGCCACTTTCAGTGCGTGGAAGGTGTTGCATGCGTACTTGATCATCTCCGCCGTTCGCAGAGACACCAGACAGGCTTCCACTCCGAGTGGCTGGTACAGTCCCGCCACTTTTTCCACGGCGCTGCGGTTGGCGCCGCCCACCACCAGCAGAGAGGGCTCCAGAAAGTCGCTCACGGCGTTGCCTTCGCGCAGGAACTCCGGGTTCGACACTACCGCAAAGCGATCGGAGCCGCCCAGACACTCGGCGGTCAGTTCCTCGCAAGTGCCGGGGAAAACCGTGCTGCGCACCGCCACAATCAGCCGGCGGCTTTCCCCCTTCCAGGCTGTGGCGATCTGGCTGCAGACCCGCCGCAGTTGATCCAGCCCCAGGTTTCCGTTCCGCTCGGAGGGCGTGCCCACGCAGATCAGAGCAATCTCGGCTTGCTCGATGGCCGGTTCCAGCAGCGTGGTTGCCGTTAGCCGGCCGTTCGCGCGGCCTTCCTGAATCAACTCCGCCAGCCCGGGCTCGTAGAAAGGGGCGCGCCCGGTCTCGATACTCTCGACCTTGTGCGCATCCCGGTCGACGCCGGTTACGCAGTGACCCAGATGCGCCAAGCAGGCAGCCGTGACTGACCCGACATATCCTAGCCCGAGCACCGCAACCCGGGTTTCACCAGTGGACGCGTTCACGTCCCCAGTATGACATGCGGACCGCAAGGCTCTGCGCGGTGCGCGCGGCTGCCCGGTCGGGCGTGGCGGCCAGTAAGGGCAACGAATAGAAAACTGTGGGGTTCAATCCCCCAATTCCGGATGGGCATTTGCCCACCCTATGGCGGCATCTCGCGGCCATATGGCGAAGCCGTACCTGTACTGGACTCTCCCGGCCAGGTAATCCGCACTCCGCTGAGCGTTCCCCACTAATACGCCGGACGAGGGCGGAGCGGGCCCCAACAACGTAATCAGGCCGCCATGGTCGACGTACGGCCGGCTCAGCACCTCCAGGTGCGGGTGATCCCGCACGGCGGCCGGGTCGTGAAACCACGCGTGAGCCAGCAAACCGCGCACGCCGGGCTGCAGTTGCAGGGATCGAGCCATGCGGTAGTATGACCGAAGCACCTCCTTCGGCACGCTCAGCGCCCGGTTGCGGGGAGGCGGCGCAAGATGCACAAAGAAGCACGGCACCCGCCCTCCCAGGCGGAAGATCACAAATGCCAGGAAACGCAGGTTCGCCGGAAATGCCGCCTGCAAGAAGTAGGAGCGCGGGACGCCCGATATTTCCCATTCCATCGGTCCGGCCGGGAAGCGCCGCAGGGTGGCCATCTTGGCGGCGCGCTCGAAATGGTACGAGCCTGCCGGCATTGAGACACTCATAGCGTGCAGTTGGCGGAGGTCCCGATCCAGCCGTTCGCGGATCGACTTGTCGACAGGCAGAGAAGATACGCCCGGCAGAGCTTGCCGCGCGGCATTCCAGAGAAGAAGCCTTTCCACCTCATCGCCCTCCAGTCCAGCTTCCTTTTTGAGGGCTGCCACCGGCTCGATATTCGCTTCGTTGTTGAGCAATGTCCACGCCACGTCCTCGGCGCGCGTGCCGATGCGCCGCAGAGCCAAGTCCGCCCGCTGCAGAGTTTCGGGCATCTCGGAGGATGGAGACATTTGGCCCAGACATCGAGTATAATTCAAATTCTCAGGCTCCAATTTGCAGATGGGACGGCCTCCACAAGCATTGCTCCTTCCGTACTGTAAGTCGTTTGCATTTCAAGGGCGCGGCCCCTGGTTAGAGGTACGATGACACGGTCGGGCTTTCTGCGTGCAATGGCGGAGATCCTTGGCGTTGCCGCGCGGACGCTGCGGGAAGAGGACACGCGTCACACCGTCGCTCAATGGACTTCATTGGCCGACGTTCAGATCTTCTCCCTGATTACCAGCGAATTCGGCATCGAGCCCGACGACGAAACGATCGAAGCGGAAACGGTGGGAGATCTGCTCATGGTCCTGCAGAGCAGGGGCGCCTTCCGTGAGTGATGCCCTATGCTGAAGCAGGCCAAGATGGGCGTTTTGCGGCTGGCGGAGACAACGGGCGCCTCAGGTCTGCTTTCCGGTAGCGCCTGGCGGCGGCATCGCTTGCTAATCCTGTGCTATCACGGCGTCTCCATGTACGATGAGCACGAGTGGGCAGACCTGTATATCTCACCTGAGACCCTCCGCCGGCGCATGGAATTAGTGGCTCGGGCTCGCTGCCATGTGATTCCGTTGTCCGAGGCCGTCGACCGGCTTCAGAAAGGCACCCTGCCGGATCGCGCAGTGGCCCTTACCTTCGACGATGGCCTCCACGATTTTTTCAGCGTAGCCTTCCCGATCGTCGAATGGTTCGGTTACCCGGTCACGTTGTACTTGACCACCTACTACGTTGAATTCAATCGTCCGGTGTTCGATCCGATGTGCTCCTATTTGCTGTGGAAGGGGCGCCATAAGCAAAAGTTGGAATGGCCGGAGGTGTTCCCTGCCCCGGTTGCGCTGGGCGGCGACGGCCACCAACGCGCGGCTGCGGCGATCGGGCAGTTTGCGCTATCGCGCAAGCTCTCCGGCCGGGAGAAAGACGACCTGCTGGCCCGGCTTGCGGGGCGCCTCGACATCGATTACCAGGAACTCTGCCGGAAGCGTGTGATGCATCTGATCACGCCGGAGGAGGCGAGGGAATTGGCGGCTCGAGGGGCTGACCTGCAGTATCACACCCACCGTCATCGCGCCTACCGGAGCCGCGAACGCATGTTTGCGGAACTCCAGGACAACCGCCGCCGGATTGTCACGTTCACCTCGAACGAGCCGCGCCACTTTTGCTACACGGGCGGCTTCCACTTGCCCGAGTATTCGGTTTACCTGAAGGAGTACGGCATGTTGTCCGCTACCACCTGTAAAGCGGGTCTGTGCACCGCCCGGACCGATCCGCTATTGCTGCCTCGGCTGGTAGACTTTACGGGACTCTCGGATCTGGAGTTTCGCGCGTGGCTGGAGGGCACGGCGGATCTGCTTCCCAGGCGGCCCCACGAAATGAGCGAAGGCCAACTGGTGGAAGAAGAGGAACTGGCGGCCACGTGAGCGTCGTGCTTGTGCACAATTATGGCCCATGAGGATATGGATCGGGTCTTGTCCCGGCGCCTGCGGGCACTCGACCACCCGGCACGCCTGGAACTGGCCCGTGAGACGCTGGAGCGGCTGGGAAGCCGGTTTGATTCCAATGTCTGTTCTCTCCTGGCAGAGGAGTTGGACAGAGCCGGCGGTCCGCTTCCGCAGGCTTGGCTCGACACGCTGCCGGACACCCCGAACGGAGCTTGGCTGCGGACACAATTGCTATCGGACAACGCCGCCCTGGTCCCCGCCTGGGAGCGCTTTATTTCTTTTCAAGCCCGGCGCGATCCGCTCGATCTGCTGGCTTGGTCGCGGGCTTTGGCCGCTACTGGCGCGTATGAGGAGGCCGCCCAGAAACTGCGCCTGGCGCTGGCCCAGGACGTCCGTCATACCTTCTTCGCGCGAGCTGAAAAACTCGTGCGCGAGCTGGCCGGTTCTGTCCGGTCGAACTTACGGCAATGCAGGATCGCCGTGCTTGGTTCCAGCACCACGCATCTGATGGTGCCCGTTCTGCGGGCGCTATGCCTGCGCGACCGGATCGGAGGTGAGATCTACGAGGGTCCCTATGGCTCGATCGAACAGGAGATATGGGATGCCAACAGTGGGCTGGCGCGCTTCCGGCCCGGCATCGTCATGCTTGTCACGCACTGGCGGGATCTCCACCTGGAGGCTGTGACGCAAAACGAGCAGGCCTGGATCGGCCAGTTTGTCGAGGAGCGGAAAGCGGGCTGGAATCGCTTGTCGGATTCCTACGCCTGCCACATCGTCCAGCCGTCATTCGACTATCCGGCCAGCGAGGCTTTCGGGCATCTGGCCGGCGTGCTTCCGGGCGGCCGGACCCGAGTGATCGATCTGTTAAACCTTCGCCTCCGCGAGGAGGCTCCGGCGAACGTCTCGATCCTCAATATGGCCGCGGTCGAGCGCGAAGCCGGGACAAAACGGTGGGAGGATGAAGTGGCCTGGACACGTTACCGGCAGCATCCTGCGACAGAAGCGTTGCCGGAACTCGCCGAGGCATACATGTCTCACGCGCGGGCAATACTCGGGCTGTCGCGGAAGGTGCTCGTCACAGACCTGGACAATACGCTCTGGAAGGGCGTCATCGGCGAAGACGGCCTGGACGGTATCGGCATCGGACCGGGCAGCCCTGAAGGAGAGGCGCACCTCGACCTGCAAAGGTATATGCTGGACCTGAAGCGCCGCGGAATCCTGCTGGCCGTGTGCTCCAAGAATAACCTCGACGACGCTCAACTGCCCTTCCTCCAACACCCTCACATGGCTCTGCGGCTGGAAGATTTCGCCGCTTTTCGCGCGAACTGGGAAGATAAGGCCGCCAATCTGCGGGCGGTGGCGCGCGACTTGTCTTTGGGCCTGGACAGCTTCGTATTCCTCGACGACAACCAGCTCGAACGCGAGTGGGTCCGTTCCCAGCTTCCAGAAGTTGCCATCGTCGAACTGGGATCTTCGCCGTTTCACTACCTGCATCAGTTGGACCGCGGCCACTACTTCGAGGCGCTGTCCCTGTCGCGCGAGGATTTGGCTCGCGCCGATCAGTACCGCGTGGAAGCACAGCGCGAGAGCCTGCATGCCTCATCCGCTTCGCTGGACGACTTTCTGCAGAACCTCCAACTGGAGGCCGCTGCGGAGGCAATCACCGGGAAGAACCTGGCGCGGGTCACGCAGTTGGTGAATAAAACCAACCAGTTCAACCTTACCACCCGCCGCTACACCGAAGCCCATTTGAGCGCCATCGCAGAAGACCCGCAAGGGTGGGCCAGAGCCTTTCAGATGTCCGACCGCATGGGCAGCTACGGCTTGATCGGAGTGCTGTGCTGCCGGCCGGCCGGCCGCGGCACATGGGAAATCGATACGTGGCTGATGAGTTGCCGCACGCTGGGCAGGCAGATGGAAAAATTCATGTTCGACCGGCTCGTCGAAGCCGCGGCCGAGCGGCGCGTCGGCCGTATCGTGGGCGTGTACCGGCCCACGGCGAGGAACGGCTTGGTTCAGGAACTGTATGATCGGATGGGCTTCCGGCGCATCGGCGAAAGTGGCGAGGAGGTGCGCTACGAACTCGATGTGCGGGCAACGCCGGTGGTTACGGCGACCCACGTTCGCAACCTGACCAGGCCATGACCGGCAGCCAGGCGGCCAAGCGATACGAATCGGAGCGGCAGACAGCGCCGTGACGGCGGATTGTTTATCCGGAGGGCGGTCTCTTCCACGCCATAGCCCTGCTGCCACCCAGCCTTCCCGGCCGGAACTGCGCTACAGCCTTGGCCGCTTGTGGCATGGTATAGGGTTGCTCCGATGCGGGCGCCATTTGGGACGAGAATAGCTCCGCGGCGGCCCGGTCCAGGGCCACGCAGAAAGCCGCCAGCATCGGAAAGTAATACGCATAGGCATTACTGGAGAACAGGGAGGTCCCGATGAACGCGATGAGCGCCAGCCGAAGAGCAAACGCCATGTGCCGCACCGAGGACAAGGCAGGATCCCGACGAGCCCGCTTTTCGACCGAGCGCACAATTTTGAAACAGAACAGCAGCGTCAGGCAATACAGAAACAATCCGGGCAGGCCGTCTTCGCAGGACACTTGCGTGAACGTATTGTGCGTTTCGTGCCACGCGTTAAAGCTGGCCCGTCCCGTAGTTTCCTCAGTATAGTCTGCATTGGCGACCGCGAACATCCCCGGACCGACGCCCAGCAAGGGATGCCGCAGGGTCAACTGCAAACTGGAGCGTAACAGCTCTTTCCGCAGCCCCGAGGATTCTAACGCGGATCGCTCCGACTCCGACGATTGCGCTTGATCGGACGAAGAAAAAATAGCTTTATACCGATCCAACGCGCTGCGGGTCGACCACGTGATAGCAAATACCGCAAGCATCAGAGCGCCAACGGCCACCCCAATCTTCTGGGTGGCCGGCAACGGTAGAAAATACAGGATGAACATGAGTGCCATGGTCACCAGCCCGCCGCGTGAGCCGGTCGTAGCCACAGTCGCCGGAATGAAAAGGATAGCCGCCAGACAAGCCAGCTTGAAAAACGACTTTCCAGGCCTGGTGCGGACGACAAACAGACAAAATGGCACGCCCATGAGCAGCATCATGGCCAGATCGTTGGCATTCCCTAGCGTGCCTCCCAGCAGGGCCACACGGCCCTGCTGTACTCGCCCCATTATGAGTGCCAAAGATTCGATGAAAATGGTGGCCGCGGCAAAACTGTACAGGATCTTGCGGCACTGCTCCAGTCCTTGCACGGAGGATGCGATGATCACGAAAGACAAAAGCGATACCGCCCAGGACTCCCGAAGCATTCGGAAGCTGCCGCCGCGCCATACGCTGAATGGAGTGCAGACACACAACCAAACGGTAAACGCCAGTATGCAAATACCAACTCTGGAGAAGACCGGACGTATTGCGCCGCCGAACAGCAGCGCCGCCAAGAGAGCGAGAACCATGATGATCCGCACCGAGTGAATCGCGGACCCCGTAACCATGTCCACGATCTCCGGAAACCGGCCATAGACTACAAACACAAAGAGCATCGTGAGATAGAACGCCGGGCGGGGCGCAGCCGTAGAACTGGCCGGCCAGACGGGCACTGCCGGCTTGGCGAAGTTACTCTCGCGTGACGCCTGTGTATGGGGCGGAGTCATGGCCTCGGTCTGCCGCGGTCCCTCGTGGTTTCAGTGTAGCATCCCAGCAAACGTCGCCCGGCGCCGATAGAAGAATTGGAATGCCGCCAGCGTTCTCTCGTAGAAGTCTGCATCCAGATGCACGAACGAGAAAAGGCGGTCGCTCAGCGCATCCGCAGTGGCCGGAAACAGACCAGGATGATAATGCACCCGCTCCGTTCCGATGTACCGGCGCACGTCCTCGAGGTTCGACTCGAATTCTCCGGCGTGGAAGCGCACGCCGTCGGCCGCGGTGCCCCGGGGAAGTCCTTTGAAGGTATCGAACAGGTGCAGATGTTTTCCCGCGGGCAGGCGCATCGACAGCAGTTTTGCCGAGGCGCCGAAGGCTACGCCCAACTCCGCGACATCGCCGGCCACCCGACTCGAAGTCTCAAGACAGGCCAAGAGCTGGCATGCTTCGCCGGGGCTCAGCAGCAGCGTCCGCTCTTCCGCCACATGAGAATCCCCCTGCGCGCGGCTGCGGCCTGCACGGCGTTTGTCAGGCGGTCTCGCAACTGCATCATCGGGGAAGAGAACAAAAAGCGCGCGGGCTTATCGGGATGCGCTTCGTCATGAAATCGATAACTATTTTAACGCGCTGTCCTCGTTTCCGGGGATTTGTCCGCGACGGCGCTCGAAGAAGCGGCGGAATGATAGATCCTCGTCATCGCCAGCGGCCTGAAAACCTCTGCAAGCGCGGTGCTTCGGCGCCGCGAATCGACGGGCCGCACCATCGCCATACCGGCCATCTCCCAGAGGGTTCTGTACTATCAGGTGAAGTACAGGAACGCGAGTAATACGGTGCTGGCCGCCGATCCGCTTGCAGCCGCGGGATCTCGCAGGGAGGAGCGGTACACTGGAGATAGTCGATCCATGAAGCCGTTACGATCACAGGGGTCACATAGGGCGCTGTGGCCGGACGGCAAATCGTTCGCCTTCACCGTCTTCGACGACCCGGATTCACAAACCCTGGAAGCCGGCCGCGAGGTCTACGCCTTCTTGGCCAGCCTCGGGTTCCGGACCACCAAGGGGGTATGGCCGATTCGCGGTTCGGGAACGCCCTCCGACCATGGCGGCACGTGTGCCGAGCCCGCCTACCGCGCCTGGGTGCAAGACCTCCAACGGAAAGGATTTGAAATCGGGCTGCATAACGCCACGCTGCATACATCCGACCGCCAGCAGACCCAGTTGGGCCTGCAGACGTTCGCGGAATACTTCGGCGGGTATCCGGTCACCATGGCCCAGCATTACTACTGCGATGAAAACATCTATTGGGGAGACCAGCGCCTCAGCGGCCTGTACCGCCTGCTTTACAGCGCTCTGACGCGAGGCCAGAACCGCAATCGATTCCACGGGCACATCCCGGGACACCCGGAGTTCTGGGGCGACCTGTGCCGTCAGCATATCCGCTACGTTCGGAATTTCGCCTTCGCCGAAACCAACACGCTACGCGCCTGTCCCTATATGCCCTACCATGATCCGGACCGGCCCTATGTAAACTATTGGTACGCCTCCGCGGAGGGCGCCACCGTGCAGCCTTTCCTGGACCGCATCAGCGAAGCGAACCTGGACCGGCTGGAGGCCGACGGCGGCGCGTGCATCATGTACACGCACTTCGGTCTGGGCTTCTGGGATGGCCGGATACACCCCCGATTCGCCGAGTCGATGACCCGCCTGGCGAGGCGTAACGGCTGGTTCGTGCCGGTTTCAGAATTGCTGGATTACCTGCTGGCACAGCGCGGCGGCCAATCGGTGTTGCAAGCGGCCGAAAGGCGCGAACTGGAGAGGCGCTGGCTGCTGCACAAGGTGCGCTTCGGCAACGCCTGAATCCGGCCCGGCCTCAGTCCTGACCGGTAAGGTTCACCCGGCCGTCGCCGTCGCCCCGGTTGAAGTGGATGCGGGGGAGCGCCTCTCCCAGAGGTTCCACCAGTTTGCGCAGCTCCTTGGACAAGGCCAGCAGGTAATTCGACGGTCCTTTCCAGAAGCCCGCGGCCCTAAGCGCCGAGGTCCAGTCCCGATGCATTTGGTTGGAGATAACGATGTCGGCGTTCCGCCCCCTGGCCGCCTCTACCGCACTGTGGACGAGCGATGGTATGGCCTCCGGCGGACCTACTCCATCCACCAGCGCCGCTACCCGTAACTCGCCGAAATACGACCGGTTGAGGGTTTGGCAATCGAGCATCTGCACCCAGCCTGCCGGCGCATCGCCCGCGGTCAGTTGCACTCCGTAATAGCGAGATTCCGAGTGCGGATAGATGAAGCGCAGATAGTCCGCGGTGCGTACGGCGCTTACCGAATACTGCTCCACGCTGGCCTGCCAGATCCGGTCCGCCCACTCTGAAAAGTCTTGGATGGGGTGCTGCACATACCCCCCGTCGAACCGGATCCGCGTGCGCGCTCTCTGAATTCCTTTCAGCGCCAGTCCACCCAAACCTGAAAATGCCAGAACATCGGCTGCCACGCGGCGGCCCCTTCGGCCGCGCAAGGGTCCGATATTTCGCAGAAACCGCCTGGCGTTCAGAACCAGGAAATAAAACGGCGTCTCCAGAATCGTCCAACCCATCGCGCGCAACATACGCGGCAAAGGCCGGTCCATGCCACCCATGCCCATGGCAAACAGCAGCGGCTGTTCTGCGAGGGCGTGTGCCAGCATCGCAGCCCCAACGACGGCATAGCGTTTATCGACGATGCCTTCCGACAAGGGAGCCTGATAGTGCCCCACGCCGTAGACCTGTCCGCGGATGTAAAACGGTTGGTTGCGGATAAAGTATCCGCCGCGCACCTCTCCGGCATCGTCCACTACCACGAAGTGGCGGAATTCGACGCCGGGCACGGGCGTGCTCGGATTCGGCGCCGGAGCGGTTTCCGGCAGCGCGAAAAGCAAGGCGTCCGCCGCCCGCATGCGGGCATTGAAGGCGCGCGCGGCGGGTTCGTGCGAAGCTTCGTAATAGACTACCCGCAGACCCATCTACACCACACGGCGCGGCGTTTCCGCCCATGGACGGAGTTGACTGCGATGGATGGCCGGTGTCCGCGGCATTCAGCCAGTCTACCACTCCTACCGATGACATCGAAGAGCCGCCGCGGCGGTAAGCGAATCGGC
>CABECV010000193.1_pt1 | contig 17175 bp, 7 predicted proteins | sample 3422511 | NCBI WGS metagenome assembly CABECV01 (sample SAMEA5534327, study PRJEB31848) | metagenome | biome: tundra; feature: field; material: soil | place: USA | collected 2013-05 | depth 0.15 m | reverse complement strand
TCGTCGGAGAGCGCTTCAGCGAAGCCCATGGAGATGCCCGCGCCCACCGAGGCCGCCAAGCCAACCAGAAATGCGTCGTGGCTTTTCTGCGTCGCGAAGGCCGCCGCGAATAGCGGAGCCAGCGTCGACACGGAACCATCCATCAGGCCGGCCAACCCAGGCTGCACGATCTGCAGCACGAACAAGCGCCGGCTGGCCGCCTCCTCCTGCTCGCGCACGTTGGTGGTGAGGCTCTGCTCCAGGGACTCCGCGGCCGCCTGGTGCTGGCGCTCGATTTCCGCGAGATCGCCGAGCAGTTTCCGGGTGGACGCATCGGTTACCCGCTCTTGGGCCTTCTCATAAAACTGGCGGGTTTCCAGTTCCATGATCTCAGCCTGTTTGCGGACGACACTAATACCCAGCGGACGCACCAGCCACACCGGCCGGCGCGTAATGAAACCTTTCACATCCTGCCGGCGGATCAGCGGGATATGCTCGCCGAAGCGCTGCCTGTACATGTCGATCAGGGAGCGGCGATGCCCGTTTTCCTCCGCCTGCATCTCCTCGAACATCTTCGCGGTGGCCGGATAGCTCTCGCGCAAGCCGTCCACGAAGTCGCCGTAAATGCGGCCGTCTTCCTCCTCCAGCGAAACGGCCAGCGCCAGGATCTCCCGCTCGGACAGTTCTTTGAAATTCTTCGCCATGCAGTCTCCAAACGTGCTACGGATACATCGACGGATAAGCCGCGCGCATCTCTTGCGCCAGCGTCCGCGCCATTTCGATCTGCACCAGCTCCCCCTTACCGATACCCGGACACCACGCCGCGGTCCGGCGCCACTTGCGGGCGCTTTCCGTCAGCTCCGGCCAGAACGGGAAGATGCGGCACTGCGTGGGCTTCGCGGGATGAATCGAGCACCCATCCGCGCGCAGAAACCGGCATAGCCCCCCGCGCGGTATGCGCAGGCGGCGCAGATTCTTCGTCCGGTAGATGTAGCGCTTTTCGAATAGCGCGGCCGGCATCCCCAGGAATCGAGCGGCGCGCGCGATATCGTCCTCAGTCAGATAAACGAATCCCTTGTGCTGGCAACAGGCCGTGCAACCTGGCTGGCATTCGAAGCGCATTTATGTCATTGTACGCGCAGCGCGATCATACGGCTGGCGGCGGACGCGCCTTGCCGCGCCGTCACCTTGATTTCGTACTGGCCCGGGGCGGGCGAAATGCTGCTCATGAAGGGGATGGCGCCGGTCTGGTCGGGAGGCGGCAGATCGGGCGAGGCGCTGGAAACCGGCTTTCCATCCTGAAGAACTTCGATCGAAAGGCGCGGCGCGCCGCCCGTTTGGGCCGGATAGACCACCATGTAAAGCGGGATGTCGGTCCCGGCCGCATACACTCCGTCGAGCGACGGAGTAACCTTACCGCCGGCAAAGTGCAACGGGTCGGCGGGATTCCGGCCGCCGTCGCGAGGGACGTCGAAAGGATCGACGCGCCGCACCGGCACGAGTTCGCTCAACCCTATGCCGGGCTGATCGGACACTACCAAGGCCGTCCGCTTCACGCTGGCCGCGCCGTTTTCCCGGTCCACGACCGCGGTCTCCACCGTGTACCGGCCGGGCGCCAACAGCAGGGGTTGCGCGAAGGTCAGGTCGCCGCGGGAGAACGCTTCGAATTTATCCGCCGGAATATCGTTGGCCAAGTCCCGGCTCACTTTCGCGGCCACTTGGCCGTCCGCATCCTTCACCACCGCAAGAAGGGAAATATGCGTGCGCAGTTTTGCGGCTTGCTTGTTCTCGCGATACGACACGTTCTGCATGGGCACCTGGAAGACCATGGAATACTGCACGGCGCTGCGCGCGGCGCGGAACGGCAGAGCCTGCGCGCGGTATGCGAAGGCTTTCGGCTGGGGCTTGGCGTTTAGCGCGTCGAACGCCGCCATTTCAAAGGGCTGCAAGACCTCGCCGGCCAGCAGCGGCAAGGCGAAATATCCGGCGCGCGTGTGCACCTGGGCGCCCGGCCGCGTCACCTGCACTTCGATTTTGCGGAAGTGCCCATCGTAATTCTGCGAGGTGGGAACGTAGCTCAGCTCATAGTGCGCGCGCACATCTTCCATCACCCTGTGCATAGGCTTGGCGGTGTCGTTGGTATTGGCGATCAGGAAGCCGCCGGTGGATTCCGCCAGCTCCGCCATGGCTGCTTGCGGGTTGGCGTGCAGGCTCATGTTGACCGTCTCGTCCTGTTTGAACATGTCGACTGCCGCATCGCCGGATGACGTCATGTTCTGGTTTTGGCTGATCCGCGCGCTGGTACCCAGCAAGTCGGTGCCGGCCTGCGCGGGTGACCTGATCGACAGACCCGTGACGTCCACGCAATAGATGCTCACGTTGGCGCGGTTGGCCGCGCCGATGATGGCCTGGAACATGTTCTCGATCGCCCACGGCACCACCAGACCTTCGGAAAGCAGCAGGACGGTCTTGCGGCCCGGCAGCGCGGCCTGCGCCTGGACCAGCGATAGCAGCCCGTCGAGCGAGCGCCAGCCCGCTCCGTAATTGACCATTTCCATCTGCTTCCAGACTAGCCGGGCCAGCGCCATCTGCCCATCCGAGCTCATGCCGGCGGATTCGGCACCCTGCGTAGCCGCGCCGGCGCTTTGGAACGGGTCGCCGCCGGCCGTGGCGATGGTGATGCCGGCCTGGCTGCCGGAGATCTCGACGGCCAGATTATTGAGCACGTTTTCGGAATCTTTGCGGAATTCGGTGTAGTTCCCGGTGGTGGCGCGCGTGATCGCCTGGCGCAGCAGATCCTGGTTGTTGGTGTAGGGCTGCAGCGCATTCAACCGATAGTCCAGGCTGAAGACGCCGCCGTAGGTATTGGAGCGGAATTCGTTGGCGAGGAACTGGGCGGCGGCCTGCTGGGCGAACAGGCGGCTGCGCGGTCCCATGCGCTCGAAGACGATGGTCACCACGTTGAGATTGTGGAGCGGGTTGAGCGCGGGACCGTTCGGCGCAACGGCGGCATTGGGGGCGGTCTGGGCGCCCGGCGCCACGCTTCGGGGTTGCGGCTCATCGGAATCGGTATCGGTGAAGCGAAAGGTCTGCACCTTCTGTGGAACGCCGTCCTCCAGCACGCGGAGCTCGTCCGGCTTCAGGTTGCGGATAAGGCGCTCTTTCTTGTCCCGCACCACGGCGTCCAGCAGCACTTCCTGGGTGGTACTGCGGATTACGGGGAGGTTCGCCTCCTGGGCCGCCAGCGGCAGGCAAGCCAAGCCGGCGCAGACGAGCGATAAGGCGCGCATGGAAGTCCTCTCTATTTGAGAGTACGACAAAAAAAGCGCCGGGCACGCGGCCCGGCGCTTCGTGGTCGCCGATTTGTGAATGGCTTAGAACTGGAACTGCAGTTTCAACTGGACCATGCGCGGCGAGGCGTCGCCACCCAGGAACGATCCCAGCAAGCTGGTGGGCGGGTTCACCGTGCGCGTGATGTCACCGAAGCCCACAGTTGGGTTGGTATTGCTCAGATCGGGCACGGGCAGATCGAAGTTAGGGTGGTTGAGGAGGTTGAAGGCCTGCGCCCCGACGGTCAGTTTGGCGCTCTCCCACCTTGGGAAGCTGAAGCTCTTGGAGATTGCGAGGTCGGTGTTGAAATACCGCGGCCCGCGAAAAGTATTGCGGCCCTGGTTGCCGAAACCGGTCGGGCTATTGGTGGAAGGCGAGAATTCCGCGGCATTCAGGCAAGGCCTTGCGCTCGGTCCGGCAGCCGCTTCTCCGCAGCTCCCGACCCCGGAGCCAATCACGTTGCCGTAATACGGGCCGCCGTCGTTAAGGCCGCTCAGGGTGCCCGAGGCGGCGGTGTCCACCACGGTTAACGGGAAACCGCTGCGCACGAACCACGTTCCCGAGACGATCCATCCGCCGAAAAGGGCGTTTGGTCCCCAATGGGAGAAGCGGCGGATCACATCGTCCCAGACGTAGTTCGCGCTCAAGTACTGGCGCACGTCGTAATCCGCGTTACCGTAATTCGCACGGGCGTTGTATGGGTTCTGGGGCATCGAGTTGCTCGTGATGGTATCGTAGCTGAACGGCAACAGGCAGCCGTTGGAGCAAATGTCGAGGGCGTGGCTCCAGGTGTAGTTAATCTGGAAGAGCAAACCTTTGCTGAAGCTATGATTCAAGCGAACGACCATTCCGTCGTAATTCGAGTAGCTGCTGGACTGGTACTGGGTCACGGTGCCGAAGCGGGGATCGGGCGGCGCGGTGGGCAAGCCCACGAAACCCCCGGGGCAAGCGCTCGTCGGGCAATACGCGTTCACGCCGGCGTTGGCTAAAGGCTCGTAAGCGCCGTGGTTGCCCACGTAGTTCAGGTCCAGGATCGTGTGCCAGCCCACCTCCCGCTGAACCTCAAGATTCCACTCGTAGTAGTGGGGCTGGCGAAGGCGCGGGTCTTGGGCGGAAAACGACGGCGGACTGAAGAAGGGATTGCTGGCGGAAATGGAGGCCAGTGTTCCACCGCTGCCGAAGGCTGAGGTGAACGAACTGTTCGATCCCGACGCCAAAGAGAACAGGTTCCCGGATTGAGCCGGTGAAAGCGGGGCGCCGGTTACGATAAAGGTATTCACGTTTGGGGGGTTCGACGAGAAGTTATCCACGATGGTAGCGGGGAAGCCGTCGGAGAAAATTCCGGCGCCGCCGCGGATCACGGTCTTCTCATTGGGGCTCCAGGCGAAGCCCACGCGCGGCTGCCAGACCACCTTGTCGGTGCTGTAGTAAGCCGTGTGCAGATTGGTCTCGATCGCCTGGTTGTAAGGAATCGTAGCGTCGTGGTTCAGTGCGGTGAACGGCACCGCGAACTGGGAGAAGCAGTTGGTATTGCACTGCGGATTGGCGTTGTGGTCGATGCGCAGGGCGGCCGTGATTTTCAAATTGCGGCCGATGCGGAACTCATCCTGGCCGTAGACCCCCATGTTCCACAGGAACATCGGCTCGGAGGGGGCGGTGAGAAATTTCTGTTCCAGCAGGTCGAAACCGCCCGGCGCCGCGCCGCCATTGAAAAAGTTGTTGAGCGAGCCTTCCAGCACCAAGCCACTGGTGTATTGGCCGTAGTCGAAGTCGGTCACGTCGTTCTTGCGCCAGTTGACGCCGGCCTTGAAGGTATGGCGGCCGAAAGTCACCGTGAAGTCGTCCACAATCTGCCACTGTCTGACATTGCGCCCCTGGGGCCAATTATAATCAATGCCACCCAGGAGGTTCAGCGATCCGTCGAGGAAGTCGACCGTAGTAGGGAACGTGCTCAGGGATTTCTGCAGGTTGGCATCGCTGAAGATGGCGGAGTAATACTGGCCCGAAAACACGAGTTGGTTGGTGGCGCGAGCGCCAAAGGAGTGCGTGTAATTCAGTTGGCCCTGGTACTCGGGTTGCGTGCTGACGGTATTGAAGATCGGATTGATCGGATCGGTGTAGGTGGCCTGTACACCTTGGTCGGTCTGGACGCGCCCGTAGATGCGGTCATTTTGCCCGATATTCTGGTCGATGCGCAAGGACGTCTGGTATTCGTGGGTGAAGTTGCCGGCCACCGAACGGAATTGCAGAGTACAGGGCACGCCCGCAGCCAGCGCCGTCACGTCGCTGCAACCTCCGCCAGGCGTGGCCGCCGCCGCCGCGGCCCCGGGGGCGCCATTGTAGATATTGAAAATGTTCTGATAAAAGGGGACGGAGGCCGACTGCCCCGTCGCCGTCAGATTCGCAAGAGTAGCCGTCTCGAATTGCGGACTGGGGATGGTAGCCGTGCCGCTGGTGGGGAGCAGGACCCGAAGTCCTTCGTAATTCCAGTAGAAGAAGGTCTTATCCTTTTTGATCGGACCGCCAAGGCCGGCTGCCCACTGGTTCACATTGTCGAAAGGACGGGGCGTGCCGTAAGCGTTGTTGAACCAATCGTTCGCGTTCATGGCGCGGCCGTTCCAGAACCACGCCGCATTGCCGTGGAACTGATTGGAACCGGACTTGGATACGTAGTTGACTTGGGCGCCGGCCAAACCGCCGTACTGGCCGGAATAGCCATTCACCACGACATTCACTTCCGCGACGTCGTTTTGTCCCAGCAGCAAGTTGGTGGCGCCGCTGTTGTTGAGGTTCAGGAATGGATCGTTGTCGTACTGCCCGTTGTAGGTGAACACGTTCGACGTGGCGGGCAGGCCAAAGACCTCGAAGTTGCCATAGCCGCCCTGGGTGTTCATCACCGCGCCCGGGGCGAGCTGCGCCACGAAAGACAAATCGTTACCCGGATTCGGCAAGTTGGCGAGCTGTTCGGCGACAATGGTCGTGGCAATATCGCCGTTTTCCGTTTGGACGGTCGCGGCGTTTTCGGTGATTTCAACCGTCTGCGTTTGCGCCGCCACGGCCAGGCGGAAATCGACCGAGGTGAGCTGACCGATTGAGGCCGGGGTCACCTTTTCCGCTTTTCCAAATCCCGCGGCGGTTACGGTAACGTTATACTGCCCGGGAGCGAGCAGCGAGAATCGGTAATAACCTTGGGCATTCGTGGTAGCCGCCTCAGTGGTACCGGTCGATAGGCCCTTCAGGGTGACGTTAGCGCCCGGCACGACTGCGCCGGTCGGGTCAGTGACGACGCCGGCAATGTCGCCGGCTGTGGTACTTTGGCCGAAGGCCAGCGGTAGCGAGAACAGAACTAAAGCGACTACCAGGCCAAAAGCCAGCTTCTTATGGAACTGCATGTCTCCCCCTCGTGGATCTCTAGATTGCAGAAAAACGTCTACTCTAGCAATTCGTCAACCAAACGGTTTGCGTGCCTAAGACAATGCAAAAACAGGGCCTTTGAAGTTCCAGCTATGCGATCCCATAGTCCGTCCTGAAGTTCAGTCCGGATTTCGGGATTGCACGGCCTTTGCGGATTTGACGCACACCCCGTCAGGATTCTTCCAGAATTATGGTCGCGAGTCAGGGCTGGAAATCCCACACAGGCGAGCGGACGAGGGCGTCCGCAGCGGTCCAGGGGGACCGCCCCACGGGTCCCGCGGCGGGCCATTTGGAGAGGACCGCCGGTCTGCTACTATCTGGTGTGGACCCAAACCGCCAAGAGTTAGGAAGCAGAAATGCCGCGTCTGTCGTCTCCCGTTCGTGAAATCAAGGACCACTACACCGTTCTGGTGATAGGCTCCGGTTACGGCGGCGCCATCGCCGCGTCGCGGCTGGCGCGCGCCGGGCAACAGGTTTGCGTCCTGGAGCGGGGCCGCGAGTTTCAAAACGGCGAATACCCCGATACCGAAGCGGAGGCATTGGCTGAAATGCAAGCCGAGCTTCCCAGCGGGCACACCGGCTCGCGCACGGGACTCTACGACTTCTATGTCAACCCGGATGTGAACGTGTTTGTGGGCTGCGGCTTGGGCGGCACCTCCTTGATCAACGGGAACCTCGCATTGAGACCGGAACCGCAGGTTTTCGACGATACGCGCTGGCCCCAGGCGCTGCGGGACGATTTCGGAAGCGTGGAGGAAGGCTACCGGCGCGCCGAGGAGATGCTGCGGCCGGCCGCGTATCCGGCGCGGTATCCGGCATTGCCGAAACTGCTGGCGCTGGAACAATCCGCCGCACATTTGGGGCAGACTTGCACGCGCCCGCCGATCGCGGTGAACTTCACCGAGGGCGTCAACCACGTGGGCGTCGAGCAGCATGCCTGCATGCTGTGCGGCGACTGCGTGACAGGGTGCAATTACGGCGCCAAGAACACGGTGCTGTTCAATTACCTGCCGGACGCGCGCAATTTCGGAGCGGCGATCTACACGCAAGTATCCGTGCGCCGCCTGGAGCGCAAAGACGAGCGCTGGCTGGCGCACTACCAGACGCTCAAAACCGGGCGGGAGGACTTCGACGAGCCGGTCCGGACCGTCTCGGCGGACATCGTGGTGCTGGCGGCCGGCACGCTGGGATCGACGGAGATTCTGCTGCGTTCAAAGGCCGCCGGCCTGCCCCTCTCGGGCCAGGTGGGCCAGCACTTCTCGGGCAACGGAGACGTGCTGGGCTACAGCTACGGCTGTGCGGAGGAGATTCGCGGAGTGGGTTACGGCCACCGCGATCCGCGCGATATGGAGGCGGTGGGTCCCTGCGTCACGGGAATCATCGACATGCGGGGGCAGCCCGATTTGGACGACGGCATCGTGATCCAGGAGATGGTCACGCCGGGCGCGCTGGCCAATCTGCTGCCGGAAGCCCTGGCCAAGACGGGCGCGGCTCTGGGCAAGGTGACGGGCGAAGGTCTCGGAGAAGCCCTGGCGATGGAAGGCGACGTCGAGAGCCTCTCCGTGGGTCCCTATGAAACCATGGCAGACCATACGCAGGCCTACCTGGTGGCGACCCACGAGGGCGGCGGCGGCAGTATGCGTCTCGAAAGCGACCGCCTGCAAATCGAATGGCCCCACGTGGGCGACCAGCCCATCTTCCAGCGAGTGAACGCGATACTGGCTGAAGCCACCCGCGCGTTGGGCGGCAATTACCTGATCAACCCGGTGTGGAGCAGGATCTTCAATCACGATCTGATCACCGTGCATCCGCTGGGCGGCTGCGCGATGGCCGACGACGCGGCGCATGGCGTAGTGAACCACAAGGGGCAGGCTTTCTCGGGCGGCAGCGGCACGGCGGTTCACGAGGGACTCTACGTGTGCGACGGTTCGACAATCCCCCGCTCATTGGGCGCCGGTCCGCTGCTGACGATTTCCGCGCTGGGCGAGCGGGCCTGCGCACTGCTGGCAAGCGACCGCGGCTGGCGTATCGATTATGCGCTGCCTTCGCGCCCGCCAGTCCGCAAGGAGCCGGCCAGTCCGGCGCCGCAGGGGATTCAGTTCACCGAGACCGCGCGCGGCGATGCGTTGGAACTGGATCTGACAGTTGTCTCGGACGACCTGGACGATCTGATGCGCAATCCGGGGCACAAAGCGCGCGTGGCCGGCCGGGCCCTGGCGCCAGCGCTCTCCAGCGAGCCGTTGAAAGTCGCGGACGGCGATTTCAGTCTGGGGCGAATGGCCTATCGGATGAAGTTGGTCAGCCGGCAGGGTAAGACTTTCTACTTGCAGGCATCCAAAGAGGCCACCGGCCTACATGCGACTCTCTATGACGGAGACAGCGAGGCACGCGCCGTTCTGTCCAAAAGCACCCTGCGCATCCTGCCACAGGACTTGCGGCGGCAGTTGACTACCCTGCGGGTATCGAATGCCGCGAACGTGGGCGCGCGTCTAAAGGCTACCGCGCGTTTCGGACGCGCCTTAGCCGGCGATCTGTACGACATCTATGGCGGCGTGGCTGGAGAGCGCAAGAAGCGGCCGCTGCGCGTCAACGCTCCCACGGTGCATCCGTTGCCCGGCGGCGGCGGGGCGCGGCGTTGGCTGATCCGCTACGAGGGTGGTTCGCATGGACCGGTTCTGCTGACGGCCGGCGCGGGTATATCAAGCCTGATCTTCTCGATCGACACGATCGAGACCAACTTACTGGAGTTCCTCTTCGCGCACGGCTACGATGTGTGGCTGCTGGATTCGGCGGACGGCAAGGATCGCGAAGCGGCCGTCGCCACAGTGAAGGAGATCACCCGCGCAGCCAACGTGCGGATGCCGATCGAGGGTTGGGAAGCCGCTGGGGCGGTGGAACTCAACGCCGCCACGCGCGATGCCGTGCCGGAGGAGTGGCGCGGCATCTCGATTATCGGCAAGAACGCCGCGCGGGACGTGTATCCGGGCATTTTGCGCGGGTTGACGCCTACTTCTGGCCGGGCGGCGGCTCGCTAATCACCGATTCGCGCATGACTTTGCCTTGGCGCGCCTCGGTAAGCGACACGTGATTGGCAGGCAGGATGGCGCCCGTGGTGCGGTCAAGGGCGATGCGCGCGGTAATGTAGGCAACCAGAGCCGCCATCTCCGAGTTTTGGGCCGTCATCAGGTCCCGCTGCTGTTGGGTCACGTTGTACGGAATGGACGCTCCCAATTCGAACCGCCTCCGCTCACTGGAATACAGTTGCTCCTGCAGGGTCCGGTTGCGGACGGCGGCATCGTAGCGGGCGCGCGCCTGCCGCAAGGCAATGACGTAGTTCTGGACATCCACCTGCACTTGGTTGAGATCCTTGCGGGTGGTCAACTGGGTCTGGCGGAAAGTCAACTGGTCGACGGCATAGTCGGCTTGCGCCTGCCTGTTCCGGAACGTCATTTCATACCCTCCGTAGATGCTTTCGGAGGGGAAGTCGCGGCGGAGCACCTGACCGAGCGCCGTGCCTACGCCGCCCACGAAGTAAGGGTTGGGCGTCGCCGTTTGGCCATTGAAGCTGACGGTCTTTCCGGTTCCGGCTATGCCGGCCTGGCTCTCACTGCCGCCGATTACCACGAACGGCAGGACTCCGTTCTTAGTCCCCAGATTGCCTATTACCGCGGCAGCTTCATTTTCCCTTTCGCTCGCCAGATCCGTGCGGTTAGCAAGGGCCTGCTTGACCAGTTCCTCCAGCGGAGGGAGGTCGTCATGCTCGGCTATGCGGATGGGATCGACGGGCAGGATACGCGCGCCGGCCAGAACCGGATCGGCGGTACCGTTGCGGCTCAGCAGGTTCTTCAATTGTATTTCCTGCTGTTTTAGGGTCGTCTCAGAGTCCACCAGAGCCTGTTGGGCGGTAATGGCCAGACTCTCGGCATTGATCGTCTCGGAAGGCGCCAACGATCCGATACGCACCTGTTCCTTCACGTTCCCAAGAAATGTGGTGGCGGTCTCGGCGGCGCTTCTCTTAGCTTTCACGTCTTCATAAGCCGCCTCCAAAGCGTAGTAGGCATTCAATACCTGGGAGACGGTGTTGGTCACCTGGGTTTGGAAAGCCAGATCCGAGGCGTCCCGGTTCATCTTGGCGACATTGATGAAGCGCGCGTTGACCGCGACGCCGGCGCTGTTCAGCAGGTACTGTTGCGCCGAGATGGAGAGCGACGGGGCCGAAGTCGGGTTCAGCACATCGGTGGGTGAATTCTCATTCAAGTAGTGGTCGGTGTAAGTCAGGGTGACGGTGCCGCCGGTCAGTAGCCCTTGTTGGATGCTGGCCGTGTACGCGCGCGTCCCATCGACCAGGGTCGCAGTGGCGCTCGCCTCCGCATCCGGATACAGGGAGGTGGTGTGGCTGAACGTGCTGGACTCCTGAATAATGGGATCCAGCGTGGGCGTGATGGGTCCAATTTGCGAAATGGTGGCGTTGGTCGACTGGACGTGGCCTGAACTGGTTCCCGGTGCGGTGACACCGGCGGCCTGCTGGCTGCCAGCGACGCCCTGCCCGACGGACACCGCTCCGGCCTGCGAGGCGTTGCTGGGCACGCCAGGCAATGCGCCACCCGCCTCGGAGCGCGTGACGTTCCATCCCAGGATGAGCGGATTGTAGCGGGCCACCTCTATGTCGATGTTGTTTTCCAGCGCGAGAGCAATGGCGTCCTGCACGGTGAGATACAGCGTGCCGGCGCGGACGAGTTCGCGCAACCGTGGGGAATTAGCCAGGCGGACCGGCGGAGCCTCGGGCGCCAGATACGGCCGCAGGATGGCGGGCGCGTGCGGCGCCACGGGAGCAATGGCAGACTGCTGCGCCCACGCGAGGGGCGCGCAGAGCAGGATAGCCGCAACGGCCAGTATTGTGGGGCGGCCAATCTTGGCCGCAGCCGCCTTTTCGGGCGGCCAGAGCCGGCTGAAAGCCGGCTGCGGGCAGAATTGCCCGCCCTCCAATCTGGGCGAAGGAGGCGTTGGCCGTTTCATGGGCGCTCCTCCTTGGGCAGGTCCGCGGGCAACACCGATGGCTGGGAGATCTGCCCTTTCAGGGCTTCATCGATCAAAACCTCATTGACATCCAAGGTCGTGCCCAGCGCCTGGTTCAACGCGATGCGCGCATGTGTGTAGTTCGCCATGCTCTGCACCTCCGCGCTATGCGCGCTGGCCAGATCGCGCTGGTCCTGCACCACCTGGAAGGACACCGTAGCGCCCAGCGCGTACCTCTTTTGGTCCCCGGCCAGCGTCTGTTCCTGGAGTGCCCGGGACCGCACCGCGGCCTCGTAGCGCGCGCGCGCCTGCTCGACGCCCACCAGGGCGTTCTGTACATCTACCCGGATCTGGTTGATATTCTTGCGCAGGTTCAGTTCGTTTTGCCGCAGTTCCAGGAGACTGGTCGCATAGTCCGCTTTAGCGACGCGATTGCGCAACGGTATGTTGAGCGAGATGCCCGCCGAATAGTTTGGATAATCTCTGCGAAAGATCTCCGAGAGCATATTGCCATATCCGCCGACCAGCGAACCGGGGTAACCCTGGGCGAGTCCGTAGGCCGTAAGGTCCCCCGACAGGCCGTTGTTAGTCACTTCGGCGAAGGCATTCAAGGTAGGCCTAAGAGAGTTCTTGATGCCCACCAGGTTCATCTGGTTACTTGCCAGGTTCAGGCGGGCTTGCTCCATCTCGGGACGCGAGGTCAGAGCCTGGTGGATCAAGTCTTCCAGCGGACGGATTTCGTCCTTCTCGGGAATCTCAAACTTATCGAGCGGAACGATATGTAAAGCCGTCAAGCCCGCGTCCGCGACACCATTGCGGCTCAAGTAGTTCTTCAGAATCGTCTCCTGCTGCAGCAGGTTGGTCTGGGCAGTGACCAGATCTTGCTGGCCGGCGTACAATTGGGACTCCGCGCGCGTGATTTCGATGGGCGCCGCGGTTCCGAACTGCACCAGCTTCTTGTTGTCGTCCAGAAGCTGCTGTGCAGTGCCTACTTCCCGCTGGCGCGCGCGTACGTCCGCGTCGAAACTCACCAGGTCCCAGTAGAGGTTCAGCGCAGCGGAGACGGTGGCTATGATCTGCAGCTTGAATTGCAGCGCGCTCACCTTCACGTTATTCTTCTGCACGCGAATGTTCCGGCCGTTGACCGCCCGTCCGAATCCTTGCAAAAGGTTCTGCGTCAAAATCAAATCGAGGTCGCCGGAGGTAGCGGGATTCACGCTGTAGAATGGGCTATTCAAGTTCACGCGTGTGCTCATGTAGGTCAGTTGAGCTTGCAGGCCGAACTCGAAGTTCTGCACATACTGAGCCTCGAAGAAGCGCGTGGTGTCCACCAGCACGGCGGTGTTCGTGAGCACGAGGTTGCTCTGCGGGTAGGTGGCATGCCCGAAACTGGCAATGCCGAGGAGGGTTGGATCCAGGACAGGAATGGGGGGCCCCAACTGTGTGACGATGCCGCCCCCGGAGCTGACTCCGTTGCCCGCGCTGAGACCGACGCCGCCCGACGTGTTCACGCTGACGCCCTGCAAGCTGACGCTTTGGGGGCCAGTGGCCACTCCCAGGCCCACGCTGCGCAACGCGCCGCCGGCTTGGGCGCGCAGGAGCACTTGCTGCGCCAGGAGCGGACCATATCGCTGGATTTCCACGTCGATATTGTTTTCGATGGCCAACGCCACAATATCGCGCGACGACAGATAAAGATTGCCCGCCCGTATCAGCGAAGCGAAGCGGGAGGAATTCTGCAGCCGGATGGCCGGCACGCTTCCGGCCCGGTAGTTACCGGTGACGAAGCTCCATCCGCCGGTGGGCGGCTGGACGCTGATCTCCTGCTGGGCCGCCGCGCAGGCGCATAAGACCAGGAGAATCCCTAAAACTCGAATCGGCGTTTGAAATAGTTTCATTGAAATCGACCGTTTAGATGAAGGCGGCACCGGTGGGCTGGCGCGCGCCTGGGTCGCGCTATTGGTGACGCGCGAACCACTAGTTTATTACGCATGCACGGCGGTTTTGTTCGATGGAAGGGGCGCAGGCGCTTCACTGCCATGGAGAGCGGCCGGTTCAGGAAGGCTTTTTTGAACAAACAAAGCCAATTCAGCCTTTGTTTTCTTCATCTGTTGGGAAGCGAAAGACAATTCCGCGAGGCCCTCGCGGATAGCGGTATCGCGTGAGGCGAACAGATTGGCTCCTCCATTTACAAGGGTAGCATCCGGATGCCTGCTGGCCGGCGGTTGGCGCTGGTAAACGAGCTGGAGGCGATTGAAAATCGGGACAACTGGGTATCCCTTTCACTCAGCCGTTGCCGCTGACTCCGGCTTGGTGGGGCGGTCCCCCTGGACCGCGCGGACGCCCCCGTCCCGCTGCCGGACGCGGAGGCACGGGCCTCCACACGGGCGAGGGCGCCCGCAGGACACGACTTCGCTGGCGACATCTGGCTGAGTCAAGGGGATACCCACTTTGGGACAATTTGAGCTTTTGTTGAAAACAAAGGATCAGATTGGGTTCGTTTCGTTATTTGGTTTTGGGTTCGTCCGGGGTCTCCCTCCGGGCGCATCCGGATCACTATTCGGATTTCAAGGATCGAGGGTAAGCGGGTGTGTGGAGCGCATCTCTACCCGGTGTAAGCGTAACACGGCGGGGACGGGAGTTCGGTTGACGGATTTGCCTTTGGGCTTTTGTTTTCAGCGTGGAACGGGAAGCACGAGATGCGTCACCCGCAGCGGGTCCGGGGGACCCGCGCAGACCGAGTCGCAGACCGAGGGTCTGCCCCACCAATACTAATTGTGCGCAACCCTACTCCTGCCGCAGCACGGCATTCGGGTCGAGACGCGATGCGCGCCGCGCTGGGGCATACGCGCCCAGCGCTGCCGCGGCCACCAGTCCGGCTGTCACCAGTGCCACAAAAGGCAAATTGAACGACGGCACGCCCAGCGCGAAGGTGACCGCCTTGCTGGCCAACAGGCAAAGCAGCAGACCGACCGATACTCCGGCGGCCGCCAGCACCATTCCCTGCTTCATGATCATGCCCAGCACTCCAGAGCGGCCGGCGCCGATCGCCATGCGAATTCCGATCTCCCGCGCCCGCAGGCTTACCGAATACGACATCAGACCGTAGAGTCCCACCATCGCCAGGATCAGCCCGAGCAGCCCCATCGCACCGATGGCTTCCGTCCAGATTCCGAGCTCGTTGGCGCGCTCGTCGAAGACTTCCTCCATGGTGCGCACACCATACATGGGCTGGCCGGCATCCAGCGAGCGGACTATGTCGCGCAACGGTCCGGCCGCCCCGCTGGAAGGACCGGCGGTCGCGACCATAATGGTCATGGCCTGTTGCGGGTTCTGGGAAAGGGTTCTATAGAGGTATTCGATGGGCGGCTCGACCAGATCTTCGTATTTGCTCTGCCGGGCCACACCGACGATCTCCAGCACGTCGTCCTTGGCGCCTTTCACCCGAAGCCGTTTGCCGATGGGGTTCTGGTTGGGATAATACTTGCGCGCGAACAGCTCATTCACGATCGCCACTGGACGGGATTCGGCGCGGTCGGTCTGCTGAAAGCCCCGGCCATGCACGATCGGCACGTTGAGCGTGTCGAAGTAACCTTCGCTCACCGTGTTCGACATCACGCCGAGCGCTTCGGTCCCAGGCGGCAGCTTGAAACCTTCCGGAACCAGCCGGCTGGCGCCGCCTCCCGGCATCAGCGGCGCAGCTTGGGCGAGCGCGGCGGATTTCACGCCCGGGAGATTTCGCACCCTCTCCAGCAGCAGCTTATAGAATCCCTTGGCCTGGTCCGGCGTGTACTTCGCCAGCGTGGGATTGAAGCTGGCCATGAGCAGATGGTTGGTGCGGAAACCGGCGGGCGCGGACATTACCATCGATGCGCCGCGGTAAGCCTGCGTCGCGCAAACCAGGAGCAGGAGGGCGCCGGCTACCTGCGCCGTTACTAGCGTGTTTCTTCCCAGCAGCCGCCTCCGTTTGCCGTTATCCGACTTTCCGGACTTTAGCGCCGGAACCAAGTCGGGATGGCTGCTCTGCAACGCCGGAGCCAGTCCAAACAAAAGGGCGCTCGCCACCGAGGCCAGCATGGTGAACAGCAGCACCGGCGGGTCCAGCCTCACGTCCAGCACCACGGGCATGTCGATGGATATCTTGATCCGGCCAAACAGATCCACGCCGGCCTCTGCCACCAGCAGCCCCAGCGCCCCGCCGAGCACCGCGATCACCAGGCTCTCGGTCAACAGTTGCCTGACCAGGCGGCCGCGGCCCGCCCCGATAGCCAGCCGGACGGCGATCTCCCGTGACCGGGCCCGGGCGCGGCTCAACAGGATATTCGCCACGTTCGCACAAGCGATCAACAAAACCACGGCGCCCATCGCCAGCGGGAAAAACAACATCGCGGCGACTTCCGGACCTTTCTTGAGCCTGGCTCGCAAGTCCGAGTCGACCACCATGGAGGAGGTTCGATTCGTCGCCGGATAGGCCTGAGCGAGTTGCTGCGAGACGACCCTGGCCTCGGCCGCGGCTTGAGCCAAGCTGACTCCCGGTTTCAGCCGCCCATGTACGATCATGCCGCGGTTGTCGCGCTTTTCGAGCATGCTTTGCTGCAGATCGTCCTGCAGGCGGGGACCCATCGCGATGGGCACAAAGAGCGCGGAACGAATCAGTCCGTTCGAACCGGTGAATGGCTCCGGCGCCACTCCAATCACGGTAAAGGGAACGTTGTTCAGGAAAATGGTTCTCCCGACGACGCTGCGATCCGAGGCGAAATCCGTGCGCCACAACTCGTGGCCCAGGACAACCACCGCGTCGCGGCCCGGCACCTTGTCTTCGTCGGGCCGGAACGCCCGCCCCAATTCCAGCGGCACGTCCAGTACGCGAAAGAAATCGCCGCTCACCAACTCGCCGAATTTCATCTGCGGCAGCGCGCCTTTTTCGGTTGCGAATCCGAACTGCGAGTATTGGGAAGCCGCCAGACCCGTGTAGGATTTGTTCCGGTCGCGGAGGTCCTTGAAATCAGGATAGGACAGCCCGGAGTACTGGGCGAGGCCCCCGACGGACTCGCCGCGCAAGTGCGACTGAACTACGATGAGCCCGGAAGCATGCGGCACGGGCAGCGGGCGCAACAGAACCGCGTCCGCCAGGCTGAACATGGCCGAATTGGCGCCAATTCCCAAGGCCAGCGAAATGATGGCTACCAGGGCGAAACCAGGACTCTTCCGGAGGGTGCGCAAAGCGTACCGAAGGTCATTGAGCATGCGCTGGCGATTGCACGCTTGCTGCCGGACCGCCGCACCGCGCATCTGCTGGCAAATGCGGCGCGTTACCGGGAAGCTCCGGCGGGCTGCCGTCCGTTTTTGGGACTAAGGCTTCGCTGGCGGACGCCTGCTGCCACCTGTTGAGGCGCAGCCGGGCGGCCTGGGAGGCCGCCGCAGGCCGAGGGCCTG
>CABECV010000158.1_pt1 | contig 17869 bp, 17 predicted proteins | sample 3422511 | NCBI WGS metagenome assembly CABECV01 (sample SAMEA5534327, study PRJEB31848) | metagenome | biome: tundra; feature: field; material: soil | place: USA | collected 2013-05 | depth 0.15 m | reverse complement strand
TTTCGCAGCGGCCCGGCGGGCGATGGATCTTTGCCCGCCGCATTTATATCAAGCGGTACTCGCGGATTTCATCGATCAAGGACATTTCGCACGGCACATCCGCAAGACGCGGCTGCTCTATAGCGAGCGAAGGAGCGCCCTGGCCGGCGCCATTCGAAGCGAGTTCGGCTCCCGGCTGGAGATTCTCGGCGGAGAAGCCGGCATGCATCTGGCCGTCACACTGCCACCGGGAATGCCGGATCGGGAGATTTCGGCGCGCGCCGCCGCGGACAACCTGTGGCTGTGGCCGCTGTCTCCTTTATATCTGGGCAAGGCTGCCCGGCAGGGGTTCATTCTGGGCTTTGGAAGTACGACGGCGGCGGAAATGCCACAAGCTGTTCGCCGGCTGAGGGACGTGCTGGCGTGCGAAGCGAAGTGGTCATAGGCGAATCGTGGCAAGTGGTTATTGTCCTTCGGCGCGCGCTTGTCTAACATTGGTTGAAGTGCCCCTCGATGGAATCGCTAAACAAGGCCGGTTCTTGCTCGCGCTTCCCATGTTGGTCTACCCCGTTCTGCATTTCGTTTATAGCGAATTTGTGGCCAGCATCATACCTCCATGGATTCCGTGGCACATGTTCTGGACATATTTCACCGCCATTACGATCATGGCTGCCGGTGTGGCGATCATCCTGCGGAAGCACGCACAACTGGCCGCGACTTTACTGGGCATAGAGATTCTCCTGTTCTGCGCCCTGATTCACGTCTTCCTGATCTTTCACAAGCCAGGCGATGCGTGGGCGGAACGTGCCATGTTTGGCGATCTCCCCAGCCGGTTGATCAATGCCCCTAAGGATCTGGGCTTGAGTGGCGCAGCGTTCATCTTTGCCGGGACCCAATCGGAGCGATGGCGGACGTCCGGCAGGGACCACATCCTGACGTTCGGACGCCTCATCTTTGCATTCTGCATCGCCGCGTTCGGCGTGCTGCACTTCGTCTATCCTGCCTTTGCCCCCGGCATCCCGCCGATGTCCCCGAAAATTTCCTTCCCAATTCCCGGGCATTTGTTTTGGGTGTACCTCACGGGCGCCGCTTTTTTGGCTTTGGCCGTGTGCATCGCAACCAATTGGAGAGCCCGCGAGGCAGCGCTGCTGTTGGGATTGATGATTGTATTATTCGACCTGCTGACCTGGGTCCCGGTGTTCATCGCCCAACCCATGCAACTGACTGGAAGCTGGTTGAAAGATATCGGCATCGCCGGTGGCGCTTTCATCCTGGCGGATGGCGACTAACCCCTCAATGCGTGCGATTGCGCCCTCCGGCCGATTCTTCTTTGCTGTCTCGATGGTGGCTTTCGGCATCCAGCACGTCGTTTATACGGGCTTCATCGTGGGACTCGAGTTCGTGCCTGAGTGGATTCCAGCCCACACGTTTTGGGCATATTTTACGGCAGCCGCACTCGTCTACGCGGGCGTGAGCATTGCCATCGAAAAGAAAGCGCGTCCGGCTGCCATCCTATTGGGGCTCGCGTTCTTCCTGTGCGTGCTGGTTCGCCGCGCGCCCAGTATCGTGGCGATCCTGCACGATGTGGGCGAGCGGACCAGTGCATTTGAGACTCTCGCGATGTGCGGTGGGTCTCTGGTGCTGGCGGCCGCCTTGCCGCTGGAGCATGCGAGCCTTGCAGGATGGAACGCCGCCGCGGACAAACTCGCTCCGCCGGGTCGCTTTTTCATTGCCATCTCCATTGCAATCTTTGGCATCGACCATTTTCTGGTGCCCGGGTTCATTGCCGGACTGATCCCGGCCTGGATTCCGTGGCATTGGTTCTGGGTATACTTTACCGCCGCCGGCTTTATCGCCGCCGCGGTATCGATCGCCATCGCGAAGCACATGCGCCTGGCGGGGACCCTTCTGGGGATCATGTTCTTTCTTTGGGTAGTGCTGCTGCATGCGCCCAGGGTGGCCGCCGATCCGCATAATGGGGACGAGTGGAATAGCGCATTTGTCGCTCTGACCATGAGCGGATGCGCGTTGACTGTCGCCGGCGGCCCGCGCAGCCGCTTGAACCAAGCCGCTCCGACGCGATCTCCGGGCCACAAGTTACGCAAATGACATGCAGGTGAGTCACACATGGTAACCCTTTCGACACGTATGCTAACCGCTACGATCATCGGCTCAGCATGGCCTCACGCGATGGCACAAACCCTTTCAGGTGGAATCGTCGCCGGAGTAAGTTGCGACCAGCGGTTTCCCAAACCAAACAATCGTCAACTCGATGCCGGCAACAGTGTATACCGAATATTCTTCTCACGCAGGTGATTACCTTGTGGGCGTCATGGTGGAGGTCCGGCTGCCTTGGAATCTCTCTGTCGAAGCCGACGGCGTCTATCGTCCGTTGAACTTCAAAGCCGTGACATCGAGCGTTCAACCGAGTAACAGCTTCGGCAATACTGTTCTTAGTTGGGATTTCCCCGTTCTTGTGAAGCTCCGGTTTCCGAATGCCGCGTTTTCGCCACTTCGCGTCACGCCGCTGTTGGAACTCGGTCCATCGTTTCGAGCCAGTGGAAATCGAAACGATACTGCAGTTTCGAATCACGGAGCTACGGCTGGGGTAGGTGTAGAAATTCGAGCCCGTAGACTGCGGCTCGCGCCAACCCTCCGCTATACGAGGTGGGCGTCGGATAATCCGGCTAGCGCCTTCATCCCGAGATCGAAACAAAACCAAGTCGAGTTCTTGGTAGGGTTCTCCTTTTAAGCGGCGCACGCTCCGCGTCGGGTTCTCAGGCCATACTACCACTGCCGACTCGATGTTGGCGTAACCACAAACGAATGGACCCTCAGAACGCCCAACTGCGTCAGCGTCCCCACGCGCATTCGAAGAATCATCACTTGATTCACTTGATACTGTTCAGCCGTTTCCCGTATTGCGGGCATACTTCTTGAATGCAACCGTTTGAATAATGATGCCGAGCGCGGTGCTATGATCCCCTCTTATGGTCAAAATCCGTTTTGCCGCAATATTATGCCTTGCCGGGCTGGGATGCCTGATTGCCACCTCCGCATCGGGACCCAAGAAGCTCTCGTCGTTTGATCCGCAGGTAAACGCGCTGCTCGAGAAGATGACGCTCGACGAGAAGGTCGGGCAGATGACGCAGCCCGACCAAACCTTTCTCAAATCCGATGCGGATATCGCGAAATACTATCTGGGATCGGTGTTGAGCGGGGGCGATTCGGACCCCAAGGAAGGCAACAGCCTGGAGGCCTGGACCAACCTGATCGACCGCTATCAGAAGCGCGCGCTGGAGACGCGGCTGTCCATACCGCTGCTTTACGGCGTAGACGCCGTGCACGGGCACAACAACGTTCTGGGCGCGGTGGTGTTTCCGCATAACATCGGGCTGGGCTCGACGCGCAATCCGGCACTGATCGAGAAGATCGAGCGAATTACGGCGGTCGAAGTGCGCGCCACAGGCATCAACTGGGGTTTCGCGCCATGCGTCACGGTGCCGCGCGACATTCGCTGGGGCCGCACCTATGAAGGTTACGCCGAAGAACCGGACGGGGTTAAGGAGTTGGGAGCGGCCGCCGTGCGCGGTTTGCAGGGCGACGACCTGGCCGACCCTTTGAGGGTGCTGGGTTGCGCCAAGCACTACGCGGGCGACGGCGGCACCGCTTATGGCAGCAGCACCATTGGTCCCCATCTGCTGGATCAGGGCGATACGCGCCTGGACGAAAAGACCCTGCGCGAGATCCACCTGCAGGGCTACATCACTACGATACGCGCGGGCGTCGGTTCCATCATGCCGTCCTACAGCAGTTGGAATGGCTTGAAATGTTCAGGCAGTAAGCGGCTGCTTACGGAGATTCTGAAAGACGAGTTGGGCTTCGAAGGCTTCTTGATTTCGGACTACGGCGCCATCGACGCACTGTCCGGCGATTACAAGCACAAGATTGCCATGTCGATCAACGCCGGCATGGATATGGTGATGGTGCCGGAGCGCTATCGGGAGTTCATCGCCAGGCTGAAGGAAGCGGCGCAGGATGGCACGGTGCCCATGGCGCGCATCGACGACGCCGTGCGGCGCATCCTGCGGGTAAAGATCGCCATGGGCCTGATGGACAAGAATCATTCGCAGCTTGCCGACCGCAAGCTGTGGAAGCAGTTCGGGTCGGCGGAGCACCGCGCGGTGGCGCGCGATGCGGTGCGGCAGTCGCTGGTGCTATTGAAGAACGAGCACGGGGCGTTGCCGCTGGCGAAGTCGGCGAAGCGCATCCACGTTGGCGGGAAGAGCGCGGATGACCTGGGCAATCAGTGCGGCGGATGGACCATTACGTGGCAGGGCAGCAGCGGTAATGTGACGCCCGGCGGTACGACCATTCTGCAGGCGATCAAGAAGGCCGTTACGAAGGAAACCAAAGTGACTTTCGCCGTGGATGGCAAAGGGGCGGAAGGCGCTGACGTCGGAGTGCTGGTGATTGGCGAGACGCCTTATGCCGAGACAAACGGGGATCGCCGTGACTTGAGCCTGGCGCCGGAAGATGTGGCCGCCGTCGAAAACATGAAGGCGGCCGGGATTCCGGTCGTGGTGATTTTGCTCTCCGGCCGGCCAATGATCGTCGACAAGGCGATCGACAAGGCGGATGCGTTCGTCGCGGCGTGGCTGCCCGGCACGGAGGGCGATGGCGTGGCCGACGTCTTATTCGGCGATTACAAACCGTCGGGGAAGCTGAGCTTTTCGTGGCCGCGCTCGATGGCGCAGGTTGGCGTGCACCGCGGCGACGCTAGTTACGACCCGCTGTTCCAGTATGGTTACGGGTTGAGTTACTAAGTGTCTCTACATTTTGACAAGGCTGTAGGTCCTGGTGGCACAGGCTTTAGTCTGTGAGGCCGCCTTTCAGGCGGCTCCTTCGCTGCGCGCGCTCCAATCCCGTATGGTGCGAATCTCCGCCGCCGGGATGTGCAGGAATTCCAGAACCTCCTGATGCTCCTCCGGCGCCGCCTTCTCGAACTCCGCATGCCAGCGGTGCATATCCGCCTCGGTCAGCCCCGAGGCTTTCATGATGGAAACCCACTTCTTTTTTGTGATCATCTTCTTTCTCCCAATCGAATCGTTTTTGAGCAGCTTCAGAAGGGCGCGCTGGTGAGCGCGCCGTGTTTCGATCTCGCCATCGAGCGCCACGAGGCGCCGTTTCAGGACCACGGCCGCGTCGCTCTCGCCGCGGTCCATCTGGATGAAAACCGCGCGGATGTCATCCAGGGTCAGGCCGGCGTGGCGATAGGCGCAGATCTGCTGTAAGCGCTGCAGATCCCGCTCGCCGTAAGAACGGTAGTTGCCGGCGCTCCGGGCGGGCGGTTTCAGCAGCCCGATGGATTCGTAATACAGCAGCGTGCCGCGGCTCAGACCGCAGCGCGCGGCGAGTTTGGAAACGGTCCACATGGCCCAGATCTCAGTGTCAACCCTACAGCTATAGACAGGTCAAGAAGAAAAAACGGCGGTAAAGCGGTGTCCCGTGGCCGTCACGTTTCTGAAGGCGCCGCCCGGTGCGGGCGTGATGGCGAACGCGCCGCTGCTGCCGCGTCCGACCTGCATGGCGCTGCCCGCCGCGCTGGCGCAGGGTGTGGTCGCCAGTTCGGGCTGCATCGGCAACCGGGTCTACACGGAACTGGGCGAAGACGAATTGTACGCCGTGGTTCCGAGGCGCGATTTGGAGAGCGTGGCCAGACGTCTAGCGACTGCCAAGCGCTAGCGTAGTGCAAGCCAGGCGGCGACTGCGGCGAACTTCTGATCCTGCCGCCAGGGCGGGCCGATGCCCTTTCCCATGGCCGCCACGTGCCGCTCGATCCGCTCGGCTGGAAGGTGCAGATCGGCGGCAGCCTGCTGGAACAGCTCGCGCTCCTTGATGGTGGTGAGCGGCAATCCGCACCCCCGGCTGGCGGCGCGCAGGGCGTCGCGAAACAACTCGCCTTCGGCGGTGTGGATCAGCGCGTGCGAAGCCAGGATGCTTTCGAGTTCGGGCAAAGGCCTGCCCGACGCTAACAGCAGACCGCAACCGGCCACTCCATGATTGAGTTGCCGCAGATCTTCGACGATGCCGCGCAGCGCGGTTGCGGCCAGCGCCGCAGCCTGCGCCGCACAGTTCGCCACGATTTGCTCGGCTTCGCGGATATCCAGTCCCACAGCGGCGTGGTACGGCTGCGATGGGCCCGCAGTTCCGCGATCCACCATCTCGATGCGCCGGCGCGTGATCACCGCGGGCGCATCCGGGGGCCCGGCGCTGGCTTGAACTAGAGCTACCGCGGCCGCCCACCCTGAATGCGCGCGGAAGCCGATGGCAGCGGGTGACGGCATGGCTATCCGAAAACGATCTGCGCAATCACCAGTTGCGGCAAGGCTTGATTCCAGCTATCCGGAATATCGTCGAAGGCCAGGCGGAAATTCTTGATCTCGCCGGGCGCCAAGCCGCCGATCTTCCGGCTCACGATGGGCACCCGCATGCGCAGCACCAACTGGCCATAAGGATCGTAGAACACGCAGTTGATCTCCACGACGCGCAGGGTGCGGCTGCCGTTGTTGCCGATCTTGCCCGTGATCTCGACCACCGCCTGCTTCATGTAGCTTTCGTGCTTTTGCATGTCGACGTCCATCAACCGCAGGCTGCGCACGTAGGCCTTCGCTTCCGCCGTCAGAGGCGCGAGGGGCGGCGGCGGGCGATTCGACGCCCGGTCGAGGTATAGGAAGAAGCCCGCGCCCAGGATCACCACGAGCGCCACCACGAGCACCGCTACGGGAATGCTCTTTTGCTCTGTTGCTGTTTTGACTGCCACCGAGACGATATTACCACCCAGACGCGGCCACGCGTCCGGCTGTGAGTGGGGCAGGCTCCTCCTTGCCTAGCCTCCTCGCCCTGGCCTGGAGCGTCGAGGCCTAGCCTGAGCGGCGCGCCGCTGGTTGGGCTATAACAAGGGTTTTTCAACGGAGGGGCTCATGGCCGGTGCTCCCGCACCTTTACCGAGCATACCGAGCGGCGCATACCTCGTCACGCTGGCGGAAGGTCATGCGTCAGCCCGTGGCTTTCAGTTTGACCAACCGGGTCGTGCTGAGTTACGGGGAATGGCGGACGTGGCAATCGCAACCGCACGTTCAGCCGGTATCTACACTGTAGAAGACGTCCTCCGCGATGTCGCGCCGAACACGATCCGGCTCACAGATGCGATCATCGATTTTGCCGACGGGATCATGCTGAGAGTTCAATCTGTAAGGCAGGGGCTCGCCAAGATATGTCCATTATTCCCTTTCTGCTGACCATGGGTTTCAAAGATGGATGAGAAGGACAAGAAGGCGTTTGACTTTGCCGCCGATCTCACCAAACAACCGATTACATTAGCCACGGGAACGATAGCGCTTACGATCACGTTCTCGAAGGATTTCCTTCAAAAGACACCGGCTAGCGCCAGGCTCTGGGCCTTATGGGCGTGGGGCGTGCTACTCGCATCGGTCGTTTTTGGTATTTGGACGATGATGGCTTTAACCGGCAGTTTGGGGCGCGTTTCAAGCGGTGTCCCGAGCGTGTATGGGTTAAACGTGAAACTGCCCTCGGCGGTGCAGATTGTTGCGTTCATAATTGGACTTTTGCTGACCGTTGTTTTTGCGGGCAAGAGCATCTGAACGGGTGACACGGTCCCAAATGGTACGCCGAGCGGGGCGGCGAATCTAACGTTTAGACCTTGCGCCAATCGGCGAGGGCCTTTCCGAATATTCGAAAAGGGCATTCATGTTGTCGAGAACACAGGTTGCGCAGCGGACAGGCCGGGAGGCCTGTCCCACAACGCCGGGTGCTACACTCCGGGCATGGCTCAGTACCGCATTGACCGCGGCGCTCCGAAACATGGAGGCCGCGGCGCGCGCATCACCATCATTGTGCTCGCTATTGTCATTTTGCTGGGAGCGCGCTCGCTGGCTTCCTTCTCCATCGAATATCAATGGTGGAAAGAGTTGGGCCAGATCGACACCTGGCTCGCCATGTTGGCCTACGGATTTGCGCCGCTGCTGGCCGCCACTCTCATCGCCTTCGGCGTCCTGTGGGTGGCACACGCGCGCGCGCTGAAGTTTGCCGGCACGAGACTCTCCGAGCATCCCGTCTACGCCTGGATCTCAGGCGCCGGCCTGCTGTTTGCCGGGTATCTCATCGCGGCCGGCTCTATCGAGACTTGGACCGTGGTCCGCTATATCGGCGCGCGCGGCATTCCGGCCGAGGCCAATGCGTGGCACGATTCCGTTTTCGATCTGCCGCTCAAGTTCTATCTGTTCGATCTGCCGTTCTACTCCGACCTGCGCGGCTATTTACTGGCGCTGGTCATTGTCAGCGTGCTGGTCTACTGGATCGCGGCGCGCGGCTGGCAACTCCGGCAGAGACTGCCGGAAATTCGCGATTTGCGGCAAATCGACCCGTCGCTCTTCCGGTTGGAAGGCGGGCTCGAAAGCCGCTTCCTACGCGGCGCCCTGGTGGTTTTCCTGCTGGCGCTGTCGCTGCGTTTCTTCCTGGCGCGCTATCAAATGGTCTACGACGATCATGGGTTCATGGTGGGCATCGATTACGTGGACCTGAATTTCGCGCTGCCGCTGCAGTGGCTGGCGATCGTGGCGTGTCTGGCGGCGGCCGTGCTGGTGTGGCTGCGGCGCTGGATTCTGGCTGCCAGCATGGCGGTCTCGCTGGTGGTGCTGTTCGCCGTGCCGCGGCTGGTGGATGCGCTGTATGTGCGGCCCAATGAGATTTCCATCCAGCGCCCGTTCATCGGGACGCATATTCACGCCACGCGCTCGGCTTACGGGCTGGAGAAGCAGATGACCGAAACCGAGTTTGAGGTGCACCCCAACGCGCCCATCGATCCGGCCGCTCATAAGGGTACCCTCGACAACGTGCGCCTGTGGGATGTGGGCGCGTTCCACAGCACCATTACGCAGATCCAGGCGCTGCGGCCGTATTATGTTTTCTCGGATACGGATGTGGACCGCTATACCATCGACGGCGCGTACCGCGAGGTATTGCTCACGCCGCGCGAACTGGATATCAATCAGTTGCCGGGGGGCGCCAGCACGAGCTGGATCAACCCGCACTTCGTGTACACACACGGATATGGCGTGGTGCTGGCGCCGGTGAGCAAACTCACGCCGGATGGGTTGCCTGTGCTGCTGATCGAGAATGCGCCGCCGGAGATTAAGACGCCGAGTTTGAAGCTCACTCGTCCGGAGATCTACTACGGCGAAGTGGTGCAGGAGCCGGTTTTTGTGCGCACGGCGCAGCCGGAGTTCAACTATCCGTCCGGCGAGAAAAATGAGCTTTCGCGTTACGAAGGCACCGGCGGCATCCCGATTTCCTCCGCGCCGATGCGGCTGGCGGCGGCGGTGCGCGGGGGGGACATCAATATCCTGCTGAGCAACCCGATTTCGGGCGAGAGCCGCATGATGATCCGGCGGAACATCAAGGAACGGCTGGAGACGCTGGCGGGATTCATCGCCTGGGACCACGACCCGTATCTGGTCATCACCGATGAAGGGCGGCTGGTTTGGATGGACGATGGCTACACCTATTCGAACTGGCATCCTTATTCGCGCAGCACCGTGGAGGTGCCGGATTTGGGCGAGGTCAACTATCTGCGCAACGCGGTGAAAGCCACCATCGACGCGTACGACGGCACCACGCGGCTCTACATCTTCGCGCCGGACGATCCCATTGTGCGCGCCTATCAGCGGCTGTTCCCCACGCTCTTCCACGCGGCCGCGGAGATGCCGGCCGATTTGCGGAGGCACGCCCGGTATCCGGAAACGCTGTTCCGCGTGCAGGCGGAGATCTACCGGACTTATCACATGCTCGATCCGCAGGCGTTCTATAACAAGGAAGACATGTGGGACCTGGCGCGGTACACCGCGGGGCAGGAGGGGCAGCCGCAGCCGGTGACGCCGACATACGTGGTGGCCAGCCTGCCGCACGAAAATCAGGCGGAGTTCATGCTGTTGTTGCCGTTCACGCCGCGCAATAAGGATAATTTGATTGGGCTGATGTTGGCGCGGTGCGATGGCGCGCACTTGGGCGAAATCGTGGTCCTGCAGTTGTCCAAGCAGGAGCTGATTTTCGGGCCGGCGCAGATTGCGGCGCGTATCAATCAGGAGCAGACGATTTCGAAGGACTTGACGCTGTGGAACCAGCAGGGGTCGCACGTGTTGCGCGCGCAGACCTTGGTGCTGCCGGTGGACAGCACGTTCCTGTATGTGGATTCGATCTATATTCAGTCGAGCGCGACGAGTATGCCACAGTTGAAAAAGATTGTGCTGGCGGTGGGGAATCGGCTGATCTATACGGATACCTTCGAGCAGGCCATCGCGCAACTTTCGACGGGCGCGCAGGCGCTGGTGCAGCAGGCGGAGGCCCCCGCGCCGAAAGCGGGAGCGCCGGCCGCGCCGGCGGGGCAGGTGGCCGGCACCGCGGATCAACGGCTGGAGCGCGTGCGGGCGCATTTGCGGCGGTATCGGGAGTTGGCGGCGCAGGGGAAGTGGGCGGAGGCCGGCAAGGAACTGGAAGCCATTGAGGCCGAGGTGAGGTAGCACAGGCTTCAGCCGGCTTGTAAGGTGCGCGGGGCGATGGTGGCGGCGGAGCGACTCGAACGCTCGACCTACGGATTATGAGACCGTCGCTCTAACCGACTGAGCTACGCCGCCTTTTCTATTGAGTTTAGCAGACCGGTCGCGCGACCGGCGTATACTGGGTTGAATGCCATTGAATCGCCGTCACTTTCTGTTTGGGGCGCTGGCTGCGCCGGTGCTCGCCGCAACCAAGAAACATGCGGTTGCGGAGCGTCCTAACATTGTTCTGATTGTGGCCGAGGATCTCGGCGCTTACATGCTCGGGTGCTATGCGAACTCGGAGGTGCACACGCCGAATATCGACCGGCTGGCGCAGACCGGCGTGCGCTTTCATAACAGCTTCTCCTGTTCTCCGATGGGGCCGGACCAGAGCGCTTTCGCCGCTGCGGGCTATAACTGTAACCGAGGTAGCTCTGCAACGCAGGCTGGCGAGTTTCTGGACGCGCAGGCTCCCGCGAAGCCGTTTTTCCTGGCGATCGCCTGGCCCAGTCCGAACGCCGTGGCGGCGCCGCAGAAGAATCTGGACCTGTACGCCAAGACCGGATTCGAAACCATCGGCTGGGACGCCGAGGCGGCCAATGCCACGCATAAGGAAATGCTGCGCGATGTGCCCGCCAACCTGCGCAAGTACGCAGCGGCGTTGACCACGCTGGACGACCAGGTTCCCACGCTGCTGGCGAAGCTGCAACAGCGCGGCGTTGGGGACAACACGCTCATCGTTTTCACCAGCAATGGCGGGTATCTGCTCGGCCGGCATGGGCTCTGGGGTGACGCGACGGCGTCGGATCCGGTGAATATGTATGAAGAAGTGGTGCGGACGCCATTGATCTGGACGTGGCCGAGCCGGTTTCCGCCGCAGACGGTGCGCAACGAAGTGGTGAACTCGTACGATTTGATGCCGGCGCTGTGCGAAGTGGCGGGTGTCGCGCCTCCGGCCGGCAGCCATGTGCCAAGCTATCTGCCGTTCGTGTATGGCAGGCGCCTGGGGAAGAAGCAATCGTGGCCGGATTTGGCGTTTGGCCGAATTCGGGATGCGGAGATGGCGCGCGACGACCGCTACAAACTGATCCTGCGCGGCGGATCCAACATGGGCAAGGGCGCCAACGAATTGTACGATGAGACCGCGGACCCGAAAGAGCAGACGAACCAGGTGGACAATCCGAAGTTTGTGAGCATGCGCGAGCGGCTGACTGGTCAACTGACGGCGTGGCGGGGGCGGTAGCGGTTCAGCCTAATGGCCTCGATTAGAACGCCGATTCTTCGACCGTATCATATAAGCTCGGTAAACGGACACGAGAAAAGAACCGGCATCCGTTCCACATTTATGTAGCGCACCCGACATGAGTGAGCCAAGTTTTCAGCGAGGACTGTGATATAAAGGTACGCACGATCTTGTCCCGCGAGAAGCCATTGACGAGTCGCGTAGCCTGTCTGATCCTTTGTCTCGCGTCCTTGCGGGCCGAGCAGTTGCCGGTGCGGATTTACACCACCGCCGATGGATTGGCGGGGAACACAATCGATCGCATAGTCACGGACTCCCACGGTTTCCTCTGGTTTTGTACCCGCGAGGGGCTCTCCCGCTTCGATGGATATCAGTTCCACAACTTCGGTGTAGCGCAAGGGTTGCCCACGGGAGCGAACGATCTGCTTGAGGCGGCCGATGGCGACTACTGGATAGCTACTCACGACGGCTTAGCTCGCTTTCATCCCGCATCCCCCGAACCGCGGTTCAAAGTCTATTGTCCGCGCGATCCCAAAGGTCGAGTTGTCTTCGCGCTCGCCGCGGACCCAACCGGCGGAATCTGGGTCGGCACCCAAGGCGGCCTGTACCACCTCGATCGGACATCCGGCGATTGGCAACTCCGTCTCGTCGACATCGGAATGCCGAGCCAGAACTGGGAAGACACTGTCGTGAATGCGCTGCTGGTTGACCGCAGTGGAGCTCTGTGGGCCGGCACGATGAGCGGCCTCTACCGCCGCCTTCCCGACGGACGATGCGAGCACACACAAGGCGGCTGGCCGCAACCGGTAGTCGCCACTTTGCTGCAGGACCACCAGGGGCGGCTTTGGGCAGGAACGCGGCGGGGACTTTGCCGGATTTCGGCGGCCCGCGGCTTGGCCGGGAGGCCGTTGGAAGACGCTTGTATCGCGAGTAGGGAACTGGCGGGCGAGCCGATTGAATCGTTGCTTGAATCCTCGGAGGGCGCGCTTTGGGTTGCTACCCATAGCGGGCTGGCAGTATACCGGATTCTCAACGGGCGGGAGAGTTTCGAGAAATTCACGGCCAGAAATGGGTTGCCCGGATACGGGGGCATATCGGCACTCGGCGAAGACCGCGCGGGCAACCTGTGGATGGGCGCCCAAGGCGCCATTCGGGTGGCCAAAGGCGGCTTTCGCACCTATACCTCGCAGGATGGTTTGGACACCGATAACATTCGGTCTATCCTGGAAACCCAGGACGGCCAGCTTTGCGCCATAACATCGGGCGACAAATCCAAACCGGTTAATTACTATGATGGACGGAGGTTCCACTCTGTCCGGCCTAATATTCCGCATGTGATCGAAGACTGGGGTTGGAGCAGGGGTCGTCTCACGTTTCAGGCTCGCAGCGGAGAATGGTGGGTTCCCACCGCCAAAGGAGTTTTCCGCTTCCCACCGCTCTCGAGGGCCGCAGAACTCGGGCGAGCGCAGCCGAAAGCGGTCTACGCCGCCGGGGAGAGTGTATACGCCGCATTTGAGGACTCGCGCGGCGCCATTTGGATTTCAACCCAAATCCCGGGGCCGAACGGAGCCGTGCGCGCCAATGCCCTCTCTAGATGGGATCCCTCGTCAGGCGTTTTCCAAAGCTACCCGGCGGGCCATCCCATAAGCGGCGATGTGCTCGCCACTGCGTTTGCGGAGGATCGCGCGGGTAACGTTTGGATCGGTCTCAACTCCGGCGGCCTCCTCCGGTATCGCGACGGCCGGTTCCGGACAATACCGCCGGGCAAAGGTCCATGGGTGATGGCGCTTTATGCCGATCGCAAAGACCGCCTGTGGATGGCTACAAACGAGGGAGTGACCAGAATTGACGAGCTCGCGGCGGCCGAACCGCACATGGTCGCTTACACCGTGGCGGACGGCCTTTCCAGCAACCTGGTACAGAGCATCACCGAGGACCTCCTGGGCCGGATCTATCTGGGGACCGGGCACGCAACGCCGCCCCGCCGCGGTCGAGCGCGAGTCGCCTCTCGCCGATATCGCCAACCTCTCGCGCGAACTGGTGGATTCGATGAGCGACATCGTCTGGGCCATCGACCCGGATCAGGATCGGCTCGGCGATCTGACCCATCGCATGCGGCGATTCGCCAGCGACCTGTTCAGCCACAACGGCTCTCAGGTGCGGCTGGACTTGCCGGGAGAAGACCGGAATCCGCACATCGGCGCAGACATTCGCCGCCAGGTCTTCCTGGTCTTCAAAGAGAGCCTCCATAACGCGGCCCGGCATTCCGGCTGCACCGAGGTGGATCTGAAATTACGCGTCTCTGACGGCTGGCTGGAACTGTGCATTGCGGACAACGGCCGGGGCTTCGATCCACAGCGTACCGGCCACGGCCACGGACATGGCTTGGTTAGCATGCGCCGGAGATCCGAGCATTTGGGTGGCAGCCTGGTGGTGGATTCCGCTCCGGGACGCGGCACGACGGTTCACCTGCGGGCGCCCTTAGCCCGGCAATCCGCACCGTTTTGGAAGAGATCCCCACACAAATGGGTGGTGGACTCCCGGCTGATCCGGCGTATGATGAAAGGCCGCGGTTGAAAGCGGAGCCGGTTTTGCCCCGCCATGTCCAGCATTGTTGCGCTCAAAGTCGCGATCGTAGAAGATCAGCCCCGCATCCGGGAATCGCTGCGTATCTTAATCGGCGGCACTGAGGGTTTTCGCTGTACCGCGGACTTCGAATCCATGGAGGACGCCCTCGCGAGGATCGGCGGCGATCTTCCCGACGTGGCACTGGTGGATATCGGCTTGCCTGGGATGTCCGGCATTGACGGCATTCGCGCGCTGAAGAAGAGTTATCCGGGCCTGACCGTGCTCATGCTGACGGTTTACGACGACGATAAGCGGATTTTCGACGCCCTGTGCGCTGGCGCTTGCGGATATTTGCTAAAGAAAACACCCCCGGCGCGCCTGTTGGAGTGTTTGCAGGAAGCCGCTGGCGGCGGCGCACCGATGTCGCCCGAAGTGGCGCGCCGCGTAGTGTCCCTGTTCCGCGAGATCCGTCCGCCGGAGGACGCCGGCTGCCAGTTGACGCCGCACGAAATCCGCCTGCTGAAGCTGCTGGTGGAAGGACACAACTACAAAACCGCGGCGGCGGAACTGAAACTCAGCGTGAACACCATCCGGTTCCACATGAAGAGCGTCTACGAGAAGCTGCAGGTCCATTCCAAATCCGAAGCCGTGGCCAAAGGGCTTCGCCAGCGCATCGTCCGGTAAGCAGAACCCACAAACCTACATACTTGTGTGGTGACGGGCAGACGGGGATCGTTGTTCAATTGACTGGGTGGGGAATCGCAGAGTGAGATCGCCAGGCGAAGCAGGCACTGCAATGCAATTTGAACAATTGGAAGCGAGCAATACCAGGCAACACCGCGGATGGGTTGGTGGGGCAGGCTCTCGGCCTGCGCGGGACTCCCAGTCCCGCCTGGACAGTTCCGTTAATGGGGCCGTAGTCAAATGCCGTGCTTTACCGGCATGCGCGAGGAACGTCCTCGCGCTTCTCTGCCGCCTAACCGATCCACTTAGACAATACTTTGTAGCCCCCTTTAATGACTTGGGCGAGACTCTATAACAATGGCCTCTTCCGCTCGGCCGGTCAAGAAGGATACGGTCTACCACGCAACTCACGGAAGAAGCCGCAGAGGGAAATAACATGACGACGACCAAATGTTTATGGGACAAGATGCGCCTGCCCTGGCAGAGCCGAATCGCTGCCGGAGCCGGTATGGCGCTCCTGATTGTGGCAACGGCCTTCGCCCAGAATGAGCCATCGCACGCAGCATCGCCCGTTCATCCGATACCCACCGCGCCCAAGAAGAGCTATACCCCTGCATCTGTGCGCGCTCTGCCTGGGTTACAATGCAGGATTTACCCTACAGGAAGTGCGCCATCCTTGGGCCTTACAGTGTTCACCGATGATGACGGATACGCCCGGTTCCATGCGGTGCGGGCAGCCGCCGGCGACGCGGTTCAGCGGCTTACGCTGGATTGCACGGACCTCGCCGGTAACTTTTCCTCCTATTCAGCCGATCTAACTTCAGCCGACACGTTCGAACCGCGTCCGCTCAACCTCGCGAATGAGCGCGGCACCGATCGGCCCGCACTTGAAGGCGATCCGCTCAGTTACACACAGTCGGAGCTGATCCAGGCCGGCTACGGGCTGCGGCCGGACCCCCAAAAAGACGCGGCCGCGTATTCCCGCTGGCTGGCCGCTGCGCTGGTGCCGGGCCGGATGCTGGAAATCAAACGTCCCAGTTCGCATTCACATACCGTAACCACGACGGAAGCGGCCCCCTGGACCGGCTCTGCTTTGACCGGCGCTCCGAATTACATTTCCACCGAGGCAAACTTCAACGTACCTACGGCGGCTCCCGGCGGAGACGAAACCACTGGCACGGAAATAGCCATATGGAACGGCCTGGGCGGGTTTGGCACCGGCTCAGGTCTCATCCAAGGCGGCGTGAATGTAGCTACGAACTCAACCAGCGCCAGTTACGGGAGCTGGAGGGAGTATTGCTGCGGAGACGGGGATAGCAATGGATACGGAGGCGCTTTCGTTCCCAGTCCCGGCGACGAGATCTACTCGCAGGAATGGTACTGCGACTCAAAGGGCAAATCGAATATAGGCGGAGGATACGGCTGCACTTACCTCGTGGACAAAACCACGGGTGCGATCCTCAGTTGCACGTCGGCAACAGGCTCGCCCTGCTGGTCGGTCCAGGCGCTTCCGCTCTGTTCCGTCAGTCCTGGAACTCCTAATTGCATGACGCTGGGATTGGCGGCGGAATTCGTGATTGAAAACCAAACTCCGCAATGCTGTTCCCCGGCAACGGCATTCACCGATTTGACCACCACGGTGAATATGTTTGGGTCGGCCTACTCATCGACGACAAACAGCTATTCACAAACAATCAGTACCGATCCTATCGTGGACGTGCTCGAGGATTTTACGAACACCACATCGCACATGGGAATCGCTCTCGGGAAAACGGACCAGACCTATTTCACCGTTTCTCAATTTAAGCGGGTGGGGGGCGCGGCACTCAGCTTCCTTGTCCCTTGCCCCACGTCCGGCAACGATTGCTATCCCCAGTCCATTGCGGTGGGCCCGAATGCAAATGGGTCGACGATCGGAGATCCCTGGGTCCTTGGAACCGGCAAGACAAGCGCCGGCGACTATTACGTCTACCAATGGCGGAACTCGAGTTGGGTGAGGACAGTTGGCGCCGGACTTCAGATCGCCGTGTCGCCCCAAGGGTATGCGTGGGTGATCACCCATCTTGGGACGATGTACTACTGGAATGGGAGCACTTTTGTACTGGCCCCCGGCAATGGGTGCGCGACGTCGATTGGCGTAGGTCCCAACGCGTACGGGTCGCAGTACGGCGACCCTTGGATCATCGGATGCGATGGTTCCGACATCTTTAATGGCAGCATCTACCAACTGCAGGGATCGGCGTGGGTAAAACAGCCGGGCGCCGCGAATCAGATCGCGCTGTCGCCCCAGGGCGTTCCGTGGGTACTCACCTCAAGCGGAAGCATATTCTACTGGAATGGGTCTTACTTTACAGGGGCTCCGGCAGGCTGCGCGAGCAGTATTGCAGTAGGTCCTGTGACGGCCCCACTGGCAGGGCCGTATGGCGACGTTTGGATCACCGGCTGCGGTGACGTGACCAACGCGGGGGCGAAGATTTTCCAATTGCAGAACGGAACATCATGGGTGCAGATCCCCGGGGTAGCATCGCAGATCTCTGTGTCGCCCGACCTGGGCGTTCCGTGGGTGGTCACCCTGACGGGGCAAATCTTCGAATAGGGGCAGGCACCAAGGACCGAGCGGGATCGGGGGCGCTGCCCCCGGTCCCGTTACCAGCGCTGTCGTTTGCGATTTCACAGACCGAAAGGAAACTATGTTACTCAACAAACTAACGAAAGCCATCCGCTTCGAAAGATTCTTCGCGGGGCAAGCCTTACCGCTAGCTCGTTGCGCGCTCGTCGT
>CABECV010000021.1_pt1 | contig 19960 bp, 19 predicted proteins | sample 3422511 | NCBI WGS metagenome assembly CABECV01 (sample SAMEA5534327, study PRJEB31848) | metagenome | biome: tundra; feature: field; material: soil | place: USA | collected 2013-05 | depth 0.15 m | reverse complement strand
TGTCCGGACCCGACAGCGCGTGGAACATCTGGCAGTAGCGGGCGGCCTCCGCGCGATGACCCTCCCGATCCAGCACCGCGGCACGCAGGGTGCGTGCGCCACGCCCCTACCGGGCCCGCTGCTCTTCCCCCCAAATCGCGCTGTCCGGCCCCGAAAGCGTGCGGAATATCTGGTAGTAGCGGAAGGCTTCAGCGCGATGACCCTCCCGATCCAGCACCGCGCCGCGCAAGAAAAACAAACGGGGAAAGTAGAGCGAGGAGAACATCGGCAGGCCCGAGGCTTGCGGCAGCGGGGTGAGCCGCAGCAATGGTTCGGCGCGCCGCCAATCGCCCGACTCTTCGTAAGCCCAGGCCAGCAGCACCGCTAAGCCGTCGTCCAACTCACCGGTAGGACGCTGGTAGAGATCCTGGAGCGCGTGTACAGCCGGCTGAAACTGTCTGCCAAACAGCAGCGCGTAGGCCCGCGCATAATCCTTCAGAGGAGATTGCGCGGGCGCCGGAAAGGCTTCCGGCTGCGCCAAAGACGCCACCAAAGCAACCAGCGGAGAAGTTGCGGGGACGGCCTCGGCCACCGCTTTGCGGGCGTGTTCCGCGGCTCCCGCACGGTCTCCCAAATTGAGCAGCCAGATGGCCGCCAGTGCATCGGCGCGGCAAGCGACTTCACCCCACGCTCCGGCCGCATCGGCCCGTGCAAGGCGGTCCAGACTGACGATGGCCTCGCGCCGCGCGCCGGTTTGCCACGACCACGCCGCCGCGCGATACGGGGCAAAGGGGTCGTGCGCCGCCTCCCGTCCGGCAATGTAACGGTTGAACAGCGCCGTGGCGCCAGGGACATCGCCCGTCATCAGACGCGCCTGCGCGGCCTTCAGTACTTCGCCGCCGTTCAAAAACCCCGGAGCCTTGGCGTAGGCCGCCAGATAGAATTGCTCCGCTTCGCCGAAGTGGCCCAGGGCGAAGTGCGCGTCACCCAGAGAATCGAGGGGATTCGGCTCGTTCGGGCGCAACTGCTCATAACCGCGCAACACCCGTATGGCGGTGGGCAAGTCGCCGGAATAAGCCGCCGCGTAGCCCATCGCGTTCAGCGACTCCACGTCGTCGGGCCGTATGGAGAGGGCACGGCGGAATTCCACTATGGCGCCATCATAATCGCGCATGCTCATTAGCGCTTCGGCCAGCGCGCGATGGCGATTGGGATCCGCCGGATCCAGGCGGGTGAGTTCGCGGCGCGCCTCCCGTTGGTCGTGAAAGTCGCCGCGCAATGCGGATCGATCGAGAGCCAGTTCCGCCCGATCGAGCCCGGAGAACCGCTCCTGGTGGGCGCGAGCTTGCTCGACGATCCGGTCCGCCTCGGCGCGGTTCCGCAGGGCAATCGCCACGTCCAACCAGGACACGTAGGCGCGCCCGAAATCGGGGTCGGCTGCAACCGCCCTGGCGAAATCCTGGGAGGCCGCTGCGGGATCGGGCGATTCCAGGGCGGCCACGAAGTCGCGCAACGCCTGCGGGTTTCGCGTGCCGAACGGATGCGTCTCGCCCAACTGCCGGGCCAGCGCCTCGGCCACCGGGAAGATACCGTCGCTGGCGGGCCCGCTGGCCGAAACCACCCGAACCATCTTGTGCGTGACCAGATCTTCCTCGGTCGCGGTGGCACGCAGGGCGCCATTAACCACAGAGAAGTCGCCGTACACGATCTGGTTGGCGCCCGCCACCAGCGCCCCGGTGCTCTCGGCGGAGATTCCCGGCGCGCCTGGCCGCCTGCCGAGCGAAGCATCGAAGGAGTGCAGGGAGCGCCATTGGATCGCGTAGCGTTGCGGGGAACCTTGCAATTCGCCCGATAGAATCACGGCAAAACCGCGGCCCATCCAGTCGAGAGATGCGTCGGAGGAAAGGTTTTCAAAGCGCAGGACGGCGACTTGGGGTACGGTCCGTTGGCTATCGCGGCGGGTGCAGCCAGTCAGGCATGCCAGCAGGATGACGATGGCGGCCCGGTATCGCACTAAGTCTACCGAGCCGCGCAGCTTGCGTAGCTGAAAGCTGAAAGCTGAAAGCTGATAGCTGACCTTCAGAGGACCCGCGGCTCCAGCTTGAGTAGCTCCTTGAACTCGGGCAAATCGCGCAGGGCGGCGAATTCCGGATCCTGCAACAGCTTCTTGCGGTCGGTGAAGCCCTCTTCCAGGGCCTTCCGGATATACTGCAGCGCGCGATCCTGCTGGCCTTGCTTGGCGTAAATCTTGGCCAGGTAATAGTGGAACCTGGCGCGTTCCTCGACGGTCCGCTCCTGCAGCAGCACGCCGTAAGTGTTGCGATGCTCGAAGACCTCGGGGTCGAGTTGGAAAGCCGTGTTGTAAGCTTCCCAAGCTTCTTTATATTTTTTCTCGCCGAAATAGGCGGTGCCCAAGTTGCTGTAAATGGAAGCGGAGGCGGGCGCCAGCTTCAGCGCGCGCTTGTAGCAGCCGGTGGCCTTGCTATAGCGTTTTTCCGCGTAGTAGATGGTTCCCAGATTGTTAATGGCTTCTGGGTATTTCGCATCCAGACGGATAGCGCGCCGGTAGCGCTTCATGGCCGCATCCAACTGCATCATCTGGTGATAAGCGATGCCCAGCTTGTTCCAGACGATCGCGGAATCCTGCGGGGCCTGCTGGTAACTCTCGATGGCTTCGCGATACATCTTGCGGGCCATGAAGACGTCACCGCGGGCCTCTGGCGTGAGCGGGGGGGTGGCAGTGACGGCGGCGCCTGTTTTGGCAGCCGGCTGAGAGTCGAGAGCGGGTTTGGTATCCTGCGCAAAAGCTGTCCCGGAAGCTGTCACCCAAGCCAGGCACGCGCCGAAAAGAACGACGAGTTTGCGAGCGGAAAGCATGCGGCCTCCCTTTGGCTCTATTTAAACACACCCAGCAGGCGCCGGAAAAGGCTTTTCTTTTCCTTGGGCTTTTCGGCCTTCTGGGCGGTCTCGACCGGAGGCGGTTGGACGGGCGGCGGCCGGCGCGCTGCGCGGCCCTGTGGCGGTGTGTCCACGTGGGGAGCCGGCAGGGCGCCCTCTGGGCCCGTAGGCGGATTGCCGGGCATTTCCCAGCCGGCCACGTGGGTCACGCTCTGCCCTCTGCCGTGCAGCGGGCACGACGTTACCGGCTGCGTCCCCGAGATGTAAACTTCGGTGATCGTAGTGGGACAGTAAGGCGTGGCCTGCATTCCCGACTCGGGATCGATCTGCGCGGAGACGATGCCGTCGGGAGCCTCGAAGTGTCTGGCGTTGCGATACGCGCGATACTGCAGGGCGCGCTTCATGAACTCCGTCCAGATGGGCAGCGCCGAGTGGGCGCCTTCCAGGTCCAACTCGCGGTTATCGTCGAAGCCCACCCAGACGATGCACAACAGGTCGGAGGTGTAGCCGGCAAACCAGCCATCGTGGGAGGTCCCGGTTTTGCCTGCGGCCGGGACCCCGAAGCCGCGCGCCCGCACGCCGGCCGCGGTGCCGCTGCGCATCACCTCTTCCATCAGATTGGTCATCAGGTAGGCCACCCGCGGATCCAGCACCGTACGCTCTTCCCTCTTGTTGTTGTAAATGTCCTTGCCGTCCTGCGAGCGCACCATGGAGACGAAATTGGGCTTCACGTACACGCCCTGATTCGCGAAAATGGTGTAGGCTCCAGCCATCTCCATGGGGGTCACTTCGTAGGCTCCCAGCGCCACCGCTGGCGTGGGCTGAATGTTGTAATTCAAACCGGCCTTTTTGGCGAAGTCGACGACCGCATCGAAGCCCACCATTTCGGCCACCTTGACCGTGGCCACGTTCAGGGACTTGGCCAGCGCCTGGCGTAGAGTAACCGTGCCGTGAAACTCGTGTTTGAAATTGCTGGGTTCGTAGGGCTTGTTGTCGTACCAGAAAGTGGTCGGCTCATCCAGCACCGTGGTGCCGGCGGTGAGGATGCGGGGTCCACCCTCAATTGCCGTGTTCAAAGCGGCGGTGTAAACAAAGGGCTTGAAGATGGAGCCTGGCTGGCGCTTGGCCAGGATGTGGTTGAGCTGGCTGACACCGTAGTTGCGCCCGCCGGACAACGCTTTAATCTCGCCGGTATGCGGGTCGAGCGCGATCAGCGCGCACTGCGCTTCGGGAATCGGTTGGCCCTTGAAGCGCTTCTGCTTGCGGATTAGATCGTCCACGCTTTGCATGCCTTCCCGGATGGCCTCGGAGGCGGCCCGCTGCAAATCCAGGTCGAGCGTGGTGTAGACCCGGAACGAATTGGCCTGGAAATCGATATCCTGAAACTGGCTCTGCAAAAACTCGTTCACTTCATCGACGAAATAGGGGGCATCCAGCGACTGGATGGCGCCTTTGGCCAGGTTCAAGGGCGATTCCACGGCCAGCGCATAATCGCGGTCGCCGATGTCGTCGTTCTGGCGCATGAGGGAGAGCACCACGTTGCGCCGTTCGCGCACGCGATCCGGATTGCGGTACGGATTGTAATAGCCCGGACGCTGGATGATGCCGGCCAGCGTGGCGGCCTCCGGCAGCTTGAGTTGCCGGATGTCCTTGCCGAAATACGCTTCGGCCGCTTCGCCAAAGCCGTTAATGCTGAAGCTGCCCCGGCGGCCGAGATAAATCTGGTTGGCGTAGTCTTCAAAGATCTGCTGTTTGGAAAGGGTCTGCTCCAGGCGCAACGTAATGAGGAGTTCCGCCATCTTGCGCGTCCAGCGCTTCTCGGGCTCCAGCCAAAGGTTGCGCGCCAGTTGCTGGCTCAGCGTGGAAGCGCCTTGCTCCTTGCGCCCTTCCTTCAGGTCCACGTAAGCCGCTTTCGCGATGCGTAGAGGGTCGAAGCCCTGGTGCTGGAAAAAACGCTTGTCTTCGGCCGAGGTGACGGCGTCAATCAGCACTTTCGGGATATCGGCAAACTTTACCAGGCGGCGCTTCTCGCGGTTGCGATCGAAGAGATTGGTGATGAGCTGCGGCTCGATCTCGTATTGGCCGCGGGCGGTGTTGTCGCGCAGCGAGACGATCTGCGAGATGCGGCCGTTGGCGAACTTGATGAGGCCGGCCTCCTCGTCGAAGTACGAATCCCGGCCGGGAAAGATCTCGATGCCCCCATCCGGCCGGATTTGGAACGAGCCGATGGCGTTGCCGCGCGATTCGGTGTAGCCGCAGCGGCGCAATTCGGCGGCGATCTCCTCGGCCGTGATGGGGTCGCCGACCGCTATCAGGCGCGGCGCCGCAAAGATCTTGGAGGTATTGGCGAACGGGCCGGCGCTCAGCTTCTGGTCGATCAGGCGGGAGTATTTCGTATAGTAGTGCGTGAGGACGCCGGCCAGCAGAAGGAAAGCCAGGGTGAACGAAATCGCCAGGGCCTTGCCTGCGGGATGCAGAAAGAACCGGACCAGGTAGGCCTTCTTGGGCACCCGGACTCTGACTTTCCTCTTCGGGTCAGATTTCTTCTCTGGCACTAACAACAATTCTCTCATATGTACAACGCTCCCTGACGGTCGCGGCTCGGTAACAATCGCGTTGATCTCACAAGAGTTACTGAGCCGCGACCGTCAGGGAGCGGCCGCCTACCGGCTGCCGGCGCCTGGATAAAAGTGCAGATCGACCGTGTAAAGCGGCAGATCCACGCGCACCACGTACCGCACTTCAATGCGCACACTTTCCGCTGTGCGTTGGATCTGCACGTTATCGGCCACTACCGGGAGCTCCAGATCGGCGGCCTTTGCCAAGACCCAGGAGCGCAGAACATCGTCGGAACTCGTGGGCGCCGCGGCACGATGTGTCACGTCTTCCACGAACTGTTGCAGCTCTTGATTGTGAAAGTAAATAGGGATCAGCCGGACGCCTAGAAATACCAGAATCGCCAGCACGGCCACCCCGGCTGCCTGGCGCAAACGGGTTGCGATCACGGCCGCTCGTCCGCATCCCGCGCGGATGCGCACAACTCGTCCCAAATCTCGCCGTTTGGATTCCACTCGGGATTCTCCAGGCCGGAGATCTGCAGCTCGGCAAGCTTCAACGTGCCATGGCCGTAGGGGCAAATGTACTCGATGCGCGGCCTGCCGAGAAGCAACACGCCGCCCCACGATCCGGTTTCGACCGGCATGCGCAAACGCCGCAGGCAGACCCGGCAGCGATAACGCTGGTCCCGGATACAGAGGTACAGCAGACCGCTGCCCAACAGGAACCAGAGGCCCATCAGCAGCATATACAGCAAGATACGGGGCGGGACGAGGTGGCGGTGGTTGTCGCCCGGGAAGAAAGGGTTCAGTAAGCGCAACAATCCATACATGAAAGCCGCGCACAAACCGATTTTTCCCGCAAAATAACCCCAGTACCGCATATATGCTTTAGATGCCAGCGTGGAGTGCTAAGTTTCCGGCGCGCGACCGGTCAGCTCCGCAACAGGTTACGCACCAGGAAGAAGACATTGGCCGGCCGCTCCGCAAGCCGCCGCATGAAATAGGGATACCACGCCTGCCCGTATGGGACATACAGCCGCAGCCGGTATCCTTCGTTAACCAGCCGCTTCTGGATATCGCGGCGAATGCCGTAGAGCATCTGGAATTCGAAGGAATCGCGCGAGATCTTGCGCGACTCCACGAAACGCTTGGTCTGTTCGACGATCTTCTCGTCATGCGTGGCTATAGCCGGATATACGCCTGTTTCGAGCAGAAGGTTCATCAGTTCGACGAAATTGCGGTCCACCGCCGCCTTGCTCTGGATGGCCACCGAGGGTGGCTCCAGATAAGCGCCTTTGCACAAGCGCACCCGAATGCCGCGCGCGCACAGCATTTCTACATCCTTGCGGCTGCGATACAGGTAAGCCTGGATCACCGTGCCGGTCGTTTTGTAACGGTCGTGCAAATTGGTGACGAGGTCGAGCGTGCGGTCGGTGTATTCGCTCGATTCCATGTCCACGCGCACGAAGTTGCCCAGCGCGGCGGCTTGGCGAACCAACGCCTCGACGTTGGCGGTGCACTCGGCCAGCGAAAGGTCCATGCCGAACTGCGTCAGCTTCAGCGAGACGTTGCCGTTGATTCTGAGCTTGGCGATTTCGGTGAGCGCCCGCAAGTAGGCGTCCCGGGAGGCAGCCGCTTCTTCCAGCGATGTAACGTTCTCGCCCAGATGATCGAGGGTGACGGCAATGCCTTCGGCATTAATCCGCTGGCAGGTGGCCAGGGCGTCGGGCAGATTGTCTCCCGCCACGAAGCGGGCCGCCAAGCGTCTGGCCCAACGGGAGGTTTCCATCCATTTCCGCAAATGCTTCTGGCGCGAGAGGAACAGGAAGAACGTGCGCATGTGGTTCCTTTTCAGTTCACCATAACAAGTGCCATCTCAGTGGGGCAGACCCTCGGCCTGCGGCGGCCTCTCAGGCCGCCCGGACGGGCTTTCAATAACTTACGGTGGGTTTTCGACTGTGCGCGGGTCCTCCAGGACCCGCCCCGCGCAAGGTCATCCCGCCGCCTGAACTTCCCTCAGCCGACGCTCCAGAAACCGGCGCTCGCTGTCATTGGTCACCAACTCGAGCGCGCGCCGGTAGCTCTTCGCCGCTTCCGCCGCGGACCCCAGGCGGCGCAACAGATCGGCGCGCGCGGCATGCAGCAGGTGATAGTTGTCGAGATCGCCTGCTGCGGCGAGCCTGTCGACGATCTCAAGCGCCGCCTCGGGACCGCTCGCCATGGCCACTGCCACCGCGCGGTTCAACGACACGATCGGAGACGGTTGCAGGCGTTCGAGAAGATCGTACAGACGCACGATCTGAGGCCAGTCCGTATCTTCGGCGCGCCCTGCCCGGCAATGTACCGCCGAAATCGCCGCTTGCAGCGCGAACGGTCCGGGCCCGCCACCGAGAGCCTCATCCACCAACGGCAAAGCCTCGGCGATCTGCCGCCGATCCCAGCGGCCCCGGTCCTGTTGCTCCAGAACCACAAGATCCCCGGCCGCATCCAGACGCGCGTCCCGCCGCGCGTCGTGAAGCAGCATGAGAGCGACCAGCGCAGTGGCTTCCGCCAGAGGCTGCGGCGCCATCAACGTCCTCACCAGGCGCCCCAACCGGATGGCTTCGGCGCACAGATCGGTCCGCACCAGCGGCCCTCCTCGCGTGGCCGCATAGCCTTCGTTGAAGACCAGATAGATCGCCGTCAGCACGGCGTCCAGCCGATCGGCCATGTCGTTCGTCTGCGGCACGGTATAAGGAATACCGGCATCCCGAATCTTCCGTTTCGCCCGGACCAGCCTCTGCGCCATGGTCGTGGCAGACACTAGAAACGCCCGCGCGATCTCGTCCGTCTCCAGGCCGCACAGCGTGCGCAGGGTCAACGCCACCTGCGCCTCCAGTGCCAGCGCCGGGTGGCAGCAGGTGAAGATCAGGCGAAGCCGATCGTCGGGGATTTCGCCGTTGTCGTAATCCGGCTCTTCGATGGCGGGCGCCCAGCCATCGCCGGCGTACGATTCCAGCTTCTCCTTCAACCGCGCCTGGCCCCGTATGCGGTCGATGGCCTTGTGCCGGGCCGTCTGTATGATCCACGCGCGCGGGAACTCAGGCACGCCGGACTCCCGCCATTGGTCCACGGCGGCGGTAAAGGCTTCCTGCGCGGACTCTTCGGCCAGGTCGAAGTCGCGCGTGATCCCAATTAGGGTAGCCACGATCCGGCCCCAATCGGAGCGATAGACCTCTTCGACGGCCCTCGCTGCGTCCGCGGGCATAATCGATTATATTTAATTTTTCGCCTGGGATGTCGATACGGGCACTCGCCGGTCGACTTACCGATGGAGCCACGCAAAATGAAATACATGTTGCTGATTTACACTGACGAACAGGCCTGGACCGATGCCGAGCGGCAGCACTGTTTCGCGGAGTCGACCGAGCTCGCGCACCAGCTCAAGGCGAACGGACAGTATCTGGCCACGGCCCCGCTGCAGCCTGTGTCGACGGCCACCAGCGTCCAGGTGCGCGACGGCAAACGGTTGGTCACCGACGGTCCGTTCGCGGAGACCCGCGAACAACTCGGCGGCTACTTCCTGATCGATGCGAAGGATCTCGACGAGGCCATCGGCATAGCGGCAAGCATCCCAGGGGCGCGCAAGGGCACCGTCGAAATCCGGCCGGTGATTGAGATTCCGGGATTGCCTGCGGATTAGCGCCGGCGATCCCATCACAACGCAAGGAGAAACATCGTGTCAACCGCAACACTGAAAGGCCAGTCTTCGATTCTGAAGGTGCCAGGCGCGCGGCTCTACTACGGACGTTCAGGGGTCGGGCCCGGTGCTGGTGATGATCCCCGGTGGCCCCACCGACGCCGGGATCTTCGCCGGTCTCGCCGGGTTCCTGGCGGACCGGTACACCGTGGTGCCCTATGACCCGCGTGGTAACTCTCGCAGCGTCCTCGACGGCCCGCCGGAGGACCAGCGGATGGACCTCCACGGCGACGACGCCGCCCAACTGCCGACGTCGCTCAGTGGCGAGCCGGCGTACGTGCTGGGCAGCAGCGGCGGCGCGTAGATCGGGCTCAACCTGGCCGCCCTCCCTGACGGTCGCGGCTCCGCAACTTTTTGCCGCGTTACTGAGCCGCGACCGTCAGGGAGCGGTTTAAGTGAACAATATTGCCTTAAGCCCATCTTAAGCGAAGGAGAATCCGCAATGACAAAGATCGCGATTGAACAACACGGCGGCCAGTCGCCACGGAAGAGACCGGTCGTGAACTACGTACTGTGGACCGTTCAGGGGCTGCTCGCGCTCCTCTTTCTGTTCGCCGGTGGAATGAAGCTGGCCCTGCCAATCGAGGTACTGACAAAGCAGATGCCCCTGCCGGGCCTGTTCCTGCGGTTCATCGGCATGGCCGAGGTGTTCGGCGCGATCGGCCTGATCCTCCCTGGGCTCCTGCGCATTCGGCAGGGTCTGACACCGCTGGCCGCCGCCGGGCTGGTGATCGTCATGATCGGTGCGACGGTGCTCACTTTGGCGACCGGCGGCGTCAGCGCCGCGAAAAAACTTCATTCGTCGCGTCGATCTGGCGGATCTTCGTTCGACTTAATAGCAGAGGCAGCTTGATTTCAACACGTATTGGAGGAACCCATGCCTAACACGCTTAACATAATTGCTATCGGAGCCGGCATTTTGATTGCGGCGCTTCTCGGCCTTGCCGCAACCAAGCCAGACACGTTCCGTGTCCAGCGCACGAAGAGCATCCAAGCACCACCGGAAAAGCTCTTCGCGCTCGTCAATAACTTTCGGAGGTGGGGCTCCTGGTCACCCTATGAGAAGCTCGACCCCGCGATGAAGAGGACCCACAGCGGCGCGGCAAACGGCAAGGGCGCCGTGTATGAATGGGCAGGTAACGGCAAAGCCGGCCAGGGACGCATGGAGATCGTGGATACATCTCCACCTTCCAAGGTCACGATCAAACTGGATTTCTTTAAGCCTTTCGAGGGCCACAACATCGCTGAGTTCACGCTGGAAGCCAAAGGCGGCTCGACGAACGTCACGTGGGCCGTGCACGGTCCCCAACCCTACTTTGCCAAGGTAATGACAATATTCGTCAGGATGGACAGCCTGCTCGGCAAGGAATTCGAGGATGGTCTTGCCAACATGAAATCCATCGCCGAAGAGCAGACCGAGGCGTGGCAGCCGGGCAGTCAAATTGTTTCCAACCAAAGGAGAACACTATGCAATTGAATTCTTATCTCACATTCAACGGCCAGTGCGAGGCCGCATTTAAGTTCTATGAGCAGGCTCTTGGCGGCAAGATCGAAGCCATGATCGCCCACGCCGGTACGCCGGCGGGGCAATATGTGCCACCTGAATTTCGCGACAAGATCATTCATGCCCGCCTCAACGTGGGTAACGGCATATTGATGGGTTGCGACGCTCCGGCTGACGGGCATGAAACGCCAAAAGGCTTTCCGTGCAGATCGCCGTCAAGGACCCGGATGCGGAACGCATATTCCAGGCATTGGCAGAGCGCGGGACGGTACGGATGCCGATCCAGAAAACCTTCTGGGCCACCCGTTTTGGTATGCTGGTTGATCGATTCGGCTTACCGTGGATGGTTAACTGCGAGTAAACTCAGGAGAACGGCATGAGCACAGTACGAGTTCTGGTGGGCACACGCAAGGGCGTGTTTGTCCTGACAGCGGACGGGAAGCGCGAACAGTGGGATGTGAGCGGCCCCTACTTCGGGGGCTGGGAAATCTACCATGTGAAGGGTTCGCCCGTCGACCCGAATCGGCTCTACGCATCGCAATCCACCGGCTGGTTCGGCCAGTTGATCCAGCGCTCCAACGACGGCGGCAAGACCTGGGAGCCCGTGGGTAACAAGTTCGTGTACGACGGCGTCCCCGGCACTCACCAGTGGTACGACGGCACGCCCCACCCCTGGGAGTTCAAGCGCGTCTGGCATCTCGAACCATCGCTGACCGATCCCGATACCGTCTACGCCGGAGTGGAAGACGCCGCTCTGTTCCGCTCGACCGACGGCGGACAGACGTGGCAGGAACTCCCCGGATTGCGCGGCCACGGCTCGGGGCCCCGCTGGCAGCCCGGCGCCGGTGGCATGTGCCTGCACACCATCATCCTCGACCCGGCCGATCCCCAACGGATCTACATCGCCATCTCGGCTGCAGGCGCCTTCCGCACCGGCGACGCCGGCCAGACGTGGCAGCCGATCAACCGTGGACTGCACTCCCAAACCATCCCCGAGCCGACGGCCGAGGTCGGCCACTGCGTTCATCACGTCGCCATGCACCCGTCGCGTCCGCACGTGCTGTTCATGCAAAAGCATTGGGACGTCATGCGCAGCGACGACGCCGGCGACTCGTGGCAGGAGGTCAGCGGCAATCTGCCGGTCGACTTCGGGTTTGCGATCGACGTTCACGCGCACGAGCCCGATACCATCTACGTCGTTCCCATCAAGAGCGACTCGGAGCACTATCCGCCCGAGGGCAAGCTGCGCGTGTACCGCAGCCGCGCGGGCGGTAACGAGTGGGAGGCGCTCACCCAAGGTCTGCCGCAAAGCGACTGCTACGTGAACGTGTTGCGCGACGCCATGGCCGTCGACTCGCTCGACGCGTGCGGCGTGTATTTCGGCACCACCGGCGGCCAGGTCTACGCGTCGGCCGATGCCGGGGACCACTGGGCCCCCATCGTCCGCGATCTTCCACCCGTGCTCTCGGTCGAGGTCCAGACGCTGCCATGATCCGGGTCGTGCTCCCGGCGCATCTGCGCATCCTGGCGCGCGTCGCGGGCGAAGTGCAACTCGACGTTGCGGGCGAGGTCACGCAGCGCGCGGTCCTAGACGCGCTCGAGGCCAGTTACCCGGCCCTGCGCGGGACCATCCGCGATCACGTCACCGAACAGCGCCGGCCGTTCGTGAGGTTCTTCGCCTGCGAGGAGGATCTGTCCCATGAGCCGCCCGACGCCCCGCTGCCCGCCGCAGTCGCATCGGGCGCGGAGCCCTTTCTCATCGTAGGGGCCATTGCTGGCGGCTAAACACGGTGACGTTATTGCTTTGCGCCACAGCACCCCGGCTCGGTAAGCGTTGCGAAATAAAGGCGACCGTTGCCGAGCCGCGAGCGTAAGCGAGCGGTTTCCTTCGAAAATCCCCAAAACGGCTAATATGCCCCCGACCGCCCGACCGCTCCCGCCGCCGCCTTGTGTTTACCCTCGGCGCTATGGTATGGTCGATCTCTAACTGGGGAAAATATATCCATGGCATACGTAATAGCAGAACCTTGCATCGGAACCAAAGACACCGCCTGCGTGGACGCCTGCCCGGTGGACTGCATTCATCCCAAGAAGGATGAGCCGGGCTACGCCGAGGCTGAATTGCTGTACATCGACCCGGTCGAATGCATCGACTGCGGCGCCTGCGTGCCGGTTTGCCCGGTCTCGGCGATTTTCGCGTTGGACGACCTGCCGGAAAAGTGGTCGGACTTCACCGCCAAGAACGCCGCATACTACGGCCGGTAGGTGGCGCACGTTGTGTCGGTCTCCCAGACCCGCACCTGCCCCAACTTCACGGGGGTGCCTTGTCCGAGCCCCCCGCTGATCTCGTCGTAAAAGTATTTGGCCATGTTTTCGGCGGAAGGGTTGAGCACGTCGAATGGCGCGAGGTCGTTCAAGTATTGGTGATCCAGCCGATCCACTACCGTCTGCATCAGCTTCTTCACCGCCACGAAATCCACCAGCAGCCCGATGGAATCCAACTCCGGACCGCTGAACGTCAACTGCACCCGGTAGTTGTGGCCATGCACGTTTTCGCATTTGCCTTTGTAATTTCGCAGCGCGTGTCCGGCGGCGAACGTCTCTTCCACGGAAACTTCAAACATTGAAAAAACTCTCCACGTCTGTGATTTTGGTGGTAAATCCGTAATCCGGCAGGCTGTCGAAGAACACTTGGCCGTAGCGCTGTTTGGTCACCCGGTTATCGAGCAGGACCAGCACGCCGCGGTCCGACCGGCTGCGGATCAGCCGTCCGAAACCCTGCTTCAACGCGATGGCCGCCTGCGGCACCTGGTAATCGTAGAACGGGTTGCCGCCCTCGTCGCGCAGCTTTCGCACGCGCGCATCCACTATTGGATCGCTGGGCACGGCGAAGGGCAAGCGGTCGATGATCACGCAGCTCAACTGGTCGCCGGGAACATCCACCCCCTGCCAGAATGACGCCGTGGCGAACAAGATGCAGTTAGGCGTCGCGCGGAATTCCTCCAGCAGCGCGCTGCGCGGGCCGGTGCCTTGCAGCAGCGTCGGGTAATCGATGTCCAGCGAAATGCGGTCGTACATCAGGCGCATCTGCTGATAGCTGGTGAACAGGACGAACGCGCGCCCGCGGCTCAGCTTGAGCAACTGGGTGACTTCCGTGGAAGCTTCCTTGGTGAAGGCGGGGTTGCGCGGATCGGGCAAGTGCTGCGGCACATAGAGCAGCGCCTGCTTCTGATACTGGAAGTGGCCGGGCACCACCAGGGTGCGCGCCTGCTCGATTCCCAGGCGCTTCTTGACGAAATCGAAGCCGCCGGCCACCGCCAGCGTAGCCGAGGTCAGGACCACCGTATCCACGGCATCGAAGAGCCGCTCGGCCAGCAGCGGCGCGACATCGATGGGCGTGGCTTGCAGAAAGAAGCCGCGGCCGCGCCGCTCCGCCCAATACACGTAGGACTGGTCGTCGCTCTCCAACACGAACCGCAGGGCCAGGCCCAGTTCGACCGTGCGGCGCTGCAAGGGAATGACCTCCACGGGTGGATTCTTCATCAGCTTCAAGTGCGAGCCTACCAACTCCAGCGCGGAGTGCAGGTTGCGGTAGATCTCTTCGTTGCGCTCCACAAACTCGGCGCGTCCGGTGAATGCGGCGCGGCCCTCCCGCGCCGGCAGCACGGAAAACAAGTACGTGGCCAGTTCTTCGAAGCGATCCAGAATGCGATCCAGCTCGGCCGAGCCGAATTCCTTGGCGCGTGCCACTGCGGAGACATCGCGGCGCAGCTCCTGGAAGCGGTAATTGCTCACGGAGACGCCGAAATACTGCCCGGCCACGTCCTCGATTTCGTGCGCTTCGTCGAACACCACCGCGTGATATTCGGGCAGGATGCCGCCTTCGGTATCGCCGTCTTCAAGAACCTCCTTGAGCGCCAGGTCGGCGAAGAAAAGGTGGTGATTGACGATGACGATGTCGCTGGCCTGGGCGCGCTGGTGCATCAAGGTGAGGAAGCAGCGCTCGTACTGCTTGCACTTTTGGCCGGTGCACAGATCGCTGCGGGCGTCCAGCTTGGCCCAGACGGTGCTCGATTCCGGCAGCTTCTTGATCTCCGCGCGGTCGCCGATTTCGGTGGTCTGTTCCCAGTCCTGGATCACCTGGAAATCGGCGACTTCTTCCAGGCCGGTCAGCACCGCCTCGCGGTCGGCATCGTAGATCTTCTGCCGGCAGGCGTAGTTGTTGCGGCCCTTCATGTAGCAGACGCGCAGCGGGCGTGGGAAATGCCGCTGAAGAAAGGGGATGTCCTTGAAGAAGAGTTGTTCCTGCAGGTTCTTCGTGCCGGTGGAGACCACGATGCGCTTGCCGGAGAGGATGGCGGGAACCAGGTAAGCCAGCGTTTTGCCGGTGCCCGTGCCCGCTTCCACGATCAGATGCTTGCGGTCCGCCAGCGCCGATTCCACCGCTTCTGCCATGGCCAACTGGCCGGGACGGTATTCGTAATTTGGATGCCACTTCGAAAGCGCGCCGTGCCGCGAGAAGAACTGATGCACGCTGGGGACGGCTTTGACATCGGTGGACATGCGGGGGACAATTCGATTGTAGCGTAGGGGGCGTGGCGCACGCTTCAGCGTGCAGCGGCGAACTTTAGTTCGCCGTCCCCCCGGGCTTTCAGCCGGCGTTTGCCAGCTTGCCGCAATGTAGGACAGCCTCCCGGCCTGTCCTCGTGCAAGTGGCCAGCGCCCGTACTTCCACCACTATAATGAGGGATTCGCCGGAATCGAGACTCACCTGCTAGTGCGACGTGCCAGTGGCCCAATAGCCGCGCTTGGCATTGACTGCAAGCTTGCTGTCTCGCACGCGGACGGAAATGGCGCGAAACTTGCCATCCAAATTGGAATTGCCCGGGACGTAAGCCAGCATATAATATTCGCGCCCGTCGGCGAAGGCGCGCTGCAGGCCGTTCAGAATGTTGTTGCTGTTATGAAACGCTGTGCCACCGGTAGCGGCCGCGATTTCCGAAAGCGTTTGGCCCGCTTCAGTGGCATTACTATTCATGGCACTCAGCACGGCTGGCGCCAGGCGCGCGACACCTCCGGAATTCGAAGCGTCAAAGTACGGAGAGGTGTATAGCCCGCGCGAGTCGATCGTGTAGATAGGAATGTTGCTGTTCGCGGCAAGCTGCAGCACGGGTTCCATGTCCGGCATGCGATCTACCGTGCGGAGGGAGATACCGGATATTTCGGGAAAATAGGCCGACAATAACTCGAAGGCCAGTTGGCCGGGCACAAGCTGGAAGCCATCGGAGAAGAGGATGATCGTCCGCCGGCCCGTGCCGCGGCGCAGTTGCTCGATCAGGGAGCGAAGCTGACTCAGAAAAGTGACGGTATATAGCCGGTCCTGCTCGGCGATCTGTCTGGCTTCAGACGGCAAGCGGTTCTTCATAGGTAGGCATGCCGGATCCCCGGCATCGCAAGCGGCGCGTGCCTCGTCGAGCGTTCTCCGGAATGACCGCATGTCAGCCTCCATGGAGCTTTTCCGGCTAGCCATAAACAACTTTTGGAAATCCTTGCTATCCACCGCCTTCAGCACCGATTCAGGATCGGAAGTCGGGTTTTCGAGCACCTGCGTGGAGACTCCCACGGAAATGACGATGTACTGCGCATCGCCCGCTTTTTCGCTCTGGAACAGCTTCGAGAGGGCTTCGCGGATATATACCAGGTGGGCAAACTCGGTGTGCAGGGCGTCGATGCAGACCAGGTAGGTGCGCCGGACGGGAACCTGCTTCGGCGGGGCCGGGGCAGGCGCTGCAGCCATAGGCGGCTGGGAAGCGGCCGCGGCCGGAGGCGGCGGGCTGGAAACACCGGCGTTCTCGACGCTAAAGCCCGAGATTTTCTGCTCCACGCCGTCCTCGAATACGCGGAAGTCGGCCTGGGTCAGTCCCGTGACGTGATGCCCTTCTTTATCCCTCACCACCACCGGCACTAACACCTGCCGCACTTCGACTTTGATGGTTGTCTCCCCCGGCGCCGCGGCCACCGGTGGAGCGTTCGCCGCGCGCTCTAACTGCTCGTACCGGGCTTTAATCTTTGCATTGTCGGGCGCCAGAGTGGAAGCGGTCTGGTACTCATCGAGGGCGGCCTTCCGATCGCCCGTCTTCTCCAGCGCCTGGGCAAGATTGTAGTGCACGGTCGCATCCTTGGGCTGTAACTGCACGCCGAGGCGAAGCTCGGTTATGGCATCCGGCACATCTCCGCGTTTGAACAACAGGATGCCCAGGAAGTTATGGGCGGGGCCGGAATCGGGGGCCAGCTTGACGGCCTCGCGCAGTTCCGCTTCCGCGCCCGCGAAGTCGTTGGTAGCGCGCATCGCCACTGCCAGATGGAAATGTGCGGCCGGCATCTCGGGATTACGGCGCAGGGCCTCGCGCAAGGTTGACATGGCTTCGCCGGGCTTATTCTCCTCGGCCAGCGAGATGCCCCGGTCCAGCAGTTCCCATGCATTTTCCGCAGCGGGTGTGGTCACCGGCGAGACGCCCGCATGCTTCTCCTTCTGCTCCGGATCCGCCTCGTCATCGTACAAGAGGTAATCCGAATAGCGATGCACGCTGTCCATCTCCCCACCAGGATAGCGGGCGTGAACGGTCACCCTGGCGGGCAGCCAAAACGTGCGTTCGAGGTAGGGGAAACTTACCGGAACCAGCGAAATATCGGTCGTCAGGGTTTCGAGAGGAGAGTCTGCGAGCCGCCCCAAGAGGTCCGTTCGGAGGCGCACAATCCGGTGGGTTGCGGCATCCAGCCAAACTACGCCCTGCAATGGGGCGGCGCGGCTGTCGGTGCTTTCGGGGCGCTGCGCGAACGCCACGATGAAGAAATCCGCGCCGGCCGCGGCGGAGCGGCCCAGATAGCGGAAACTGGACCGCTCCCGGTTCTCCGGCAACAGGTAACGGATCAAACTGAAAAAGTGCCCCGTGACCAGATAATCACCGTTAGGAGGGTGCGCGGAGGCGCCAGTGGCGGGGTCGAGGCGGAACTCCGTGAACTGCTCCTGTGCAGCGTTGGGGACCCATTTCACCACGTAGCGGAAATCCTCGCGCCGGCTGATCCTGGCCATGTTGGTTTCGAAGCGCATCTCGTGAATTTCTTCGGCGGCGGAGATGTCTTCCAGCTTGGCAAGCATAGTGCGGAGGTTTTCGCCGCTGGCTTCAAGCAGCGCTTCGAGGCCATCCTGCTTCGAGTCGAACTGCGTGCCTGCCAGTTCCGGAATGGCGCGCAACAGCTCCGCGCTGTCGCAATCGATGAACGGCTTGCTCTCGGCGGGCCTGGCGGCCTGACCGGCCGCAACGCCGCAGACGAGGAAACTTAGCGCTAAGGCATCGCGCCACATTACAGTTTTGATTGTCGCCTATCTGTTCTCATGCTTCTTGTGGGGCAGCCAATCTTAGCTGCAGCCGGCTTTCAGCCGGCGTTTTGCTTGTCGCTTGCCGCAATATGGGAAAGGCCTCCCGGCCTGGCCTCGCACAACGTCCGAATTCCTCACACAGCGTTCGCCAAGGCCAGCCGCCGCTTGCATTCGTCCAGCATCGCCGCCGTGCGCGTCGCCCCTACGCGCGTCACGCCCAGCGCCCGTACCTGCAGCAGCGCGTCCAGGTCGCGCACGCCGCCCGCCGCCTTCACTTGCACGTAGTCCGGCGAGTGCCGCCGCATCAGCGCCAGATCCTCCATGGTGGCTCCGCCCGTGCCATAGCCGGTGGATGTCTTCACCCAATCCGCCCGCAACTCCCCACAGATTTCGCACAGCCTGATCTTCTGCGCGTCGCTCAGATAACAATTCTCGAAGATGACTTTGACCTTCTGCCCGGCCTCGTGCGCCGCCTCGATCACCGCGCCAACGTCCTCCTCCACATAGCCCCAGTCGCCGCTCAGCACCTTGCTGATGTTCACCACCAGTTCCAGTTCCTGGCAGCCATCCGCCAGCGCCTGCCGCGCCTCCGCCACTTTGATGGCCGTCGTATGGCCGCCGTGTGGAAAGCCGATCGTGGTGCTGGCATTCACCCGGCTGCCGCGCAACGCCTCCGCGCAACGTTTCAAATAGAACGGCATGATGCAGACGCTTGCCACGTCGTACTCCAACGCCACTTGAATGCCCCGCTCCAGATCGTCCACCGTCAGCGTGGGATTCAGTAGGGAATGGTCGATCGTCTTGGCCATATCTTCGTAGGTGTAGTTCATGAATTTACCGTCGCGCTCCAGTGTATCGCGGCGCGCGCCGTGGGGCAGACCTCCAGGACCCGCTCTCCCGCGCGGCGTTATGCTGGATCTCTCGGTAAGTAACGGAGGATACCTGACCACTGTCAAGTCGCAACCTTGTCTGACGGCCGCCTTCGCGCTGGCCGCAGCCGCCTTGATCCCCTTCCCGGCGTGGGCCCAAGGCGGATTCAACGGGCCGGGCCGCTACGAAATCGGCAATGTCAGATCCGGCAAAGTAATCGACCTGGACCGCAACAACCAGACCAGTGTCATCCAGTTCTCGGCGCGCAACACCGATAACCAGCAATGGGACATCGTCCCCGCCGAGCCCAGATTTTGGTATTTCCGCAATGCCATGAACGGGGCCGCGCTGGAACAAGTGGGCCCGGGCAACAGCACACCCGTGCGCGGCATGCCGTTCACCGGCAGCCCCAGCCAACAGTGGCGCATCGCGCCGGCCAGCGACGGCAATGCCCTCATCACCAACCGTCTCGGCAAGACCTTGGACATCCCCAACGCATCTACCCGTGACGGCGCCAGAGTCCAAACCTACGACGTCAACGGCGAAGCAAATCAGCGGTTCGTGTTCCGCCGTCTGGCGGATCTCGCCCGCCATGACGGCGATCGTGACGCCGATGACTGGGACCGCGAACGGCGCTGGGAACGCTATTACGGCCGCTTCGACGAGCGCGAGCATCGCTGGGGGATGGAAGGCGATGGCGTCTGCTTCTATCGGGAACCGGGCTATCGCGGTCGCGCGTTTTGCGTGGCTGCGGGAGAAGAAGTGCGCCGCCTGCCCGACCCGCTGATCGAACGCTTCGCCTCGGTGAAGTTTTTCGGGCGGGTGCGCGGCGTGGACGTGTTCGGCGAGGAGGAATTCGGCGGCCAGCGCGCCCGCATCGAGCACGATCAACCCGATCGCGTAGACGAAATGCGCCGCATCGTCTCCATCCGAGTCTTCTGAGTGTACCGCTATTAATCAATTCCTTCGCGCGCCGCGACGATTCCCGTGTGGGGCAGGTTGTCAACCTGCGGGCCGATTGTTAATCGGCC
>CABECV010000007.1_pt1 | contig 20165 bp, 18 predicted proteins | sample 3422511 | NCBI WGS metagenome assembly CABECV01 (sample SAMEA5534327, study PRJEB31848) | metagenome | biome: tundra; feature: field; material: soil | place: USA | collected 2013-05 | depth 0.15 m | reverse complement strand
ATTCACCAATGGCTCCGGCGCAGGCTCGGGTGGGGCTGCCACGGCGGGCTCGGTCCAAAACGCCTGCGCGGCGGTCTCCACCGGAGCTTTGGGCGGCGCTTCCGCGGCGGGCGCATACTGCGGCTGGAAGCCGGTGGCAATCACGGTGATCTTCACGGTGTCGGCCATGGACTCATTCATAGTCACTCCGAAGTTGATCTGCACGTCCTCGCAATCGGCGGCTTCGCGGATGATGGAGCAGGCTTCGCTGACCTCGTGCAGGCCCAGGCGGCTGGATCCCGTAATATTGATCAGCACGCCGCGCGCGCCGCTGATGCGCGAGTCTTCGAGCAGCGGCGAATTGATGGCTTGGCGGGCGGCGTCCACGGCGGCATTTTCGCCGCGTCCCACGGCGGTGCCCATCATGGCGTAGCCCATGCCGAGCATGGTGGACTTGACGTCGGCGAAATCGCGGTTGATGATGCCGGGCGTGTTGATGATGTCGTTGATGCCTTGCACGGCCTGGCGCAGCAGATCGTCGGCCAGCTTGAAAGCTTCGAAGAAACTGGTGCCGCGCGGCACCAGTTTCAGCAGCCGGTCGTTGGGAATGGCGATGACGGTGTCCACCGTGGAGGCGAGCTTGGTCAGGCCATGGTCGGCCAGGCGCATGCGGCGGGCGCCTTCGAAGGTGAACGGCTTGGTGACCACGGCGATGGTGAGCGCCTCCAGTTCTTTGGCCAGCGAGGCGATGACAGGGGCCGCGCCGGTACCGGTGCCGCCGCCCAGTCCGGCGCTCACGAATACCATGTCGGCGCCCTGCAGCAGCTCGACAATCTTGTCGGTGTTCTCCAAGGCGGCCTGGCGGCCGATCTCCGCGTTGCAGCCCGCGCCGAGCCCGTTGGTGATCTTGGGGCCAAGCTGCAGCTTGCTGGGCACTTCGCAAGCGGCCAGCGCCTGGGCGTCGGTGTTCATGGCGCAGAACTCCACGCCCGGCATGCCTTCGCGATACAGCCGCGCCACGGCGTTGCAGCCGCCGCCGCCCACGCCAATGACCTTAATGCGCGCACCGCCGCTGGCTTCTTCTTGAATCTCGTATTTCAAATCGTCGTTTTCGGAATCGATCAACCCCATGCCTGCCCTCCTTCAAGAAAACCACACATGGAACCACAGATGGACACAGATGAACACAGATAAAAGCAAAGACAAGAGCAGCCGCAGGGCGGTTTGGTTTTGTCTTTATCTGTGTGCATCTGTGTCCATCTGTGGTTCCATGCAGTTCCGTTCATTTCAGAATCTTTCCCAGCAGCCCGTAGGACTGCCGCTGCAGCTCGTGCTGCGATTTCAGCTTGGCCGAGTACATGGCCAGCCCTGCCACGGTGGTCCAGGCAGGGTCGCAGAGATCGTCCGGCCAATCCTGGATGCCTACGGGCAGCGCATTGCAGACCCGGCATTTGAGAACCTCCTCGGCGATTTCGCACATGCCTTCGAGGCGCGCGCCGCCGCCGCACAAGTACATGCCACCCATGAGCGCGCCTTCCATGCTCACGCGGGCCAACTCGCGCTGCACCATCTGGAATAGATCCAGTGCGCGGGATTCCAAAATGCAATTCATGGTTCGCCGCGCCACGTCGCGATCCTCGCGCGATGGCACTTCGACGAAAGAATTTTCCGCCGTGACATCGGCCTTTGCGCAGCCGAATTCGTGCTTGAGGGCGGCCGCGTCCTCGAAGCCGATGGACAGCCCGCGCGCCACATCGCGTGTGAAATGGTCGCCGGAGATGGGCAGGCTGGCAGCCAATTGCAACGCGTCCCCGTAGTAGACCACCAGCTCGGCGGATTGCGCGCCAATGTCCAGCACGGCGGCGCCTTCACGGCGGTCGTCCGGCAGCACGCCGGCGTAGCAGGCGGCCAGCGCCTCGAAAACGGTTTCCTCCACGGCCAGATGCGCCTGGTTCACCGCGGTGACCAGGCATTCGTGCTCCCTTTGCGAGGTCATCACCAGGTGCACGTTGGCTTCAATCTGGCCGGCGATCATTTTGCGCGGATCGCGGTGGCCGGGATGGCCATCCACCACGAAGTCCTGCGGGAACATCTGCAGGATCATGAGGCCTTCCGGGAGAAGCACGCGCCTTGCGCGCTCCACGGCGCGGTTGACGTCGCGCTGCTCGACGGTGCGGACACGCCCGAGATCGTGCAGGCCGCCGCAGTTGGCTCCGCGGACAGTCGCGCCGACTCCCACCACGGCGCCCTCCACGGAGACCTGCGCGTTTCGCTCGGCCTCCCGCAACGCGGCCAGCATGCATTCCGAGACCGCGGTCTGGTCGGCGATCCGTGCTTTCGCCCAGCCCTGGGACGGGACCGATCCGCAGCCCATAAAGCGCAGGCGATTATCTTCCAGGCGGCAAATGACGCACCGTGTACAGGCGCTCCCAGCGTCCAGGCCCACGGCGTCCAATGTTTTCGGCGTGCTCATTGTTGTTTCGACGGCTCCTTCCCGGTAATGCGGTCGTCCAGACGCAAATCGAACGTCGTGCCGTTGGCCGCGTGCTTGCGAATCTCCGGGTAGTGGAGCAGGAAATTCTGCAAGCGTTTCGCATAATTACCGTCGCCGAGCTTGAGTTCGAGCGGGCGGCCCTCCACCTGGGCAACTACCGTGAGGTCGTCGGGAACGGCGGCGTTGATTTCGGAAATGTTTTGTCCCGCAGGCCCCAGGTCGTCCATGAGGCTCTGCATGGCGCGCACGCGGACGCGGCGCTCGGGGTCGGTCTGATCGTCGGTCAGCCCGGTCAGCACGGGAAAAGCGAACTGCGCGCGCAGCGGCGGATCCAGCAGGACGCCCTGCGCGTCCACCAACAGGAAGCGCGCGGCCGATCCGGAGCCGCGGTGCAGCGGCAGGCTGACGAAGGCCACCGGCTGGCGCTCGGTAATGCGCACCAGCAGGCGGTTCGGCCAGATGCGCGAGACGGCGGCGTCTTCCACCCAATCCACCGCCAACAGCCGGCGGCGGCGCTCGTCGAGCGGCACGGCGAAGATGCTGCGGCCGTAGTCGCCGGCGAAAACGCGCAGGAGCTTGGCGCGCGCGGCATAAGTAACGCCCTGGAGGGTCAGCGCGTTGCGGTCTTCGCTGGAGAGCATGAACTGCGGATCGCGCAGCACGTAGCGATGCGCGTGGCGAGCCGCCACCGCGCTGGAGACGAAGATCGCGCACCAGGCGAAGACGGTCAGCCACAACCGCCAGCGAAATGGGGGACGTGCTTTTTCGCGCGGCATCAGTTTCGCCTGCCCTCCTGCTTCGGCTGTTTCAGGCGGGCCAGCACCAGATCGCCGGCCTGCCAGACGTTACCTGCGCCCAGCGTCAGCACCAGGTCGCCTTCCTGCGCCACTGCCAGCAGCGCCTCAACGCCACGCTCGATGGTGCCCACGTATTCCACCCCATGGTGTCCAAACTGCCGGATGCGCTCGGCCAGGGCCTCGGCATTCACTCCCTCGATGGGGCGTTCCGAGGCGGCGTAGATGTCCAGGATCAGCACCGTGTCGGCCTGATGGAACGCGGTGCCAAATTCGTCGAGCAGGTGGAACGTGCGCGTATACCGGTGCGGCTGGAACAGCACGTGGACGCGCCGGAAGCCGCACAACCGCGCGGCCGCCAATGTGGCGCGGATCTCGGTGGGGTGATGTCCGTAATCGTCGATTACGGTGATGCCGCGCTCCTGGCCGCGCGTCTGGAAACGGCGGTCCACGCCGCTGAAACTGGCTAGGGCTTCGCGAATTTTATCGGGCGCGACTTCCAGTTCCAGCGCCACGGCCGCCGCCGCGGTGGCATTCAGCACGTTGTGCCGGCCGGGGATGCGCAGGTGAAAGCGGCCCAGCGCGGTTTGGCGGTAGCGCAAGCGGAAATCGCTGGCGAACGGGCCGCAGCAGATTTCGCCGGCTTCCAGATCGGCCTGCGTGCTGGCGCCGTATGTGATGGTGCGCCGGCGGATGGAGGGCAGGATAGTCTTCACGTTATCGTCGTCCACGCAGACGATGGCCGCGCCGTAAAACGGAACTTTATTCACGAACTCGATGAACGCGGCCCGGATGTCGTCGAGCGAGGCGTAGTGGTCCAGGTGCTCGCGATCGATGTTGGTGACGATCGCCAGTATGGGTGCGAGCTTCAGGAAGGAGCCGTCGCTTTCGTCCGATTCGACCACCAGAAAATCGCTGTGGCCCACGCGCGCGTTGGAGCCGCCCATGGTCGCGACCCTGCCGCCAACCATGACGGTGGGGTCCAGGCCTGCGTGGTTCAGAATGGTGGCGGTGAGCGAGGTGGTGGTGGTCTTGCCGTGGCTGCCGGCGATGGCGATGCCATACTTCAGGCGCATCAGCTCGGCCAGCAGCTCGCCGCGCGGGATCACCGGGATCTGCAGACGGCGGGCCTCCTGCACCTCGGGGTTCTGCTCGTCGACCGCGGAACTGACCACCAGGGCGCGCGCTCCGGCGACGTTCGATGCGGCGTGACCTTCGTGGATGCTGGCGCCCATGGCGGACAGCCGCTCGGTTATGGGGGTCAGCTTCAGATCGGAGCCGCTGATGGTGTAGCCGAGATTGAGCAGCACCTCGGCGATGCCGCTCATGCCGATTCCGCCGATCCCCGTGAAATGCAGGTGCTGCCGTCTAAAAAACATTATCTCCCTGTATTGTTTCGGCTTTTTGAGGCCCGTGTCAATGAAAATCGTACGGAGTCGGCCGGCCGGGGGGCGGCCGCGGGCGAGGGTGCGGGCGAGGGCGCCCGCCCCACATTGCTCTTACGCACGCGCCACCTCTTCCAGCAGCTCGGCGGCGCGGCGTGCGGCTCCCGGATGCGCGAAACCGCGCGCGGCGGCTCCCATGCGCGCCAGCCCAACGGGATCGGCGGCCAGCCGGGCGACGGTCTCGAACAGTTTTTCTCCGGTCATCTCCCGATCCTCCACGAGGCGCGCCGCGTCCGCGCGCACGAACGCCTCCGCGTTCCGCAACTGGTGCTGGTCGGCTGCGAACGGAAACGGCGAAAGAATCGACGGCTTGCCCGCGGCAGCGAGTTCGGCGACCGCGCCCGCGCCCGACCGGCACACCACCAGGTCGGCCTGCGCGAAGGCGGCCGGCATATCCGCGATGAAAGGCAGCACTTCGCCATCGAGGCCGGATTCGGCGAAGGCCGCGCGCAATTCGTCGTAAGCCGCAGGGCCGCTCTGATGGACGATGCGCACCGGCAGTCCCGCCGCGCGAAATAGCGGCCAGCTTTGTCGCGCGGCTTGGTTCAGCGTGCGCGATCCTTGGCTGCCACCGGTGATCAGCACAGTGAACCTCTCGCCGCGCGGCTTCGGCGGGATAGAGAAGAACTCCTCGCGCACGGGCAATCCGGTGAGTTCGGTGCGGCCGTATGGGAAATAGCGGGCCGTCTCGGGGAAGCTGATGAGCGCGCGGCGCACATACCTGGCGATGCGGCGATTGGTGAACCCTGGGACGGCATTTGGCTCCATGATGACAACGGGCACGCGGCGGATGAGCGCGGCAATCACGGGCGGTCCAGCTACGTAGCCGCCCATGCTGAAGACCGCCGCCACGCGCCGATCTTTCAGGAGGCGCCTGGCGTACAGGGTGCTGACGGGCAGTTGCATCAGGGTCGCCACCCTCTGACGCAAACCTACGCGCTTGAGGCCGCCGATTTGGATCAACTCGAGGGGGAAGCCTTCGCGCGGCACTAGCTGACTTTCGAGTCCTCGCTCGGTGCCTACAAAAAAGGCGCTGTGCCCGCGTTGCCGTAATTCGTGCGCTACGGCGAGGGCGGGGATGATGTGACCGCCGGTTCCGCCGCCCGCCATGAGGAAAGCGCGGGCGCCTTCGGCGCCGTGGCTGGTTGCTGGTGGCTGGTGGCTGGTGCTTAGCTCGCTCCGTTCGCTCATTTGCGCGCCCCCAGGGCGGTTCGCAGAGCGTGGATCTGCTTGCCGAGTTTTTGTATGCCTGCGGCGGATGCGGTCACTTGTTCCACGGCCAGGTACTTGAGCCGGACCGAGATTTCGAGTTGTGTTTCGACTTCCGCCAGTGAAGCCTGCGCTATCGATAGGTGGTTGAGGAATTCTTTGGTGGATGCGCGCGACTGGCCTTCTGCAATATTGGAAGGGATCGAGACAGCGGCCCGGCGTATCTGCGACCGCAACCCATAGTTCTCTTCCGGAGGAAACCCGGCAGAGAGCCGATACACACTTTCCACCAGACTCATAGCGCCTTGCCAAACCCGAAGCTCCTTATAGTTCCGAACCGTTTCCGTCACAACCACCTGTCACCAGAGCGGGTCCTGGAGGACCCGCGCAGGCCTGGAGGCCTGCCCCACTAGCCTGCGTGTTCAGAGACATTCATCAGAATCCCTAATGAGGCTAGTGTCGATAGAAGGGAACTGCCTCCCGAGCTGATCATCGGCAGCGGGATGCCTTTCGTCGGCATCATGCCCAGCACTACGCTGATGTTCATCAAGCCTTGCACCACCACCACCGTCGTGATGCCCAGCGCCAGATAGCGGCCAAAATCGTCGGGCATCCGCACGGCGGCGCGCAGACCGCGCCAGAGAATCACGACGAAAGCCAGCAGCAGCCCTGCCGACCCCACCAAGCCCAGTTCCTCGCTCACCACCGCATAAATGAAATCGGTATGCGCCTCCGGCAGGTAGAGCAGCTTCTGCTTGCCCTGCATGAGCCCAGCGCCCACCACTCCGCCCGTTCCCACCGCGATCTTGGATTGCTCCAACTGGTAGCTGGTGTCGCGCGAGGTGAGCGATTGGTGCATGTATTGCTCGAGATGGCCGGCCGGATCGATTTGCGAGACGATCTTGGAGCCGGGGTCCAGGTACCCGGCGATGCGCGCCAGCCGGTAAGGCTTGAGGGCGATGAAAAACACCAGGCCTACCAACGCGCAGCCGGCGGCGATCGCGCAGAAGCGCCACCGCAAACCAGCGACAAAAAAGACGACGGTCGCCGTGACGCCCAGCACTACAGCGGTGCCGAGGTCCGCCACTACCACGGCCAAGATGACTAGCCCGACGGCCATCGCGGCCGGGTAAAGCGTGTAGCGGGTGTTGATGGCCTGCGCGCGCCAGGCGACGAAATACGCCAGAAAGACGACCAGCGCCGGCTTGGCCAGCTCCGAGGGCTGCAAACCGACTGGACCCATGCGCAGCCAGCGATGGTGCGCCGAATCCACGAAGAACACCAGGCCCAGCAGCATCAGCACCAGCCCGATGGCGGCGAACGCGACCGTCGAATTCTGCAGCTTCCGGTAGTGTGTGCGCTTGAGGAACATCATCAGCAGGAGCGCGGGCACCATCCACAGGCCCTGCCGCTCGACGAAGTGCCAGGAGTCGCCGAACTTCAGTTGGGCGATCACGGAGGACGCGCTATAGAGGATGACCACGCCAAAAGCCGCCATGCCAATGGTGGTGCCGAAGAGAGTCCAATCGGTTTTGAGTCTTTGCGCCATGTTAGTGTCCGGGCTCCAGTTGTTGTACGAGGCTTTTGAATACCTGGCCGCGATGCTCGTAGCTTTTGAATTGGTCGAAGCTGGCGCAGGCCGGGGCCAGCAGGATTGTGTCGCCGGGCTGCGCGTGCCTATAAGCGAAGCGCACGGCGTTCTCCAGCGTACCGGCATGCTCCAGAGGAACCGCGCTGCGAAGCTGTTCCGCAATCTTGGGGGCGGCCGCGCCAATCAGCAGGGCGGCGTGCGCTTTGGCGGCGAGCGGCGCGCGCAGGACCGTGTAGTCCAAGCCCTTATCCTTGCCGCCCAGGATCACCCAAAGACCGCCGGAAAAGGCGTCCAGGGCTTTGAGAGTGGCGTCCACGCTGGTGGCTTTCGAATCGTTATAGAAGTCTACGCCGTTCAGGTTGCGCACAAATTCGAGGCGGTGCTCCACGGCTTTGAAGGTGCGCACGGCGGAGGCGATGGATGCGAGCGGCGCTCCCGCCAGACGGGCAGCCGCGGCGGCGGCCATAGTGTCTTCGATATTGTGGCGGCCGCGTATGGGAATCTCGCGCGCGTCCATGAGGAGATCGCCGTCAAACCAGAGCTTGTCATCGGCCAGCCAGAGGCCCGGCGTGACCGCGCGCGTGCTACTGAACCAGAGCGGCGATCCGGCGGTAAGCGAAGCATAGCCCACGCAGGTGGGGTCGTCCGCATTGAGCACGGCGAACGCGCCCGCCCGCTGGGTTTCGAACAGGCGTCCTTTGGCGGCGGCGTAGTTGCCGAAGGTGTGATGCCGGTCCAGATGATTTTGCGTGACGTTCAGGGCCACGGCGATATCGGCATGAAACTCCGCAATGGTTTCAAGTTGGAAGCTGGAGAGTTCCAGGACATTCCACTGGTCCGGCCGCGAGCTTTCGATCATGGCGGTGACCGGCGTGCCGATATTGCCGCCGACCTGCGCAGCGATACCGGATTCCCGCAGGATGTGTCCGGCGAGCGCGGTGGTGGTGGTCTTGCCATTGGTGCCGGTAATACCGATGGTGCGGCCCTGCAGAAAGGGCGCCGCTAACTCCACCTCGCCGATTACCCTCACACCCCGCGCCCGCGCCGCATTTAGCGGAACCACATCCGCAGGCACTCCAGGAGAAATGACGATCAGATCGCAATCTTCAAAGACCACATCCGACTGCTGTGCAAAGGGAACCCCCAGACGTTCCAGAGTTGCCGCGGCCTCGGGCATTTGCGAGAGCGGCTTCAGATCGGTGGCGCGCACGACAGCGCCTTGGCGCAGAAGTAGTTGAATCGAAGCCAGCCCGGACTTCTCCATGCCGACAACGAGGGCACGCAAGCGAGTGCTGGGTGCGGTGACCGCGGTGCTGGGTGCTGCGGCAAGCGGGTGCAGCGTGTCGCCGTGTCTCGGCGAAGGGGTTTCGCCTGCTGGGGTTACTTCTGGTTGCGGTCTGCTTGTTCCTGTTTCCGCTGGGCCGCTCGCCGCAGGTTGCGTAGGGCCTGCTGGACCAGTTGGTCGCCGCGCTCGTCCATAGTCAGTTCCCTGCGCGGCTTGGTAGACGTGCTCTGGGATTTGGGCGCGCTGAGATTCGAGGATGCCATAAAGTTGCTCTCTACTTTCACGATAGTCCTGTTTCTGGGTGAGGGCAATGCTCCCCCGTACCGGATGCTTGCCGCTATTGTCGATGAACCAGAATCGAACGTCGGGATTGCCGGTGTATTTCCCGACCAGAGAGCGCACGGTTTGGGCAGCGCCCTCATGGGTCCCGATGAGCGTGCCGATGGAAACCGTACGCCCCTCGACGCGGGCGCGGTCGAGTACTCCTTCGAACGCTTGCTGGATGGGCCGATAGGTATAAACGACCTGGACGTTTTTTCCTGCGTCCAGCGCGGCCTGCACCAACTTTTCGGAATGTTCCGGATTACTCAGGGTGGTGTCCATCACCACGTCTCCGCTGAGGCCTCCGGTGCTCTTGCCCGCGCCGTTGCCGCCGGCGGTGAAGATTACTTCGCGTACGTTCGGGTCTGCCAGCGCGCGGGTGAAAAGCTTGTCGCGCACCCACTGGGCCGCCGGATGCACGGCCGGGCGAAATTGCGCGCGGGACGCAGGGGACGCGGCGTATTCCGGGAACAACTCGGCAGCATTATCGGCGTTGAGCACGTTGCCAAAACGCCGCCTGTATTCCTGGAGCAGCCCCTCGGGATCGTCCTGAGTACGGCGCAGGGCATTCGCGCGCACTTCGGCTGAATCCGCGCCGCGCTGCCGCGAGTGCATATCGTGTTCCGGCATCTCTTTTTCCGATTGACGCCGCGGTTTTCCGAGGACCGCGCGAAGCGCCCGGATCTGTCGTCCGGTCTCGAGTCGAATTACGTCAGTCGCCATCCCCAGTCCCCAGCCCCTTCACCGCAATTTCAGCGTCGTCAGCGCAAACAGCGCCAACACCAGACCCGCGATCCAAAACCTGGCGATGATCTTCGATTCCGTCCAGCCCAGCGCCTCAAAGTGATGGTGCAGCGGGGCCATTTTGAAGATCCGCTTGCCGCGCAGCTTGAAGCTGCCCACTTGCAGGATCACCGACAGCGTTTCCAATACGAAGATGCCGCCGATGAACAGCAGCAGAATCTCCTGCTTGATCAGGATGGCCACGATCGCCAGCGCGGCCCCCAGCCCCAACGATCCGACATCGCCCATGAAGATCTCCGCCGGGTGGGCGTTGTACCAGAGAAAGCCCAGGCTGGCGCCCGTCATCGAGCCGCAGAAGATGGTCAGCTCCGAGGTGCGCGCGTTGCGGGCGATCTGCAGATATTCGGCCAGCGTGGCGTGGCCGCCGGCGTATGTCAGCACGGTCAACGCGCCCGAGGCGACCACCATCAGGCCGATCGCCAGGCCGTCCAGACCGTCGGTGAGGTTCACGCCATTCGACGAGCCCACGATCACCACCGCCACGAAGATAAAGAACGGCAGCACGCCCAGCGCATAAGTCCAGTCGCTCGCCAGCAGCGAAGAGATCAGCAGCGTGGGTTTGAAACGCTTCAGGAACGGAACGTTCATGACCGTGGAATAGCCTCCGAACGTGCGCATGTACATGAGCAAGGCCGCCATCACAAAAGCCAGCCCGACTTGATACAGCATCTTGCGCCGCGCGGTCAGCCCCAGGTTGCGGTGCTTGACGATTTTGGAGTAGTCGTCCACGAAACCGATGGCGCCGTAGGCCACCAGCGTGAATACCGCAATCCACACGTAGGAATTGCGCAGGTCCGCCCATAGCAGCGTGGGGATCACGATCGAGACAATAATCAGCACGCCGCCCATGGTGGGGGTGCCGGCTTTTTTCTGGTGCGACTGGGGCCCGTCTTCGCGAATGTACTGGCCGATCTGGAACTGGCGCAGCTTGCCGATCAGCCAGGGACCCAGGGCGATGCACAGAAACAGCGCGGTCAGGCTTGAGAACGCGGTGCGCGACGTCACATAGCGGACGACCCGGAACCCGGAGACCAACGGCGACAGCTTTTCGTAGAACAGGAAGTACAACATGGTTACGCCAGCACTTTCTCCATCGCCCGCTCGATCTCGACGCCGCGCGACGCTTTGAACAGGATGGCATCGCCCGGCTGGACCATTTGCCGGACGAAGCCGCCGGCTTCCTCGGGGTGTTCAAGAAAGTGCACGGAGTGTGGCGGCATACCCGCGCGCACGGCTTCCTCGGCCATGAAGCGGGCCGCCCCGCGCACGGCGATGAGTGCATCGAGGCCGCTTTCCGCCGCGCAACGCCCCGCCTGCCGATGCAGGAATTCGGCGGCGTGTCCCAGTTCAAGCATCTCGCCCAGAACCGCGATATGGCGGCGCGCGGGCGTGGATCGCAGCACGTCCAGCATAGCCTGCACGGCCTCGGGATTGGAATTGTAGCAATCGTTCCACACGATGACGCCGTTGTGCTCCAGGCGCTCGCCGCGCATTTTGCCGATGGTGAATGTGGCCACGGCATCCCGCAGGCGCTCCAGCGGGATCTCAAACACACGCGCCACCGCGATGCCGGCCAGCAGATTGAGCACGCCGTGCCGGCCCGCCAGAGTCGTGTGAAGATCGATGCCATCCACGCGGAAACGCGTGCCTTCGGCCGAGAAGGCGATGTCCGTTGCCCGCACATCCGCCCCGTCCGAAAGGCCGAACGTGATCGCACGGCCGGGATGAATCTCGCGGAAGCGCAGCACGCGCGGATCGTCGGCATTGAGTACGGCGATGCCCGCCTGAGGATCGAGCGCTTCGATCAGCTCGCGTTTGGCGAGCGCCACGCCATCGATCGAATCGAAGGCTTCCACGTGCGCGTATCCCACGTTGGTGACCACGCCGATATCGGGCTTGGCGATGGCCGCCAGCGCGCGGATCTCGCCCGGGTGATTCATGCCCATTTCGAGCACTCCCACCCGCGATTCGTCCGGCAGGCGCAGGAGCGAAACGGGCACGCCCACGTGGTTGTTGAAGTTGCCCACGGTCTTACCAACTGGCAATTCGACGGCCAGCATGTGGGCGATGGCGTCCTTGGCGGTGGTCTTGCCCGCGCTGCCTGTCACACCCACGATGCGGCCGCCCCAATGCGCGCGCGCCCAGGCGGCCAGGTTTTGCAGGGCGGCGAGGGAATCCGCTACCACGAGGGTGTTGGCGCCTGGAACTGCGTGTTCTACTACCGCTGCGGTGGCGCCCTTCTCCATCGCCAGCGGGACGTAGGCGTGGCCATCGTGATTGGGCCCGCGCAGCGCGAAGAAAAGATCGCCCGGCGCCAGCGTGCGGGTGTCCACGGACCAGCCGGTGCAAAGCGGGTCCTGGAGGACCCGCGCAGGCCTGGAGGCCTGCCCCACTACGCCGGCCACGGCGCTCAATGCCAGGATCATTTCGGCTCCCGATGGTAACCGAAACCTCGCAGCACTCCGCCGGCCACCTCGCGATCGTCGAAAGCGATGGTCTTGTCTTTCAGTACCTGGTAAGTTTCGTGTCCCTTTCCGGCAAGAATCACAATGTCGCCGGGACGCGCTTCCTTGATGGCGCGGGCGATGGCGGTGGCGCGGTCCGGCTCGACGACGTGCGGCACGTCGGTGCGCCGGATGCCCACCAGCGCATCGTTCATAATGTCGAGCGGATCTTCCGAGCGCGGATTGTCGCTGGTCAGCACGACGAAATCGCTGTTTTCCGCGGCCGCCTGCCCCATCAGCGGACGCTTCGCGCGGTCGCGGTCGCCGCCGCACCCGAATAAAGTAATGATGCGTTTGGGCGCCAGGCCGCGCGCCACCGCGATGGCGTTCTTCAGCGCGTCGTCGGTATGCGCGTAGTCCACCACAACGCCAAACGGCTGGCCTTCGTCGATGCGCTCGAAACGTCCCGGCACGGCGCGGCATTGCGCGATGCCCGCCGCGATGGTCTCCGGCGCGAAGCCGTAACTCAGCCCGGCGCAGCAGGCCGCCAGGACGTTGTAGACGTTGATCTTGCCCAGCAGCGGCGATTCCACCATGAAGCGCGCTTTGCGGCTCTGCATTTCGAAGCGCAGCCCTTGCAGGTTGGAGGAGATGTGCCGCGCGCGCACCGTGGCGCCCTGTCCGAGTCCGAACCACAGCACTTCGCTCTGGCGCGGGAGTTCCACGCGGCGGCACCATTCGTCATCGCGGTTCAGCACGGCCCAAGCGGGAGGCGGCGCGCCGGCGCCGGAGAACAGCAGTTGCTTGGCGGCGAAATAATCCTCCATGGTGTGATGGAAATCCAGGTGGTCGCGCGTCAGATTGGTGAAGATGGCCGTGTGGAAAGCCAGGCCGTAAACGCGGCCCAACGACAGGGCGTGCGACGACACTTCCATGACTGCATGCGAGCCGCCCGCGGCTTCCAGTTCTGCGAAGAGACGGTGCAAGTCGAGCGATTCCGGCGTGGTGTTGATGGCCGGCAGGACGCGCCCGGCCAGATGGTACTCGATGGTCCCGATCAACGCGGTGGTTTTGCCGGCGGCGCGCAGAATGGCATCGATCAAATACGACGTGGTGGTTTTGCCGTTGGTGCCGGTGATGCCGGTGAGGGCGATGCGCTCGTCCGGATGGCGATAGAAATTGCGGGCGGCCAGCGCCAGCGCGTGACGGCCGTATTCGACTTCAATCCAGGGCGCGGGAAAGTGATCCGGGGCGGGGGATTCGCTGGCTACCGCCAGGGCGCCGCGATCCACCGCATCGCGCGCGAACTGGCGGCCATCGGCGCGGCTGCCGGGAAAAGCGAAAAATAGGAAGCCGGGTTGCACGCGGCGCGAGTCGTAGTCTAGGCCCTGCACGTCCAGTTGGGAAAGAAGCGGCGAGAGTGGCGCCCTCAGCCGAACCCCCGCCAGTATCTCGCCCAGGGTCATCTGGCAAGATCGACTCGAATCCTTTCACCGCCATGCAGAACGGCGCCGGGCGGCGGGTCCTGCGCGCGGACAATGCCGGTGCCCGCCAGCACCACGGGCAAACCTTGGGCTTGCGCCAGTGCCACCACGGACCGCATCGACAATCCAATGAAGTTCGGCGCTTTGGGACCGCTTTGGCGTCGCGCAAGTGGCGCCGGTGGCGCCGGCTGTTGGCCTGCGTTTGCGAGGTCGCCGGCGTGTGGAGCGGCCGGCACTTCGGGCGACTGCGCTTCCGCCTCTTCCAGGACGGGCGGTTCGGTAGGTCCCTCCACGATGGGCACTTCATCCAGGTCGGCGATCTGGGCTTCCGGCGCGTCCGGAGTCTGGTCCGGCAGGTCTCTGGGCACGTCCAACACGCGCAACGCTTCCGCGGCAACTTCGCGGAACACCGGAGCCGCGACGGCACCCCCGAAGCCGCCGGTCCCGTGCGTGCCATTCAGCGTGGCGACCACCACGATTGCCGGATTCGTCACTGGCGCAAAACCCATAAACGAGGCGTTGTAACTATGCGTATAGCGGCCCGTGGCGTAATCGAAGATCTGGGCGGATCCGGTCTTGCCGGCGGTCGAATATCCGCTCAGCTTGGCTTTCTTCCCCGTGCCAACGAGCACCACGCCCTCCATCATTTTACGCATGGTGATGGCGGTTTCGGGCTTCAGAATACGGTGCGGAAGAACCATCGGCACGGCTTCGGTCCCCTTCTTCAGAATCAAGCGCGGCGGCACCAGCAGACCGCCGTTAGCCACCGCGGAACAGGCCAGCGCTAGCTGCAGAGTGGTGACCCCCACCTCGTGACCCATGGACACCGACATTAGCGAAGTGGTGCGCCATTTCGAAAGCTTGCGCACCATCCCGGGAGACTCCGCCGGCAGCGGGATGCCCGTGCGCGTGCCGAGGCCGAAACGCCGGACATACTCATAGAGCTTGCTCGAACCCACCTCCAACCCGATCTGGATGGCGCCGATGTTGCTGGATTTGGCGAGCACCATCTCCATGGGCATGGTCCCGTAGCCGTGGTGGGCTTCGTGCACCGTACGGCCGGCCATAGTGAAGCTGCCGTTGTGGCAGTCGATCATGCTAGATGGCTTCAACTTTGTGGTTTCGAGCGCGGCCGAAAGCGTGAAGACCTTGAAAACGGAGCCTGGCTCAAAAGGCACGGAAACCGCGTGATTGAACCGCGCCGTGGGGCTTTCACCGCGCCCAGGCGGCTGGTTCGGATCGAACGGCGGATAGCTGGCGATGGCCAGAATATCGCCGTGATAAGGGTCCATCACCACCACGCTGCCGCTTTCGGCATGCGCATCCTGGACCGCGCGCGCGATGGCGTCTTGGGCCGGCAACTGGATGCGCTCGTCGATGCTGACCGTCACGTCGGCGCCGGGCTTCGGTTCGGTTTCCAGATGGGAATCGATGCCGCGTCCCTTGGCGTCGGTGAGTACGCGCACGCTGCCCGGCAAGCCGCGCAAGTCCGACTCCAGGCTCTTTTCCAGGCCCCACTGGCCGGTTTCTTCGCTATCGACGGCTCCCATCACGTGCGCGGCCAGCGTGTTCCGCGGATAGTTCCGCCGGCTTTCATCGGCGAACCGGATCCAATCCAGGTGCAGGCTGCGCAGCCGTTCGTACTGCTCCGGATCGATGGTGCGCGCCACCCACATGAAACCTCTCTGGTTGGCGGCATACCACTGCACGCGGCCATAAAGCGAAGCCCGATCGATTTGGAGCACGCCCGACAAGATAGCGGACGCCACCTGCAAATCCGGCACCTGCAGAGGATCGATGTAGACGGAGTCCCGCTTCACGCTGCCAGCCAGCAATAGTCCGGAGCGATCGAAGATGGAGCCGCGCGGCGCGGCAATTTCCAACGTCTCTTCCTGTTGCTTGTGGGCTGCGCGCACGTAATCGGAGTGGTGGACAACCTGCAGACGGAACAACTGAATCAGGATCAGGGCTCCCCAAAGCAGGATAGCGCCGCCGAACCACATCAGACGTTTGCCGGCTCTATTTCTGGCGACAGATTCCATAACGTCCAACCTGCGGGGATTGAGATCAGTGCCGGTTTAGAGCCAGCTTGCTATCGCCCTTGGGATCGAGGCGCACAATCTGTCCGGGCGCAGGAGCGCTCAGGTCGCGCCGCTTGGCGAGGGCCTCGAGATTCTCTTGCCGCGACAGCCGCGCTGCAACGATATCCAGATCGCGCTGTTCGTCGAGCAAGTGCTGTTGTTCCTGCTTGAGGGATTCCAACTGGTAGCCCGCGAAAATGTTGGCCACCCTGGGCGTCGACAGGCCCATGAATAGAAGGGCCAGCGCACACGCCGTGCCGATCATGGACCATTCGCCGTGCGCCGTGGGTTGGGGCTCGCGGACTACGCGGGAATTGTCGATGGGCTTCGAGTACAGGAAAATGTCCTCGTTGGGTAGAGCCCGCAAGCCGCAGCGGTCATCCACCGGGACGGATATCGGGACGGGTCGGGACTGCGCGGCGCCGCTTGCGGCGGCAGGCGCGGCCAGGGGTCTGCGAAAAAACATTGCCAGCGTTGCCATGAGTCGTTACCTCGCTATCTCATCTCCAGCGCGCGCAGCTTGGCGCTGCGCGACGCCGGGTTCAAACCTGTTTCCTGTTCCGTGGGCGTCAAAGGATGCTTGGTCAGGATGGCGGCGCGGCCCTCCTGCGCCAAGCCGCGGAACCGCTGCTTCACTTTGCGGTCTTCCAGCGACATGAAAGAGATCACCACCATGCGGCCGCCGCTCGCCAGCAGCTCCGGTCCGATTTCGAGCAACCGGTCGAGTTCGCCCTGCTCGTCGTTCACAAACATGCGTAAGGCCATAAAGGTTCGGGTCGCGGGATGCAGATGACTCGTCCGAGGCACGGCCCGCTCCACTAACCCGGCCAGGTGTAGTGTGCTCCGTATGGGCCGTGCTCGAACGATGGCTCTGGCTATCTTCCGCGCCCTCCTTTCTTCGCCTAGCTGATAGATCAGGTCGGCGATCGCCTTTTCGGCGTACTGATTGACCAAATCCGCCGCCGTGATGCCCGTGGATCGATCCATGCGCATATCCAGCGGCCCCTCGGCCATAAACGAAAATCCCCTGTCCGGTTCGGTCAGTTGATACCGGCTCACTCCCAGGTCGGCCAGCAGCCCATTCACCTGCTCCGCTCCGCACGCCGGCAACGCCGCGGCAAGCTGGGAGAAGGCCCCCTGATGAAAACAAATCCGATCGGCCCATGCGGCCGTGTTGCGCCGCGCCATTTCGAGCGACTCCGCGTCGCGGTCGTTGGCGATCACTCGGCCCGTGGTCAAGCGTCGCGCAATCTCTCCCGTATGGCCACCCAGCCCCGCGGTGGCCTCGAGATAGGTGCCCGTGGGCCGGACCGCCAGCCAGTCGATCGCTTCGGCCGCCATCACGGCAAAGTGCATAAGCCATTTACTTGAACCCAGCCCGTTGCAATGTTTCCAGATCGTCCGCGGACGACTGCTCGGCTTCCGTCCGCCACGCTTGGTACGTCTCTTCGCTCATTACCTGGATGGCGCCATTCACCACGTGCACCTTCACCGGCTGATTCTCTATATGCAGATACCGGCGCAGCTCGGGTGAGAATTGCACCCGCCCCTGCCCATCCATTTCGGCTTCCGACCCCAGATCCTGGGCCGTGAACCATAGCCGCTTCGATGCCTTCGGATTGTCCCGGAAGTCGGCAAGCAACTTTTCGTTCTCCCTCCAGATCCCGATGGGGTATACTGTGGCCATGAGCCGCTCCGTGCTGGTCACGAACAGCTTCTTCTCCGGCAGTCCTGCCAGGTACCTCTGGAACTTCTCGGGTAGCTTGAGGCGGCCTTTTTCGTCCAGGCGGGCAGGGTACATGCCACGGGGTGGTTCCACCGGTACCGCGCCTTGATGAGGTGTTTCTTCCTCCACTTTTGAGCTATTTCTCGGCCACTTTTAGACCACAACAAATTGTGGCACGAACCGTTCGTCCATTGCAAGAGAAATCTTTAAGAAAGTATTGAGCGGACTTGGGTTATTGGGATACTAGACGATCCACCGGCACCGGCCGATACCCCAACATCTTGATTTCTAGGCGAACACATGGCGAAGATGGGTAGAGTTGACCCTTGTTATACCGGCGTTCGTGCCCGGCAAAAAAAGGGTGGCGCGTGATACCGCGTGACAGAATGTACGGAAGAGCACACGACTCCGCGCGCGCCTGGGGTTAGTGCCGGCCTATCCCATTCGGCCTATAAGTACCAGCAACCAAATGCGTTAGTTAATGTTGCCTATCCAAAGAGATAATTGAGGTGACGGTGCCTCCAATGCTAATTCTGAATACCGAAGGACCGTACGCAAGGGGCGCACCAACTATGGCGAAACGGAAGAAGCAAGACGAGCAGGTCGATCGGCGTACGAAGCGCCGCTTCAATATCAAGCAGGGGCTGCGATATAAGCTCCTCTACGGAAGCCGCGTGGCGGAAGCCGGGAACGGACGGACGGTGAACATCAGCAGCAGCGGCGTCTGGTTCACGACCGAAGGGGTTCTGAGCACTGGGTTGCCGGTAGAACTGTCGATGGCTTGGCCTGCCCTGCTCAACGACGTCTGTCCGATGAAACTGATGATCTACGGATGCGTGGTGCGTAGCGACCGGGACGGCGCGGCCCTGGCTATCGAACGCTACGAATTCCGCACGCAGGGCACGGCCCCCGTGCCGCTATACGAAGCAGCCGGCATCCGGCTGCCCAGTTAGCGCGCTGACGCGGCGGTCCAGGTTCCATCCACGGCGTCGCCGCCAGGATGCGCAGTCCGGCGGCGATGGAAAGTGCGAAGTCAGCTTCGCTTTCGGCGGCGAGGATATCAAGACCACTGGCTCAAGCGAAACGATCCGCCACTGGCGGCGCCGCTGCTTTTCCACTCGCGGGTGTGGCGCCCCACCAAATCGGCGATGGCGGCGGGCAGGCGAAGGTAACTACCCACGCAGTTTTCCCCGGCGCCTGCATCCTGGTGCATTCGCGGATGAGAGAAAGGCTGCCGCTATTCCACGCTTATCCGTAAACACAACGGATGGGCGGTTCCGCGGATGCAGGAATACGACGTAGCCCTGAAGTTGCTGTTACAAGGTTCAGCCTCGCTGACGGCGGCCGCGAAGTGGTTGGATGTGGAACTGCCAAAGGTGCAGAACCTACAGTTGGACCTTCTCGGCGAGACTGTCGACGGCGGTTTGGTTCATGTGGAGTTGCAAAGCGGCAACGATGCGGCGATGCCGCTGCGGATGGCCGAATACTGCCTGGGTATCTTTCGCCTGTTCGGACGATTCCCGCGCCAGGTCGTGTTGTACGTGGGCGAACCCCAACTGCGCATGGAGAACGAACTGCGCGGCGTCGACGTGTTGTTCCGGTACGGCTTGATCGACATGTCGGCGTCCGAACTGGAGGATGTGAGTATGCGGGTGCTGGATGCCAAAAGCGTGGAAGAATTACTGAGGTAAAGCCGTCCCGCCCGCGCGAGAAAATGCCGATTGATATCGATATTCGAGAGCACGAGGTCTTGGGACCTATGCTTGAAGAAGCGCGACAGAAAGGCCTGCGTGAAGGCGTACTGATCGTCCTTCGCCGGCAAATTGAGAAACGCTTCGGCGCGATGCCGAACTGGGCCGCGGAAAAGTTGGCGGGCCTATCGACGGCGGATCTCGAAGATCTCAGCGTAAGCGTGCTGGACGCCCGTAAATTGGAAGACCTCTTGAATTAGGCCACTCCGTTTCGGAGTTTCGGGTTCCATCCAATTGAAAACCAGGGTGAATCCTATTACCCTGTCTGTAGGATGGATCGCCGGAGGTTTATCGTCGCGGGCCTGACCGGAACCGCAGTGAGTTGCGCGCGGTCGAAAAGCCCGTGGCGTTTCTTCAGTGTGGAAGAGGCGCGCACGGTGGAAGCCGTCTGTGCGCACATCATTCCGCAGGACCAGGATCCCGGTGCGGTGCAGGCGGGGGTGGTCGTTTTCATCGATCGACAGCTCACCCGATTTTATAAGCCCCTGCAGAAAACCTACCGGCAAGGGATCGCGGCAATCGACCACGAGAGCGTGAGCTTCGCCAGCCGCGCCTTCGCCGACCTGCCCGCCACGTCGCAACTCGACGTGCTGCGGCGCATCGAGCGGAATCCCGGGACCAAGCCCTTCTTCGACCTGCTGGTCGCGCACGCCATGCAGGGTTTCTATGGCGATCCGCGGCATGGCGGCAATCGGGAGCGCGCAAGCTGGAAGATGCTCGGCGTGGCGTCTCCGCCGTTGCGGGGGCGCGCGTGAAC
>CABECV010000006.1_pt1 | contig 20274 bp, 15 predicted proteins | sample 3422511 | NCBI WGS metagenome assembly CABECV01 (sample SAMEA5534327, study PRJEB31848) | metagenome | biome: tundra; feature: field; material: soil | place: USA | collected 2013-05 | depth 0.15 m | reverse complement strand
GGCATCCAACGGGAACGTGTAATCGTTGTTCACCCGGCGCTGTTCCACATGACTGAGAATCGCCGCCAAATCGTGATGCTTCTCCAGCGGCCGGTGGGCATCGTCCGCGCTGGCCGGCGCCACCGCCAGCGGGCTGTTCACCCAGGGCAGAAACTCGGTTTCCAGGTAGTGGTTGGCTTGCTCCAAGGTCTTCACTCCAGCCACGCGCATGCCCTTCACCAGCCGGTCCTGAGCGGTCAAAAATCCGCGTTCCACCCTCCCTTTCGCCTGCGGACTGTGCGCCGCTATCCACACGATTCCCAACTCCTGCAACGCCCGGCCGATCTGTGTCGGCGGCAACTCCTGCCGGTCCTTTCCCGCGCGACTCCCATCCCGTTTCGTTTTCACCGCTGTTTGAAACAGGGACGCCTTGTCAGTGTAGTAACCCAGCGGCCGCCCATGCTTCTTCACGTATCGCTCCAGCAGGTTCATGTTTTCCACCGTCGAGTCGCTGGCCACAAAGCACGCGAACCAGCGGCTGGTCGCATCGTCGATCATATTGATCAGCAGCATCTCCTCCCCACGTCCTTCTAGCCAGTCGTGGGTGCTCGTGTCCCACTGCACCAGCTCCCCCACACGGCTACGCCGCGGACGCCATTCATGGATCTCCTCGACGTGCTGCTTCCGCTCGCGCCACAGCTTGGCCTCCATCATCCAGCCCCGCACCGTCTCCCGGCTCGCCTCGATGTCGTGTTTCTTGGCTAAGTACTCCGCGGCCAGCGTCGGCCCAAATCCCCGGTACACCGGCCGCGACAGGATCGCCACCGCCTCCCGTTCGGTATCCGCACTGATCTTGCGGTTGGAGGGAAGTCCCCGCAGACCGTGCGCCACCACTTGGTCGCCACGCCGCTTCAGTTCCCGCAGCAGACGCCGCACGTGCCTTTCCGTGATTCCCAGCTCTTCCGCCGCCTCCTTCTGCGTGATCAGCTTCTTCTTCGCCTTCTTCAGGGCCACCAGGCGGTCCCGTTCGGCTTGTGTCATCAGTAGTTGTCCTTCTGGCATCCCCCAAGCTTGGAGCCGTCAACAGGACATTTCTACTTTGCGCAAATAGGACATTATCATTTTGCGGCGACACGTCGCGTTCAGCCACTCGACGGCGCTGGCCGCATCGCAGTAAGATATCGAGCGCATCCGGCGCTTCAAGCCCGTCTGCGTCTTCGGATGCGGCGCTACGGGCTGTATAAATCCGACTCCGCGCGTGCGCGTTCCCGTGTTGTTAGTGCCCACAATGACATCATCATATCGCGTGACAGCGGAGCACCAAAAAGGAGATGATTGAACAAAATGAGACAGTTTGATACCAAAATCTATTTCGAGATCGATAGACAGGAGGTCCTGAGCTAAGAAATGACCAAAGCAAATAGCCGCTCAGCAGAGCCCGCGACGTATAGGGTCCCTGAGGCAGCGCGGGTCGCCGGGGTAGGAAATGCGGCCATCCGAAAAGGGGTCCACAACGGAACCGTTCCCCACATTCGTTTCGGCCGCAACATCCTGATCCCAAGAGCTGCATTTCACCGATGGCTGGACTCATGTGGACGCATTGGCGGTGCCGCGACTTGAGTTACCTTAACGCGGCCCGCCCCAGACCGTCCATCCGGCAGGACGAAAAACAAGGCCGAGAGTCCGGGCATGGCGGAGTTGTGCGCGTTTTCGCTGAAGATGGCTACATTGTTGCCCGGCTTGATCGGTCGAGTGACTCCGAACAAATCCGTCGGCTACTGGCCGCACCCAATGCTGTGCCGGTGCGGAAGCACGCCGGAGAGCTTGTGGGAATTCGACTCCTGTCGCTTGGAGCCGACCGAGGGCACGCGGGCGAGCGGCATGGGCGATCCACCATAACCACGGAGCGAGTCCGGAATGATCATGGCGTGTACATCGGCGGGAATCGGACTTTGAAGCACAAGTTAGAAAATTGTTGAATTACGGGTGCCCAGAGATGACGAAAGGCGGTGGTCGCGAACCCGGCGGCGGTGGTGACGGGCGTGGCCATGACGAAGGCGGCGGTCGTGGTGGACCCGGCGGCATAAAACGCAGATCCTGTGGGTCCGGGGGCGCACCCATAAACGCGGGAATTCTGGACGCCGGCACGCGAAGATCGGGGCCACGTTGCCCCTGGGACAACATCCGGGTTCCGGCTTCCCGGCGCGCTGGGGAACGGGCCACCGTTCGCGCACCTTTGGCCCACGTCGCGCTTCAGAAACAGCGGGCGGCCCGTTCTACCAGCGTGGCGTCCGTGCGCCAACGTGGCGCACTTGGCCGCGAACTTGCGCGCACATCGGGTCGCAGCCCATCTAGCCAGGTTTGGCTGTGTAGCGGCCGTCTCCACATTGGTCGGGGTGGCCACCGCCGGGGGCAATGTGGGCCGTTGCGCAGCAGGTGGCGCGTTGCTCGCTATCGGCGTAGCGTGGACTTTGTGTTGTGGCCAACCCTTTGCCGGCGTTAGGTAACGGAGAGACCGAAGAGACAGCTATGCCAGCGCTAATCATCAGGGATGCTTTGGATCGTACTGTCCGGGATGGTCTGCCCGAAGACAGAACCACCCAGGATTGTTTAAGCTAGAGACTGAACGCGGGGGTATCGTGCCGAGCTGGCCAAAGTGGACCCGGACGCAAACCGCGCCGGGCGCTGCGAAGTTGTGATGTCATAGTTGTCTGGCGCGCTTGCCCAGGATTGGGCGACATGCTGGGGACTCCTGCCGACTGCGGCCCCTGCACCTCAGCGATGGCGGAGTGAGCGATGGCTGATCAATCCCGCTTAGACAAGATCGAAGAAATTCTGAAACCGCATTACTCCGAGATTCGCGATCCGGACGTCAGATTGTCGGCTCTGTGCGCATGCAACTCTGACGCCGAGAGAGCAGCCCTCGCGGAAGGGCTGTGCGGACGCGCCTCTGTGTGGGCGACGGAGGCTTTGCTCGCTGTACTCACCAACCCGGACCTTCCACCGGTCGAACCGGCGCTATTCCACGGCTGGGGAGGCTTGGCTTGAAATCGTTTCAGACAACGAGAGCGCGTCAATTTGAGCAGGACCTTCGCGATGGCGACAAGACCTTTCGAAAGAGGGCGGCAGAGCGTGCATCGCGCGGGCCAAAACCAGCCCGCAAAACAGCTTCGGAATTGCTAACCGAAAGTAAAATCACAAACAAGTTCAAGACCCACGAGAAGCAAGCTGAGACGATGGGCATTGAACGAAGCGTTTATTTCGATTTGAAGGCCGGCCGCAAGGTCAGCGAAGAATCCTACATCCGGGCGGCACGCATCGTCGGCTGTAAACCGGAGGACTTGAAGCCGGCCGACTAAACTCCTACTTTTTCCTACTTTCTCCTACTGACTCGCCGAGCACCAGCAGTCACAATTGTGCATAGGTGATGGGAAGCCCGCCGGAGACGCCACTCCGAATCAAAGGCATCGCCAGCGAGCGTTATGGGGCACAAGCATGTCCAGAATCCGGCAGAACGTAGTTGACATTCTGAATTCTCTGCCAGGCGGAGCCAGCTACACCGCGCGTAGGTCCGCGCTTCAGTTTGTGCGGCGCGGGCTGGCCGCTTTCGAGAGCGACCACGCTATTCGTTTTCTAGATCAGGAGCGACGGATCGAACGCGCGAATAGCAGTGATGGCGTCGGCGTCGAGTTTTGGTGGCGTCTGGGCAAGACGGGCGGGATGGTTCAGCAAATCGGCTCTGTCGTCCTGCCGAGGGTGCGCAAACGCCGAGAGGGAGACAAAGGTATATGAGCAACAAGTTTTTACAGATCTCACAGGTTTCTGATCTGTTGGAGATTTCGGAGACCACCGCCAGACGCCTGGTTAAAAGAGGTGTGTTGCCGGCGATTCGCGTCGGGCGACAAATTCGAATTGACGAAAAACGGTTTCAGGAATGGCGCGATAGCGGTGGCGGCGGGCCGGTCACGCGGAGCAGTTAGGATGTCGATCTCGTCTCTCAGCAAAACCATAGAAGAAGCGAAGAACGCCGCTCAAGGCGGAACGCTGCTTACTCCCCAGGACGTCGCACGGCGTCTTCAGGTCTCCGTGGCGTGGGTGCGCGATCACAGCACCCGTAAGCACCCGCGCCTGCCAGTCGTGCGGGTCGGCGGGTTACTGAGATACGATCCAGTAGATCTTGACCGTTGGGTTCAGGATCTCCGCGCGGCCGGTATCAGAGAGGCGTTGTGATCCCCACTTCCAACGAACCACCCCTTGAGGTATGCTCACTTCGGGAGGCGAGAGTGCCGCGCGATAAACACCAGAACGGATGGGTTGTAGAGTCCAGCAAGAGGATTAAGAAGTGGATCGGTCATTGGTGCCCGTACCGCCAGGACGGAACCCGCAGCCACTCGACAGTGGTCCTTGGTCTCAAATCGAAGATGCGCAAGTGGGAGGCGGAAGACGCACTCCGTAAGCACATCGAGAAGGAGACGGGACAGCGGGCGAAATGCGACGGCGACCCTACCCTGCAATGGTTCTGGGAGAACGCCTATCTTCCATCGCGTACCTGGGGTCCTGCCATGATCTCTACGGTCACATCGATTGTCGATCGACACGTGCTTCCCCGGTTCGGCCAAACGCGCATAACCGACCTAGATAAGCTTGAGCTCCAAAAGCATCTGAACGCGCTCGCGGAATCCTTCAGCCGGTCGCTGGTAAAGAAGGTTCTGGTGCAGTACCGTGCCATCCTGGAGGAGGCCGTCGAACGGGAGTTGATCGACAAGAACCCGGCGCGCAAGCTGGCGATGCCGCCTACGCGGAGGCCATGTGGACGGTTCCTAACCATGGAAGAGTTCGATGCACTTTTGGCTCAACTGGAATTCCGTGACCGCCTCATCACGCGTATGTTCTGCACCATGGGCTTCCGGCCTGGCGAGTTGTTCGCTCTCCGGTGGGACGATATCGAGACTGGCCGTATCAGAGTTGATGAATCCACGTCCCGTTGGGGGCTGAAGGAACCCAAGACGGCAGGATCAGATGCCTACCTCCGAATGCCGGCGGGCGTCCAGGTGGAGATGGATTTGTGGCGCGGGATGCAACGCACCATCTCTCCGTCATCGCTCGTATTCCCCACCAATCACGGCACTGCGATCTCTGCCCACAACTACGAGCGAGACGTGATAGTGCCGGCGGCGATCCGGGCCGGCATCATGACCAAGCCCCCGAAGGAACGGCAGAAGGGCGACCCAAAGCGCAACAAGGCGACCGCCGTGAACTTCCAGGCGTTCCGCCGAACCTTCGCCACTTGGATGCAGCGCACCGGCGCCACCGTCAAAGACGTGCAGGGCGCAATGCGGCACAGCAGTCCCGACCAGACGTTGAAAGCTTATATGCGCGAGATCCCTGATGGCGTGCGCGGGGCGGTGGATGCGCTGGACCGGATGTTCACGGAGCACGGTGGACTGGCAGAAAACGGGCCGGAGGGGCCGGTCCAATGAAATTCTGCTACACAACTGCACATAAGTTTTGGAGGTGGGTGTCCGTAAGTCTATGAAAAGGTGGTACGCCCGAGTGGATTCGAACCACCGACCTTTTGCTCCGGAGGCAAACGCTCTATCCAGCTGAGCTACGGGCGCACATCCAAGGCTGTCCTTTATTGTATCCAAATTCGGAGGCGGCGCTCCGCCCCGTGCGCTTAACGATTCTGGGATCATCGGCGCTGACCACTCCCTGACGGTCGTGGCTCGGTAACGACGGTCGCGGTTCGGTGACGGTCGTGGCGCGGTAACGTCGTTCGGTAACATCGCGTTGCCGCCCGGCCCCGCGCGCGGAACTATAATGATCGTCGTGGCGTTCGCCACATGGGGAGGTTGTTATGGATCAAGCCGGAGATGGCCGGCTTTCGCGCCGCGCGTTCGCGGGGGCGGCGGCTGCTTTCACGATCGTGCCGCGGCACGTGCTGGGCGCGCCGTTTGTGGCGCCGAGCGACCGGATCACGCTGGCCAGCATCGGCCTGGGCCGGCAGGGCCAGGCGGTCACCATGGAGCTGCTGGCGCGTCCCGACGTGCAGGTGGTGGCGGTCTGCGATTGCAACCGATTCAGCAAAGACTACGCGGAGTATGGCGAGAACGACCTGTTGAAGTCGGCGCGCGGCCTGCTCGGCGCGGGCTACGAAAGCTGGGGCGAGGACCTGGCATCGCCCGGCTTCGCGCAACTCACGCACGAGTTCCGGACCAGCCTCGGCATGGGCGGCCGCGAGCCGGCCAAGCGCCTGATCGAAGCCTATTACGGCTCGCGTAAAGGCTCCGGCTCCGGTTCCTACAAAGGCTGCGCGGCTTACAACGATTACCGCGAATTGCTGGAGAAGGAAAAGGACGTGGACGCGGTCTACGTAGCGACGCCCGACCACTGGCACGCGCCGATCTCGCTGGCGGCCATGAAGCGGCGCAAGCACGTGTTGTGTCAGAAGCCGATGACCCACACTATCGGCGACGCGCGGCGCATGGCGCAGATGGCGCGCGAAATGAAGGTGGCGACTTCGCTGCCCGTCAACAACCCGTCGAGCGAGGCCACGCGGCTGATCGCGGATTGGATCGCGGATGGCGCGATCGGGCATGTGCGCGAGGTGCACAACTGGTCGAGCCGGCCGTTCTGGCCGCAGGGAATCGACCGTCCCGCGGAGGCGCAACCGGTTCCCGAGGGCCTCGACTGGAATCTCTGGCTGGGCCCCGCGCCGGAGCGTCCGTTCAACCATGCCTATCTGCCGTTTGCATGGCGCGGCTGGTACGATTTCGGCTGCGGCTCGTTCGGCGATATGGGCTGCTACAGCTTCGCGGGTGTGTTCAAGATTTTGGGACTCACGCCGCCGGTGGGCGTGGAGGCGTGTTCCAGCGAGTCGTTCGACGAGAGTTTCCCGAAAGCTTCCATCGTGCAGCTTGACTATCCGGCGGTGGGCGACCGGCCCGCAGTGCGCATGTCGTGGTATGACGGCGGGCTGCGGCCCAAACGGCCGGCGGGCCTGCGCAAGGAGGATCAGCACTATTTCCAGGCCGGCGAGGACAATGAAGGCATCTTGTACGTGGGCGATAAAGGGATGGTCCTGGCCGGGTTCAATGGGAACAACCCGCGCGTGTATCCGGAATCGAAGAAGTATCAACCGCCGGCGCGGCAACCGCGAGGACAGCGTCCGCGCGACGGGGCCATCGATCAGTGGATGGCGGCCGCGAAGGGCGGCGCGGCGGCGCCATTGGCGAACTTCGAGATACAGAGTCCGGTGACCGAGGCGTTTCTGCTGGGGTGCATCGCGCAGCGGTTTCCCGGCGAGCGGATTGAGTGGGACACGGCGAACATGCGGATCACCAGTTCGGAGAAGCTGAACGCGTGTGTGGACCCGCCAGGGCGAGCATAGCTCGCCGCGTGGCTGGTGGCTGGTGTTTAGCTGTTTAGCTTGCGGGTGATTTTGGCGAGCATAGTGCGCGGGGCCAGGCGCGTCGAAAGCACCGTGAGCTTGTTGCTGAGACCGGCGATTGCCACGCGCTTGCCCGCCATCAGGCCGTCATAACCGACACGCGCGACGGCGGCGGCGCTCATCGCGGTTCCGGTGCGGAACAGGAGCGAATTCTGGTTGCCGGCGGTGGCCGCGAAGTTGGTTTCGGTGGGCCCCGGAATCAACGCCGTTACGGTCACGCCGGAGCCTTGCATCTCTTCGGCGATGGCCTCGGAAAACGAGAGCACGAACGCCTTGGATGCGTAGTACACGGCCATGAACGGTCCGGGTACGTAGGCTGCGGTGGAAGCCACGTTCAGGATCTTGCCGTTGCGCCGCGCGAGCATGCCCGGCAGAAACAGGCGGGTAAGCTGCGCCAGGGCGGCGACGTTCACCTGGATCATGCGCGCTTCCACTTCGTAATCGATTTCGGCGTATGCGCCGCAGGCGCCGAAGCCGGCGTTGTTCACCAACACGTCGATGGTGCCGCCCTGTTGCTGGAGCGCTTCGAAGATGCGCGGAGGCGCGCCGGGATCGGCGAGGTCGGCGGCGAGCGAGCGCGACTGGATGCCGTGCGCGCGAGCGAGTTCGCCGCTCAGCGATTGCAGCTTTCGCTCGCTTCGCGCCACCAGAACGAGATCGTGCCGATGGGCCGCGAAGAGGCGCGCCAGTTCTTCGCCGATGCCGCCGGATGCGCCCGTAATCAGCACGGTGGGGTTCATATATCGATAGGCTATCAGGATTAGCTGGGCGGGCTGAGAGCCTGCCCCACGCCCATGCTGAACGCGCAGAAGCGCAGCACTTCGGCCTTGGAGCGCCAAGGGAATTGGCCGGCGTTGGCCAATTTGGCGATCCCGTGCACCAGAGACCAGGCGTGGTAAGCCAGCCGCTCGGGATCGCCGGTGGGCATCTGGTGGGCGGCCTGGCTGTCGCGCACGAAACCGAGCAGGGTTTGGAAACAGCGATGGGCGGCGGCCGCACACTCGGGATAGTCCGGCTGGCGCCAGGGCGCGTCGAACATGGCGGCGAAGTGCTGCGGCCAGCGCAAGGCGAAATCCACGTAGGCCAGGCCGCTGCGGCGCAAGCGGTTGATGGGGCTGGCTTGGCGGCTGCCGCGGGCCATGGCGCGCGTGAGACGGTCGAAGCCATCCGTGGCCACAGCCGCCAGCAGATCGTCCCGATCGCGGAAATGGCGGTAGGGAGCGTTATGGGAGACGCCGGCGCGCCGGGCCGCCTCGCGCAGGGTGAAGCCGCGCGGGCCGGTTTCGGCGATCAACTCGATGGCCGCCTCGAGGAGCGCTTGCTTCAGATTTCCGTGATGGTAAGGCCGGACGGCGGGCACATTCCAATTCTACCAAATAATGTTGACAGCAGCAACTTTGCGGGCGTATAATGTTGCTGATGTCAACATTAACGCTGCCCAACGATACCATTGTAGGAAACGCGGGCGTTTCCTACAAACAGCACCCGCCGGAGGGCGAGTGGGACGCCATCGCGATCGGCTCCGGCATCGGCGGACTGGCGTCCGCGGCCCTGCTGGCCCAGCGCGCCGGAAAACGAGTGTTGGTGCTGGAGCGCCACTACACCGCGGGCGGATTCACGCACGTGTTCCACCGCCCCGGATACGAGTGGGACGTGGGGGTCCACTACATCGGCGAGATGGGCGCAGGCGAGCCCATGCGCGCGCTCTTCGACGAGATTACCGAAGGGCGCCTGAAATGGAACGCGATGCCGGAGGTCTACGACCGCATCAGGATCGCGGACCGCTCCTACGATTTCGTCAGCGGGGCGGAGCGCTACGCGGAGCGCATGCGGGAGTACTTTTCGCGGGATGGCGCGGCCATCGGCCGGTACGTGGCGCAAGTGCACGACGCGGCGCGCGCCAGCAGATTGTTCTTCGCGGAGAAGGCTATCCCCGCGGCGCTGGCCCGCGTGGCGGGACCGCTGATGCGCCGGCGATTCCTGAGCTACGCGCGGCGCACGACCGCGGAAACACTGGCGCGCCTCACCGGCAATGGCGAACTGATCGCGGTGCTGACCGGACATTGGGGCAATTACGGCCTTCCGCCGGGCCAGAGCAGCTTTGGCATGCATGCGGTCATCGCCGAACATTATCTGGAGGGCGCGTTTTATCCGGTGGGCGGCGCATCGCGCATCGCCGCCAGTATCGCGCCGGCGATCGAGCGCGCGGGCGGCCGGATCCTGGTGGGCGCCGAGGTCCGGCAAATCCTGCTGGACGCGCGGAACCGGGCGATTGGCGTCCGCATGGCGGATGGCCGCGAGTTGCGGGCGCCCCTGATCCTGAGCGACGCGGGAGCCTGGAACACGTACGGCAGGCTGCTGCCGCCGGACGCGCCGGGGCGCGCGCAGTCGCTCGCGGAAATCGAATGCATTCCGAATTCGATGGGCCATCTGAGCCTCTACGTCGGGCTGCGTCGCGACGCCGGCGAGCCGGAATTCGGCGATACCAACCTGTGGATCTATCCCGGCGCCGATCACGACGCGAACCTGGCGCGCTATGCGGCCGATCCGCAGCAGCCTTTTCCAGGCCTGTTCATTTCGTTCCCTTCGGCCAGGGACCCCGAATTCGTGCAGCGCCACCCTGGGCGCGCCACCATCGAAGTGGTGACGCTGGCGCCCTACGGTTGGTTCGAGCGCTGGGCGGACACGCGCTGGAAGCGGCGCGGCGCGGATTACGACGCGCTGAAGCAGAGACTCGCGGAGCGCATGCGCACCGAATTGGAGCGGCACGTGCCAGCGGTGCGCGGGAAGATCGACTACTGCGAACTTTCGACGCCGCTCTCGACATGCCACTTCGCCAATTCTCACCAGGGCCAAGCCTATGGACCCGCCCCGACGCCGGAGCGCTTTCGGGCGCGCGCGCTGGGCCCGCTGACGCCGGTCCGCAATCTCTATCTGGCGGGCGCGGACGCAGCCGTGCTGGGAGTCACCGGCGCGTTGGTGGGCGGGGCGCTGGCGGCGTCGGCGGTGCTGCGGCGGAACGTGCTGGCGGCCCGTTAGGGCCGAGCTACGCGTGGAAATTGGCTTCCGTTTTGAGCTTTTATTGAAAACAAAGGATCAAATTGGGTTCGTTTCGTAATCTTGTTGGGTTCGTCCGGGGAGGTGGCCCGTTCGGGCGCACCCGGATCAGTATGCGGATTTCAAAGATCGAGGGGGAAAGAGGACCCATTGCGGGACGTCGTCGCGGATGTGTATCGCGCGACGCTCTACCCGGTGTAAGCGTAGCACGGCGGCGACGGGGATTCGGTTGACGGATTGCCTTTGGCCGTTTGTTTTCAGCGTGGACGGGGGCATGCGCGATGCGTCACCGTGGCCGGGAAGGGCGAGCTACGTTCGCCGGCCGGGTCCAGGGGACCCCGCGCAGACCGGGGGGCTGCCCATTTTTAACATAGGCGCTAACTTAAGCAACGCTCAGTGCCGTGGAGTTTCCTTTGCCCTGGAAGCTGCTGACCTCCCTGATGCCTACCCTCGGCCCATTTCCGCCGCTTCACATGTCAAGGATGCGCGTGATACGGACAAGTGCCCACGTTGGCAATGCCTGGTCATCAACCGGAGATGCCGGAAAACACACTTCTGACGAAGCAAGATCGCACGGGGGTTGGCAAGGCACGCAAACCAGTAAAAATGTTCCGCGCCGACCTGTACGCCCGTGTTTCCACGCACCATCAGCAGTACAGAACGTGTCCAGAGGGAGCCTGAAGGCCAAGTATGATGGAATGTGTTAGGCCTTGGCCCTTTGTTAGGAGGTAAACCGCTATGCCGACAAATCCCATGGAATACATCTGGCCCGGCATCATTGCCGTGCAGGCGATTCATGCCGCGGCGAAACTGCGCATTCCCGACCTGCTTGCTTCCGGCCCTAAAACAATCGCCGAACTCGCCGCTGGTTCCGGAGCGCATCCACCCAGCCTCGAGCGTCTGTTGCGCGCACTCAGCACTCTGGAAATGTTCGCGCCCACACGCGACGGTCGTTTCCGCAACACGCCACTCACCGAGCTGCTTTGCACCGATCATCCCCAATCGCAGCGTAATACCGCCCTGTTTCTGCCTGCACCTTTTCTTTGGCGCCCGCTCGGAGAGCTTTACGAATCTGTCCGCACCGGCGACCCTGTGTTCGAACGAATCTTCGGGCAGTCCTTCTTCGATTACCTCGCCGCCCATCCGGCCGACGCCGCAGTCTTCAATGCCGTCATGACCCAGGGCATCGCATGGACCACTCCCGCGCTGCTCGCGGCCTACGACTTCTCTGGCTTCGAGCGGCTGGTCGACGTGGGAGGCGGCGAGGGTGCGCTGCTCAGCGCCATTCTTAAGGCCACGCCGAGGCTCCATGGCGTCCTATTCGACCTGCCGCAGGTCGTGGCCCGCTCGTCCGAGATTTTGACTGGCGATATCGCCGTACGCTGTCAAGTCGTGGGCGGTAGTTTCTTCGACTCCGTGCCCGAAGGTGCCGACGCCTACGTAATGAAGGGCGTCATTCACGATTGGCCGGACAACGATGCCGCCACAATCCTTCGCAACACGCGCAGTGCCATGCGTCCGGACGGAATCCTCCTTCTCATCGAAGAAATCGTTGATTCGGCCGCCCGCCCCGTCGGAGTTATGGAACTGCTGATGCTCGTGATCGGCGGTCGTGAACGTACCGAAGCGGACTTCCGCTCGCTCCTTGCGGCCACCGGTTTCTCGCTCACCCGCATAATTCCGACCGAGGCGTCTTCGCTGATCGAGTGCCATCCTGAGTAACTTTGGCCATCCCCAACCGGCTCCCACGAGGGTTGGCGCTACGCACGCCCCAGTGTCCGCGAATCCATTTGGACATACAGTCGGCATATCGGAAACTGGCCTTTTCGGAGCCGATCCTCGGAAACGCCGAGGAAGTCTTGTTGGGCGTTTATGGGAACCCAGTCCTAGCGAAAATGCTTACGTTAGCGCCTATGAAAACGGGGTCTGCCCCGCAGGAATCGTCGCGGCGCGACGGTAGTACAGGGCACAATCAAGAGGCCAAGAGATAAACTGGGGAGGTGCTCTCCCTTCTCCACCCCGATGTCCGCAGCCACATCGAGGACCTCGCACGCCAGTTCAGCACCGCGCAGCCTTTCCGCCATGTCGCGATTGAGCAGTTTCTCGATCCGCAATTCTGCCAGGAGTTGATTACCCAATTCCCGCCCTTCGAAGCGGGAGACGCCCGGAACGAGCGCGGCGAACTGGCGGGCAAATCCGTCATCGGCGACATCGCCCGGCTGGGCTCCGCCTACGGCCGGTTCGATCGCCTGATGCGCGACGGCGAGTTCCTCTCCATGATCGGCCGCATCACCGGCATCCCCGGCCTACTCTACGACGAAGAGTATGTCGGCGGGGGCACGCACGAAAACCGCGACGGACAGGAACTCGATTCGCACGTGGACTTCAACTTCCACCCCCGCCTGGGCTGGCACCGCCGTCTCAACCTGATCGTTTTCCTCAATCCGCAATGGGAGGAAGCCTGGGGCGGCTGCCTGGAGTTGCTGCGCGAGCCGTCGGCGGATAGCGACGACACGCGCAGAGTGGTGGCGCCGCTGGCGAATCGCGCCGTCATTTTCGAAACCACCGAATCGTCGTGGCACGGATTCCGGGTCATCCGGACGCCGCCGGGCCGGGGAATTTCGCGCAAGTCGCTGGCGGTCTACTTCTACGGCCATGACCGGCCAGCCGCGGAGATCGCGCCTTCGCACGGGACATATTATTATCAGCGCCCCTTGCCCGGACACATTCAGGCAGGCTACACGTTGCGGGAGGAGGATGTGGCGGAGATCCGGAAGCTGTTCGCGCGGCGCGACGACCACATCCGGTTCCTGTATGAGCGCGAACAGGAATTCGCCGTGTTAATGGAGGGAATCAACACGTGGCGCGCGTTCCGGCTGGCGCGGGCACTGACTTGGCCGGCTCGCGCGTTGAAGAAGGCGGTGGGAAAGTAAGTTGCGAGAAGATTGATTCATTGCGAAAATTGCACAGGCAGCGAACGCTTGGTGCTCGAATTCGGACTCTGAAGAGCAGATTCTGCCGCTCATTTGCGGTTCTTGTGCCGCATTTTCCCCCGACGCTGATATTCTCAAGGAGATGTCCGGTCTCAGACAGCCGATCCCGATCGTGAGCATATGCATCCAGTCTCATCGTTAGTCTCCTTATTCCTGCTTGCCACCTTCGGACTTTCGACAGCAACCCACGGCACCGCCCAGGCTCAGACCGGAGCGGTCACCAACTACACGGGTTTCCTGGCGACGGGGCTGCGGATTGACCCCGTCGGGGAGGCCATCGATCTGGGAAGCATGCCGCTTGCGATGGCCCTTGCGCCTGGCGGAGAGAAAGTCGCCGTGGTCCTCAGCGGCTGGCGCGAGCAGGGATTGCAGATCGTCGACCTGAAGTCGCACCATGTCTTGCAGACCTTGCCGCAGGAAGCCGCGTTTTTTGGGATCGCCTTTTCCAGAAACGGAAGGGAGATCTACGTATCAGGCGGCAACGCCGACGCTGTTTATTGCTACTCATGGAAAGACGGCGTCGCGACAATCGATCGCAAGATCGTCCTGGCCGAACACAAAGCCGGAGCGCCTGGCTCGCGGTATCCGGCAGGGCTTGCCGTTTCACGACGTGGAGACTACCTGTATGTTGCGAAAACCTAAGCGACACCTTGGCAATCGTCGATCTGGCCACCTCACGAGTGGTTGGAAGATTTCCCACCGATCACTATCCGTATGCTGTCGAAGCCGCCTCGAACGACAGAGTCTATGCTTCCGCCTGGGGAGCAGACACGATCTCGATATTTCAAACGCGAGCCGATGGGACGTTTAAGGCCGCGGGCAAGTTGAGGGTTGGCCCACGGCCTTCGGCGCTCCTGTCGAATGCGTCCGGATCAAGGTTGTTCGTAGCGCTGGCCGCCACAGATCAAGTCGCAGTGGTGGACACTGAAAAAAAGAAAGTCTTGCGATATTTGAGCGATGCCGCGGCAGCGGGGCCTTCTGAAGGCAGTACTCCGAATGCCCTGGCCCTCTCCAGGGATGAATCGAAACTGTTCGTCGCTGAGGCAGACAATAACGCGATCGCGGTCCTGAATGTCTCTGAAAATCCCGCTGTTCGCTCCGACACAGCTAAGTCTCCGCTGGAAGGCCGAATACCCACCGATTGGTACCCGACAGCGGTTCTGGATACTGGCGGCCAACTCCTGATCCTATGCGGCAAGGGACATGGTAGCCATGCGAACCCCGACGGTCCCATCCCAGGCGAAGGAATCAAGAGACCACTCGGATACGACCTGGGTCAATTGAACGGAACGTTGCGAATCTTTCCGGACCGCCTGTCCGCGAACGACCTGGCGGAATACTCGCGACGGGTTGCCGATGCGAACAATTGGAGAGAGCACCGGTCATCGAACGCGTATCCGCCCTTCAAACATGTGATCTACATCATCAAGGAGAATCGCACGTATGACCAGGTGTTGGGTGACGTGAAGGAAGGAGACGGCGATCCTAACCTCGTTTTCTTCGGACGAACGACATCACCCAATCATCATGGCCTGGCGGAACGTTTCGGATTATTCGACATGTTTTTCACCAACGCGGAGGTGAGTGCACAAGGCCATATCTGGTCGACGGCCGCGTACGTGACCGATTTTGGGGAGAAAACGGTTCCTTCCCTTTATTCCTCCAGACGAGAGGGTGTGGACGGCGAAGAAGTCGATGAACCGATAAACGGCTTTCTCTGGACCCTGGCGAGAAAGAAAGGAATCAGCTTTCGCGATTATGGCGAAATGGTCAAGGCCCATGAAGGTTGGCCGGTAACACAACGAGAGTTAGGCTCCGACGTGAGCCCAACGTACCCGGCTTTCAACTTGAAAATCACGGACCAGGCGCGCGCGGACGCCTGGATCGCCGAGCTAGACAAATTCGTCAGTGATGGGGAGATGCCGGGACTTGAGGTTATGCATTTGCCGGGCGACCATACCGCCGGCGGACGCGCCGGTTACCGGACGCCTCGGGCTTACATGGCGGACAACGATCTGGCCCTGGGCCGGATTGTGGAAGCGCTATCCAAGTCGCCGTTCTGGCGAGACACGATAGTTTTCGTACTTGAGGACGACTCGCAGGCGGGCCCGGACCACGTAGACTCTCATCGTTCGGTATTTTTTGCGATTTCGGCTTACAGCCGCCCAGGAACGATTCACAGGTTCATAAACACGACCGACGTCGTCGCGGCAGTTGAGGACGTTTTGGGACTGAGCCGCTTATCCAAGTACGACTACTTCAGCCGGTCCCTGGCAGACATCTTTGCCGACACTCCGGATATGTCCCCGTGGACTGCGATTGTACCTCAGGTCGACATGAATGAGATGAACCCATCCACAACGACGGCGGCAACAATGTCTGAAGGGCTTGATTTCAGCGCGCCGGATCGGGTGAATGACGCGGTGTTCAACAACATTCTTTGGCACATGTTGAAGGGGCCGGAACCATTTCCGGCTGCTCAGGCAAAGGCACCGTTGCACCTCTTTCAGGCCGGCCGATGAGACGGCACTGGGCAAGACTTCGCCTTGATATCCCTGCCGGATATGGAAGCCAGAAGTCAGGAGCCGGAAGTCAGAAGGGCAGCGCCGCAACGCGCGGGCCGAGGGGCACGCCGCAGACGTCCTCCGTAACGAACAGAATTCCCGTTGGGGCTCCAATAGCGGCATAACCGAAGATTCAGTCTGTGGCGCGCCCAATACGGGCTTCGTGTCAGACTTGGAGCGCGTCGCGCGGGGGTAGGTTGAGCACCTCGTTTAGCGAGCCTTGACGGTAGCCTTCCAGGTCGAGCGTCACGTATTTGAAGCCCAGCGCTTTGAAAATGGCCGTGAATTGCCTCGCCATTTCGGGCGTCAAGGCGTTCGCCAGTTCGTCGGGCGCGATCTCCAGCCGCACCAGCTCGCCGTGGTAGCGCACGCGGAATTGGCGGAATCCGAGCGCCTTCACTTCCTCCTCGCCGCGCTCCACGGTCTTGATGTTTTCGATCGTCACCTGCGTGCCGTAGGGGATGCGGGAGCTGAGGCAAGCGGACGCCGGCCGGTCCCAGGTGGGCAGTCCGGCCACGCGCGACAATTCCCGGATCTCCGCTTTGCGCAAGCCCGCTTCCACCAGCGGCGCCTTCACCTTGTGCAACCCCGCGGCGTTCTGGCCGGGGCGGTAGTCCCCCAAGTCGTCGGCGTTCACGCCGTAGATAATGTTGCCGATGCCACGCTCGCGGCCGACTTCTTCCAGACGCGTAAACAATTCGTCCTTGCAGTGGAAGCAGCGGTTCGCGTCGTTCTTCAGGTAGTCGGGATTCTCGAATTCGTGCGTCTCGATATACTCGTGCGCAATTCCGAACTGCCGCACGAAGGCTTCGGCATCGCGCTTATGCGACTCCGGGATGGAAGCCGAATCCGCGGTCACCGCCAGAGCTCTGCCGCCCAGCACCTGGTGCGCGGCCCACGCCAGATAGGCGGAATCCGCTCCGCCGGAATAGGCCACCATTACTCGATCGAGGCCGCGCAGCACGGCAAAAAGCCTTTCCTGCTTCTCATGCAGCAGAGCGGGATGGGAAACATCGACCAAGGAGGTCATAGCCAAATTATAGCGTTACTCGATGGTGGACTTCAGGACGAAGCCGGTCAGCAGCGTTGGCGGGAGGAAAGGATGCGATAAGCTGTTCCCGGAGGCCAGCAATGAACGACGAGGATCAAGCGCTTCGGGCACCCAGTTGGAAGCCTGTCGTAGTCCATCCGGGGCTGCCTTTTATCGAGGACCTCGTGCGGCACGTGGATCCGGCGCCTGACGACGAGATTGAGCGTTTCGTCGCTGCCATCTATGCGGATCGATGCGAGGCTGCGACGAATTCGCCGGAGCGCTGCTAGCGGATGTCGATCGTCCGGCCACGCCGCTCCGATGATGTGTACGGCAAGTCCCTTTGGTTTTATGGGATTGGATCATAACGTTCCTCGGCGGTGGACTTCAGAACGAAGCCTGTCAGCAGCTTGTCGCTGAGCTGGTGCGCGCCTCGCACGCGAAAGTTCGTGGTGGTGACGACCACAACCATCTTTTGTTCGGCAAAGACGGCCACTCCAGCGTGACTATTGCAACGGCAGCTCCGGCTGCCCGTTCTCGCCGTTCTTCCCCTCGCCGTTCTCCGCCGCTTCTGGAATGACGGAGGCTGCCGCCACCTGGTCGTCGTCCTCCATCCGAACAAGACGGACGCCCTGCGTGGAGCGGCCCGCCTGCCGGATCTCGGCCGATTCCAACCGGATGATCTTGCCGTTCTTAGTCACGATCATCAGATCGGTATCTTCCCTCACTGACAGAATGCCAACTACCTTGCCGTTGCGCGTGGAGGTCTTCATATTGATGACGCCCTTGCCGCCGCGCGACTGCAGACGGTAGTCAGTCAGCTTGGTTCGCTTGCCGAAGCCATTCTCGGAGATGGATAGAATGAGGCCCTCCTCTTCGACAATTTCCATGCCGACCAGGTAGTCGCCTTCCTCCAGGTCCATGCCGCGCACGCCGCGCGCCGGCCGGCCCATGGAACGCACCTGGCTCTCCGCGAAGCGGATGGCCTGCCCTTTGTGAGATCCCAGGAAGATGTAGTTCTTGCCATTAGTCAGGCGGGCCGCGATCAGCTCGTCGCCTTCATCCAGCGACACCGCGATGATGCCGCGCGCCACGGGGTTGTCGAACTCGGTCAGCTCACTCTTCTTGATCACACCATGCTTGGTGGACATCACGATGAACTGATCGGGCACGAATTCGCGCACGGCCAGGAACGCCTTCACGGTATCGTCCGGCTGCAGGTTGATCAGGTTCGAGACATGCTTGCCCTTGCCGACGGTGGCGGCGTCCGGAATCTCGTAGATCTTGAGCCAATACACGCGGCCCTTGTCGGTGAAGATCAGCAGGTAGCTGTGGGTGGAGGCCACGATCAGGTGCTCGAGGAAATCCTCGGTGCGCGTGCCCATGCCGATGCGGCCCTTGCCGCCGCGCGATTGCCTGCGGTAGGTATCGACGGACGTGCGCTTGAGATAGCCGCCGTGGGTGACGGTGACGGCCACGTCCTCGACGGCCACCAAGTCTTCCAGGCGGATCTCGCCGGTGTCTTCAATGATCTGGGTGCGGCGCTCGTCGCCATACAACTTCCGGACTTCCTTCAACTCTTCGACGATTCGCTCGCGCACCAATTTCTCGGAGCCCAGCAGTTCCAGGTACTCGGCGATGCGGCGCTGGATTTCAGCCAGCTCGTCGGCGACCTTCTGCTGCTCCATGCCGGTGAGGCGCTGCAACTGCAGCTCGATGATAGCCTGCGCCTGGCGCTCGGTGAACTGGAAGGCGCCGATCAGCAAATCGCGGGCCTCGCGGGGGGCGCGCGCGGCGCGGATAAGGCGGATCACTTCATCGAGGTTCTCCAGCGCTTTCTGGAATCCGAGCAGGAGGTGCTCGCGTTCGCGGGCCTTGCGCAACTCAAAGTCGGTGCGCCGCCGGACCACTTCCACGCGGTGCTCGATGAAGAACTTGATGCAATCGATGAGGCCCAGCTCGCGCGGCTGGCCGTTGACGATGGAGAGCATGATCACGCCGAAGCCGATTTGCAACTGGGTGTGCTTGTAGAGATTGTTGAGGACGACTTCGGCCTGCTCGCCGCGCTTCAGCTCGAAGACGATGCGGGTGCCGTCGCGGTCGCTTTCGTCGCGGATTTCCGAAATGCCTTCGATCTTCTTTTCGTTGACCAGGGCGGCGGCATTCTCGATGAGACGCGCTTTGTTCACCTGGTAGGGGATTTCGGTGACGATGATGTGCTCGCGATCCTTGCCGCGGCTTTCGATGGCCGCTTTGGCGCGCAGCTTGAGTTGCCCGCGGCCTTTGGTGAACGCGTCGATAATTCCCTGCCGGCCCAGGATGAAGCCGCCGGTCGGAAAATCGGGCCCCGGAACCATCTCCAGGATTTTGGACAGCGGCGTTTGCGGATTCTGGATGAGCGCGATGGTGGCGTTGACGATTTCAGTGAGGTTGTGCGGGGGAATGTTGGTGGCCATGCCCACGGCGATGCCGGCCGAACCGTTGATCAGCAGGTTGGGCACGCGCGTGGGCAGCACCTCGGGCTCCTGTTCGCTCTCGTCGTAGTTGGGGCGGAAATCGACCGTTTCCTTGTCGATATCCTCCAGCAGCGCGGTGGTGATGCGGGCCAGGCGCGCTTCGGTGTACCGCATGGCCGCGGGCGGGTCGCCATCAATGGAGCCGAAATTCCCCTGGCCTTCCACCAGCGGATAGCGCATGGTGAAGGGCTGCGCCATGCGCACCAGGGCGTCGTAAATCGGGGCATCGCCGTGCGGGTGATACTTGCCCATGACCTCGCCGATGATTTTGGCGCACTTGCGCGTGGGGCGGTTGGGCGTGAGACCCATCTCATGCATGCCGAACAGAATGCGGCGATGCACGGGCTTGAGGCCGTCGCGGACGTCGGGCAGGGCGCGGCCCACGATTACGCTCATGGCGTACTCGAGGTAGGACCGCTTCATCTCGTCTTCGATATTGATGGGGACGAGGTTGCGGTCGCCGCCGCTGAGCGGCATCTGGGGGCCGGGCGGAGGCGCGGGCGGACCTTGCGGCGGATTTTCCTGATCGGGCAAGTGATCTCCTTCGGTGGGTGGTAAGTTCTATCTTACCAAGAGGGTATGGGGCTTTGGGCGCGTGATGCTCGCCCCCGGTTGGGGCCAGGGACTCGGGGTTGTGCTTCGGACAGGCGCGCGGCCAGCGTAGGTTAGTTTGACACGTTCACGA
>CABECV010001252.1_pt1 | contig 20399 bp, 27 predicted proteins | sample 3422511 | NCBI WGS metagenome assembly CABECV01 (sample SAMEA5534327, study PRJEB31848) | metagenome | biome: tundra; feature: field; material: soil | place: USA | collected 2013-05 | depth 0.15 m | reverse complement strand
CACCAAAGCTCTCATTGAGATCCCTCCCAAGTTCGCCGGCCAGCCGCCCATGAATCCGGCGACGAAGAAGAAGATGAGCGGGATGGGGATGTGGACGGGAGCCCGCGGCCTAGCGGATGACGTCCGTTACTATGGCCAGTGGATGCGTGACCGGGCACGAGAGCGTATTGGACACATCTATCCTCAAGTGGCGCTGCCTCAAGGGCAGGGCGGTGGCGAGGCTACTGTGATCGCATCTCTTTGGGTGCGAAGCCGTAAAGGTCCGGCGAGACGGCCTTAAGGAGGCATATTGGTATCGAACTGTGGCGCGCTTAATACGCGGATGCGGCCACGGTTGCCGTTAGCCGCCAAGCGACCCTTCGGCGTCCCCTGGCACCGGCGGCCCGGCCGCACGCAACTTCGTTCCATCCCGTTCTGGGCATCTTCTTCGGCATCGCGGTGTCCATCGGAGCCACGCTTGGTGTTGGTATTCTGCGCCAGCCGGGACCAGGCCCATCGCGGTGAGACCCTCGAAAGTGAATCCCTGGAAGCCAGACAGGCATCAACAAACGAAGGAAAGAAGTTTGCCGGAGTGACCGGCGAGGAGGAAGCCATGTACGTCATTACAGGCGCCACAGGGAACACTGGAGGAGTCGTAGCAGAGAGATTGCTCGCAGAGGGAGAGAAGGTGCGTGTGGTGGGGCGCGACTCGGAGCGGCTGGAACGATTCACGCAGAACGGTGCGGAATCATTCATCGCTGATGCGACCGATGCGGGCGCGCTTACGAAAGCGTTTGCCGGCGCAAAGGCCGTATACGCGATGATCCCTCCTAATATTGCTTCCCCGGACGTTCGCGCGTACGAAGAGAGCGTGAGCGATGCCTTGCGCGCCGCAATCGAGGAGGACGGGATAAAGTATGCCGTCGTTCTGAGCAGCGTCGGAGCGGACAAATCGCATGGAACGGGTCCCGTCGCCGGGCTGCACAGTCTTGAAAAGAAACTCGAAGGAACTCCCGGGTTAAATGCCCTCTTCCTGCGAGCCGGCTACTTCATGGAAAACCTTCTGCCCCAGGCGGGCGTGCTTAAGTCCATTGGAAGTTTGGCCGGCCCAGTCAAAGCGGACTTGCCCTTGCCAATGATCGCAACGCGCGATATCGGCGCCTTTGCAGCCGAAGCCCTATCGAAATTGGATTTCGTCGGAAAAAGTACGCACGAACTGCAAGGGCCTCGCGACGTCACTTACACGGAAGTTGCGAAGATCGTGGGCGCGGCGATTGGCAAAGCTGACCTTGCATATAACCACGTGCCTGCGGCGCAGTTGAAGCCCGTGCTGATGCAGATGGGGATGTCGTCCAACATGGCAGACCTGTTGCTGGAGATGGCTGACGCGCTCAATTCGGGCCACATGAAGATGCGTGAACTGCGCTCTCCAGCGAATACGACTCCGACCACTCTAGAAACTTTCGTAGCCGAAATCTTTTTGCCGGCGTATCGAGGAAAAGCATCCCGCGCGTAGGCATGGCGAACGCAAATGCGGACGCCAGCAGCCCGGTGTGCGTCGCCGTGCGCCGCGCGGCGGATGGCCGGCACGATGCGACGACGAGACGCTGTTCGAGACCAGGGTTTTCATCCGCCGCGGGGGCGCACTGCTGCTCGACGCGATGACCCTTTCCACGATGCAGCGCCGGCCACCTGCCACTCGACGCGGCCCATCGCGAGCGCCGCGGCCTCGAACCGGGGCCGCCCGCAGCCCAGGAGCATGGCTGGCGCTTCCGCCCAGCCTGATGCCGGCGGCCCGTTCCGGCGCCTGCCGCCCGTTGTCCGTCGCTGCGACCGCCGGCGTGCGGATGGCCGAGGTCCGGCGTATTCGCGTGCACTGCAGCGACCGTCGCCTCCAGCGTGAATCCGCCCGAAGGGCGCATATCGGAGAGCGCCGCCACCACCGACCGGCAGAGCGCACAGCCAAGCAGCACGGCGATGATGCCGCGGTCGCGCAAGCCCTCAAAAAACAGCTTTCGGCGCTCAGCGATCAGCTTTCAGCCTTGTTTCACCCGAGCCGATGCACTCGGGCGGACGGCACGACACCCCGCGCCCCGCCGTGCCGAGAACTTGAAAGGCGCGCCAAAGCACGGCCGCTAAGCGTCCCGTCACCATATCGACAAGTTCGCCCGTATCCGCGCGCCCCGCGGCGACCGTCGCCTCCTGTCCGGCGTGAATGCGCCCGACGAGCGCCCATCGGTGAGCGCCTCCGCCTCGCACGGCACAGCGCACGCCGAGCAGCACGGCGAGGATGGCGCGTTAGCGCAGCCGGTTAAAAGCAGCTTTCGGCGCTCAGCGATTAGCTTTCAGCCTGTTTTCGCCCGAGCTGACGCAGTCGGGCGATGGCGACACCACCCGCCACGCCCGCTGCGCCGAGGACCCGCAAGGCGCGCCAAGAAGCGCGGTCGGAAATCGCAGATGCTAATGCGTCCCGTCACCACACCGCGACAGATCCGGCGTATTCGCGTGCCGTGCGGCGACCGTCGCCTCCAGCGTGAATCCGCGCGAAGAGCGCCCATCGGTGAGCGCCGCCACCTCGCACGGCGATGATGGCGCGGTCGCGCAGGCCCTTGAGCGTCGTGATATCCGGCGCGTTTAGGAGCGCCTGGGCTTGCTTAAGCGACAGCCAGTTGCCGGCGCGCACCCCGATGGACTTCGCGCTCTTCACGCGCTGGATGCCGGCGGCCAGTTCGGGCGCCAGCAGGCCGTTATCCATCGCTTCCACCGCCAGCTTGCGGATCGCCGACATCCTCACGATGATCGACGACGACCCCAGCCCGCGTTCGTCCAGGGTCACTCTCCAGGCGTTTACCGTGGCTTTGGCAGTCGAAGAATTCGTTCAGGGCCATGTTGTAGACCCTTTTCGTGATGGGAGACCGAACGGAGTCGAGCACGAGGCCCTTCATCCGCCGCCATTCCGTTGCTTTGTCAACTACGGTTAACTCGTTCATTCTGAACCCCTTAATGGTCAATATCGGTAGCCTGACGACATTACCTCGGAACGGCGGGAACAGCAAGCAAAGACGCAAACCTGAGGCCGCCAGAGCCCGAACGCGCCCGGCGGCTGTGCGGATCAGGATACGTGCAGATCAGGATATTGACAAGAAGCCCGTTTGTACATTACGATGTAAAGTACTTTCCAGTGCGGCTCGTTTAGGTTCACTAGCCGCGGAGGTGCTGATGAACGTCCCACCGATGAAGCAGCCGAGCGCTTTGCTTCCACTCGCAATGTCCGTAGCCGCCCTGGCTTTGGTGCTGGTTCACGTTGCGATATTCGGCGTCGTGCACGAAGCCGACGAGGGAACCGCGGCTCATCTCTGGCAACTTCTCATGGCGGGACAGGTACCAGTAGTGGCGTACTTCGCGCTGAAATGGCTCTCGCGGGCGCCAGGACAGGCGTTGCGCGTGCTCGCGCTGCAACCCGCCGCGGCCCTCGCCGCATGTGCCCCCGTCTACTGGTTCAAGCTGTAATGCCCGCGACGGCCCGACACGGAGCTGCACATGGAAAAACTGAATTGCGGCGCGTCCGCGGGTGAAGCTCGATCATTTAACCGCGATCAAGGTACGTATACGCATCCACTTGGCTGGTTTGTCGTTTTGAACCGTGGAATGGCGTGGCGCCTGGCGTTGCGGACTGCGTTGTCCGGCCATATCGGTAGAGATGTGCGCAGAGGGCGCCCGCATCCAAGATTGTCAGCGCCGCACTCGGCGCACCAGAATGCGCCATCCAGGAGGGCGCATGAGGTGGGACACAGAGTTCCGTTTGTCCCCGTCAGTCCAGAAGAAGGCCGGCAAAGCGAATGCTCCCGTGTTGTCGGCCACTCGAAGGGCCGCCCCCAGATCGGCGTGGGCGCGTGTCGTCGGCGGGCCGGTGCTTGCTTCCATCTCCCTACGGCGTGGGCTTTCGTTTCGGCCTTGGCCGCGGTGTCGCTGGAGGTTCACCGGAGACTACGACGACGTGCGTATTCTCTCCAACGCCGCAAGTCCGCATCAGCGCGTTCCATTCTGCCTCCGGTCTCACGCGGTACGTTTCGTAAACTACGTATAGGTAGTTGTCCCATTCCTTTGAAAAATAACCGCGGGTGTCAGCTAGGATCTCGTCGCTAACGCGCTTGGCGTCGGCGTCGTCACCGATGAACTTGTATTCAATCAGAGTCCGCAAGGCGGGCAGCCCGGTGTCTGGCTGAAAATTCTTGACCGGCTTCGAGATGCTGGGCTTGTGCCGTACGCCATCAGGAAAAAGGCAACGCAGCACCGCTTCAATGCGGTGGTGAACGTCATCTTCATTCCCTGGGGGCTCCGGGAAACACGCTCTATCAGTAATGGCGTACTGCGTCGCCCGCAGAATCTCAGTCAAATCTTTGGTAATAGTCCGCCCGCTGCCCTCGCCCAACGCCGCTTCTAGCGCGTCGATATATATCGAGAGCTTTTCCGTCCACACGAGGTACATGTCGTCGGCCCAAAACGTCTCCGCGTATTTGCCCTTAGCTTCCGCTTGCAGATGCTCCACGGCGTTCCGCGAGTGCTCAAGATTGCGGGTCTCCAGCAGCACCAGCAATTGCGTGAATGCGCGCTCGACGTAGTATTCGATCAACTGGTCGTGTTCGCCTCTCTCCTGATGTGCATCTTTATACTGCTCCCGTTCGATGAGGGCTTTGTTGGCCTCGTGAATCGACCCTCGAATGGCGTCCAGGCTTTCAGCGATCGGTTTCATGCAATACGTCCTCCAAGCATCAATCTGCGCTCGTGAAGTGCGACAACGTGCCACGGCGTTTCATCTCGCCAGAAGAACCGCCGTAATCGGGTCCACTCTTGCATTGTGTCATTTCTTGCGAGGACGCTATGCGAATAATTCCGTTACCCCTCCAAAGGCAGGCTGCCGGCCGTGGTGCACCAGGGTCCCGGCTGTATGGGCACAACCGCGGGGGCGGGGGCCAGATCTGGTATCTATTGGTAGTAGATATGCCAAGCCGGCCTGACCTCTTTCCCAGACATTTGAGGATCGGCCCGTATCTTCGCACCGTCGCCGCTAACGCGAAGTGGCGAACTGCGGATGAGTTTCCCAGTTGTCAGGAGTGGGCCGATGAGGTCGAAAAAGTCCTCGCGTTTCTAGATTCGCAAGACCAGTTTGAGAGGTTTCTTCCTCGCCTGTCCGCCAGAAAGGGCGAACGAGACGGCGCGCTCGCGGAAGCTTTTGTGGGATTCTTCTTCGCACGCAATGGTTTCAGAATACTCCGATGGGAGCCCGTAGTTATCCAAGATCGCCCGGGTGACTTGGAGGTCCAATGGGATACGACAGCGCCGATCTTCGTGGAAGTAAAGGGACCGGGCTGGGAGAGCGAACTGTCGCCGAGTGAGCGATCACAAGGCCGCGCGAGCCAGCCCAAGTACATTGACACTGAGGCAAGGTGGATGGCGCCCGCTGAAAAGTTTCGGTATGCGGTGACAAAGGCCCTGCCGAAGCTTGGGATTGAACGACCAAACTTGATCGTCATCGCGGATGACCTCTTCGTATCACCACTGGAATGGGAGCCATTGAAGCGTCACGTGTCGTCAATCCTGGAGCACTTTCTACGAGAACCGGCTTATTCCGCCGTTGGTGCTGTTCTGATGATCAGGCCCATTCTTTACGAAAAAACCGTCCAGTACCTCATTGGTTTTGTGGACAATGAGTTTGCATTAGGCACTGTAGGCTCCCACAGGTTGTCTCGATTGGCCTGGGGCGTAGTGCCGGGTCCCAGCGTCCTGGACGACATCGCTGAGCATCGGGTAAAAAGATGCTGGGAGTAGTGGCGGCCTGCCTGCGGCCGCCATTACCCGATGGTTGCTTTTAGGCACAGCCCTTTCGCCTGAGCGCCGAACAACGGCCTTATTTCGTCTTATCGGTACCAGTTCGGCTTGGCCCATGCCCTGAACCGAGATCAACTACGACGAGAGTAGCGGCAAGAAAGGATTCCAAACTGCCGGCTCACTTCTTCGCTGCGGGCAGTTTTGCGCTCGGAGTGCTATCCGCCTTGAGATCGCCTAAGGCGTATTGTATGCCGGCCAGGAAGTGTTCGAGCAGGGGTGCGTTCCAGAAGACGGGCGCGCCATGCCCCAGCGAGCTGTAGAACACGCGGCCCTTCTCATACGCGCGAATCCACGTCACGGGAAAATCCTGGTCAGCCATGCGCACCGGCAGGATGCGGTGCTTTGGGGAGAAGCCGGTCTTTTCCACATCGATGCTCAGGAGCACGTGAAGGTGGTCGCGGAGGGTCGGCTCCTGAAACTGGAAGGCCTGGTCGGCAATCTGGAATTCTTCGCCGTGAAACACAGCGTCCAGCGGGCTCGTCGGGTCCTCCACCTTCACCGTCATGGTCTCCCCGTCCCAGGGATGTCCGCCGTTCTCGGTGGCGCCCAACATCTGGCCGAACGGCGGCCACTGGTCGTACTTGGGATACTGCACGAAGGTCGCGATAGCATCGTGAATTCCCACGAATCCCTTGCCGCCCGCGATGAAGGCGAGTAGCGATTTCTTCAACTCCGGGTCTTCAAATAACACGCCTCCCGTATTCAGAAAGCAGAGGGCGTCGAACTGTTTGATCCGGTCCGGGCGGAACATCTCGATATCGTCGCTGAACACCGCCTCGTAGGCGCCGGTACGCTTGCCCATCTCTCCGATGGCGTAGTTGGCTGCCGGATTGGTGGAGTAGGAACTGCCGCGCCACGGATGGCCGTCGCGCATCACCAGGCTACTCACCAGCAAGCGGCGAGGCATTCTCGGCTTAGCCACCGCCTTCGCTGGAACGGCGTCGTCCACTTTCTGCTTCTGCTCTGGGGGCAGCGCCTGGCCATAGAGGAGCTTGAAACCAAGCGTCCCCGCCAACAGCAGATTGCATCTCATTGGGTTGCGTCCCATTATGGCTGGCTCCGCCCAGAAGTATACACCCGAGCGGCCCAGTGGAAGGCCTGGAAGCGATCACCCCGGCCCTGCGCGGGACAGTCTGCTTGGCCACAGGCGCGCCGTCAGTGCTGGCGGCGCCCTTTGGTCGCCCTTCGGCGTTGCGGGCGCACTGCTGGCGACCGTGGGCGCGCCGCTGGCCGGTCTTGGCGTACTGGGGACTGCGCGCGCCAGGTGACCACGCTCGTGGCGTCGCGCGTCGCTATTTATCGAGCTGTCTCCGGTACGTTGTGCGGCGATATCGGTAGGTGTCTGCGAAACGGCATTGCTCTCCTGGGAGCGAAGTCATCGGAAAAGGCCGGGCGCCGCGCGTCGCTCCAGGTGTTTTTCTAGACGCATTCGGCGTGGCTATAGCGCCCGCATGAAGGCGACCAAGTCCCCCTGTTCTTGCGCGGAAAGCTGGGTTTCAAGGATGAGGTTGAAGAATTCCACCGTGTCCTCAAGCGTCAGCAGGCGGCCGTCGTGGAGGTACGGCGGGCTGTCCTTAACTCCGCGCAGGGGAAACGTCTTGATGGGGCCGTCAGAGGCGGCCATCATGCCGTTCACCATGCGGGGCTTGTAGAAGCGCTCGGCTTGCAGGTTGTGCATGAGGTTGTCGGTGTAATATGGCGCCGGGTGGCAACTGGCGCAGCGGCCTTTCCCGAAGAAAATCTCCTCGCCGTGCAGTTCGTTGGCGGTCGCTTTCCTGGGGTCGAGTCTGCCTTGAACGTTCAGCTTTGGGGCCGGCGGGAAATCTAACAGCTCTTGGAACTCGGCCATGAAGTGGACCTGGCTGCCCCGATCGAGAATGTTGACGCCCTTCTTCGTCGCGATGACCGGGTCACCGTCGAAGTAAGCGGCGCGCTGCTCAAACTCGGTGAAATCTTCCACGGTCTTCAGAGCGCGCTGGGAGCCGAACAGGCGCTGCTCGTTTACGCCGCGCAGGGAGGGTGTGTTGATGCGGTGCCGGAACTCCTGAGGCCGGATGTCGCCGACCAGGTGGGTGGCGCGGTTGGTGTGGCCGTTGTCGTGGCAGTCCAGGCAGGCTACACCGCGGCTGGCATGAGCGCTGCGGCGATCCTCGGTCTGGTTAAACTGTTGTTGCGGAAACGGCGTAAGAAGCAGGCGCAGGCCTTCGATCTGCTTGGGGTTGAGGATGCCGTTGAAGATCTCGTAGTAGTTGTCGAGGGTGACGAGCTTGTCTTTCGAGACATCGCCGAGGTCGGGGCGAGTGGTGAGATAGATGGGCGGCGGGAATTCGGGGAGGAATTGGTCGGGAATGTCGAAGTCGAGGTCGAAGCGCGTCAGGTCGCGGTTCTCCTGCTTGTTCATCTCATCGATTTCGAATTTCGGGAAGACCATTCCGCCCTCCGGATGGTTGGGGTGAGGGAGGGGAAGGAAGCCGGCGGGGAAGATGTCGCGAGCTTTGATCTGGTCGGGAGTCAGTTTCGCCAACTGGTCCCAGGTCACTCCCGGGGCTAGTTTGACGCGCACGCCCTGCTGGATCGGCTTGCTACGCGACATGGTGACGCCGGGCGCGGGATTGTTGCTTAGGTCATAACGCTCTTCGAGGAGCGTCATTTGACGTTTCATGATGTCGGCCTTGGCGGCTGACATGCGGGTCATGATGGTTGCAAAGGCCTCATGGATATCGACGGGGGCGTAGCTGGAGGGCCGCATATTGTCCTGGGCCAGGAGAACGCCCACTCCAACGACGAGGCCCGCAGTCATGATCGAGGCCTGGATCATCGAACGTGTCTTGATTCGCATAATCTCCTTCCGCACCCGGGCGATGCTCCGCCAACGAGCCAGGCCCGGGTGGTTTGGTCCAGGATTTCCGTTTTGGCCTCCTGGCCCAGCAGCCATTATATATCCAATCGCCCCAATGAGAGCCGGTTGTCTCATCCTTCAATTCCGAGCGTGCTCTGGCGTGAGGGGAACGCGAGCCAGCTTGCCGAGGCAGCAACGCCCGGCCCCAGACCCGTGCCGGGAAACGCCACTCCTACCGGTTCGACGATCTTCGGCGCTTAAGAAGGCCCCCATCTCGTCCGCCTGGCCCCGGAAGTACTGCGCGTCCCGCGCGGACGAAGAGATCTGGGGGGGATCAGAGCGCCGCAATCGTTCCGAACAGCCGCTTGGCCAAATTGGGGATGCTGCAGGCCAAATTGCAGAGAGTCGAGAGGGAACTGCACCGGCGCGCCCTGAGGAGTCGCGCGGCGCCAGCGAATCGCGGAGTTGGGGCTTCATGACGCGACAGGCGACTTTCGATAGGACGACGTTGTCAGGCAATATAGGCCTTTTTCCGAGTGGCCGGTAATTCGACCGGAGCACCGAATTGCGGCCATAAGGTTGGTAAACGCTGCGCGACTTTCGGCGGGTAATGGTCCTCAAAGACGGCGCACCCAGATCAACCGCACACAGTGGACCATGCACCCGTCGGTTCATTGAAAACGAGAAGCCTCTTTGCGCACGTGCCGGGAGCGAAGCGCTGCGCACCAACGCGAGAAAACGACGTAATAGTTCCCGTCCGCGCGTGATCGCCCGCGATCCGTTCGCCGGGGTTCGGCGGCCAGCCCCGTCAGCGGCCCGCGAGGGACAGCCGGAACGCGGCCATCTCCTGGCCGTTGCGAACCAGCAGGACGTCACCGGCCAGAACCGGGTGGTTCCAGGTCTTGCCCTCGAGCGCCGGGAACCGCGCGAGCTCCGTGAACTGATCGGGGATCGCCCGGACCAGCGCCAGCTCACCCTCTTCCGACAACACCAGAAGCAAGTCCTGATCGGGCAGCAGGACGAGCTGGCCGTTGCCGTAGCGTCCGCCCTTCCACTTGCGCTTGCCGTCCTTGAGGTCGATGCACGCGAGGATGCTGCCGTCGAAGCCGAAGGCATAGCCATCATGAACGACGAAGTCGTTGAAGTAGGGCTTCAGCCCATTCGAGGTCCAGCGCTCTTCGACGGTCCATCCGCCGGGTCCACGCGCGACCGCGAGGCGGCGCGTGCCGCTGCTGTCGCTGACGCTGATCAGGATGTCGCCGTCCGCGGTCAGGGCCGGCTGCACGATGGGGTAGCCTGGCCATGGGTGCTCCCAGAGCAGCGTGCCGTCGGCGAGCGCGACGCTGGTCGCGCCGGCTTCGCTCAAAAGCAGGACCTGCTGGACTCCGTCGATGGTCAATAGATGCGGCGAGCTGTAGCTCACGCCGTGGGCCGGGCCGACCCAGCGCCGGGCTCCGGTGGCGCGGTCATAAGCGGCGAGCTGGCCGGCGACGCCGACGATGAGGACATCGCCGACCACCAACGGCGAGCTCGCGAATCCCCATTGCGGACTCTTCATGCCGGTGTCGGACGCCGCGTTGTGCGACCACACGACGGCACCGTCACGGGCGTTGAGCACGTTCAGGATTCCGGTGGCGCCAAATGTGTACACGCGACCATTGCTGAGGGTCGGCGTCGCGCGCGGACCGGCGCCGCCATTCGACTCCCAGAAGCGGGACGTGTCGCGGTGTGCCCACACCGGCTCGCCGCTGGTCAGTTTGTAGCAGGCGACGACCTCATCGGGACCGCGCTGCTCTTGGGTGTAGATGAGGCCGCCGCGAACCGCGAAGGACGACCAGCCCGGTCCGACCGGCCGGCGCCATAGCGCGACCGGCGGCGACGCAGTCCAGTCGGTTTTGATCCGCACGCCGGGAATGACATCGTCGCGATGGGGTCCGCGAAAGCCTGGCCAGATGGGTCCCGTCTCCGCTTCCGCGGGAGCCGGCGGAAGCGCCACCGGCTCGTTGCCCGATTTGGCCACCAGCCGTTTCTCGGGAGTCTTCGCTGCTGCCGGAACCGGCGGAAGCGCCGCCGGCTCGTTGCCGGATTGGGCCACGGGCCGTTTCTCGGGAGTCTCCGCTGCTGCCCGAACCGGCGGGAGCGCCCCTGGCTCGTTGCCGGATTTGGCCATGAGCCGTTCCTCCGGAGTCTTCGCCCACCGCCAGTGCAAGTCGTTATGGAAGCTGCCGGCGGTGAAGCCACCGGTCCGGACGAGCGTCAACACTCCACACGCGAGCAGGATGGTCGCGACCATCGACACGCGCCGGGGTCCGTCCGGGAGACGACGGGTGGCCACCGCCCACGCGACGAGGGCGAGGCTCAGGATTGGGATCGCCAAGATGGGGAACAACATCCCTTGCGCCCCAGTCGCAATCGACACGTCAACGATGCGCTTTGTCGCGAACAGCACGACGATCATCAGGCCGACGGCGCCCAAGCGCTCGGACCAAGGCGCCCGGCTAAGGAACAACCACCACAGGACGATGGCCAACCCGCCGACGAGTTCCCCAAGCAATCCAAAGAGCGCGGCTTCGGGCACGACGGCAGGGACGGCAAACCTTACCAGCCACTGCAGGATCACGATGACCACGCCGGGCCACAGCCGGAGCGGCTTCCTAGCCGAATTTTTCATCTTGGTCCCAGAGTCCTATTCAGTATGCCCGGCGGGCATCGTTGACCTGGTATGGTCATGGGCAATCATACGCAAGAGAACGGCGGATCGTTCCACATAAATCGCTATACGCGCTCTTGGTCCCCCAGGGGTGTGCAGAAAGCAGATGCCATTCACCGGGCGGGCGCTAGGCGCTTGTCTCGGGCTTGCCGCCGTCAATGCGCATTCAACGTTTACAACGAATCCTCGAATTCCGATGGCGGTAACGAATAGTGGCGGGATGATGGGCACAACTCGCGTCAACCCGCGCCTAACGCACGTAGCGTTTAGGTTCCTGCGCAGTGGCAATTCGTCGGCCAATCGGAAAAAGCTTTCAAACGGTCGTCCAACCGTGGCCCACTATTTTCCGGCCGGCGCACGACGCGTTGTTTGCCATTATCGTCCGGCCACACCGGCTGGTTGCGCCCCCCAGTCTGGCGTCCCGTTTCCGCCTGGCGCGCCGTGATTCAGGAACGTCGGCGAGCGGGCACTTCACCGGGGGCAGTCGCCAGCCGCGTCTGCCTTGACGACTCTACACAGCTTCTGCTCCCAAGCGGGTGCCCGGGCGGCGGATACCCGCGGCAGTCCAGGCCCCCAATGGGGCCTTCTATGGGACAACCTTGTTTGGCGGGACCAGTAGTTCTTTGAGTACATCCTCGAAGACATTCCCTTCTTCGAAGCCGACTACCTTCTTTCTGACGATCCCTGTGCGGTCCGCCAAAATTGTTGCTGGTATTCCGAGCACGTTGTAACGGTCAACGTTCATGCCGTTGATGAGCAGGGGGTACGTGATTCCGTATTTCTTGGCGAACCTGCGGACTTGGGCTGGACTGGAATCCAGCGCGATCCCGACCACTACCAATCCGCGACTCCTGTACCTGCGGTACAGGTCTTCGTAGCCCGGCATTTCTTTCTTGCATGGACCGCACCAAGTGGCCCAGAAATCCAGCAGGATCACTTTGCCCTGGAACTGCCGAAGCGCGACTGTGCGGCCGGAGGTGTCGGGCAACGAAAAATCCGGGACTCGATCCACCGGTGCTTGCGGGCGGAGCGGTATGGTGAACGCAAGACACGACACGAACAGAAGGATTCCGCGCTTCAGTTCAGAATCTCCAATATCTCCAATTGCGATGTGTCCGGCGTCTTAGGCTTCTTGCCTGCGGGCTTCTTGTACAGCAGTCCCCGGATCTTCACGGCTCCGACAAGCGCTCCCGGCTCCTCGAGTTTCCTCGAAATCGCGTTTGGCTTCACCGGGAATGACAGATTATCGCCAATCTTGAATATCATTCCGGTTGCGCCATCCTTCACGATTTCTCCGCTGGCAATGATGTCCATCTCCGATACGGATACACCGCTGTCGTAGACGGCCTTGAAAATGGCGGAAGGATCAAACTTGGAATCCTCCTTGCGGAAGATCACCACCTTCCCATCCACCAAACTGACTTCCACTTTTTGAACACCAGCCTGGCGTCCCAGGTGCTGTTGCACCCCGTAGGCTCAAAGGTTTCACGTCATGCCTTCGACGCGCAACTCAATCCGCTCGATGCCCGACTCGGCATCAATCAAACCGGGTGCCAATGTCGCCGCAGCGAGCGCCATGTACATCAATCTTCTTCTCAACATGCTGACAAGTCCTCCTTCCAGCTTCAATGCCGGAATTGAAACTGCTTCCCGATCCCGAAGCTGATGTGCCTATCCGTCGTGTCTTGAATGCCATTGTTCCGCTGAACGACGGGAAAATCGATGCCGAACCACAACTCCAGCCCCCCGCGCGGACTGAAGTAGGTGGCCGCTCCCACGCTGACAATTTCGCCTCCCGTGTCCGCTTGCCGCGCCATCGCAACTCTATCGTATCCTGCATGCGTCCAGACGAGTTGGGGGCCGATCCACCATTCCCTGCCGACCGAGTGCGATTGGTAAGGACGATAAGGAAAATACAAGCGCGTATGCACGTCGTCCCCGAGTTTGGTTGCTTGTGTCCCCTCCGTCCGGTGGAGGTAGTCCACAGCGGCATCCGCCACAAGCTTTTTGATGTTGAAGAGTCCCGTATAGGTGCCATTGAAACTCAAGAACAGATCCGTCGAACCGGAGCCCGGTTGCAAACTCACCGGAAGCAGCGCTCCGGAAGCATCGCGGAGATCGGTACGCCCGGTGGCGAACTTCACGCCCGCTCCAATGGAAGCCTGTGTGGTGCCGCGCGGTGAATCCAGGCGCAGAAAGCGATACTTCAGGTGGACCAGAGTATCGCCGAATCCAGTTCCGCCTGTATCGTTCAGGTGATTCGTGGCAATCGCCCCGACGGCCGTCAGTTCGAGGTCGCGGCGCATTCCTAAGGTTAAAAGCAGCGGTTGGCGCACTTCAAGCGTTGGCCGTATTCCTGGCGTTGCGGTCGCGCCCGAAGGCGCGGTTCTGAATATCGAATCCACAGCGTACGAGAGCATGGCACCACCAGGGAAGATGGTATTTCCGGTCTCCGGCGTGGGTCCTTGACACCAAGCGATTGCCGCCGCGCACACGAAGAGACCGAACGTCCGCAAAGGTCACCGCTCCTGTGAGACTCTTTCATTCTCGCATCATGCCGGTCACCCGCCCGCCGCGCGTCGAAAAACCGGAACTCGTTGTGGAGGCATATCGGTAGCGGTTGTCGTCGCTGGGTGGGACCGGTGCTGGCTGACGATCACGTGAGCGGTTTGCGCGTTTCTCGGCCAGTTGGCTGGACCACACCGGCAAGGAGACCGTGCTTTATGCCTTCACAGGGGGAACGGACGGCGGAATTCCCTACGGAGGTCTGGTTCGGGACGTGGCAGGCAACCTTTACGGCACCACGTATGCCGGTGGCGACCTAACGGGACCGAACGGCAGCTTTGGCGAGGGAGTGGTGTACAAGGTTGACCGGACCGGCAAAGAGACTGTCCTTTACTCCTTCATGGGCCTTTCGGACGGAGGGAACCCCGAAACGGGTCTGGTTTCGAACGCGGGCATCCCCGATTGCACCAGCTATGAGCTCTACGGGACCACCAGCAGCGGCGGCGACCTAGGCTCAAGCCTATGCTACGCATACGGCTGCGGAGTGGTGTTCAAGCTCACGTTCCGTAAGTAAGTGAACGCCATCGTCCCCGGCGGAAGTGGCTCACGGCGATCGCGAGCCGCCGGCCCAGACATCGCATAACGAGTACACAAGGGGAAGAAGCGATGGATCAGATCGACAGGGACCCTCCGGTAGTGGTCCTGTTGGCGGCTGCTAGTGACGCCGGATGCTGTGCTTGTCCGGCGCCGGAAGCAAGCGGCTTCCCACTGGCCTTCTGCGAATCGCGGGAACGCTTCCGCTCGTCATCACCGCGAACGATTGCGACACCTGTTGACTCGCCGTATTCTCCAGAGGACCGAACGTGATGTTCGCGTTCTCCGCCGTGCCGTCGTCGAAGTCCGTGTAACCCGGCTCGTTGGTTACCGCGCTCAGGAGGCTATCCGCGTTGCACGTAATCGTCCCCGCGCCGCCCGAAAGCGTCGCGTCGTTGCCCCCGTAATCCCCCCCGATATTGAACGTCAGAGCCGCCAGTGGAGCCAGGTTCGCCGAAGTCGCCGGAAGTCCCGTCGTGCGCAGCGTCTGCCCCACGATCGTGATGCTCGCCGACCCCACGTTATTCCCGTTGTTGTCCGTCACCGTGTAGTTGGCCCCTGTCACCGTGCCCGTGCCGTCGGTCGTGTAAGTCAACGTGATATTGAACGAATACCCGGCGGTATCGTCGCGCTCGGCAGCGTCGCCAGCGCCACATCGATCCGGTTCAGCTCGTCCGAAAGAGCCGTCCCGTTCCAAGTGTCAATCCTTGCCCACAGCTGCGTGCTGCCCGGACTCGCGTAAATCACGAACTGCTGCCACTCCGTCGTGATCGCCGGGCCCTCCGTCGGATACCCGTTGAGCTGGAAGCTGTAGCCGTTCGACGAACTCACGAAATCCACCGAAAACTCAATGGTCGCCGATAACCCCGTAATCGCGTTCCCGCCCGCGTCGAGAAAATAATTCACGTTGCCGGTCAGGCCCGTCGGCGGCGGCACGATGCCCGCGCCATACGAGTCGCTCTCGAGAAACGCATACTCAACCGTGTTGTTGCTGTTGTTGGTGACGACCATGAAGTACAGAACGGTCGTGAGATCGCCGCTGAGCTGGCTCCACGCCGTGCTCACGCCGAGTTCGTTCCAATACGGGTAGCCGTCCGAAGCCGTATTCCACAGGTTGTCGGTAAAGGACGGAGTCAGCGGCATCACCTGAAGCACAGGCAAAAAACCGGGGAAGTTCGGCCTTGCGAAAAACCACCCGGCCGAAGCGCCGGGCGCCAGACTGTTGCTGCCCCACTGTGAAGCCATTGCACGTTCCTCCTTCGCCTGTCTTCAGTGCGCCTTCTTCACGAGCTTTTGCGACGCCGTATCCACGCGATACGCCTCGTGCAACTCGCGCAGCGGCCGCTTCGCGTCGGCCGCGCTCAGCTCCACTCCCACCATCTGCTGCCCCGCGCCCGGCATCATGCCGAAGCTCGTGAATTTGCTGCCCGACGCCTTCAGATCCACGGCTTTCGAGATTGAGAGAATGCGCCCGTGTTCGTCATGCAGGATCGATGCTTTCATGGAATGCTCCTTGCGATTCGTTCGTCCTCAGAGATCGTTCTCGAGGAACGCGTATTCGACGATGTTGTTGCTGTTGTTGGTGACCACCATGAACCAGAGCAGCGTCGACTGGTCGTCGCTGAGCTGGCTCCAGATCGTGCTCACTCCGAGTTCGTTCCAATACGGGTAGCCGTCCGAAGCCGTATTCCACAGATTGTCCGTATACGACGGCGTCATCGGCATCACCTGCAGCACCGGCAGGAATCCCGGCTGATTCGGCCTTGCGAAAAACCACCCGGCGGACGCGCCGGGCGCAAGACTGTTATTGCCCCACTGGGAAGCCATGATGGGTTGCTCCTTCCGCGATTTGGGGGCCCGTTGCGGCCGCCTTCGTCCATGTTGCACCGATTCTGTCTTCAGCACAACCGTCAGAATTGTCCAATACAAGATGAGCCTGAAATGAGAAGTCGTTCCCAATACAAGATGAGCCTGAAAACGCGGGCGACCCGGTCGGCGAGTGCGCGGATTCAGGCCTACGCTTTCGCCTCCACGTAGGACACCCGGATGAGGATCTTCGTCCTTGGGACCGGTAGCGATTCGTGGCCGGCTCAGGTCCAGGGCGCTCCTCCCACTCGAACCAGGATTCCGCACGCGACGCCGGTGGTAGCTCCTCCGGCGGTATTTGCCTCACGGTGACGGTGTGCCGTGGTCCGGTGTACAGAAACTGGGCACACTTTCCTCCTGCGTGCAGCAGGCGACCGAAAGGAGTTCTCGAACGAGGGTTAAGGGCACGCGACTGGGAATTGGTGTCCCTTTGAGAATGTGCCCCTCAGGATTGCCGAGGCAGCTCCTCGCCGGTCGTTCACGTTACTTCAAGCCGTAGCGCTTCCGTTTGTTCAAAAACGCACGGAAATTGGAATTCACCTGAGTTTTCGATGTGCCACCCGTGTGCGGACATTGGGGGCGCGGACTTTTTGGGGCATCAACGACGAAGCTTCGGCTCTTCGAAAAATAGCAAAAAGCAAGGTCTGATCAAAATCCGGCGCCTGGAAGTGGCCGGATGCATGCCAGTTCGAGATTCCTGGTTTGTGCCCGCTAAAAGCGGTTACCGGATCTGCAACGCCATGTCGCCGGACAGGTCGGCGCGGCCGTTGAGTAGCTTCGACAGCGGCGGGCGCGCGACGCCCGGCACCTTCGCGGCGCCGTACACGGACCATGCGGCGGTGGGTCCGGCAAGAATCCGGGGAGTTCGTACGGGGCCTACCAGCACCCTCCCCGCCTCCTTCATGGTTGCCTTATCGTTTTCTGGGGGCCAAGGGCGTGAAGAAGACAGGCCAGTGGCTCTGTGAGCCCGAGACGTGACCATCCTATCGGAATACGAGGTTACTCGTCGATGAGCTAGAACGCGACCTGGGGAAAATGAATCTTCAGCTTATAGCAAATGAAGAGAACCAGGATCGCGCCCAAGATGGAAAAAATGATGCCGGCGGGATGATATCGTTGGTTTGCCGCGCGCGAAAACATGTGGGTAACGCCGCCGCCGATGATCGATCCGATGATGCCGAGCACGATCGTCCAGAAGATCGTCATGTGCACGTGCATCACCGATTTCGCGACAACCCCCGAGATTAGCCCAATAAGAACATACCAGATTAAGTGAAACATACTTTTTCCTCCTGCGTTTGCCTTCAGAACGTCGTCGAGTATAGACTAGGGTTTGGCAAGTTCAGAGAACTTTCCTATGGCATTGATCGGCTTTCCAAATTGAAACTCAAAAATTGGCCATTGTCAAGGGCGGAGTGGAAGGTTGGCCGAACGTCAGTCGCCCGCGGCCATCTTCGCGGCGGCCACCGCGGCCTGCGCCTGCTCGTGCCACTCCAACAGCGCGCTCAGGTACTGGAGCGCGTCTGGCCTTGGCGCCGCCTCGCCGGGCGATGATCGTGGCACGCCTGCGCGAAATGGCGCGGATGTGCCGTGGCGGCTTTGGTGCGGAGGCATAGCGAGGTCGATGGTACCGCGCCTAAGTGCCGATTGAACCCGGCGACCTGTGCGCGGTGCTGGCGTCGGGCCGGCGGCGCCAAGGCCGAACATCGCAACCACGTGCGCTTCTCGGCGCTCCGCCCGCCATTCGTGTCTCGGCGTAGCTCCTCGCCCGCATTTTGCGTCCTGCGGATGCTGCGCGCTGATCCGGCGTTGCGCTATTTTTGACTCTCGATTCTTCTTCAAAAACGCACGGAAATTGGAATTCACCTCGCGGATGCGCTGTGGCAGGCAGGGTGCGGAGGCATCGCGAGTTGGATGGTACCGCGCCTAACGGCCGATTGAACCCGGCGATTTAAAAACGCCCGGAAATTGGAATTCACCAATGAAATGCAGCTCATCAATGGATAATTCGATCATCATGCTGCGCCGGCCGTCACCTTGAACAATGTGTTGAAACGGCTTCCCCTGAACGGCCATACACCTGCTCATACAGCCATCGGAGAAGAAAATGCGAAAACTGGTTCTTACCGTGTTGTTTGGCCTTGCCCTAGGGCTGGTACCTGCTCATGCGGAGGTCGTTATCAGGCTTCGGCCGCCGATTAGCATTCGGGAGCATCGCACCTTTCGTCCAAGCCGAGATCACGTCTGGATTGGGGGATATCACCGCTGGGATGGCAACGCCTACGCTTGGCAGGCGGGTCGGTGGGAAGTGCCGCCACGCGCCCGTGCGAGATGGGTTGCTCCCCGATACACGCACCGCCATGACGGGTATGTCTATTCGGAAGGTTACTGGCGGTAGCTCTTCGTTGTGTCCGCGCTCGGTCATTTGACCGCCTGCGGTCATGGCATCAGTTTTGCCAGTGGCGATGGTGTTTCGGGTCATGCTGCGGTGGCCTCCTTCGCCTTGATGAGTTTTGTATTTTTCTGAAAGCGCTGGTGGGCGTTGGGAGGCGAGCCTGGCCGCGAGGCAGGTGCCAAGGCTCTGCTACACCTGGCTGGCTCTGTTGCCGGACGACTACACTGGATGTCGCGTGCCTCGTCGCGATCAAAACCCTGACCGGCCTTGGACTGTCCTGCCACCGCCGCCGCGCAGATCGTCCATCGCCTGCAGAATGAGCCGCAGACAGTCTGCAACACGGAGGAGGGCGCTCGAACAGGGTGCACGCCATCTCTATATTCACGGGGCCGAGGGCGACATTGGGCCGCGGCTTTGGGCAGGCAGCGCCGCGACCGAAGTGGCGCCGTTTGTCTTGAAGAGTCTGAACAGTTGTACCGGGAGAAATATCTCGACTGGCTGCCGCCGATATGGTGGTGGTGCGCGAGTTCGATCCGTCTGAGGTCATGCGGATGAAGGCGCTGCTGGGGCCAGACGCTTCGCCCGAGCAGGTAACCGAGCGCATGGAACAAATCGCCGAAGACCGTCGCCGGCGCCACCTTAGTGCTCGCGTGCGGCGCGTAATCGGGGCCGTAGCCTGATGCGCGTGCTGCCCGGGCTACTTTGGCGGCGGGGGCGGTCCGTTGCCGCAGTCGTTGCGTAGCTCGTTGGGGGCGCCGGCCGGCGGCGTGCTCCATGTGTTGTCGATGCAGGGGATTGCGCTCAGATACTCGTAGATTGCCTCGATGTCACCGTCCGTCATGTCCTGAAAGTCGGGCCAGGGCATGACTTGGAGAACCGCCCCATTAACGGGCGGCGGAATGCAGTTTGCCGGGACTGGAGGCGGCCCAGGTGATGTGCAGCTCGTATGGATGTAGTCCATGTCGACACCAGTCCGCAAGATCTTCATGAATTGAGCCAATGTATGTCCGCCTTCGGGAAGGCCGTTCTTGTCCGGCGTCAAGTTGCGGGCGACAATGGTCGGACCAAGATAGGTTCCATAAGCTGTGCCTGGCCCAACATTAAACGGGAGGGCCGCACCGAAGGGTGCGCCTCCAGCGAGGTACTGGGTGGGGTCGGTCTTTTTCGGCTTTTGGCCAAGGAAGTACGGATTGTGATTCATCAGGAAATTGAAGTTCTGAGGTCCGCCGGAGGTGTGACAAAAGTTGCAATCGCTGGCTGCGTTGACCAAATACCAGTTCCAACAGCCGACCGTCGGCTCCTGGCGGTCCGTCCCGCAGGCCTTGGCCGCCAGAGCGTAGAACACGAGTTTGCCTATCGGCGACAAGTACTGGGAAGGGATCGCGTTCACATCGGCGGGAGCCTTGCCGAATCCCGTTAGCGTGGCAGTTTGGGTGTCAGCCGTTTTACAGGACCTGTAAGAATACTGACAGGGTTTCTTTATAGAGACTCACTGCTGTTCGGTTAGAAGTCCCATAGATTCAACTGGTTGCCGGGGTCGAGTAAGTCGTTGCCGGAGTCGGAGGCCTGAAGTGCCCGTAAAATGGGCGTTTTCTCGAAGAGCGTGATGCTGAGCACCTGTA
>CABECV010001154.1_pt1 | contig 22201 bp, 20 predicted proteins | sample 3422511 | NCBI WGS metagenome assembly CABECV01 (sample SAMEA5534327, study PRJEB31848) | metagenome | biome: tundra; feature: field; material: soil | place: USA | collected 2013-05 | depth 0.15 m | reverse complement strand
CCGGCTCGATGTAGCGCATGCCGCGATAAGCGGGATCGTCGATCGAATAGACCTTGCTCACGCCCCACGGCTGCAACATGAAGGCGCTGCCGGTCAGCATGCCGCCATCCAGGAAGGTCTTAATGCCGCGCAGCCAGAGCATATTGTTGTAGCGGTGCAAGGGGCTGGCGGCCGCCGCCAGGATGCGCGCGGTGATTTCGTCGAGCGGCAGTTGGGCGTCCACATCGTACGCCACGAAAACGCGGCAGGTGAGCTGCCCGTCGTCTTTGAGCCGCCGGTAGGTTTCCAAATCGGCATCGCCCAGATCGCCTTCCGAGATGCTGGTCAGTCCCACCGAGTTGTAGTCGGCCAGCAGCATCTTGAGGCGCGCGCGGCGGTCGTCGGCGGTGGGGACCTTATCGCCGGAGTGGATCTTCACCAGGCGGCTGCAATTGCGCAGGATGCCGGTGGGCTCGCCGGTGGCGTCGCGCTCGATGCGGCCCGGCATTCCATCCGTAATGCGGAAGTCCTTGCCGATGCCACTGAGTTGCAGCGCGAGGGAGTTAACGGCGGCATCGGGGCCTGTGCCGAAGTAGACCGGGTTGTGCGGCGCGGCGGCGTCCAATTCCGCGCGCGTGGGAAAGCGCTGCTCGCGCAGGCGGGTGATGAAGACCTGCGTGAGGACGATCCAGTCGCCCGCTTTCGCGACCGCGGCGCGCGACTGGACGTAGCGCAACACATCCGCGATGGTTTCCATATCGGGAACCGGATGATCGAACTCGTACATGGCGGCCTGGGCCGCGTGCACGTGGGAGTCGATCAGGCCGGGCAGCACGGTCTTGCCCTGCAGGTCGATCTGGCGAGTGCCTGGGCCGGCCAGGCGGGCGACTTTGGCGCGGGCGCCCACGGCCAGGATGCGGTCGCCGCGGATCGCGATGGAATCGGCAATCCGGAATTGCGGGTCTACCGTGACGATCTTGCCATGGCTGAGGATCAGGTCCGCGGGTTGCGCGCGCAGGGCGGCCGCGGCGAGAAAGAGGAGTGCGGCAAGCGGGCGGCAGTACACGACAACATGATACTGCGTAGAGGTCGGTGACCGGGAATATCGACCGGACAAAAAAAGTGGACATTCGCTGGAATGGATAGCATGGTAACCATGAACCCATCCAAATTCAAGGAACAATGCTTGTTCCCGATCGACCATTTGGACGCCGCCGGAATCGTGATTACCAAGCACGGCAAGCCGGTAGCCAAGGTCATTCCCATCGAGTCCGGTTGCGCCCATCTGATCGGCGCCCTAAAGGGCAAGATCCGGATCCACGGCGATGTGTTCTCCACGGGGTTGGAATGGGACGCCGGTAAGAGAAGGTAAACCTGGATACGCACATCCTGATTTATGCCTTCTCGGGAGACCTGCTGTCTTCTCAGCGATGGAGCATCTCGGCCATCGTGCTTTGGGAACTGGCGAAACTTGCGCGCATGCGAAAGTGGACTTCAGAAGCGATCCCGCCGACGAACTCCATTTGCGCCACAAGCATGGTTCACGAGGCGGCCCCGCTCACACGCGATCAGAGGCTTCGAAAATCGTCAGTGGTCCCGCTTGCCTGACTTTCCGGTGAGGGATGGGCCTGGATGGGTGCTTTGACCCAAACCGCTCGCCCATTTAGGGCCGGGGCGCAAGACTCCGTCAGGCGCTCAGCCGCAAAATGTGCACTTCTGGGGGTGCGAAGTCTTTCACTGGCGTGAGCGGTATGGCAACCTGACTCAGCGCCAACAGGAGGCTTTCCTTGCTATTGCATACGCAGGGCAAGGTGTCGTTAGCAAAGTAGCCCGGGCAGGGTGCGGGCTGACCGGCAAAGCAATAAACCTTGTGCATTTCTATGCCTTATCGTTGCATCCTCCGAGCATTTTTTTGGCCGTTCGTGGAAGGCTTCCTTCGCCTTCTGGCTCTATGACGATTATGTAACGCTTCACCCATCCTGTCAACCAGGAGTGAGAGATCCGAGAGATCCACATCCTGATTTTTCAAACCGGCGGCTGCGCGGCTACGTTTGAGCGTGCCGTTCGTAACCATATTTTCGGGGGTGGAGATCCGCGGTGTCCACGCGCTGCTTTCCTCACGATGCTCGGCGCCGCAATTCCACGGATGCCGACGGGACCGAAGGAGCCCGCGTCGTAATGGTGAACCAAACGCTGGCGAGACGCGTATGGCCCGGCGTGGATACGGCCACGGCACGGGTGCTTAACCGCTTTGGGGATTTCGGACGGAAACCGCTCCCTGATGGTCGCGGCTCGGTAACAGTCGCGTTGATATCGCAAGGTTTACTGAGCCGCGAGCGTAAGCGAGCGGTCGCATTCCCCAAAGCGGTTAAGCACCCCCACGGCACTGCACTGCGAGTAAACCGAGTCCCGTACGGTATCATGGTCCAGATGCGGTTCTGGCGGCGGTATCTGGCGGCGCTGACGCTGACCCTGGCGGGGGCGGCATTCGCGGCCGATTTGCGGCTTCCGTTGCGGTCTCGCGTAGAGGCCTTCAAGGGCAGCGGCGTTTGGGAGGAAGTGCGGCTCGACGAGGCATTCCCCATCGCGCAAACCGCCATCCTGATCTGCGACATGTGGGACAAGCATTGGTGCTCGGGCGCCGCACGGCGGGTGGAGACGCTGGCTGTCAGGATGGCGCCGGTCATCGACGAGGCTCGCGCGCGCGGCATTCAGATTATCCACGCGCCGTCCGAGACCATGGAGTTCTACAAGGATTGGCCGCAGCGGCAGCGCATGCTGCGCATCGCGAAAATCGAGCCGCCGGCGCCGCTGGGCCTCACCGATCCGCCTTTGCCCATCGACGATCGCGACGGTGGATGCGATACCGGAGACTCTTCATACAAGGCCTGGACGCGCGAGATCGCCGCGCTTCCCATGGGCGCAGCGGATGTCATTTCCGACGATGGACCGCAGATCTACAGCTTTCTGCGAGAGCGCGGCATACGCAACCTGCTGGTGATGGGAGTCCACGTCAACATGTGCGTGCTGAACCGCTCGTTCGCAATCAAGAAGATGACCAATTGGGGGATCCGCTGCGTACTGGTGCGTGACCTCACCGACAGCATGTATAACCCTAAGGACCGTCCCTACGTGAGCCACGACCGGGGGACCGAGTCAGTCGTCGAGCACATCGAGCGATACTGGTGCCCTTCGGTCGCGAGCGCGGACCTGATGAAGGCGCTCCCGGAAGCCCGATGAGAATGCCCAGAGGCGTCAGTCCCAGTTCTTCACCTTCAGCCAAGCATCCTTGAGCGGCCACTTCAAACCGCGGCAGTAGAAGATATCGAAGTGTTCGTACGGCATGGAATAGGGATGCGCGACGTGGGCGACTTTATCGACCGTTGCAAAATTTCGTTCGAGATCCGCTTGCCGGCCCTGCATGACGATGACGCTTTCGCCGGTATAATCGCGCGGTCCCCAGAGGAAATAAGTCTGGTGCCCACTGATGGCGTTCGGCAATCCGTATTTCGGACCAAACAGATCCACCGCGCCGGCCTGGCCGTAGTTCTGCCCGAAGATGGCGGTCTTGGGACGCACGTCCGGCGGCAGGCCGTTATAGATTTTTGCCACCGTGGCCACCATCTCTTCCCAGCCGAATTGGTCGGCATAGATCTGCGGCAGGGGCCCGAGATTGTGCGTCTCGATCCTGGGCGGCTCAAAACCGAGGGCTTGCGAGTAGCGGATGTACGTCTCGACGGGCAGCACCGGAACGGCGAAGGGTGCGAACACCGCGCCGAAGAGCACCATCAGGGCGGCCCAGGCAGGCTTGATCCACTGCGCCTGCAAACGGGGCGCGGCCAGCGTTGCTGTCAGCCAGGATTCCCACAGGACTCCGCCCGCGGCGAACAACATTGGGAAAGCCGGCCATGCGTAATAGACGCGCGGATTCATAGTCATGATCACGGCCATGGTGACCAGCCAGGCCCAGCCGAGCAAGCGAAACGGTTTCCCCTTCTCGCTGAACAGGTAATACCAGATCCCGGCCAGCCAAATGGGCAGTGTGAGCGGGAACATCGTCAGGATCTCCTGACCGATGAAGGCCAGCGGCGGCAAATCGACATTGCGGTGCGCGCGTTGGATGTTCGCCTGCAACTCCAGAAATGGGAAGTGATGCTCGACGTTCCACAGCAGGTTGGGCAGGACGATCAGGAACGCGAGCAGGCCGGCGAGCCAGAGCCATGGCGATCGGAACTGGCGGCGTTCGGGTGTGGCGAGCAGGCCGACGACGATCCCGCAGCCGAAGATCAGCATGGAGTGTTTGTTTTCCAGTCCGATGCCGGCCAGCAGGCCGAACCATAGCCACAGCTTTTGATTGCCGGTCCTGACGATGCGCATGACGATGTACGCGCAGCCCATCCAGAAGAGCGGCTCAAAGGCATTCATCGAAAAGAAGCTGTCGGTTGCCAGAATGCCGGGCGCCACCAGCACCGCCAGCGCCGCCAGACCCTGCGCGAAGCGGCGCCCGCCCAATTCGCGCGCCATCAAGCCGGTGAGCAGCACTGTCGCGCCTCCGGCCACGGCCGGCAGGAAGCGGATGGCCTTCAGCGACTCGCCAAACAGTACGCGGGTGAGTGCGGCGGCCAATGCGATGAGCGGCGGTTGATCCACATAGCCCCAGGCCAGATGCCGGCCGCACGCCAGATAGTAGAGCTCGTCAACGAAGTAGCCGTAATTGTGGCCGGCATAGAAATGGAGAACCATCTTGATGGCGGCGATCCAGACCACGACCATGGCCAAGCCGGGCGTTAGACACTTACGTGTCATATCGTCATGCGGAAGCACGCAATGGAACCACAGATGGACACAGATGCACACAGATAAAGAATCCGTCTGCGACGGCCTGCGTGGTCTCTGACCGATATCTCACGTTTGTGGTCCCGCCTGGGAAAGAAATTGCCGCACGGTTTCCTCCAGCGCGGGTGCGCAGATGACGCAGTTGCCGCCATAAATGGTGGACTTGCCTTCGAAATCGAAGAAGCGGGCGCCGGCCTCTTCGGCGATGACCTTGAGCGGCGCGAAGTCCCACGGCTTGCCGTTGGTTTCGATCCAGATTTCGGCCTGGCCGCGCGAGACCATCAGGGCGTCCAGACATCCGCCCATGCTGCGCACGGCCCAGAAGGGTTGCATCCAGGCGAGCAATTGGCCGGCGAACGGCTGGCGCGCGGCGGAGTTCAAACTGTCGAAGCACAGCACGGCCTCGGCGACGCTGGCGATGCTGGAAGCGTGGATGCGTTCGCCGTTGACGAACGCGCCACCGCCACGGGAGGCGGCGAACAATTCACCGAGCGCGGGCATGCAGGCGAATCCGGCCACCACTTCGCCGTCCGCCTCCAGGCCGATCAGGTTGGCCCATGCGGGATTGCCGCGCACGAAATCGCGGGTGCCGTCGATGGGGTCGACGATCCAGCGGCGGCCGCTGCGTGAAGGCTTCTGCGCGCCTTCTTCTCCGAGCAGGCCATCGTCCGGGAAGGCCCGCTCCAGCTCGCGGGCGATGAATTGCTCGCATTCCCGGTCGGCGCGGGTGACGGGCGAATCGTCCGATTTGGCTTCGAAGGCAATGCCCGTGCGGTAGTAGCGTAAGGCGATTTCGCCGGCCTGGCGCGCGATGGAGCGGCCGGTTTCGAGTTCTTTTTGGAGGTCGATCATGGTCGGTTTCGGGCCGGCGCTCCTCAGGACCGTAATGCCATATCCTTTACAAGGGTAGCATCCGGATGGCCGGCGGCCGCTGTTTGGCCTCGCCGTGTGACTCTAATTACGGCTAATCTCCAAAAGGCTGAAACGACCCCCTTTGCTTAACCGGCGCGTTCATTGCACGGTGTGCAAGGTCTCATATGCATCCTTCAACCCTGGGTCGTTGAGCCCGATCGACTTCAGCTTGGCTGCGATGCGCTGGCCGACGGCTTTGGCATCGGGAAAGTCCTGGCCGGTCCAAAATCGGTCTTCGCGCCGAAAATAACCGGTCTCGCGGAGAAAGGCTACCCCATAGCTGTAAGCGTCACCTAATGTGTCGTCCAAATCACTCACCCGGAAAGAGCCGTCCGGCTGGTAAGACCTGGCCAAGCACCAATCGAGCATATGGGAGATCTCGGTTCGAACCTTCTGCCGGGTTGCGGCATCCAGGGCCGGCCAGGCGTATCGGAAAATTTTCACCACATCCCAATTCAGATGATTCTCGTAGTGGCCGTTGAATCGGATGCCGGCGGGAAACTCGACGCCGTCGAGCTGCAGCACACGCTGCGCTATCAGGTCCAGATGCCCCACTTGGCCGTGAAGGTCCGAAACTACGTGAAACGTCATCGCCATGTCGTCCATTTTCCAGATCCTCCCCTGTCGATCCACTATCCACTGGCCCCAGCAGCCGGTCGCAGGGTTCTGCCAGCGTTCCACAAATTCCCCCAAGGCGTCCCTGAGCTGAGGATGAAACGCATAGCCGGTTCGTTTGTTCCCAAATAACAACCTTGCCAGCGCAGAAAATGTTTCATCGAGCTCTTCGCGGTTGAAGGCCCCCGTTTTGGTGAAGTCATCGTGCAAGACCGAATCGAGCTGAGCCGTGAGCTTTTCCGGCGAGTTAATCCGATCCAGAAAGGACAGCGGATACCGGGGTTCGGTGCCGCTATGCAAGCCATCCTCGACAGAATAATAGAGCTTAAGAAACCAAACGGTAAGTCCCCGCCCCCAACTTCCGTCTGAAGCCTGCTGACCGGCGGCCAGTTTCTGTTCCCCCGGTTGCGCGAGGCTCCGGCGGAGATCGGCAATCCGCGCCCGGGTGGTTCCGATATCGGGCGTGAAATTCAGCCGCCAGCGGATCTCCCGATAAATATGCATCGAATACTGCGTCCCTTCTCCCGCAGCCTGACGGCGTCCAATCTCCTTCACGAGCGGCCGCAGGGTGGGATCCAACTGCCTCAACCGCCTGTCTCTCGCCACCCGAAGGCCCGAGAAATCCCAATAAAATCGGACATCGGCCCGGAGTTGGCGCAACTGGGATTCACCCGGGCTCGGCGGCGGAGTGAACACGTGCGCGCGATAGATCCGGTACGCGATCACTGCGCGTTTCAGCCGCTCGCGGTTGATGTAGACGCCGAGCGCAAAGACCAAGGCGCTCATCAGTAGAATTAGCCAACGCTTATGTCTGGTTGTGCTGGATATGTCACGTCGCACAGTGCTGCCGATAACTCCCACCCGTTGAGAACAAGGGTAGGATCAATGGTAATACAGTTGCCACGCTACCGCTCGCCGACGCTCGCGCCTCAATAAACCTTGCGAAACCAACGCAGGCCAAATGCAGTAAGATAACGGTGATGCTGAATTTTCGCCAGTTTGAAGTGGGACCGGACCCGTTCGGGCGCAAGTGGCAGGTCCTGTTCAAGTGGCTGCAGACGGCTATTTCGCTGCGGCACAGCGACACCGTGGATGTGAAGTTCATCCTGGAGAGCGACGGCACGCGCGTGCAGAAGCAAATCGCCATACCGCACGCGGATCTGCTGGAATTGAGCCGCCGCACGGGTCACGAGATGAGTGACGCGTGGTGCGCGCGGCTGGCCGCCCTGCATCTGAAGCGCATGGTGGAGAGCGGCGAGGATCTGGAAAAAGACCTGGTGACGGTGCGTTTGAACGAACTCGCCGGCTACGCCGCCGAGATCGCCCGCGAAGAAGGCGCTGATCTGACGGCGCGACGGGGCGCGGCATAGGATGCCCGTCCGCGGGCCGCGGCGGTGACCGCTTTGGTGCGAGCGCTCACGCGCGCGGATATCCCGGCGGCGATGCGGATCAAGGAAGCCGCGGCCTGGAACCAGACTGAAACCGACTGGCACAATCTGCTGCGGCTGGCGCCGGAGACGTGTTTCGGTGTGGAGTGCGACGGCGTCCTCGCGGCAACCGTCACGGCGGTCTGTTATGAACGCAGGCTGGCATGGATCGGCATGGTGCTCACCGATCCCGCGCACCGCCGCCGCGGTTTCGCGCGTCGGTTGATGGAACACGCGATCGAAGCGCTGACGGCGCGCCAGATGGAATGGATCAAGCTGGATGCGACCGAGATGGGCGCCCCGCTCTATCGTCAACTCGGTTTTGAACCGGAGTGCGGGATCGAACGTTGGGGAGCGGCAGCAGCGCAGGCGCCCGGCATGCCGGATCTGAGTTGGCAGGACCAGTGCCGCGTGCTCGACCGCCAGGCGTTCGGCGCCGGCCGTTCCGAGCTGCTCGCCATGCTGGCGGCGCTGGGGGCGGCCGCGGTTGCGGACGAAGGCTATGCCATGGCGCGTCCCGGCTCGCAGGCCGCGTACTTCGGTCCATGTGTGAGCCGCCGGCCGGAAACCGCCGGGGAACTGCTGGCGTGGTTTCTGGCCCGGCATCCCCAGGAACCTGTCTGCTGGGATCTGCTGCCTGCCAACAGCGAAGCCGTACGGCTGGCGCAGGCCTTCGGATTCGAACGCCGGCGGCGGCTCGTGCGCATGGTGCGGCGAGGCGTGCATGGCGCGGCTCCGCTCGCCCACGACGATTCCCTGGTGTTCGCTATTGCGGGCTTTGAATACGGATAAGAAAACGGAACCATAGATGGACACAGATGCACCCAGATGGGACTGCAAACGTGAGACATTGGTGAGAGACCGCGTGGGTCGTCCCGTCTATGCGAAAGCTGTTCTACTGGAAACTCAAGGCCCGCGAGATTAAGCTGGGCGAGCGCACAGCCATTCTCGGCGTGTTGAATGTGACGCCGGATTCCTTCTCCGACGGCGGCAAGTATCTGGACCCGGACCGGGCATTCGCGCGCGCGCTGGAGATGGAAGAGCAGGGCGCCGACATCATCGATATCGGGGCGGAGTCCACGCGGCCGGAATCGGTGCGCATCTCCGCCGCGGAAGAACTGCGGCGGCTCATTCCGGTGTTGAAGCGTCTGCGCGGCCACCTGACGATTCCGATCTCCGTGGATACTTACAAAGCGGAGGTGGCTGAGCGCGCCCTGGAGCACGGCGCCGAGATCATCAACGATCCCACCGGCCTGACGTTTGAGGCGCAGCTTGCGCGGGTGGTTTCCAACCACGATGCCGGGCTGATCCTGAATCACATGCGCGGCCGTCCCGAGACATGGGCCAAGCTGCCGCCCCTTCCCGACGTCATGGGCGCCATCGTGCGCGACCTGGAGGCCACCGTTAGCCGCGCGCGGCACAGCGGCATCGACCGCTCGCGAATCGTGGTGGACCCGGGGCTGGGCTTCGGCAAGCGCAAGGAACAGAACTCGGCGATTCTGGCGCGGTTGCATGAGCTGGCCAGCCTGGACCTGCCCATTCTGACGGGACCTTCGCGCAAATCGTTTCTGACGCATCCGACCGAACGGGAGACGCTGTTCGCTACGGCTGCCGCGGCGACGGCGGCGATCCTGGGCGGGGGGCACCTGGTGCGCGTGCACGATGTGCTTGAAATGCGCGCCGTGGCGGATGTGGCCGACGAGATCCTGCGGCAGTCGCCGGGGCAGTGACGAGGAGGAACCGCTCCCTTAACGGTCGCGGCTCGGTAACGTCACAGTGGTTGAGGCGCCGCCGAGGAAGCCGAAGGACAACGAGGAGAAATGACCGGTATAATCGAAGACGGAATGACGGTCCGCATCACAGAAGCCGAGCTCACTCGCGACATCCACGCCGTGCGGGCCAAAGTGCAGGCTGGCGTTGAAGTAATCGTGGAGCAAGACCAGCGCCCCGTCGCCGTTATCAGAACGCCGCAAGGTACGGGCAGAAAGATCAGCGAGTGCATCGCGCTGGCGAAGGCTTATGAAGAGAAGCTCGGCTATGCGCCTGTACCCGATCCCGACTTCGCCAAAGATGGGCAAGCGGCCATCGATGCCCACAGCGGGCCGTTGAACCCGCCTTCATGGGATTAGTCCTCGACTCCGCGTATTGATCGCCGCCGAGCGTGATGCCAAATCCGTTAGTGAGCTGCTAGCCACGCTCGCACAGGTTCACGGTGAGACGGACATCGTGATCTCTTCCATTACCGTAGTCGAACTGGAGCACGGTCTCCACCGTGCCAACACACCAGAGCGTGCCAGGAGCGGCGGGAGTACCTGGACACCGTTTTTGCCGCAATCCCAGTAGAGCCGTTCACCAAGAAGTGGCCCAGGCTGCGGCAAGGATCGACGCCGATGGGAAACAGACCGGGCGCGCGATCCCGTTCGCCGACCTGCTGATCGGTACTACCGCTCTTCACTTCGGCTACGCGGTTGGGACCGGAACCTGCGCCACTTCCAGGATGATCCCCGGCCTGAAGGTCATTTCACTCCGATCCCCTTCGAGACCATCGAGGTCTTCGCTACTGCGCTGCCACGGCATACTGGATATGCTCGGTGGCGGATTCGTTTCCTTGCAGTGCCGTGATCTGCAGCTCGCAATTGCCCGGCCTCGTGGCGGCCGCCACGAACATGGGTATCGTCCCGGTAGCGTCAGGCGCCGGAAGGTCCGCTGTCGATTGCGCGAACACCTGGCCGCCGGTCTTGAACTCGACGTGGATTTTAGGCTTCTCCGTGTTCGATTTGTCCGGATACACGACAAAGTACACGTACCGCTTGGTAGCGGGGTTGACGGTGGCCTCGACCATCGGAACTACGTGCTTTCCCTTGAACGTGAGCGGATCGGCGGTGTCCGCCTGGGCGTTGGCCGGCTCGAGCTGTTGCACCACCACGAGACTGCTGATCCCGACGCCCTTGGACGGCGCGGGGATGTCGATTTGTGCGGTCTCGGCGCTGGCCTGGCTTCCTTCGCGGTCCACCACGGCGGTTTCGACCGTGTAATGGCCCGGAGGAAGATCGACCGGATGCGTATAGGTCAGGGCGGTGGCCCGCACGGCCGCCAAGTTGGCGTCCGGGATGAAGTAAGGCGTGTCGACACTGAATTTGTCGACGATCTGTCCGTTTGCATCCCTGATGAGCGCGAGCAGCGACACTTCGAGTTTATGGGTCTTGCGCGCCGGTTCGGCGGTAGCGCCCAACTTCGTGCCAGGCAATTCGAAAGCCAGCGTGCCACGCGAATTCGAGCCGTCGTTCCGGAAATGGTAAGCCGTGACGTGGAAATCGAAAGCGTGGGGCCGAGGCTCGGCGTTCAGCACGGCGAGAGCGGTGGATTCCACCGGCGTGAGCGGGCCGGAGCCTTTCAGATCCGGCAGGGCGAAGTATCCGGTGCGGCTGTCCACCAGCAGATCGTTGCGCGCCAGCTTCACCTCAATCTTTCGCAGGCGCCCGTCAAATTTAGTGGAGGTGGGATGATATACCGCTTCATAGTGGGCGTCCAGAGTCTCGACGAGTTGTTGAAACGGCTTGCGGAAGTCGTTGGTGTTGGCAATCAGGAATCCGCCCGTGCCTTCGGACAGCGCCCGCAGGCTGGACTGTGTATCCGACGTGCGCACTGCAGCGACAGTGTCGTCTCCCTGCCGGCTGTTCTGCCGCATGACGCTGAGGCTGGCGTTTTTGTTGCTCTGTTGTTGGCTGACAGATGCCATTTGCGCCACGGCCAGCTTGCCGGCCTGAGCGGTGTCGGTGGTCGCGCTCATCTCGGTGCTATCGAGCGCATAAAACGTGATGCCATGGCTATTGGCATTGGTGAGAATCTTCTGGAACCGGTCGGGGTCTCCCGTGGTAACCAAGCCGGTGGTCACCAGCAGAACGGTCTTCCGTCCTGGCAGCGTGCCCAGTTGGTTGATGAGGGTGACGATCCGATCGGTCTCGTGCATGCCCGTAATATTGGCGAAATCGCTCCGTTCGCGAACCTGATCGCCCCGTATCCGGTTCGCGCCGAGGCCGGTGTCGACGTCCGCACCCACGATGACGGCGTTACTGACCTCGCCCCCGGTCGTGTCCACCGACACACTGGCCGTGTGCGTGGCGTTATTCACCTGGGCGTTAATGGTGACGATGTTCGGGCTGGCGGTGAGGAGGGCTTCCGAGGCTCTGGCGAAATCCATGGGCTTCCCATTGAACGCCGATTGCAGAAGCTCATCCCGGTTCTTCGTGAACTCGTGAACGGGGATCAGCGTCTCGTTGAGATTGAAGATGCCGATGTATGTCTCCGGCGGCAAATCGTTCTTGATGAACTCCTTGACGATTTCGATCGCATGCGGCCGCGTGACCGGATCGATGTTATGGAAAACGATGCAGACCGTGTTTACTTCCCGGAGCGGCAGGGATGCGCCGGCGGTCTGTCCCGGCTTCGCCTGGCTTTCAGCTTCCCGGCGCTGCTCTTCGCGGCCCGGCACCATACGGAAGCTGAGAACCTGCTGGCGCACGCCGTCCTCGAAGATTTCGACATCGCCAGGCTTGAGGTTTTTCACCTGGCGGCCCTTCTTGTCGCGCACGATGAGGTCGAGCGCCACCTCGGTGGTGGTGACCCGGATCGTCGGTCCAGGCGCGGGGGAAGTTGCGTCCTGCGCCCGGCCGGGGCCAGCGGCAATCGCAACGAGGCATACAAGGAGCGGAACACCAACCTTCTGCATAGGACAATTCTATCTCTTTCCGCAGGGGGCCGGCGGGCGGCACAAGAGCGGAACCACAGATGGACACGGATTCACACGGATAAGACGGACTGTCACACAATTGCGCCGATGCGCGCGGATCGACAGTCTTTTTTCAACCGTGTGAATCTGTGTGCATCTGTGGTTAACTGAGCCGCGTATTATTCTGAAGTTGATGCGATGGCGAACATTCGCGCTCTGTGGGCCGGCTCTGGCCGCGGCCGCCGCCACGCTGGGGCCCATCGCATTCGAAGAAATCGCGGACCGCGCCGGCCTGCGCTTCGTGGCCGACAGTTGCCCGACGCCGAACAAGAATCTGCCCGAGACGATGCTGGCCGGCGTGGCGCTTTTCGATTACGACAACGACGGCTACCTGGACATCTACTTCGTCAACGGCGCGGCCATCCCGTCGCTACGGAAAGAGTCGCCCAAATACTGGAATCGCCTGTTCCACAACAACCACGACGGCACCTTCACCGACGTTACGGAGAAAGCCGGCGTGAAGGGCGAGGGCTACGGCATGGGAGTCGCCATCGGAGACTACGACAACGATGGATGGCCGGACATCTTCCTCGCCAATGTGACCAAGAATCAGCTTTTTCATAACAACCGCGACGGCACCTTTACCGACGTCACGGACAAGGCCGGAGTGGGCGGCGGCGTCCTGGACGGCAAGAAGATGTGGGCGGTGGCCGCCGGCTGGTTCGACTACGATAACGACGGCCACCTGGACCTGTTCGTCTCGAACTATTGCAAATGGGAAGTCAACAAGGACCCTTTTTGCGGACCCAATCCGAACCTGCGCGCCTACTGCCACCCCAAGAACTACGCGCCGCTTCCGAACACGCTTTACCACAACAACGGAAACGGCACGTTCACGGACGTATCGGCCGCGACGGGCATCGGCCAGATCCGGGGAAAGGGGATGGGAGTGGCCTTCGCCGACTACGATCGCGACGGATTCATGGACGTCTTCGTGGCCAACGATAATGCCCCCAATATGCTCTTCCACAACCTGGGCGGCAAGAAATTCCAGGACGTTGCGCTACAGACGGGAGTCGCGTACCCCGAGTCCGGCGCTTACATTTCGGGCATGGGCGCCGATTTCCGGGACATCGACAACGACGGCTACGACGACATCTGGGTGACCGCCTTCGAGGGCGACACCTTTCCTTTGTTCAAGAATCGCGGCGCGGCGGGAGATTTCACGGAGATCACCGCCGTCTCCGGTGTGGGCGCCATCACCCGCCCCATGTCGGGCTGGTCGAATGGGATTGCCGATTTCGACAATGACGGATGGAAGGACCTGCTGGCGGTGCGCGGGCACGCGCTCGACAATATCGCTAAGATGTCTTTGCGCGAACCGGAAGAACCCAACACGGTATTGCGCAACTTGGGAAACGGGAAGTTCCAGGACGTGAGCGCCGGCGCCGGCGCCGATTTCCAGAGCGCCGCGCCGCATCGCGGCGTGGCATTCGGGGACGTGGATAACGATGGGCGCATTGACGCCGTGGTGAGCGTGCTCAACGGGAAGGCGCAATACTTCCACAACATTTCGCAGAATGGCAATCATTGGATTTTGCTGAAACTGGTGGGCGTGAAGAGCAATCGCATGGGACTGGGGGCGCAGGTGCGCGTCTCGACCGATGCGGGCGTCCAGTACAATCACGCCACCACCAGCACCGGCTATGCCTGCTCGAGCGATCCGCGGGTGCACTTCGGTTTGGGGCGGTCGAAGGTGGTCAAAGAAATCGACATCACCTGGCCCAGCCGCATCCATCAGACGTTGCACAACGTGCCTGCCGACCAGATTCTGACTATTACGGAGCGGGCGGGGGAAACTCGCTAATAACGGGAGGCGAGGCGGTCTTCTTTGCGCATCTGTTCCAATAGCATACGTCCGCGTTCCTCGTCGTATTGGAGATCCCGCTTCAGCCGGCTGCGCATGAGCTGCGACAACGTCATGATGTGCGAATCGAGTGTCTGTTGGGGAATCTTGTCGAGTGGGCCCGATTCGGTAACGACATTTTTCAAGATCTCCGAGGCAAGACGGCGGCCAGCCGGCGGCGCGTTGGGAAATCGAGCCAGATATGCCCTCGGGGAAATACCACGGCTGGCGAGAACCGCGCGATGCGACATGACACGCGTAGCGAGATACACGGCTTCGACGACATCGTCTCGCGGCCGGGCATCCAGAAATTTCCCCATTTTGCTAGACCAGTCCATTGGCAACCTATCTACAATTCTAGCTTGATTATATCGAACAATCTTCGCGGCAGGCTCTCGATGATGTACTCCTGGGAAAGAGGGTGCGCACGCTCCTCGACCGGGACTTCCTTGACCAGGCCGGGCACCCTTCCGTAATGGCACCACATATACCAATGGTTCAAAATCCCGTAAAATCCCGAATATCGGCGCGTTCCACGATAGACGCAATCTCTCTCTCCCGGCGCTCCGAAATCACTCCCGAGCTTCGATTCGCCTGAACGCCGCGCAGGATGCCATCCTGGTTCTGTGCAATTTTCATGCTGTGCCGGTCACCTGCGCGCCATTCGCCGTAGAGGGAGCGATAGATCTCCCAAGGGCAGGACGTCGGCGGCACGAACCCAGCTTCGCCTTTGTCCGAGCAGCCGTTAAAGAAGGGCGTGCACCATATGTAGTGCCGCCCCCGGTAATGTCGTTCGGCGATGTTGAAAGCCAGCCAGGTGTTTGTTGAATAAAGAATCAGTGGCCGCCGCATCCCAACCCCAGATTCAGCTTAACATTGGGGTCGCGCGCTACTGCTTTTCGGAGGATGCCGGCTTGCGCTTCTCCTCCAGCAGTTTCTGCGCTTCTTCCCTAACCCGGCGCGCCTCCGCAGTCTCCTTGTCGCCGTCGGCGGTACGCTTCAGCCGGTAATACACTGTGGCGAGCGCGGCGTGAGCCTCGGAAAAGCTCGGATAGTCCCGGATGAGCTGCTCCAGTTCCTGGCGCGCCTGCTGGTTGAGTCCCTGCGAGAGGTGAATCGACGCCCGCTGATACAGCGCGCCTGGATCGTTGGGGCGCACCTGAAGCGCCAGCGTGATGTGCGCCAGCGCCTCATCCAGCTTGCCATCCTGCCTGAGCAGCAGGGCTATCTCAGTGTTGGCCGTGAAATCGTACGGGTTCACCTTCAACTCCTCGTTGAACTGCTGGGTGGCCTGTTCCGGTTTTCCGGCGGCCTTCAGCGCTTGCCCGTACAGCGTATGCGCCCACGGCATCTTCGGATTCAGTTCCACGGCGCGCGCCAAGTGGCCGGCCGCGGCAACTAAGTCGTTACGGAGCAACTCGGTTTGGCCCAGCAGGAATGCCGATTCCGCCGACTCACCGTCGCGCAGGATGCGGTCCAGCAGGACCTGCGCCTCCTGGGTCCGGTTGTCTTTCAGCAGCGCCATGCCGAGCGCGTAGATCATCGCGCGATCGTCGGGATACTCCTCCTGCAGCGGTGAGAGCACTTCCACCGCTTTACGCGGCTGGTTCGTTTCGAGCAGGCAGTCGGCCAGCAGCAGAGCCGGTTTCAGTTCCAACGGCTCCAGCCTGTGGAGGACTTCCAGATGCTGCACGGCTTCGGGCAGCCGTCCGAGCTTGTAGTATGCCAGCGCCAGGTTCATCCTCACCTGGGCATTGTTCGGCATCTTCCGCAGGGCCAGATCGTATTCCGCGATGGCGCCGGCGAACTGTCCATCGCGCACCAGCGCGGCGCCCAGATTCGAACGGATTTCGGCCGCGTCGGGATAGTCCTTCAGAAACTCGCGATATAGCCGGATGGCAGTGGCCAGGTCGCCGGATTGGTACGCCGCGCTGGCTTCGCGCAAATGGTTCCCGGACCCGTCAGCCCAAAGCGCGGCTAGTCCCAACGGAAGCGACAGAATGAGCGCGGCGAGTCTCACCTGATGGAGATTATAACGTGGCCGGATTGCCGGACAGGCCGGGAGTCCCTGTCCCACCCCACGGTATACTCGTCGTTTGATGCGCTGGCGATGGCTGTTGCTATGTGCTCCGCTGGCCGCTTTGGCGGGCAGCGCGGCGCTCGGCCCGTTCACTTTCGAGGAGATCGCGGACCGCGCGGGAGTCCACTTTGTCAGCAACAACGGCGCCACCGCGCGCAAACAGCAGCCCGAAGGACTGATCGCGGGCGTGGCCGTCTTCGATTACGACGGCGACGGCTATCCGGATCTCTACTTCGTCAATGGCGCAAGCCTGCCGTCGCTCGCCAAAGAGGGCCCTCAACACCGGAACCGGCTCTATCACAACAACGGCGATCTGACCTTCACCGACGTCACGGAAAAAGCCGGACTGGGCGGCGCCGGATACGGCATGGGGGTGGCCGTAGGCGACTACGACAATGACGGGCGGCCAGACCTGTACGTGGCCAACGTCAACGGGAACCAGTTGTTCCACAACAATGGAGACGGCACTTTTACGGATGTGACCGTGAAGGCCGGCGTGGGCGGAGGATCGTACGAAGGCAAGAAGATGTGGTCGGCCGCCGCCGCGTGGGTGGACTACAACAACGACGGTCTGCTGGATCTGTTCGTATCCAACTACTGCCAGTGGGACCCCGACCATGAGCCCGTTTGCAAAACCAACGGCGAACTCTTGTACTGCAGCCCGCGCCACTACAAACCGCTTCCCAACACGCTGTATCGCAACAACGGCAACGGCACGTTCACCGACGTATCCGCCCAGACCGGCATCGCCGGGCATCTGGGCCGCGGCATGGGAGTGGCCATCGCCGACTACGATGGCGATGGCTACCCGGATATATTCGTCGCCAATGACGACGCTCCGTTCCAACTGTTCCATAACCTCGGCGGCAAACGCTTCGAGGAGGTGGCGTTGAACTCCGGCGTGGCATTCCCCGAAAACGGCAACGTCATGTCCGGCATGGGCGTCGATTTTCGCGACGTGTTCAACAAAGGCCAGCCGTCGCTGTGGGTGACCGGCATCGAGAAGGAGACCTTTCCCCTATTCGTCAACCTGGGCCAAGGCGAGTTCGCGGATAAGACCACGACGGCCGGGCTGGCCGCGGAAACCTATCAGATGTCCGGATGGTCCAACGCTATCGTAGACCTGGACAACGACGGCTGGAAAGACCTGGCGGTAGCCCGTTCCAACGTGCAGGACAATATTGCCAAGCTGGCGCCGCGCGCTTACGAGGAGCCACTCGCGGTATTCCGCAATCTGGGGACCGGGCGCTTTCAGAATGTCAGCAGCACGGCCGGGCCGGATCTCCAGAAACCGGCCGCCAATCGCGGGCTGGCGGTGGGCGATCTGGATAACGATGGGCGCATGGACCTGGTCGTGAGTGTGCTGAACGGCCCTGCCAGGATCTTTCACAACACCACGCGCAACGGCAACCATTGGATCCTGCTGCAGCTCAAAGGGACCAAGAGCAATCGCATGGGAATCGGCGCGAAGATCCGGCTGACCACGGCGGACGGGTTGACACAATACAATCACGTCACCACCAGCACGGGATACGCCTCGTCCAGCGATCCGCGGGTACACTTTGGATTGGGCGCTTCCGCCGCCGCCAAGGAAATCGAAATCGTGTGGCCCAGCCGCATCCGGCAGGTGCTGCGCGACGTGCCGGGCGACCGCGTGGTCGAGGCCATAGAGCCGCCGCGGTAAACGCGCCGCCGATCTACTTAAAATAGACTCCCACGCCGGCGCCGTAGAAGATGTCGGTGATGATACCGCGGTCCAAGCCCGTCGCGCTGAATGACGTCGGGCTATTGTATTGTCCAATCCAGATCAAACCCAGCGGATAAAAGAGCGTTCCGCTTGCATTCCCACCCAGGCCGGAAGGTGGCAGCGTGGAAAGGAGCCATCCGGGAATCGTAAGCTTCTGGGGCGAAGCGGGCGCTGTGCACTTGCAGGATTCCGAGCAGGTCCGCGACGATACCATGGTCGGGGTTGTACGAGTCTCGTTGGCCCGCCAACCCGTGCTCGGCGCGGATCTCCAGATGGGCATCGAACGAAAACCGCTTGTCGGGGTCTCGGATCAGGCACACGATGAGCCGCGCCGTCCGCGACCTCATACCGCGCCGATTTTAGGAAGCTTGAGCCGATCATGCAAGGAGTTCCCTGGCATTGACTACCTGGGTAGTCTCCAGCTTTTGGGGACGTGCCGTTTGTTGCCGGTAACCAGAAAATTAGCGCCAGCAGCTTCCGCGCACTCCAGAAAGCGATTGTCCGGCTCGTCAGGCGACGCTGCTACGGTATGGGCAGGAGCGGCCAGAATACTGACAGAGCGCAGCCGGGCCAGAAAACGGGCGATTTCCGCGGGCGCGAACTTCAGGCGGGGATACAAGAGCACTTGCTCATATTCCTTGAGAATCGGTTCGGATACACATAGTTGGACCTTTTCGTTCAACCCCAAAAGAGACGACCAGGGCCTCAATCCCCTCTTCGTTGATGTTGGCAGAAACCAGGATATTGGTATCCAAAACCAGGCGGATCATTTGGAGCGGCGCTTATCTGATGAGGGCTTTTGCCCTTTCCGGACTGCCGCCACAAGTCTGTCGATCTGGCCGGCGCTGAGCTTATTGGCGCCCGCGGTGAAGGTCATCAATCACTACGGCGACGAAGTCTTGAAGGTCTTCCCGGCCTAATCAGTTTTCCAGGTCGGTCAGACGGTGTTCGTGGATTTCGGCGATCCGCGCGAGTGCGCGTATGTTCTCGCCGTCGGCTTGGCTGGCGGCGACCAGGGCGCGGATGTTTTGCGCGTCGGCTTCGATGGCGGCGCGGAGTCCCTGCACGTCGTGGTGGAGCAGTTCGAGGCTCTGGGTGAGGGCTTCGTGGCGATCGGTGAGCCGTTCGAGGCGTTCGTCGATGGTCATGGCTGTCTCTTAGTGTAGCGCGAGTGCCATCCGTGTGCCAATGGTGGGGCGGTCACGCGCTCAGCAACCCCAGCGAAGGTATTGATAACAAACAATCGGGTACCAGCACTCCCCGGTCCCCCTGCCGCCGCCGTGCTATCTTCCTATTGGGGACCGAGGGACCGCTGCATGTTCGCTGTCTTCCGCCGCTCACGTTCTTTGAAATCTGAATATTCCTCTCGCCCTCAAACAATGACAAAAGTGACTCACCATAAGTCAACGCACCAAGCGGTAGGGGGCAAACGAACCGAAATCTGTGGGAATTTGCCATGCCGGCAACAGTAACATTGTTACTTGATTAAGCAACATGCCCACCCGCCGGTTTCTTGAGCCTATCGCAATTACCGTAGGAAGCCAACTACTTCAAATACTTAATAAACAAGACCTCATTACCCTTCTCGCTGTAAATCAGTTCATCCACCAGATTCCGCGTCAGCAAAATGCCAAACCCCCCCGGCCGCACCCCCTGCTCGGCGCGGATCTCCAAGTGGCGGGCAGGCTCCCCCGGCGGGTTGGCGATGGCGGCGTGCGCGATGGCATCGAACGAAAACCCCTTGCCGGGGTCCTGGATCAGGTAGACGATGGCCCGCGTGGTGCGCACGTAGGTCACCTGCACGCGCTTGTTGGGGTCCGATCCCCCGCCGTGCTCGATGGCGTTCATCAGCAGCTCGCGGAACGCGGCGGCGATGTTATCGCGCTCGTGCGGCGGAAAGTCCATCTCCATTTCGCGCACGAACTGCATCAGCCGGTCGGCCGTTTCCATCTTGCAGCGCAGCCGCAGGCTGATCCATTCCGGACTTGCCGAAAGCACTTCGATATCGTCCTGCCAGTGGCCCGTGTTCACCGCCTGCGCAATCATGTCCGCCACCGCACTGGGCGAGAACGGTTTGCTGAAATAGCAAAACGCCTGCTCGCGGATGGCGCGCACGATGTTGGCGGGCGTGCTGTCCGCCGTCATCACCATCACCTTCGCCTCGGGCCGGATCTCCCGGATCTGATGCAGCAGTTCCAGCCCGTCCATGCCCGGCATGCGGACATCGGTCAGCACCACGTCGTAAGGGCGCTCTTTCGCGCGGGCCAGTCCCTCCAGCCCGTCGTAGGCGCTGTCGATCTGCCACTCCGGACGGCGCAGCACGGCCGCCAGCAGCTCGTGTACGGCGGGATCGTCGTCCACCAGCAGCAGCGTTTGTGCGCTCATGCGGTTTCCAGCTTTAGGGTAAATGTGCTGCCGTGGCCGTAGTCGCTTTCCACTTCGATATCGCCCCCCATCAGGCGCGCCAGCTTCCGGCTGATGGCCAGTCCCAAGCCCGTACCCAGGTGCTGGTAAGGGGTCGGCAATTGTTGAAACTCCTGGAAGAGCAACGGCACCTGGTCGGGCCGCAAGCCGATGCCGGTGTCCGATACGGCGATGCGCGCGCGATGCGGAATGGCTGCATCGCGGAAGCCGCTCACCTCAATGTGGCCGTGTGCGGTGAACTTGATGGCGTTCGAAACCAGGTTGACCAGGATTTGTTTGGAGCGCTGCCGGTCGCAGCGCACCATCAGCGGTTCGTGCGGCTCCCGGATGCCTAGTCCCAGGCGCTTGGCGCGCGCCAGCGGCGCCATCATGTCGGTCACCTCGCTGATGACCTCGGTGGCATCCACCGGCTCGATGAGGCACTCGATCTGGCCGGCCTCGATGCGCGCCACGTCCAGCGCGTCGTTCAGCACCGACATGATGTGCTGGGCGCTCGCCGAAATCATGTGGACTTCGCGCATCTGCTCGGCGTTCAGCGATCCGGGAATCTGCTCTCGCAGCAGATCGGCGAAGCCCACGATGGCCGTCATGGGCGAGCGCAGTTCGTGACTCATGGTCGCCAGGAAGCGGCTCTTGTGCTCGCTGGCGGCCAGCGCGGCCGCATGCTGCTGTTTGAGCCGGTCGTACAAGCGGGCGCGTTCGATGGCGAGGGAAACCTGCTGCGCCACCACCTGCAGCAGGCGGACTTCATGCGCCCGGAAGCGGTGCGGCTCGGCCAGGTACTGATTCAGGGTGCCGGCGGGCTCGCCCCCTACCAGCAGCGGCATGCAGATGAGCGCGCGCACGCCCTCGCCCAGGCTGATGTGTTTCCAGCTTGCGCACAGCGGATGGCGGGTGATGTCCGCCACCCAATAGGGCTTCCCGGTCGAAACCGCGCGGCCCGATGGCGACGACGCGTCCGCCGGCAGCAGCCCGATCTCGCGGAATCTTTCGCCGTAATCGGCGGACAAACCGTAGACCGCGGCGAACTCCAGCCGGGTCTTGTCGGCGGAGAGCAGCGTGATGGAGCCGAAAGGCGCGCCCATGCCGCGGCTGGCCCTCTCGAGCGCTACATCCAGCACCTGGCTTAGCTCCAGCGGCGACAGCATGGCCGAAGCGATATCGGCCACCACCGTCAGTTCCTCGATGCGCTGTCGCAGGTTCCTGGCTGCCATAGCCCTCAGCGTGTGTGTTTCCAGTCTAGCGCGTTGTGGGGCAGACCTCCAGGTCTGCGCGGGTCCTCCAGGACCCGCTTGGACAGGCCTCCTGGCCGGTCGCCGCGGGGTTCGGCGCGAAGCGCCCGAAACACAACCCCGACCCCCGGCCCCCGGTCCCGGCGCGCAAAGCGCTCCCTCTTCACGGGTTGATCTTGTAATACCCCTGATAAACGCTACGACTCAATCGGAAGTGCCCCGGCGCACGCGGTGGCGCTGTGCACTTGAGTATCCGGGCCGGGGCACTTCCGATTGGGGCGTTTGAACGAAGCCGCTGGCGTTTGCGGCGGGCG
>CABECV010001147.1_pt1 | contig 22275 bp, 24 predicted proteins | sample 3422511 | NCBI WGS metagenome assembly CABECV01 (sample SAMEA5534327, study PRJEB31848) | metagenome | biome: tundra; feature: field; material: soil | place: USA | collected 2013-05 | depth 0.15 m | reverse complement strand
CTTTGCGGTCACCAGCGGACCCGCTACCCTCAGCGCATCCACCGCCACGACCAACGCACAGGGCCAGGCGCAGGTCACCGCTACGGCGGGCGCCACTTCCGGCCCGGTCGTGATTACCGCCAGCATTGCGTCCGGGGGCACGACGTATACTCAGACCTTCGATCTAACCGTCATTCCGCCCGGCCCGGTCATCACCGCGGTCGTCAATGCGGCGGGTTTCGATCAGGCCCCAGTGGTGGCCTCGCCGTGCAGTCTCGTGACCATCTATGGAATGGGGCTGGCGCCCGGACTGCAAGGCGTGGCCTCCGCCGTTATCGCACCGCAGACGCAGGTAGCGGGCGTCACCGTCCAGTTCGGCGGTGTGTCCGCGCCGATTCTGGATGTGGCGAACGTAAACGGCCAGGAATCCGTTTCGGTGCAGGTACCCTGCGAGGTGCCGGCGTCGACCACTGTGCCGCCGGCCACAGTCCCGATGGTGGTCAGCGTCGACGGCGCGGCTTCCGCACCCTTCGGTGTCACTGTGTTGCCGATCAGCCCCGGGATTTTCCAATTTACGGACTCCGATGGGAAACTGCGCGCGGTCCTGGTAAGGCAGGATGGGACCTGGATCAATGCGGCGAATCCGGCGCGGCCCGGAGATACCCTCCGGATGTTTGCTACGGGACTTGGACAGACAACGCCAGCGTTGTTTACCAATGAGTTCGATCCTCTAGTGTCAGACGCCAGCGGTAACCTGGTGCCGCAGGATCTGCCGGTGATCGTGCCCGTGGTGGTGGGCGTCAACAACTCCGGGGTCCTGGTCCTCTCGACCAAATACGCCTACGGAATGGTGGGCGTCTACGAATTGGATTTCGTGGTGCCGCAGAATGCCGCTACTGGCAACAATGTGCCGTTCGCGATCTTCGCGGTGTATCAGGGCACCGATCTGCAGTTCGGGAATCCATCCCTCATCCCGATTCAGTAATTGCAGGCAGGTCCCCGCTTGTCGGGGACCTGCCTCACTTTAAAGTGGGGCAGCCAGGGTTGCCCGTCCACAACGATGGGCGGCGGTACTACTGAGAATCGCACAATACAGTGACAATCAGACCGTGGGGTGGGTCAGGGGACCGGCCCTACATTCTTGTAACCAAAACTGTCACCGTATTAGGCGAAACTCAATAATTGGCAAAAGAGACTTTAATTGGGATAGTCTGATTCGCCTGCGGAACTGTTACGACGATCATAATGGGCGTGTTGGGAATCTGAACGCCGCCGCTCGACACGATACTCAGGATGGCCTTCTCGCCCGGCTTAACGGTCAAAGTGTCCAGTTTAACCGTAAGCCCCGCAACCTTTGGATCGGAGAGAGTGAGTTTCGCGGCCCAGGGCGACGGGTTGGAAATCGCGACCTGCGCCGAGGATGGGCCGGAGGATCTGAGTTGGACGCTGGCCTTATCCGCTACCAGCGAACGCGGATTCGCAAGGTTACTCGGCATGGGTGGCGGCTGCAGGCGTGCCGCTCCGGGAGCGCCTCCGCTGGGAATGGCCATGCCCGGAGGAGCTAGCCGTCCGAATGGGGTGGCGGGCAAGTCCTTTTGTGGATCCACGTAATAACACCACTGGCCGTTCTCCAGCTTCCAGCGGCTGGTCGTCTTGGTGGGTACGGGATGGCCCATGAATCCCTGGATCGGCAGCAGGCGGGTCACCATCACCATCACCTCCGCCTTGGTGAAATCGTCGGAATACCGGATGCTTTGGATCTCAGAGCTCTGGTACGTAGGCTTGCTCGAACCCACGAACAAATCCTTAGTGTCTTCCGCCACCAGTTGCAACGCCTGATTGAACCTTCCCTCCACTTCTAACTGGTAGAACTGGGTGATGCGCGTCCGCAAAGCCGCGTCCACCTCCGGCGGAGCCTTCTGGGAGGCTGGCGGGGGAGCCTTTTCGGGTGTGGCTGGCGGGGTTTGGCCGAAGAGTGCGGCGGTCGCCATCACAAGGAGAAGGACACGTAGTATGACTCTCAGCATTTCTCTATTGTAGCTGGAGCGTAGCTGGAAGATGGAGCGACAATTTTATAGCGCGAATCGCCGCGGTGTCGAAATCGCGTCGCCGGCTGGGCTCTTTCTAGCGCCCGGCATGCGCGCTTTCCGCCTGATTTTTCTGTCGATTAGCGATAGGATCTGTTGTGGCTCCCGGCTTGCAATCACGTTGGTCGGCGCGTGAAAGCCCCCGTGGCCGGCGCGCCAGGGAGAAACGGAATGATTCAAGCCATGTACAACCAGCGCCTCGAGGTGATGGAAAGGCCGCCGAGCCATCCGGCGGTGGAAAGCGCCAATTTTGCGGAGTTGTTCGGAGACGCCACAAAAACAGGCGCCCAGGTAGCGGCCCTGCCCGCCGCGTCCGCCGTCTCCGACCCCGTGAGCACGGTTCCACCCGCGCAGACCAGCCTGGGCGATCCGGATGTACAGGGTTGGCTCAACAGTTACTACACGGAGGAAGGGGCACCCAGCGCCTCCGCTAACACGTCGTATCAACCCGCCCAAGGAGCAGGCAGCAATTTCCCGGCCGGTAGCATATTTGGTCCGGATGCCATCTTTGCACAGGCGCTGGCCAATCAAGCCGGCAATGCTTTTGCCACCATGACGGGAGACAATCCGGCGGGATTTACGTCTCAGCTACCCGGCATTCCGACCCCGCAAGCGCAACAGGAGTTCGATCGAAGGCTGGCCCTGGAAAACGTGGATAGGCTGCAGTCGGGACAACCCATCGATACAACGGCCTATTGGTCGGATCCCGGGCCGATCACGACCGGCGGAGTGACGTACACGTCGCAGCAGCTTGGCTATGCCGGACCGGGGCAGTCTTCCGGTCCGCAACCGATCTATATTTCGCAAGCCAACCAGATTCAAGGGACAAATACTTTTTCGGTGCCAGGTTATACTGGCACGGTGACGGGCATACAGCCGGGGCTCTATTATACTTTGCAACAACTGGAACAGGCAGGCTTGCAGTCAGGACAACCGGACGCTCAATTTCATCCGGGTTCGTGGACCACAACGCAAAGCGCCTAACCGGTTTGGCCTTGGCTTCGGCTCTTACGGGGGGGAGCTGCCGGCGCAGCGTCCGAGTAGTTGACAACGCAAATCAGGGAGTGCTTCTCTTCGAGCGATGGGGCCCGGCGGCGAGCCACCAGCTCACGGTTCAGAGTGGTCACGAATTCCTCGATCTGCGCCTGCATCTCAGCCATCTTCTCCCGCATATTCAGGATAATCTCCACGCCGGCCAGGTTGACGCCCAGTTCGCGGGTGAGGTGCAGAATCACTTCCAAGCGTTCCAGATCGCCATCCGTGTATAAGCGCGTGTTGCCATCGCTGCGGGAGGGCTTCAGCAGCCCTTCTCTTTCGTAGAGACGCAAGGTCTGCGGGTGGATGGCATACTGCTCGGCCACCGAAGAGATCATGTACGAGCCTTTGGATTTTCCCTTGCCCATATCGTCCCCCTACAGCGTCGTCCAGAGATCCGCGCGCGGATCTTCCGGATGCAGCCCGGCCAACTCGCGCAGAATCTCTTTGGTGCGTTCGTCCTGAACCTTGGGCGTCTGGATGGCGGCCTCCACAATCTGATCGCCGCGCTGGTTGGTGCGGGCGTTGAAGACGCCCTTCTCCCGCAGGCGGAACTTCTGCCCGTTGTGAGTGCCCTGCGGGATCTTCAACAGCGTGCGGCCGTCGATGGTCGGCACTTCGATCTTGGCGCCCAGCCCGGCTTCCCACACGGTTACCGGCACGCGGATGTGAATGTCGTCGCCCTCGCGGTGAAAGTAGGGATGCTCCTCCACGCGCGTGGTGATGTAGAGATCGCCGGAGGGAGCGCCCATGGAGCCGGCATTGCCCTTGCCCGGCACCCGCAGCCGGGAGCCGTTGCGCGCTCCGGGCGGGATGCGCACGTCCACGGTCTCGGTATGCGCCACGCGTCCGTCGCCGTGGCAGGTGGGGCAGGCGTTCTTCAGCTTGCCGCTGCCGCCGCACTTCGGACAGGTCAGATTGAAGCGCATGGCGCCGGCCATCTGGGAAACCGAGCCCGTCCCATTGCATTCCGGGCAGGTCACGGTCTGGCCGCCGGCCGAACCGCTTCCGTGGCAGGTGGGACAGGTATCGTAACGGGTGATATTGAGCCGCGTCTGGGTGCCCTTGATGGCTTGCCAGAAATCGATATTCAGCGAGTACTCGAGATCCTCACCCTTCTCCGGCGCCTGTTGCGGCCCTTCGCCGCGGTTGAAGAGGTTCGAAAAGATATCCCGGAAGCCGCCCGCGCTTCCCCCGCTTCCGGTTGATGCGCGCCGTCCGCCGCCCGGCGCGCCGCCCTGGAAGTCCGACCAGTCGAAGCTGTCGAAATTCACGTTGGGCTGCGGACCCGGTCCCGGGCCGCCGCCCGCGGGTATGTTGTCGGAATAGAAACCGTACTGATCGTAAACCTGGCGTTTCTTGGCGTCGCTCAGAATGTCGTAAGCCGCCTGCACCTGCTTGAAACGTTCCTCGGCGGCCTTGTCGCCCGGGTTCACATCGGGATGAAACTTGCGCGCCAGCCGGCGATAAGACTTTTTGATCTCATCCTGGCTGGCGCCCTTGGCCACCTTTAGCGTTTCGTAGTAATCGTGCTTGGGAGACATAAGAAAGGGTTCTGGGTGTTGGGTTCTGGCCTACTCCGCGCAAACGGTCCAACAGTTTGCCAGCACCCAGCACCCAGAACCTAGCACCCTTTTATTTCTTGTCGTCGACGTCCACAAATTCGGCGTCCACCACGTCGTCTTTCTTCTTCTCGCCGCCCGTGCCCGGACCGCCATCGGCCCCCGGCCCCGGCCCGGCGCCGGGTTGCGAAGCCGATTTGTACATGGCCTCCGCCAACTTGTGGCTGGCGGCGGTCAATTTGTCGATGGCCGCGTTGAGGACACCGAGTTCATTCCCCTGCATGGCCTTGCGGGTTGCTTCGATGGCCTCTTCGATGTGGCGGGCTTCCTCATCGCCGATCTTGGAGCGATGCTCCTTCAACGTCTTTTCCACGTTGTAGATCATGGCGTCGCCGCGGTTGCGCGTCTCGATGGTGTCGCGTTGCTGGCGATCCTCCGCCCCATGCGATTCGGCGTCCTTGGCCATCTTGTCCACTTCGTCTTTCGACAGACCGGAAGAGGAAGTGATGGTGATCTTCTGCTCGTTGTTGGTGGCCTTGTCTTTGGCGGCGACATTCAAGATACCGTTGGCGTCGATATCGAAGGTCACCTCGATCTGCGGAATGCCGCGCGGCGCCGGCGGAATGTTGCCCAACTGGAACACGCCCAGCAACCGGTTGTGCTGCGCCATGGCGCGCTCGCCCTGGAACACCTTGATCTCCACGGATGGCTGGTTGTCGGCCGCGGTGGAGAATGTTTCGCCCTTGCGCGTCGGGATGGTGGTGTTGCGCTCGATCAGCTTGGTGAACACGCCGCCCAGCGTCTCGATGCCCAGCGACAGAGGCGTCACGTCCAGCAGCAGCACGTCCTTGACTTCGCCGCCTAGCACGCCGCCTTGCACGGCCGCCCCCACCGCCACCACTTCGTCCGGATTCACGCCCTTGTGCGGCTCTCTCCCGAACAGATCGCGCACGATCTGCTGAATGCGCGGCATGCGCGTCTGGCCGCCCACCAGGACCACTTCGTCGATCTGGGTGGGCATCACGTTGGCATCCGCCAGCGCCTGCTTGCACGGACCCACGGAGCGCTGCACGATATCCTCCACCATCTGCTCGAAGCGCGCGCGCGTCAGCTTCATGGTGAGGTGCTTCGGACCGGTGGCGTCCGCGGTAATGAACGGCAGGTTGATCTCGGACTCCAGCAGCGTGGACAGTTCCATCTTGGCCTTCTCGGCCGCTTCCTTGAGCCGCTGCAGCGCCATCTGGTCCTTCGACAGCTCGATGCCCGACTCGCGCTTGAACTCGGAGACGATCCAGTCCATGACGCGCTGGTCGATATTGTCGCCGCCCAAGTGGGTGTCGCCGTTGGTGGACTTCACTTCCACCACGCCCTCGCCCACTTCCAGGATCGAAATATCGAACGTGCCGCCGCCGAAATCGTACACGGCGATGGTCTCGTTCTTCTTCTTGTCCAGGCCGTAGGCCAGCGCCGCCGCGGTGGGCTCGTTGATGATGCGCATCACTTCCAGGCCCGCGATTTTACCCGCGTCCTTGGTGGCCTGCCGCTGTGCGTCGTTGAAGTAGGCCGGAACCGTGATCACGGCCTGGGTGACCTTGCCGCCCAGGTACGCTTCGGCGGCCTCTTTCAGCTTGACGAGGATCATCGCCGAGATTTCCGGCGGTGAATACTTCTTGCCGCTGACGTCCACGCGCGCATCGTTCGAATCGCCGCGCACGACCTTGTAGGGGACCATCTTCATTTCTTCGGTGACTTCGTCATAGCGCCGTCCCATGAATCGCTTGATCGAGAAAATCGTGTTCTCGGGATTGGTGATGGCTTGCCGCTTGGCGACTTGCCCGACCAGCCTTTCCCCGCTCTTGGTGAACGCCACAACGGATGGCGTAGTGCGGTTGCCTTCCTGGTTGGCAATTACGGTCGGCTGCCCGCCTTCCATCACGGCGACCACGGAGTTCGTGGTTCCCAAGTCGATGCCTATAATCTTTCCCATGTTTCTGAAATCCTCCTGATACTCATTAGTACACTCTCATTATTAAACTTTAGTGTGTTATTGTCAAGTCGCGCAAAAGAATGCCGCAAGAATAGCAGCTAAGCCATTTATTTCCAATCGATAAACGCCGCTTGGGCGCGGTCGAGCAGGACTTGTAACAGGGCCGGATGCCCGTCGAGCGGCGGAGTGACGCGGATCTCCACATTCTGGTGGACTTGGGCCAGTTGTGCCACGATGGCTGGCAGGTCGCGCTGCAGATGGATTCCGAGCGTCAAGAAGTAAGGGACCACCAGGATTCGGGTCACGCCGGAACCGGCCAGACGCGCCACGGCCTCGGCCAGGTTGGGCTGAGCTTCCAGAAATGCGGTCTCCACGCGTTCAAACGCTCCGGCGGCTGCCGCCGCTTCCGCCACGACTCTGACGGCTTCGTTGGCGGATGGGACGCTGGACCCGTGCGCAAAGATGACAATTCCCGTATTCACCGCTACTATGAGCATAGCAATATGTTAAAAAGACTCATGGTGGCGCTAGTCGGCATGGCGATGGGTGGACTTGCCGGACTGGTAGTCGCGCTGATGGGCGCGGGAAATTTGGCGATCATCCTGGGAGCGGCCCTGGGAGGCTTGGTGTTCTCCGTCGCCGCCCCGCGCGTTGGACGAGCCGCCTGAGACTTAAAGTGAGAACGGAGGAACTATGGCTTTCTGTCCGAGTTGCGGCGCCGCAGTCGAAGGGCGCTATTGCGCGAAGTGCGGGACGGCGGTGGATCCCGCCACGCCCCCGGCCACATCCCCGGCCGTCAATCTGCCGGCGGTGTCGGCTCCCGGATTACCGGAGAATACCGCGGCGGCTCTTTGTTACTTGTTGGGACTCGTAACGGGGATTATTTTCCTGGTTCTGGAGCCCTACAACAAGAACAAGCTGATTCGCTTTCACGCTTTCCAGTCAATCTTCCTGCATGTGGCCGTGATCATCGTCTGGGTTGCGCTCAGGACCGTTCTTCCCTTGGTCGTTTGGTATTTGATTAGCGTGATCGACCTGGCCTTCTTCATTCTGTGGATCTACATGCTCATTCAGACCTATCAGGGAAAGAAGGTGGTGTTGCCGGTCATCGGCGATCTGGCGGCGAAGCAGGCGTAGGCGGCTTGGCGTTTTAGGCAGTGTCAAGACCGCTCTTGGCCGCCTTCTGCGCCCCGAAACACCGTTGCTTCATAGCAGGACTTCGCGCCGCGCTTCTTGAGGATGTCTGGCAGGACCGTCTTGACGTCGTGGTAGACGGCCAGCAGTTGTCTCATTTCAGGCTGGCGATGTTCAGCGACGAGCGCATTCGCGATTTCCCTAAGGACGCCTCTGGGCCCTCCACCGTGGCTATACACGTCCGAGCCGGCGAGGTCGCCTAAAGACTTTAGAACGCGGCGGTAATTCTTCTCGAAAATGCACCAGGTATGCTGCTTCGGGTTCCTATACGAAGCCATGACGGTGAGTCCTAGTTCAAAAGGCATATTCATACGGGGCGTCTGCGGACGGCGAAGGTCTAGTTCCACGCGCGAAAGATCGTGAAACGAATACTGGCAACTGAGGATCAGTTCGATTATTCGATCCAAGCGTCGTTCTCCCCCGGGCAGTTCAAGCGCAACTCGAGGAGTCAGTCCGAACGAGCAAACTCCCGAGATGTAGGCAAGATACAGCGGTGCAAACTGCAGGTCGTACGGGAAGTTGAGAAAAACCGAAGTTGGCTGCGGTTCACCGGGCGCGGGGTCGTCTACGATCATTTCGCCCATTTCGCGGCGCGCTCGTCTTGCTCAGCCGCATGCGCTTCTGCCGAAAATACTCTTCCATCATACGATCCAGCTCTTTCTGTCGGCGGGCCGAGATGCCCAAAAGGGCTGCCACGGCGTCGTCACTCGGGAATTTCCCGCTAACGACGATCGGTTGACGCTTCGGCATGGTTCCTCCTCTCTTTACAGCATACCCCAACGATCCAGCACCTTGTCCATTTCTTCCCGAACCTGGCTGCGTGCAGCCGCGCGCTCTTGGCCGCCCATGAGCAGCTCGTCGTAGCGTGTATGACGGTGCCGCACCCACGCGGCGACAGCCAGTGCCAGGGCTTGGTCGTCGAGCGCGCGGCCGGCAGCCGAACGGCCCACGCGTCCGCTGCCGCGCGCGGCGGTGTGCGCGGCAAGGCCGATGGCCTCCTCAGGCGGGCAGCCAGGGTACAGAGCGCGAATCTTCTCCGCCATCAGCGCGGCAAGTTCGACATCTTCGAACTGGCGCCTCTCCGCATCCCGCGCCTGGCGGGCGGCGCGCAGATCGGCATCGGCCAGGCATTCCTCCTCGGCCTTTTCGAGCGCTTCCGGCTGCACCAGCACGCCCTGACGCTCGTAGCGCCCGCGCGACCGGCTGAACCGCACCACCACCGCCCACAGGCTGCTGTGCTTAGTGGCGCGGCGAGTCAGCGCCGCATCGCCGCTCCCTAAGAACACGAGGTGGTCGAGGTCCGCGCATTCCATGCACAGGGGCTGGTTGCCCTGCATGGTCAGCAGCTCTCCCTTCCACAGTTCCCGATTGCACTGCGAACACTTCGATGCCTTCACGATGGAGAACACGGTGGGCGGCGCCGCCGCGTTGACCTTTTCGCGAAGCTTCTCCAGCTTCTTCTCCGCCAGTTGCGGCGAGACAAAATGCAGGCGAAAAGCCTGTTCCAGCACCGGGAATTGGCTGGCGGTGTGGTATTTCGGCGGCGTGCGGATGAAGGAAGCATGCGGCGGCAGGTCCTCGCGCCGGAGGCTGCGTTCGGCCGCCCATTTCTGAAACATTTCGATCACCTTCAGCAGCTTCTCCGGGCTGCCCTGCACCATTTCATCCAGGTATTGAACGCGCCCGTTATGCCACATCTGCACGTTGTGCAACAGGCCCATGCCGGTCAGAACGTCGATGAAGCTGGCGTACTGGTGATCGGCCAGTGCCGTCTCTGCGGCGGTGGTGACTCGTTCAACCAGGTCCATATGGTTATTATGATGAAGTTATGAATGACTCTGATTTGCGGACGGCCTGGAACGCCCCGGAGCCGGTGAACCCGGCGGACCTCCGGCGCTACTGGGACTTCACGCAGAAGATTCAGGCACAGCATCCTCCGACGGCGGCAGGCGCCATCGGGATTGACATCCGTTGCATCGAGGCCGAACTGCCCGGCACCAACGTTGCGGCGGTTTGGGTACGCGCTGCCTCCATGCAAATACTGCAGGTGCGTGGCGCACTGAAGGAATGGGAGCATGGCACGGACCTGGACGACGTCGTGTTCCAGGTGGCCGCTACTTTTCCATTTGGCGGAGGTTCGATCAATGCGGAGTCATTCCGGGAACAACTGCGCGTAGCGGCCGGCGCAGCGTAACCGATTCTACATTCGAAGGAACTCCGGCCAACTGCTTCTCGTTTCTGCGATATGGGAATGGCACCTTGCAACTAATCATCGACAAAGTCGGCAAGCTCTACCAAAGCAAGGTTTGGGCGCTGCGGAATTTCAGCCTGGAACTGCGGCCGGGCGTGCTGGGCCTGCTCGGGCCCAATGGCGCGGGCAAGACCACGCTGATGAATATCATCGCCACAATCACGCGCGCGACCGAAGGCACAGTGACCTGGAACGGCGCCGACCTCAAGCGCCAGCCTGACGCGGTGCGGGCCGTGCTCGGCTATCTGCCGCAAGACTTCGGCGTGTATCCCAACCTGAACGCGGTGGAATTCCTGGAATACTTCGCCGCGGTGAAGGGACTGGATGCAGCCATCACTCGCCGCCGCATCGACGAGTTGCTGCAACTGGTCAACCTGGCCGACGTGCGCAAGCGGCCCTTGGGCGGCTATTCGGGAGGCATGCGGCAACGCATCGGCATCGCGCAGGCCCTGTTGAACGATCCGCAATTGCTCATTGTAGATGAGCCTACCGCGGGACTGGACCCCGAGGAGCGCGTGCGCTTCCGCAACCTGCTTTCGGACCTTTCCGGCGACCGCATCGTGATCCTCTCGACGCACATCGTGTCCGACGTGGAAGCCACCGCCACGGAAATCGCCCTCATCTCGGGAGGCATACTGGTGGCTCATGCACCGCCCGAAGAGTTGCTCCGCGCGGCCGAGGGCAGGGTTTGGGAGTGGGTCATTCCCAGCGTGGAGCTGAGCGCCGCCAAGCAGCGCTATCTAATCAGCGGCACCGTGCGCCGGGCGGATGGCGTTCACGTGCGGCTACTAGCGGAGTCCGCGCCGGCGGGCGCCGTGCCGGTGGCGGCGACGCTGGAGGACGCGTACCGGCATTGTCTCTCGACTCACCGGACCCATCTCGCGGAGGCGAAGGCCGGATGATGCGCGGCCGCGTGCTATATCATCTGGCCCGCGCCGATTTCCTGGAGCGCGTCCGCCGATACAGTTTCCTGCTCACGTTGGCGTTCGCCGCCGGCCTCGCCGTTCTGACTTATTCGGGGACGATCTCGCTGCAGTTAGATGAATACCGCGGCGTCTACAACTCCGCCTGGGTCGGCAGCATGATGACGCTGGTCAGCACGGCCTTCATCAGCATGGCCGGCTTCTACATGGTGAAGAACACCATCCAGCGCGACCAACAAACGCGTGTGGGCCTGGTGTTGGCCACCACGCCCATGAGCAAGAGCCTCTACACGCTAGGCAAGGCGCTCAGCAACTTCGCGGTGCTGGCTGCCATGGTTTCCGTGCTGGCAGTGGCGGCCGTGATCCTACAACTGGTGCGCGCGGAGAGAGGCGGCCTGGAACCGGGCAAGCTGCTCGCGCCATTCATATGGGTGGCTTTGCCGGCAATGGCCATGACCGCGGCGATCGCCGTGTTGTTTGAGACGCTGCCTGTTCTGCGCGGCGGCGTGGGCAACGTGATCTATTTCTTTGCGTGGTCGAGCTACGTGGGAGCAAGCGGCGTCGCGGGCGTGAACGACTATCTGGGACTCGGCTTTTTCATGCGCCAGATGGTGGGTGCGCTGAAACTCATCGATCCGTCTTACAACGGCAACTTCACGTTGCAAGCCGGACCCACCAGCCACGCCACCAGGACATTTCTCTGGAACGGCGTCGACTGGACTCCGCCAGTGCTGCTGGCCCGCCTGCAATGGGTCGCGATCGCTATCGGGATCGCCTGGCTGTCCGCGCTCTTCTTCCACCGATTCGATCCGGCGCGCGAAAGTTGGCGCCGCAAGCGCCGCAAGAAGGCCGCGCCCGAGCCTGTTGAAGATCGGACCGCCACGAATGGCGCACCGGCTGCCAGCGCAGCCGCCGTCCAATTGACGCCGCTGGCGCAGGCGGCCCGCGGCAGCCAGTTCCCGCGCCTGGTTGTCTCCGAACTGCGCCTGATGCTGAAAGGGCGTGGCTGGTGGTGGTACCTGGTTGCCGCCGGCCTGTTCGTGGCCAGCCTGGTAGTGCCGGACGTCCAGGCGCGCCAGGCCGTCGCGAGCTTTGCCTGGCTTTGGCCCGTTCTGATCTGGTCGCAGATGGGGGCGCGCGAGGCCCGCCATGGCACCGAGCCGCTGGTGTTTTCGTGCGCGCACGCGCTCGACCGGCAACTGCCCGCGGTGTGGGTTGCCGGGGTGGTGGTGGCGATCTCGACCGGCGGCGGGTTGGGGATTCGCTTGCTGATCGGCGGCGATGGGTCAGGCTTTTCCGCGTGGCTGGCCGGAGCGCTGTTCGTGCCCACCTTCGCGCTGGCGCTGGGTGTCTGGAGCGGATCGAGCAAACTCTTCGAGGCGTTGTACACGCTGTGGTGGTATGTGGGTCCGATGAACCACACGCCCGGACTGGACTTCACGGGGATGGCGCCCGCGCGGTTTGGGGCGCCGTTCTACCTGCTCGCGACGCTGGCGCTCCTGATGGCGGCGTACGTCGGGCGGCGGGGCAAGTTGGGGTATGCGTGAGAGACAGGAGACAGGAGACAGAAGAAGTCAGAAGCCACCCCGCTCAACCGCTAGAGGCCGGTAATTCTGTCTTCTGACTCCTGAATCCTGACTCCTGACTTCTGCTTTTACGCGATGCTTGCCACAGCCACGCCAGCGACACCGCTTGAAACGCCACCACCGGAATCAGCACGCGCGGATCGCGCACGCCGCCGAACCATGCGCCGCTCACTAGCACCACCAACGCCGTGGCCGTGAGCCGCGCGGCTTCCGCGATCAGGAACTCGCGCCGGTTCTCCAGCACGCCGCCCAGGCACACCAGCGATCCCAGGATGAACAGGAAATACGCGACGTTCAGCGAGGCCGCTTGCTTGGGCAGCAGCGCCAGAAACTGGCTGTTGGCGGCGATGAGCGCCACAAACTGCACCAGGCCGTAGGCGCTGAGCGCCACGTTACGAGGCGGATCGAACTTCACGAAATCCACGAGCGGATCGTAAGGGCGCTTGGGAAAACGCGCCGCCACATCCGCCGGACGCCATCCGGGCGGGGTGAACCAAACCTTCACTTTGTCGGACCAAGACGCCGCGTGCCACGAGTCCTTCGCCATCGCTACGTAATAATGCAGGTTGGCCCACACCGGATTCCAACTGTTCAACTGCCCGCGGATGCCGTAGATGCACGGCTCCTCGTCGAGCTCCTCCTGGAAGCTGCCGAAGAGGCGATCCCAGATCAGGAACACGCCCACGTAGTTCTTATCGAGGTAGATGTCGTTCTGCGCGTGATGCACGCGATGGTTCGAGGGCGTCTGGATCCAGCGGTCCAGGAAACCCAGCCGGCCGATGAGCTGCGTGTGCGGCCAGAACTGGTAAAAGAGCTGGACGACGCCGACCATCAGCATGACGAACACGGGTATGCCGCACAGGGCCATGGGCAGATAGAAAACCCAGCCCAGGAAGGCGCCGGTGCCGGGCTGCCGCAGGGCGGTGGTGAGGTTGAACTCCTCACTCTGGTGATGCACCACGTGCGACGCCCAGAACACCCCTACGGTGTGCCCCCAGCGGTGGTTCCAGTAGTAGCACAGGTCGTAAAAGACGAAGGCGAAGACCCAGGTGCCCCAGTGCTTGGCCGGCAAGTGAAACGGGGCCCAGTGCAGCAGCACCCATTCGTAGAAGAAGATGCCCAGGAAACCGAAGAACACGCGCACGCCCGTGCTCACCACGCCGCAACTGAGGCTGTTGATGGCATCCGCCAGGTGATAGTAACGGGTCCGCTTGACGCGGTCCACGGTGAATTCCAGGGCGATGAGAGCGAGAAAGACGGGCACTGCCAGCGCCACGGCTTTCGAGTAGGTGGTGTCCATAGTCGTGCAGGGATTGCCTTGATCTTAGCGCATCCGGCCCCGTTGCGATACTGATGCGATACTGAGAGCTTGCCATTACGCCTGCCATTACTGTTCCGCCGGGCCATGTACAACCTGCGTGGCGGGTTCCTGGTGCGCCCACTGTCGATCGCGCTGGCGCTGGGTTGTGCGGGCGCGGTGCTCTCGGCATTGGAAGAATCCTTCCCCGCCCTGCGCGGCTGGACGCCCGGCGTGCTGTTCCCCTCGCGCGCCGACCCGCAGGTGGCGCAGATCATCCTGGGGGGCATTGCCGCATCCATCATGACGGTGGTCTCCATCGTCTTCGCCATCATGCTCATGACTCTGACGCTGGCCTCCATGCAGTTCTCGCCGCGTATCATCGTCAGCTTCGTGCAGGATCGCGTGACGCAATGGACCCTGGGCATTTTCCTGGGCACCTTCCTCTACTGCATGGCGGCGCTTCCCGCGGCGCGTTCGCTGCCGCACCCCTTCGCGCCGGTCTTTACCGTGCTGGGCGCGATGCTGCTGGCGGTGGCCTGCGTGGGATGGCTGCTGTTCTTCATTCACCACATCTCGCGCGCGATCAGCGTCAACCATATCGTGGATCGAATCGCCGCGGACACCATCGCCATGATCGACGAGATGATGCCGTGGCCGCACCGGCACGACCGGTTAGCCGGCGCGGCCGCCGCCAGTTCCAACTGGGAGGCGACTATTGCCGGCAATGTGTCCGGCTACATCCGCTTCGTCGACCGCAAGCGTCTGGTGGGGCTGGCGAAGACCTACCGCGTGAAGATCAACGTGCTGCGGCGCGTGGGCCACTTCGTGCCGGCGGGAGTGCCGCTGCTGGCGGTCTCCAAGGGCGGCCGGCTCACGCCCGAGGGAATGGCCGAGTTGCGCGGCGCGTTCGATTTGGGCCCCACCCGCACCTTGCAGCAGGATGTCGAATTCGGCGTTTTGCAGATCGTGGATATCGCGCTGAAAGCCATCTCGCCGGCGGTGAACGATCCCAGCACGGCGATTAACTGCGTGGACCAGTTGAGCTCCATCATGATCCGCTTCGCCTCGCGCGAGCCGCCGGAAGCGGTGCTCTACGATCCGCCCGGTACGGTACGGGTCATCATCCCGTGGGTCGGCTTCGACCGGCTGCTGGAGGCTGCTTTCGAGCAGATACGGCTGTACTCAAAGTCGGATGTGGCGGTGAGCTTGCGGCTGCTGCGCGCGCTGGGGGATATCGCCGCGACCACGCCGGACCCGGAGTACCGCCGGACGCTGGTCGAGCGTGGCCGGCGGGTGGTTGCCGGGTGCGCGGAGAAGCTTGGCGATGAGGAGCTGCAGGCTTTGCGGGTCCGGCTGGATGCGCTGAACCAGGTTGGACTGCCGTAGGCCCACACCGTTCATTGGCAGGATATTGTAAGGCGACTCAGAGACGCTCCATTCCACCCGGCGCCAACCGGCGCGACATAGACCCTGGGTTGACCTGGTTCGTTACTGAAGTCAAACAATAAGGAGGGCAGCGTCCAGTTAAGGCCGTCGGGAGATTCCGCGTACGCCGCGACTGTTCCCTCTCCGACGATCATCACATAGCGTTGCAGCGCAGCGCTGTAAGCGACCTGGAGTTCGCCGCTGTATCCCGCACTCGGATTCAAGTCGGTGGAATAACCGCCGATCCCCGCTGCGAGCACGGACGCCAGGGTGAGAGTGGTTCCCCAATGGGTGGTGCCGTTGGCGAGCCAATCCTCGAAGTAAATATAGAAGTATTCACCATCGGGCGAGAGCACCAGGGGAGGGTCGCCGATGTCAAAGCCGTCTAAGTCGGTTCGGTACGCCTGATTGACCCGGATAATCTCACCTAAATCGGTCCAGTTCAAGCCGGCATCGGTTGATGCCGCCAGGCCAAGCACGGAATAAAAGCTCTGGGCTTGGATAGTCGGAATCTCGGCATGGTAGACCAAAACCAGGTTACCGCTCCAAACATCCCGGATGGGATTTTGTAGACCGGTCCGCCGCCCATATAGTCATAGCTCTGGTAGTAAGGATTCACCGACGGATCCGGGTTGGGATGGATGGTGACGTCAATTGGCGGAGCTGAGCCGAGCGGACTGTCGAGCGTACCCAGGGTCCTGGCGATGGATCCAGCCTTATCGGGCTCTGAGCCGCAGACCGTGATTGGGAAGTGGCTGGACGAAGGAATCGGCGGTGGAATGATCAGGATCTACCGAGAGAACGGCAAGCGTTACATCGAATTCAACTACAAGGACGGCAGTAGTTCGAAAGACGAGGCGGTCGAAAGACCATCGCGCCTGGGCAGGCGTTTTGAAGCCAAGGAACGTTCAGACTCCGGGGACTATTTTGCGATTGAAAAGGGTGTCAACCTACAACTTCGGGACCGAGAGGGTCTTATCAGGACCGCCAACAAGATCGGTTAGCTCACTCCGGGGTACATATTCGGCCGGCAGGACACGACACCGAGACTCCAAGCCACCGTCGCCTCTGGAATTGATCCCAGTAGGCCGGCGTCACGTCAGCTTACGGATCACGCGCAAAAACAGGGCATGCGTCTCGTGAGCGCGGATGGCGAACGATAAACGCGCTTGCGAACCCGCGGGCATGGCGGCGATCTACAAACCGGATCCCCGGCTCAGGCGCGTAGCTCGACACCTTGGCATGCGGGAGCGTACGAGGGACGTTGTGAAAATCGCTCAGAGCGTTCGAAAGGCCACCTTTCCCAAGCGCGCTGGCCCCAGCGTGACCGTAGCCGATTTGGTTGCCCCGTGGCGGCCTGGGAGGCCGCCGCAGGCCGAGCCGCAGGCCGAGGGCCTGCCCCACTTCGAGCGGTCAAGACTTCAAAAACTTCCCAATCGACCGCGTCGCCTGCCGGATGCGATGCTCATTCTCCACTAGCGCGAAGCGCACGTACCCCTCGCCCAGAGGACCGAAGCCGATCCCCGGCGAGACGGCCACCAGCGCTTTCTCCATCAGCAGTTTGGCGAACTCCAGGGACCCGTCCGCGCGATAGCGCTCCGGCAACGGCGCCCATACGAACATGGAGCCGCGCGGTTTCTCCACCGGCCAACCGGCGCGCTGCAGGCCACTGACCAGCACATCGCGGCGCTTCTGATAGATGGCGCAAATCTTGCGCGTGTCCTCCTCGCACTCGCGCAAGGCGATGATGGACGCGATCTGTATCGGCTGGAAGACGCCGTAATCCAGGTAGCTCTTGATACGCGCCAGCGCCCCGATCATGCGCGGATTGCCCAGGCAGTAACCCACGCGCCAGCCCGCCATGTTGTAACTCTTGGACATCGAGAAGATCTCGACCGCCACTTCTTTGGCGCCGTCCACCTGCAGGATGCTGGGCGGCTTGTAGCCATCGAAGCCCAGGTCGGCATAGGCGAAGTCGTGGACCACCAGCGTGCCGTAGCGGCTGGCCATACCCACGATCTCGCGAAAGAAATCGAGATCCACGCAAGTCGTGGTAGGGTTATGCGGAAACGAGATCAAAATCAGCTTGGGTTGGCGCGTGGAGGTCCGGTACAGGTCCTCGAGCCTGTTCAGGAATTCCGCCGGGCTAGGCATGGGGAGCAGGCAGGCGTGGCCTTCGGCCATGATCACGCCGTATTGATGAATGGGGTATGCCGGATTCGGCGAGACCACCGCATCGCCCGGTCCGACCACCGCAAAGAGCAAATGCGCCAGGGCGTCCTTGGCGCCGATGGTGACAATCGCTTCCGTCTCGGGATCGAGTTCCACGCCGTAGTTCGTCCGGTACCGCCGGGTGATTTCCTCGCGCAGCCGAGGGATGCCGCGCGAAGCCGAATAGCGGTGGTTGCGCGCATTGCGGACGGCTTCCACCATCTTGCCGACCACCACGCGCGGCGTGGCGCCATCGGGATTGCCCATACCCAGATCGATCACGTCCTGTTGCGCGGCGCGCGCCCGCGCCCGCATTTCGTTGATCACGGCAAACACGTAAGGAGGTAGTTTTTGAATCCTGTAAAACTCTTCGGTACTTTGAGCCATTCACTCTATTTTAAGCATGACCCGGACCGATGTTGTGCTCCGCTCACCGGACCGGATCGGCGCCGTCGAGCGGGGCGAGAGCAACGTAAGCTTTACGAATCTTGTCCCGATTGCGAAGGCGCCTGCGGTCACGGTGTCGCAACTGCTGTCCGGGCTGGAGAAAAGGGCCGATGCTCTGAAGGCACCCGTCAAGGATCGGCCGCAACGCTGAAGGCCAGAGGCTCCTACGAAACCGCATCCCCAGCGGGGGCAGCCCGTCGTCACGCGGGGCTGAAGCGGGGGGGATAAGGGCCTTTACCGTGGCAGTTCTTGTTCTTGCCGCTTCCGCACGGGCAGCGGTGGTTACGACCGACCTTGGACACAACGACCGGCCTTTGTGCGTTCGGGCCACCGATCTTGCGGAACTGGAGGTCCTTCATCGCCCGCCTATTGGAAGGATACAGAATTACGCTGTCATGCATGTAGACAGCATTGCTGTTCACATTGGAGTAGTACCCGTCCAAAACGCCCTGTTCCGGAGAGCGAGGGATGCGCAAGACGGGAAGCTGTTTACCAATGGTGTTGTTTGCAGCGGGGCGATCTGCCATTTGACGGACCAACTCGACCGCCTTGCCAATGATCGCCTCTGCGGGCTTTCGAGTTTCCAGCAATTCCCGAAGTGCGAACTCATCGTCTCGGGTCATTGCAGGCCGACTCCCCACTCGCTGTATGAACGCTGGATCGAGAACACCGGCCACCGGGCGCGTCGCAGACAATGAGAATTGCTGCCAGGCCTCAGCATCGTCCTGGCCGCTTTGGAAGTTCTGAAAATTCGTCATGATTGCGTAACCCGGTTGAGGTGGGTCATGATGATACAGGTATCCTGAAAACATGATCGAGAAGCGCCGGTCCTTTCGGGGCGATGTGCGCAAGAACGGGGTGCTCCAGAAAGGTGTGGGAGGCGCGCTCTCTCAGACGTTGTAAGCTCTCTCCCGCGCGTAGTCAGGAGGGCCACATTCAAAGGAGGGCTTCCAGCAGCCAGTCGCGTGTTCTGAAGCTTCCCCACCCCGCCAAACCAGTGAAGCCAAATGCGAGGCGTGCATTCAGGCAGGTTAGAAGACCTGCTTTACTGGACTCGTCCTCTAGGACGTGACCGTCCCAGGACAGGCGCCGGTCGGAAACCTGTATAAACCTGGCCGGAGTTACCGAGCGTGAGAATCAACGTCATAGGTCTAACATATCGAGAAGCCCTCGCTGAGGGGAACGCCGCTCCGACTGCACCTAGCCAACCGGTCGCGGCCGGCACTGTGCTGCTCGGAGCGCGGGCGCGGCAAGGAGCCATTGATGCATTCGGAATTGTCGCAGAGAGTTGACGACGCGCATGCCTGAAACGCCTTACGGCCAACACATTCTCACCACCGGCGAAGGGATCGTCGGCCAGATCGAAATGGTATGGGGCAGATTCTGGTATGAATCGAGATTCCAGGGCAAGCGGCCCGTCGCCGACGTGGGACCGGGCCGCTGCTGGTTCACCCGCCAGAATCCGAGCGGCATCATCGCCATCGATAACGCGCCGGACTTGGTCGAGTATTACTCCGCACAGCAGCTCAAGATCACCCTGGGCAGCGCTTATGAGATTCCCTTCCCGGATGCTTATTTCGAAGGCGTATTCTGCTGCTGGCTGTTCGAGCATCTACCCGATCCCGAGCGCGCCATCGTGGAGTTTCATCGCGTGCTGAAACCCGGCGGCCTGTGTTCGATCGTGGTGCCCACGCCGGTGGACATGGTCGCGTTCTATGCGGACTACACGCATATCCGTCCTTTCACCGCCACTTCCCTGCGCCAGTTGGCGGCGGTCGCCAACTTCGCGCAGGTGCGTACCGAAAACCTGCCGTGGACGCGCGGCATGCGCCAAATTTATCGCCGCTTCGGCGGGCAGGCCAGCTACCGCTACATGCTTTTCGCCGACCGCTATTTGCGGCGGCTGGGCATTCGGAACCGGGACCATCTCGTCCTGGACGCCTGGAAATGAAAGTGGGCAGGCCTCACGCCGTCAGTATACTAAGCATGGGCGCAAGAATTATTTCGCATTGGACGGAGCTATGGTGTAGTTCCACTTTGGGAGGGTCGTGTGCCGGGTGATTCGGAGTTCTCGTAACCTTTGGGCGGGCGCACGTCGGATTTGAGGGAATCACGCGACAGCCCGGTCCCGGCGACGCTCCCAGAAGTCCTCGTAACGTCCGCTGAGCTTGGAGCAGCGCAGGGCGATGATGGCGTTTGCGCCACGCACGGTCCAGTGCATGCCAGCCCGCTTAAGCCGGGTACCGATCGCCACTTTGCAGCCGGCCTCGAGGACGCCGGTGGAGGTACAGAAACCTTGGGCGCGAAATTTCGGGTAACGCATGCGAGCGCGATTGTGGAAGATGTACAGCGCGCATTTGGTGGCCTCGGGGCAGGAAGTGAAATGGGCACGGAGAGCGTGGACGATGGCATGCAGTTTGCCCTCATCGAGTTCCGTGCAGCGCGCCGTTGCCCATGGTTTGCTTTCGCTGGTTGCGCCGAAGATCGATTGAGCGGTTCGGTGCAGAGCTTCTTTGGCGTGGTACCGATCGAGAATCTGTGTAGCTTGGGGGAACAGTTCCCGGGCGGTGTTCCAAATCCAAGTAGAGCCATCGCCCAGCACCACGCAATGGGAAGCTTGCGTGAAGCCTCGCCGCGTTGCTTCGCGCAGTACGCGCTCGGCGAAGTCAGACCGATCGGGGCTGGTATCCGCAGTAGCGGCGCTTTCAATCGCGGCCGAATACGTGACTGATCCCGGATCCCGCATGGGCGTGCCCTCCTCATCTCGAGATTCGGCGGTCCACACGGTGACCACCTTAGCCTCGCGGGTCTTGGCGGAACCATCCGGCTGTTTGCCAGTGCGGCCGGCGACTTCAGCCGCACGCATCGGCACTCCGGTACCGTCCATCCCCAGGCACATGGTGGGAGCCACTTCTCCCATCTTCTCCACGCAACTGCGTTCATCGTCGGCGATCTCGGTGCCCAGCGCTTCGGCGGCGCGTTCCACCTGTTTGGTACTTACCTCCACCCCGGCCAACTCGTGCAGCAGGGCGCTGCTCTCCTCAAAGCTCACCAGCGCCGCCGTGCTACCGGTCATCCGCAGAACTCCAGGTGTGAGCGAAAACAATTCCAGCCGCAGAGCACGATCACGCGGGCAGAAGCCGCTTTCGCATTGGGCACAGTGATAGTAGGCCCGTTCCAAATGCAGAGGGCCCAGCACGCTTTCGAACGTCTTCTGATGACGGCCATGATACTGGGCCGCTCCTCCGCAGGAGCAGGGCAGTTCTGGGCCCGCATGATCGCTGGTGTCGGCGTTCAGCCGTTGTTCCAGTGCTCGCGCGGCCAGTCGTAAAGCCTGCCGCCGCGCCGCTATCTCCAGAGCTTCGAAATCCAGGTCTTGGACGGCTTGTCGACCTAAGAGCGCTTCGATTTCCTGAACGATTTCACTTTGGAGGTTCGCTTGGAGCCCCCTTTTTTAGCCTCCTCAGAGGAGGCTGCCAAATCTTCCAATTGGCCATCGGCCCACGTTTCGCATGCCTCCCACAAAGCGTCCACCCGGCCCCGAAACTCACGGCCGGCATGGATCTGCCGCCGGACTAGGTCGGCCTGTTCGGCCGTGAGGAAGCGGGAGCGGGTCTTACCTCCAACGGCATGCGTGAGGCTGTGGTAGGGACCGTGACGTGCCTTGGGATCCTTCGCACAAGCGCAGCCTGGCTTGCTGCATTTGATCGTGCGTTCGGAAAGGGAGCCGTGCCGCATGGGCTTGGCGTCGGCTAACTGTGCCGCGAGTTGGCGGACAGGAGGCGGGACATCGGGAGGAGCAGAAGCAGCCATGCCTTCTATCTTACGGCTAATATAGCCGTAAGATCAACCGGGAAAATAAAAGCATCCGCCGAAAGCCGCATTCTGCTGACGTACGCCCCCTTTGGGCCTTTGGGCAGACGGTTTGACTTTGAGGGTTAGTCCTTCGTGTCCAGGTAGGCGCGGACTCGGAGTCCAGTGGTGGTGGTGGTTTTGCGGATCAAACCGAGGATCTTGCCGTAGTCGGTGAGAGGCTCGGCGGCCCAGTTTTTGCTGATCTGACTGAACAGGCGGCGTTCAATCGCAGCGCGACATGCTCGACATGTTTGCCTCATCGGGCGAACTGCGGACCCAAGTCGCGGAGATCTACGCGCGCTGGAAGACCGCCGGCGCGGCGCTTGAAACGCTGGAGCGCACCGAGCAGGAAAAGCTGCGCCTGCTGGATCTCTGGGAATTCCAGCGCAGGGAGATCGAGGGCGCCGCGCCCGCCGCCGGCGAGGACGAAGCG
>CABECV010001140.1_pt1 | contig 22299 bp, 16 predicted proteins | sample 3422511 | NCBI WGS metagenome assembly CABECV01 (sample SAMEA5534327, study PRJEB31848) | metagenome | biome: tundra; feature: field; material: soil | place: USA | collected 2013-05 | depth 0.15 m | reverse complement strand
CCGCCGAAGCGCAGGTGCGCGCCGCCGAGCGTACCCGCAGCGCCGCCCGCTGGGAGCATCTGCCCTCACTGGCATTGTCGGCCGACTATGGCGCTATCGGCATCAATCCGGCGCAATCGCACGGCACGTTCACGGTGGTCGGCACGCTGCGCATCCCCATCTGGCAGGGAGGGCGAACCGAAGGCGAAACCCAGGAAGCGGACGCCGCTTTGGGGCAGCGGCGCGCGGAACTGGAAGATGTGCGCGGCCGGATCGAGGCCGACGTGCGCGATGCGTTTCTGGATCTCAAAACCGCGGCCAACCAGCTCGATGTGGCGCGCAACAACCAGAAGGTGGCGCGCGAGACGCTCACGCTAACGCGGCAGCGCTTCGAGGCGGGCATTACCGATGCCGTAGAAGTGACCCAGGCGCAGGAGTCGGTGGTATCGGCCGATCTCGATTACATTACCAGCGTGTTTGCGCACAACCTGAGCAAAGTCGCGCTGGCGCGCGCCATAGGGCGGGCGGAGGAACGGCTGGGGCAGTTTCTGCAGATGCCGTGACAGCTTTCAGCCATCAGCTTTCAGCTATCAGCCCTCACTCCACCGTGCGGCGGCTCAAGCTGATCGCTGACCGCCGATAGCTGACCGCTGATCGCTATCTGCTTTCCTGGTGCAGCCATTCCTTGAAGGCATCGTGGTACAGAATGATGCCTTTGCGGGAGTAGCGCAGGTAGCCTTGGCGGCGGAACTGGTTCATGTAGTGCGTGACGATCTCGCGCGAGGTGCCCACATATTGTGAAAGCAGCTCGTGCGTGAACGGCGCCAAGCGCACGGAACCATCCTGCTCGGGCGTGCCCAACCGCTCGCTGAAGCGGATCAAGGAACGGGCCAGCCGGCGCGCAATATTATCCAACGAGAAGCTTTCGATGCGGTGTCCGAACTCCATGCTCCGCTGGACCAGGATCTGCAACAGCGCCACGGCCAACCGGGGCCGCTTCGTAACGATGTCTTCGATCTCCGCGCTGGTCCACGTCATCAACCGGGTGCTTTCCATGGCGGTGGCCTGTTCGGCGCGCTGCGGGAGATTGAGAAGCGCCGATTCGCCGAAGAACTCGTCGGTCTGATAAATGTCCATGATCACCTGATGGCCGTCGTCGGCCACGCAGGAGACTTTGACTTTGCCCTCGATCACCAGGTAAATGCTGGTGGAGGGTTGATCCTGACTGTAAATGCTCTGGCTCTTCTTGTACTCCAGGATGCTGGAACACGGCAGATGGGCCAAGGGATCTTCCAACGTTCTTTGTGGTGCAATCACTCTCGCGGTACTTGCCATCATAATCATTCCTCCAAGTGTTTCTTGGTTTGGTGTCATTGTTGTTGCCCCTCCGAAGTCGGGGCGCACGTTTGCGAAACAGTTTCGACGCTCTCCACGGTCATGATGGGGAGAGGATCCTGCTTCGAAATTACTCCCCGTACTGTGACTTTGTGCCCCATGTGCCTGGCGAAATTGTCCTCAGGCGACCCAGCCGCCGGCTGCAAGCGGGCGGTGGGCTGGAGATTGGTATCGTTGGTCAGCACGTACTGACCGTCGCGTTCATCGACGCAGCCGGTTAGAGAAGCCTTGGCGGCCGGCCGGGCTTTGCCCGACTGCGGCGGGGCGGCTACCACGCAAGCAGCGAGCATCAGAAGTGCCAACAGGTTCCGCATCCAGTTCTCTCTTCGCGCCTTAATGCACTTGGCGTGCCAGATCGCACAATCGTTAACCGTACTGCGTAACACACTATGAAATCTTGTTTTTCGTTCAGTTTCGCACAAAAACCGGCAGGCCGGCGATGTGCAAACCTTGCGCGAGAACGGTAATTTCTGCCGGGGGCGCTATATGATGTAAGAACGCACCATGCGCCATTTTCTGCTCTGTTTTCCGCTTTTGATGGCAATCCCGGTCTGCGCGGCTGAATATTCGGCCCCCGCTGGAATCCGGCCCGCCTTGCGCCGCCCCGGAGCGGCCAGCATCCTGCCTGGCGGGCGCGTCATTTCGCCGCTTGGCCACCAGTACGTGACAGGCCCCGGACCGTTCGGACTGGCTATCAGCGCGAGCGGCAAGACGCTGGCATCCGCCAACAGCGGACCGGACCGCTTCTCGCTGACGGTTCTCGAGCAGGAGAAGGGTGGCGCGTGGCAGGTGCGCCAACTGGTGGCGCCGAAGAGAAAGAAGTCCAAGACCGCCGGCGCGGAGGGCGCGGAGAAGGACGACGATCAGTGGCACAGCGTCTTCATGGGCTTGGCATTCGCTACCGAGCATACCGTCTATGCATCGGAGGGCAACTCGGGCCGCGTGCGGCTGGTCGACGTGGCCACCGGCGGGGCTAAGAGAATCTATGACTTGAACCGCGACGGCTTCGCGGACAGCTTCACGGGCGACCTGGCATTTGACGCCGATCGGGGCGTGGTATACGTGCTGGATCAGGCCAACTTCCGCCTGGTGGCGATCGATGTGCGCAAGCAGCGCGTCTTATCGTCTGTGCGGCTGGGGCGCCTGCCTTTCGCGCTGGCGCTTTCGCCGGACAAGCGCAAAGCTTACGTCACGAACGTCGGCATATTCGAGTACAAGCCGGTGCCGGGCCTGGATGCCCACAACCTAAGGGAAACCGGCCTGCCGTTTCCGGCTTTCGGATTCCCTTCGACGGAATCGCGGGAGGGCGCGCGCCGCGAGACGGGCAAGGGTCCGGTGGACGTGCCTGGTTTGGGCGATCCTAACGTGCGGGAAGCCAATTCGCTGGCCGTGGTCGATCTGGCGGATCCGGCGGCGCCCAGGATTGAGACATTCATCCACACGGGCCTCGCGTTCGGAGAAGGGACCGATGGCGGCAGCAGCCCCTCGGGCGTGGTGGCGGCCGCGGACCGCGTGTTCGTCTCCAACGCGCATAACGATTCCATTACGGTGATCGATGCGAAGACCAACAGCGTGACCGGGCAGATCGACATACGCATTCCGGGCCTGGAAAAGTTGCGCGGCGTGCTGCCGATCGGCATGGCGTACCATGAGGCGACTGGCTGGCTGCTGGTGGCGGAGGCGGGCATCAATGCGGTGGGTGTGATCGATACACGCGAGCTGAAAGTGCTTGGACATCTGCCGGCGGCCTGGTTTCCCAGCCGCGTGCTGATCGATCGCGACACGGTGTACGCGACCAATGTGAACGGCCAGGGCACCGGCCCGAACGTTTGGCAATCCGCGTTCGCCGCCGGCGAGGCGAGCGCGCCCGGCTTGAATATGTCGGGCACGTTTCGGCGCGGCAGCATTGCATCCTTCCCCCTTCCCGATACGGCCGAGGTGGCTGCTGGGACCGCAACCGTGATGGACAACAACGGCCTCAACCCGCGCGACGAGGCGCCGGGCGCGTTGCCGGGCGGCGTGAAGTACGTGGTGATGATCGTGAAAGAGAACCGCACCTACGACGAAGTCTTCGGCGATATCCAGCGCCTGGCGAACGGGACGACGGTGATGGGCGCGCCGGCGATTGCGCGCTTCGGACAGGTGGGCCACGCGGCGGGCAAAGGCAATCGCCTAAGCCTGCAACGCGTGAACGTGACGCCGAACCACCATGCGCTGGCGCTCGGCTGGTCGTTCAGCGACAATTTCTACGCCGATTCGGAAGTCAGCGTGGACGGGCACCACTGGCTGGTGGGTGCGTATCCGGACGCGTGGACCGAGGCTTCGTTCCGCGCCTCCTACGCGGATGGCCGGGATTTCCGTTTTCCGACGACTGCGCCGGGGCGGTTCAGCTTCGCGGAAGGGAACTCTTCGGTGCATCCGGAGGAGCAGCCCGAGGGCGGCACGATCTGGCATCACCTGGCGCGCCATGGCATTCCGTTTCGCAATTACGGCGAGGGTTTTGAGCTGGCGGGCGGGGACGAAGGGCAAGGCTACAAGCCCACCGGCGCGCGCTTCGTAATCAATGTGCCCATGCCCGATCCGCTGTACCGCAACACGTCGCGCGAGTATCCGATGTTCAACATGAACATCCCGGACCAGTTTCGCGCGACGCAGTTCATCCACGAGATTCAGGAGAAGTATGTGAAGGGCGGCGAGCCGTTTCCGCGATTCATATACATCCACCTGCCGAACGATCACATGACCGAGCCGCGTCCGCAGGACGGCTATCCGTACGAGGCATCCTACGTGGCGGACAACGACTACGCGCTGGGGCGCATCGTGGAGTTTCTGTCGCGGACGCCGTGGTGGCGGGAGATGGCCATCTTCGTTACGGAGGACGACGCGCAGGGCGGGCGGGACCATATCGACGCGCATCGCACGGTGTTCATGGGGGTTGGGCCGTATTTCAAGCGGAACTATGTGTCGCACGTGAACACCAGCTTTCCGGGGATGCTGAAGACCATCTTCCGGCTGCTGGGATTGCCGCCACTGAACCTGTTCGATGCGGTGGCCAGCGATTTGAGCGACTGCTTCACGAATACGCCCGATTACGACGGCTACCAGGTGAGGAAGGAGGATGGGCGGCTGTTCGATCCGGCGGCGGCGCGGGAGCCGCTCGATCCGCGGCCGTCGGTGAAGATGGACGATCCGGCGGAGGTGGTGCGGTAGGCGAGCGCGGGGGTGAGACGCGGAGACACGGCGATCCGGTACCGGCAGTTGCTCTTTTGGCCGCGTTCGGCGCGCTGCCTCCTGAAGAAACTGATGGAGAGGACAAGCCTGAATTACAGTTCCCTCACCAGTTCGTACACCGTAATTTCCGGCGGCGCGCCGATGCGCATGGGCACGCCGATGGTGCCGATGCCGCGGTTCACGTAAAGTTGGCCGCCCGGCTTTTGGAACCAGCCTGCCACGTAGGGCGTCACCAGCCGGCTTGGCGCGATTTCGGGACTGACGAATTCCAGGGCCACCTGGCCGCCGTGCGTGTGCCCCGCCAGGCTCAGGTCGATGCCCATCTCCGCTGCTCGATCGAAGGTACCCGGGTTGTGGCTCATCAGGATGTTCACCGTGCCGGGCGCCACCAGGCTCTCGACGCCTTCGAGGTACGTGCGCACGAACTTCTCACTGCCGGGCGACATGTGCCGGCGAGTCTCGAAATCGACTCCGATCAGATTGAACGATTCCCCCTGCGCGGAGACCGGCACGCGCTCCTGGCGCAGAATCCGGATCCCCACTTGTTGAAACATCCGCGTGATGGAATCCTCGGTATGCGACCAGGCCTCATGATTTCCCAGGCAGCCGAAGATCCCGAAAGGCGCGTGCAAGCCGGTGAGCGCATTCACCACGGCCCGCTGCGTGGATGCGTCCCAAGTGACGAAGTCTCCGGTTAACGCGATCAAGTCTGGCTTCAGATCGTTCGCGATCCGCACATACTTGCGGATTTGGTCCTCGGTCATGAACGGCCCGATGTGAATGTCGGAAAGCTGCGCGATGCGAAACCCCGCGAACGCTTTGGGAAGCCGTGCCAGCCGGATGCGCTGGCGGGTGATCTCGAGATTGAGCCGGCCGTAAAGCAAACCATATGCGCCGGCCACGAATGGCGCGGCGACCACCACGCTGGCGGTGCGCTCCAGGAATTGCCGCCTGCCGGGCGAACCGAGTGCGCTGGTGGATCGCGCCACGCGCCGTACAGGCCACACCAGGATGGCGATCAGAAACGCAACCACCGAACTGGCCACCCACCACACGAACGGAGCCGAAACCAACGCGTCATACCACGTTAAGCGCGTGGGGCTCGCGCGCCGCCCAAACACGCCGAAGTTGACAAGGAATAACGCGAGATAGGCCGCCAGGCCGGCTGCGATCAGTAGGATGCGCGCCGTCCTGGTTTTCACCAGCCTCTTCACCAGCGCGCGCGCCCGCACATACCAGTAGATTTGGCTTCCCACGAACACAGCCATAACGATGCCGAGAATGAGCGCGAAAGACATCGAACCCTCTATGCGCGCTATTATCCCACATGCCTCTGGACTGAACTCGGGGTTCCGGTTTAAGCTGGGTGAATGCTCAGGTTTCTCACCGGGATCGTATTGTGCGCGTGCGCCGCGGCTGAATCGCCCGCCGGCATCGAGAAGATTCTGGCCTACCAGGGAACCTGGAAGATCGAAACCGAGCACTTCAATACCCGCTTCAGCAAGGCGGCGAAGGAATCCAGCACTCTGCGGAACGATTGCTGGCGCAGCGGAGGCTTTTTTGTCTGCGACCAATTCGTGAACGGAGAATCGAAGGACCTGATCGTGTTCACCTACGACGCCAAAGACGATACCTACGGCAGCTACTCCGTGCCCGCCGCAGGCGGCGAGGGTGGGAGCGGCAAGCTGATCGTCAAAGGCAACGTCTGGACCTTTCCCTGGGAAGACAAGCAGGACGGAAAAACCGTCTACTTCCGGATTGTCAATACGTTCACGGCGCCCGGCACGATCGAATACCGGCAGGAGTTTTCCGAGGACAAGGTCCACTGGACGGTGACGGCGAAGGGACTCGAACGCAAACTGGAAGACGGCAGATGATTGCCAAGCGAGGCGTGCGCTTCCGCACCTACTCTCTGCTGGGTCTGTTTGTCTTCCTAAGGCCGTTGGGCAATCTATCTCTGGCCTGGGGCACGAAACATTTTCCGCAAGTATTGTCGTTGAACCCGGTGGCCTACCTGCGCGCGATGGTGGATCCATTCGTGGCGCTGGGCATCGCCATGCTCATCCTGGCGCTGCTTACGCGCATGGCGCTGCTGAGCCTCGCCGACTTGAGTTTTGTGCTGCCGGTGACGGCGATCGGGTACGTGCTGGCAGCGCTGTTTGGCCGGGTGTTTCTGCACGAAGCCGTCAGCGCCCAACAGTGGATGGGAACCGTGCTGATCTTCATGGGCACCGGCCTGGTAGGCACGACCTCGCAAAACACCACGCCACCCGAGGAAGAATCCGAATGAAGTGGATCCTGTTGAGCATCGTGGTGACGGCCACCGCGCTGAGCGACCTGCTGCAAAGTCACGAGATGAAGAGAGCGGGCGAGCAATCGGTGGGAGCGCGGGGCCTCGCGCGATTGCTGAAGACGATTGCTATGCGCCGCTATCTGATCCTTTCGATCGTCTGCCTGGCGATTTCTTTCTTCGCGTTCATGGCGTTGGTGCAGGCCGAACCGCTCAGCTTCGCGGTGCCGGCGTCCGCCTCCAGCTTCATCCTGGAAACGGTGCTGGCGAAGCTGGTGCTGAAGGAAGACGTGGGCATGCGGCGCGGCGCCGGCGCGCTGCTTGTGCTGGGCGGCGTGATCCTACTCGCGCGTTGAGCCGCGTGGGGCAGGACTCCAGTCCTGCACGGATCCTCCAGGACCCGCTCTTCGCGAAACGGAGCAGGCCGACGTGGACGTCGGCTGCAGGACTGGAGTCCTGCCCCACGAAGCGTCATCGGGCCTTTTCCGCGACCGGAACCAGCCTCCCATCGCGCAGCAAATAGTCGGCGCCGCGCCAGCGAATGCTTCTGCGCCCAAAGCTCGTCAGCCAGATGAAAAACGCCAGGGCGTCCCACGCCGGGATCACCGGCATCTTCCTCCAAAGCCCAGGCTGCTTCAGTCCCCAAGAGCCAATCATCCACGTCATGGCGAATCGGAGCGCCAGGTAAGTGCCCAGATAAGCCGCGGCCACTGCCATCGATGGATGAATCGCGATCACCGCCAGCGACCACGGCAGCCCCTGCGTCAACAACAGGCCCAGATGGCCCCACGGACGCATGTGCCGCATCACTACGATCCAGCGCAGACGCTTGTGAATCAAGTCGCTCATCGATTGATAGTCGGCTACCGCTAGCACGGTGTAGCGCAATAGTTCGACTTGGTGGCCCTGTTCGGCGATCAACCGCCCGACCAGCAGGTCGTCGGCCGGGCGGTTCTCGAGCGACTCGTAACCGCCGAATTCGGCCAGGCGCGTCCGCGTAGTGGCGATGGTTGGCCCGAGGGCAAACTTGACTCCGTCCAACTGCCAGGCCACCAGGATGCCTGCGTAGAAATCGGAAAACATGCCCATGGCCTGCAGACTGTCGGCGAAGGTGCGCTCGTCGGCCGGCACGTAAAAGCAAGTCACTGCGCCGACCTTGGGATCGGCCAGCGGCGCGACCACGCTGCGCAAGTAGTCGGGCTGGACGCGCACGTCACTGTCGCTCACCACCACGACTTCGTGCACCGCCTCGCTGACCATGCGCGCCAACTTGGCCACTTTGTCATTGGTGGCAATGCGGCCCGAGCCGAACAGCACGCGAATGCGGCGCTGGGGAAAATCGCGAATCAATTTTTCAATCACCGGCAGCACCGGGTCGTCCCGGCCGTCCACGCAGAAAACAAGTTCATATTCCGGATAATCCTGTCGGCAAAAGCTGGCAAAATTCTCATATGCGCCGGGATCGAGGCCGCGTATGGGCTTCAGGTTACTCACTGGCGGCGTAAAGCCGGCGCCGCGAGCGTCAGCCTTCGGCGCGCGGCGAAAGTAGGCCCAAGTGCTGTACAGCGCAATCAAATAATAAATGAAGGGAATCGCCGCTACCGCAAGGAAAAGGGCTGTCACAGTCTTATGCTACATTAATGGCTTGTGTGGCGTCGCCGGCTTTACTAAGCTCAAATTCTGTCCTGGCCCCGAGCGCATCCGGAGCGCCGTTCAATCCATCATTCATCGCGGGCCCGATCAGCAGGGCGTCTTCGAATCCAATTCGGTCGCGCTAGGCGCCGCGCGGCTCAAGATCATCGACCTCGATTCCGGCGACCAGCCGATCTTCTCGGAGAGCGGCGACACGGTCATCGCCTTCAACGGCGAGATCTACAATCATCTGGAATTGCGCGTGGAACTGGAACGGCGCGGCCACCGGTTCCGCACCCGCACGGACACCGAAACAGTGCTAGCGGCGTTCCTGGAATGGGATACCGACTGTTTTTCCCGGCTGCGCGGGATGTTCGCGATCGCGCTGTGGACCGAATCGCGCAAGCGTTTGGTGCTGGCGCGCGACCGCATGGGAATCAAGCCGCTATACATCGCGCGACACGGCGCGGATTTGTTCTTCGGCTCCGAACTGAAAACCATTTTCGTGCACCCGGAGTTCGACCGGTGGCTCAGTTTGGCCGGACTGGATTGCTATTTGTCGCTGAACTACGTGCCGGCCCCCTGGACGTTGGTGGAAGGCATCGAGAAGCTACGTCCCGGATACTGGCTGGAGTGGCACGCCGGCGAGGTCCGTTCGGAGGCTTACTGGAGCTTGCCGCTGGGGCCGCAGCGCGATTGGAGCCAGGAAGCCGCCTCAGAGGAGCTCGATGGGCTGCTGCGGCAATCCGTGCGCGAACATCTGCTCTCGGATGTGCCGCTAGGCGTATGGCTCAGCGGAGGCATCGATTCCTCCACCGTGCTGCACTACGCGGCCACCGCATCCAGCAACCGGCTGAGGACATTTTCGATTTCCTTCCGCGGCCGCAGTTTTGATGAGACCGCATACATGCGCGCGGCGGCCACGCAGTATGGCACCGATCACCAGGAATTCGACGTCAACCCCGAGGTGGGCCTGGCGGACGCCATCGAGGAATTCGCGCATTACTTCGATGAACCGAACGCGGATGCCGGCGCGCTGCCGGTCTGGTATCTATCCAAGATGACCAGGCAGAATGTGACGGTGGCGCTCAGCGGCGAAGGCGCAGACGAACTTTTCGGCGGATATCTGACTTACCGCGCCGATCGATATGCGCGCTTGATGCGGCGTTTGCCTGCGGGCATTCTGCGGCTCGCGCTGCAGGCCGCGCGCCGCTGGCCGGTCTCCGACGACAAGATCAGCTTCGAATACATGCTGAAGCGCTTTCTGGAAGGCTGCCGGATGACGCCTGCGCGCGCGCACGTGTATTGGAACGGCACATTTTCGGACGCGGAGAAGCGCGCGCTGGTGTGTGCTCCAAGCCCCGGCGCGCTGGCCGCGATTCTGGAAGAGCTGTCACTGGCGGGCGAGGATCTGGCGGCGTATCTTTGGTTCGATCAACGCTACTATCTGGCGGACGACATCCTGATGAAGGTCGACCGCATGAGCATGGCGCATTCCATCGAAGTGCGGCCGCCGTTCCTGGACCACCGCATCGTGGAATTCGCCGCTTCGCTGCCTTCGCATTTCAAGATCCGCGGCGCGCGCCAAAAGGTCATTCTGAAAGACCTGATGAAGGGCAAGCTGCCGCCCTCGATACTGCAGCGGAAGAAAGTCGGGTTCGATATTCCCGCGCACCAGTGGCTGCGCGGCCCGCTGCGAGAGTTGATGCGGGACACGCTTGCGGCCGGCGCATCCGAACACGCCGGAGTGTTCCGGCCCTCCGCCATTGAAGCCTGCATGCGCCGGCACTTGGAACGCCGGGCCAATCTCGGGTATCATCTGTGGGGGCTGACGATCCTGTTCTTGTGGATGAGGAGATGGCAAATACAAACGACGCCGGCAACCGCGCTCAATCATCAGCCGGCCGGCATCTCTACCTCTATCTAGCCGTCCTCCTGTTCGCCGGCGCCGTGTATCTGGCCTCGATCATTTCGCCTCCATCGCTGATGGACGACGTGGATGCCGTGCAGGCGCAGATCGCGCGCACCATGCTGACTTCGGGCGACTGGGTGACGGCGCGTCTGGATGGCGTGGCGTACCTGGAGAAATCGCCTCTGATCTATTGGATGATCGCGGTCGCTTACAAGATCTTCGGCATGCACGACTGGGCCGCGCGCATTCCGGTAGCGCTCTCCGCGATGGGGCTGTGCTGGCTGACCGCCGCGTTCGGTATCTGGGCCTTTGGACGCCGCGCCGGGTTCTATGCCGGCCTGGTTGTGGCCACTTGCATCGGGCTGTTTCTGTTCACGCGCGTGCTGATCCCCGATGTGATGCTGACGCTCACCATTGCGCTCGGTATGTGGGCCTTCCTGCGCGCGCTCGACGAGGAGGAGCCGCATCCACGATTGTGGGCTTTTGTTTTGGCCGCCAGCCTGGGCGTGGGTCTGCTGTTGAAGAGCACGGTCGCGGTGCTGTTTCCGGTTGCCGGGGGCGCGATCTACCTGTTCCTCACGCACCAATTGTTCTCGCGCCAGACGTGGAAGCGGCTCCGCCCGTTCAGCGGATTGCTGATCGTTCTGCTGATTGCCGCGCCTTGGCACGTGCTCGCCACGCTGCGCAACCCGCCGTATTTCTCTTTCAGCTTCCGCAGCGCGCCCGGCGAATATCACGGCTTTCTGTGGTTCTATTTCATGAACGAGCAGGTGCTGCGGTTCCTGAACCTGCGCTACCCGCGCGATTACAACACGGTGCCGCGCGTGTATTTCTGGCTGTTCCACCTGCTGTGGCTGTTTCCCTGGAGCGTTTATTTTCCGGCGGTGGCGAAGCTATCGTTCAAGCCGGCCGATCGCGCGGGGCGCACCCGTCTGCTGGCGCTCTGCTGGACCGGGTTCATGCTGGTCTTCTTCACCTTTTCTACGACGCAGGAATACTACACGATGCCCTGCTATCCGGCGCTGGCGCTGCTGCTCGGTTCGGCGATGGCGGCGGGAGGCGATTGGGTGCGGCGCGGCACGCGTGTGATCTCCATTATCGCCGGATGCGCCGCGGTGGCGCTCATCGCGATCTTTGTTCTGGTGCGGAATGTGCCCGCGCCCGGCGATATCTCGACGGCGCTTTCGCAGCGTCCCGGCACTTACACGCTGTCACTCAGTCACATGGAAGACCTTACGCTGGCATCGTTCGCGTATCTGCGCCTGCCGCTCGCGGTGGCGGCCGTCGCTTTTCTGGCGGGGGCGCTGGGGACCGTGCGCGCGACTGGCCGGCGCGCGTTTCTGGCCGCGGCTCTGATGATGGTTTTGTTCTTCCATGCAGCGCGGCTGGCCATGGTAGTGTTCGACCCTTATCTGTCGTCGCGGCCGCTGGCGGAGGCGCTGCTGCGGGCTCCCGAGGGCAGGCTGATTGTGGACCATCATTACTACACGTTCTCATCCGTCTTCTTCTACACGAATCGTTCCGCGCTGCTGCTGAATGGCCGGTTCAATAACCTGGTTTACGGATCGTACGCGCCCGGCGCGCCGGATGTGTTCATCGACGACGCGCAATGGAAGAACATGTGGCTGGGGGCGGAGCGGTGTTACGTGGTGGCCAGTGACTACGCGGTGCCGCGGTTTGAGAGGCTGGTGGGCAAGGCGGCGCTGCACCTGATCGCGGCGAGCGGGGGGAAGGTGGTGCTGAGCAATCGTCCGATATGATGTGTGTGCGGAATACGGACAGTCTGCCGGGAGCAGGTGTCGGCATGAGTGCCGACGCGGCACGCACGAGTGCGTGCGCCACAATCGTCGGGGCTCCATTGAATCGCGCTGAGAATGTGCATGGCAGCCTGGTGCGGGATAGCGCGGATGTCCGCCCTGGCGTCGTCGGAGAGATGCGCTTCAATCTGGTTCCTTGTAGTTGCGGATCTGTTCCATGGAGAAGCCCATTTCGGTGACGACATCCTCAAAGGGAGTGCCCTCGTGGTGCTTAAACCACTCCTTGGAGCGTGCGACGGCGCGATGTTCCTCTTCGCCGATCTCTTCGTCTTCCAACGGTGCCCTGGCCAGAGCGTGAGAAACGGGGTCCAGCATAGATTCCAGCAGACCTGCCCTCGGTAAGCTGTGTGGGCCGGAGACGGTCGATCAAGTCGTGTACGTGTTGACGCGTTTCGATCATCACAGGTTCTCCGTCCGTGCCGAGGGCCGCTTCCGAGCGGCCGGCTGAAAAGCCGGCTGCGGGCAGTATTGCCCGCCCCACGGTGAGCGCTTATCGAGCCGCGACCGTGAGGGAGCGGTTCCGCTTGCGGTCGTTGTGCACATTCCGCCAGTTCACTTGCGGCGGGAACAGCGACTCATCGATGCGGTCGCGGTACTTCACTGCGATATTCATCAGCGAATCGAGCAGCGACTCGGACAGAAGGTGCGGCTGCAGCCCAAGGTCAATGAGCTTGGAATGCTTGGCGTTGTAGTAGTGTTCCTCGGCTTCCACGCGCGGCGCAGGCAGGTGATCGATGTCCACAGTGAGTCCCATCTTCTTGCCCGCTACTTGCACCATGCGCGCGAGTTCCATCACCTTGAACTGCTCCGTGAATTGATTGAACACGCGGCATTCGCCGGGCTTGGCCGGCGTCAGACAGGCCAGTTCCACGCAGCGCACCGTATCGCGCAGATCCAGATAGCCGCGCGTCTGCCCGCCTTTGCCATACACGGTCAGCGGGTATCCCACGGCGGCCTGCACGCAGAACCGGTTCAGCACCGTGCCAAAAACCTCGTCGTAGTCGAAGCGGTTGATGAGCGCCTCGTCGATCGAAACCTCGTCGGTCAGCGTGCCGTAGACCACGCCCTGGTTCAGATCCGTGGCGCGCAGCCCCCAAATCCGGCAGCAGAACATGATGTTGTGGCTGTCGTGCACCTTGGAGAGGTGATAGAACGAGCCGGGCTGCTTGGGGAACGGCAGCGTGTCGCGCCGCCCGTTATGTTCGATTGAGATGTAGCCTTCTTCGATATCGATATTGGGCGTGCCGTACTCGCCCATCGTCCCCAGCTTCACCAGGTGGCATTCGGGCCGATACTCCCGGAGGGCGAACAGCAGGTTGAGCGTGCCCACCACATTGTTCACCTGCGTGAAGACCGCGTGTTTGCGGTCGATCATGGAATAGGGGGCGGCGCGCTGTTCCGCGAAATGGATCGCGGCCTCGGGTTCAAATGCCTGAATCGTGGAAGAGAGAAAGTCGTAGTCGGTCACGTCGCCGACGAACAACTCAATGGTCCGTCCGGTGTGCTGCTGCCAGACCTTCAGTCTCTCGGCAAGCGGACGGATGGGGGTCAGGGTTTCCACCCCGAGCTCATGGTCCCAAGCGCGGCGCGAGAAGTTGTCGACAATGGCAACCTCGTGCCCTTTCGCCGACAAGTACAAGGCCGTGGCCCAGCCGCAATAACCGTCGCCTCCCAACACTCCAATCTTCATGTTTGTGCGTCTGCTCCTATTCTTGTTAGAGGGATCTGTTCGTCGCAGGGGGCCCAAACCGATCGCATCCTGAACGGATTCCCGACCATGGTAGCACGGTATCCGGTAACCTTATTCATAGCGCAGCGCCTCGGTGGGGTTCAGCTTCGCCGCGCGGTTAGCCGGCAGTATCCCAAAAATCAGCCCCACAAGCATCGACACGCCAAACGCGATCGCGATGGCCACGGTCGAGATGGGGACCTGCACGTTGTTCACAAAAAACTGCACACTCAGCGGAATCGAAACACCCACCAGAATCCCGATGCTTCCGCCGGCGAGACTCACCAGCACGGCCTCGGTGAGGAACTGGATCAGGATTTCGCGGCGCGAGGCGCCCACCGCCATGCGCAGGCCGATCTCGCGAGTGCGCTCGGTGACCGTCACCAGCATGATGTTCATGATTCCGATTCCCGAAATCGCCAGCGCGATCGCCGAAACCAGCACCAGCACTAGGCTCAGAATCAACGCGATGCTCTTGGCGGCGTTCAGAATGGCCGTCAGATTCTCGACGTGATAGTTCGCCCCCGGCCTGTGCCGCGCCTCCAGAATCTGCTTTACCGATTCGGTCACCGCCTCCACCTCCTCGGGCGATCGAACTTGCACGTACATGGGGTCGATGCGCTCCACCGGCGTGAAGTAGCGCAGCACTGTAAACGGAATCAGGATGGTGTCCTGCGATAATTCCGATTGGCCGAAGCTCTCGACGCGCTCCTTGAACGTGCCGATTACGGTGAACTGCAATCCGTGCACTTTGATAATCTGCCCCATGGCGGCGCCGCGCGTGCCGTACAGGCGCTCGGCCAGCTTGTCGGTCAGCATGGCGACCTTTTGCCGCAGGGCCACATCGCTCGCATCCAGGAAGCGCCCGGAGGTCACGATCAGGTTGCGCACCGTCTTGTAATCCGGATCGGAGCCGTTGACGCGCACGTCGCGCTCCTTGCCGCCGATCAACATACGGTCGAAGTTCGTGGAGATGCCGGTGGCGGCGACGATGCGATCCGCCAGCCGCTCGCGCACTGCGTCCACGTCGGCCATCTTGACGAAGTCGGCGTCGGCCTGCGTGGCGCTCTGATTTCCGGCTTCGTAGTAGGCGAAGATCATGTTCGACCCGACGCCTTCAATCTGTTCGAGGATGTAATCGCGGCTGGTGAGCGAAATGGTGACCACCAGGATGACGGAAGCTGTCCCGATAACCATGCCGAGTCCGGTGAGGAACGAGCGCACCGGATTCGCCTTGAGAGCTTTGACGCTGAAATCGACGGCTTCGCCCAGGAACATGGGCTACCCGCCTGACGCCTTTTTCAGGAGTTTTTCGGCCGCGGCGCGCGGAGGATCGTCGGGCGTCAATTTGGCTTCCAGATAGCGCTTCAGCAGCTTGCGCGCAGTAGCCAGATTGCGGCCTTGCTCGATGTACGTGTCCGCGCGCGCGTAGATCACTTGGGGGCTGTTGGGGGCGATCTTCTCCGCCTTGCGGAAACTTTGATCGCTTTCCTGATAGCGGCCTTGCTTGGAAAGGAACCTGGCCAGTTCGATCAACCGGCTGGCCTGGTGCGGCGCCATCTCGGCGGCGCGCTGCAGATGCTCCTCCGCGGTACCGAATTCCTTCTTCTTCTCGGCCAGGCGGGCCTGCGCCCAATGCCCTTCGACGGGGTCGATGGACGCCATTTGATCGGCAACGCCCACGGCCTTGTCCAACCCGCCACCCAGGAAACCCGGCGCTTCCAGGTAGTACTCGAATAGATCGCTGAGCGCCTCCATGTTACGCGGGTTGAGTTGCACGGCCCTCTCAAAGTGCTGCCGTGCCTTCTTGGCATTGGGCGGCGCGGTGAAGGGGCTGGCTGTCTCCGCCCGACGGCCGAATGCCCGGCCCAACCATAACTCGTAATCGGAATTGCCCGGATCGGCCGCCACGGCCTTCTCGAAACTCTCCGTGGCTTTCTTGTACTCGCCTTGCATGTAGTGGTTCCGGCCGATCAATTCGAGGACCGGGCCGTCCTTGGGCTGAACAGCTTGCAGGATTTTGAGCGAAGCCTCGTAGTCGGTAAGTTGATAGAGATTGCGGGCTTGGTCGAGGTCGGCTGAGGTGGCCGCCAGCAGGGGCCACGCGGTGAGCAAGACGGTTGTGCAGAAACGAGTTCGGTGTGCGATGAGTCCTCTACTCATTGTAACTCTCAGTACAATAGATGGTTCGGAAGGGCGGGCGGTTGCGCGAAAGGCGGGTGTGCGGGTGCCAGTACTAGAACTTCATTTGTCGCAATGCCCCCATTTGCACAGAGCCAATGCCCCCATTTTTTGGGTTCGTGCTGGGAAGTTGTGCATTTGACCGGCCAATCCGGGAAGCGCGGGCAGCCGACATGCCAACCGCGCAGCCAAGACCAAGCAGCCGCGCCAGCAACCAAGTGTCGCCTGCTGAAGAACTTATCTTTTTCCACTGTTCTCTTTTCACCTCTTTCCAGATCGGGTGATAATTCTTTTTAGGGCCTTCGGGCGCCATCCCACAAAAATGACGAAACATTGGCCGGTTATGCCGAGCTCGTGAGAACCTTGAGAACGTGCGCCACATTGCCGACCGGTCGTAGAATAGCAGGATATGCCGCCCCGCATCACCGCAATCCTCCTGCTGGCCGCCGCGCTGGCCCTGCCGGCCGAACTGACCTACCAAAAGCCGCCGCAGGAGATCCTGGATGTTCTGAACGCGCCGCCACCGCCCGCGATCTCCGTAAATCCATCGCGCGATTACGCCATTCTGATGCAACCGCTGCGCTACCCGCGGATCGCCGAGGTGGCGCAACCCATGCTGCGTCTGGCGGGGCTGCGCATCGACATCCGTACCAACGGTCCGCACCTGCCGTTTTCGAGCACTGCGTACACGATTAAGCGGCTGGCGGATGCATCCGATATTCGGGTTGCGGCGCCCCCTGATGCGAAGCTGGGCGCGCCGGTCTGGAGTCCCGATGGCAAGCAGTTCGCCTTCACGAACACCACCGCCAACGCCATTGAGCTGTGGATCGGGACCACCGCCACCGGGCGGACGCGGCGCGGCGCGGGCGTTCTGTTGAATGCCGTGATGGGTTCACCGATTGTCTGGCTCGCGGATAGCCGCACGTTGATACTGCGCGCGATTCCCGAAGGTCGCGGCGAGCCGCCCGCCGATGCGGCCGCGCCCACGGGTCCGCACGTGCAGGAGAGCTCCGGCCGCGCGGGCCCTGTGGTCACTTACGAAGACATGCTCAGCACGCCACGCGACGAAGATCTGTTCGATTACTACGCGACTGCCCAACTCGTGTACCTGGACACGTCCACGGGTAAAATCGAGCTGGCCGGAAACCCGGACATTTTCGAAACCGCGGAGCCGTCGCCGGATGGGCGGCATCTGTTGGTCTCCCGCGTGCACAGGCCGTACTCGTACCTGCATCCGGTATCTCTTTTTCCGCAGATGGTGGAAGTGTGTGACAGGGCAGGGGAGAGACTCTACCAACTTGCCGACCTCCCGCTGGCCGACCGTATTCCGGTGCAAGGCGTGCGGACCGGCCCGCGCGCGTATCAATGGCGTCCGGACGAACCGGCGTCGCTGGTTTGGGTGGAAGCGATGGACGGAGGCAATCCGAAGGAAAAAGTACCGCATCGCGACCGCATCCTGACGCTGGCTGCGCCGTTTCAATCGCAGCCGCGCGAGGTCTTTGAAACAGTGGAGCGTTTCACAGGCCTGGAAGCGTTGGCCACGGGCGGCAAGGCCCTGGTTACCGACTATGATCGCAATAAGCGCTGGGCGCGTACTATCGAGATCGGCTGGAACACGCCCAACCAGGAAGGCCGCGTGATTTTCAGCCGCAACGTGCAGGACCGGTATCACGACCCGGGCCGTCCCGTGATGAGCCGCCTGCCGAACGGCCGGCAGGCGATCCTGCAACACGGCGACGACATCTATCTAACTGCGGAAGGCGCCAGTCCGTCGGGCGACCATCCGTTCCTCGACCGCTACAACCTGGTGACACAGAAATCCGAGCGTCTGTTTCAGTCCGGCAAAGGCAGCTACGAAACCGTGGTGGCGGTCCTGGACGACAACGGCGCGCGTCTGTTGACGAGGCGCGAAGGCCCGGCCGAGTTTCCGAACTATTACATCCGGGCGGGGGAGTCGCTGACGCCGCTCACTAAGACGGCGGATCCCACGCCGCAAGTGCGCGGCATCCGCAAGCAGATTGTAAGTTACCAGCGTGAGGACGGCGTTTCCCTGTCGTTTACGCTGTACTTACCGCCGAACAATAAAGACGGTACGCGGCTGCCTACCTTGCTGTGGGCCTATCCGCTGGAATACAACGACGCGGACACGGCGGGGCAAGTCAGCGGCTCGACGGACCGGTTCACGCAGTTCACGGGCGCGGGGTTGCACTTACTGTTTCTGCTGCATGGATACGCCGTGCTGGACAACGCGGCGATGCCGGTGATCGGCGATCCCGAAACGGTGAACAACACCTATGTCCAGCAGATTGTGATGGACGCGAAGGCGGCTATCGACAAGGCGGTCGAGATGGGCGTCACGGACCGGGACCGCGTGGGCGTGGGAGGCCACAGTTACGGCGCTTTCATGACCGCCAATTTGCTGGCGCATTCCGATTTGTTCCACGCGGGAGTGGCCGAAAGCGGCGCCCACAATCGCACGCTCACGCCGTTCGGATTTCAAACCGAACGCCGCGCGCTTTGGGAGGCGCAGGATATCTATCTGAGGATGTCGCCATTCATGCTGGCCGACAAGATCAAGACACCTATCCTACTCATTCACGGCGAGGCGGACAACAATACCGGCACTTTTCCGATCCAATCCGAGCGGATGTATCAGGCGATTCGCGGCAATGGCGGAACGGTGCGGCTGGTGATGCTGCCGTTGGAGTCGCATGGTTACGGCGGACGCGAATCCATCGAGCACGTGTTATGGGAAGAGTTGAACTGGTTTGACAAGTATTTGAAGAAGCCATGAGGATGCCGCGATGCAGGGTGCTGGGCTTGATGGCCATCGCGGCGATATGCCGGGGCGCGGAGCCGGTCCGGCTGACGGCGCAGCCGCAGAAGTTTCGAACCTTCTACTCCCTGGACGACCCGCGCGTTCCCGCGGCGTTGAAACCGCCCGGCGCGACGGCCCGCGCGGTAGCATCCGACGGAGCCGTGTGGTACGGCACACAGCACGGCGCGACCCGGATCGACCCAAAGGCGCCTCCGCGCGATCGCAGCCAATATTTTGCCGGAAAACGCTATCTGCCGGACGACGAAGTGCAGCAACTCGCAGCCGACCAGGCCGCGGGTATGTGGGTGCGCACGAAGACCGGAGTGTCGCACATCGAGCTGCGGACCATGACGCTGGCCGCGAAGGCGGCGCTGTTTGAAGAGCGCGTGCACGCGCGGCATGACCGTCACGGTCTGGTGTCGCCATCGAATTTGCGCGTGCCGGGTGACCTTTCGACGAACCAGACACGGGACGACGACAACGATGGCTTGTGGACCTCCATGTACGCCGCGGCGGAGTGCTTCCGCTACGCGGTCACGCATTCTTCCGAGGCGCTGGCCAACGCCACTAAGTCGACCGAGGCAGTGCTGTTCCTGGAGGAGGTCGCCGGCAAGCGCGGCTTCCCGGCGCGGTCGTACATTCGCAAAGGCGAACCGATGCCCGACGGCGGCGAATGGCACTGGACGCCGGATGGCCAATACTACTGGAAAGGCGACACCAGTTCGGATGAAATCGTGGGCCACTTCTTTTTGTATGGCGTGGCCACAGATCTGCTGCCGGACCGAGCGTTGAAGAAACGCATTGCGGAGACTTCGGCGAGGATCATGGATCATATCATCGACCATGGCTATTATCTGATGGATGTGAACGGCAAGCCGACCACCTGGGGCCGGTGGTCGCAGACTTACTTCCGCCAGGATCCCTCCGACAGCGCGCTGAACAGCATGGAACTGCTCAGCTTTCTGAAGACCGCCGCGCACATCACGGGAAATTCGAGTTACGCGAAGGAATGTAGAAAGGTGGCGATGGATTTGGGGTACGCCCGGCTCGCCACGCGTTACAAAGAACTACGCGAAGAGATCAACTATTCCGACGAAGAGCTGGCGATGCTGTCTTTCTATAATCTTTTCCGGTATGAAACTGACGGGGACTTATTAGACCGCTATTACCGGCCGGCATTGAACGGGTGGTGGGAGAACATAGCTCGGGAAGAGAATCCTCTTTGGGCTTTCACCTATGCACTCGCCCGGCCCAACGCGCCTGTGGACATGGTGAGCGCGGTCCGGACGCTCTACCGAATGCCGACCGATACCATTGAATGGACAGTAAAGAAGTCTAATCGTGACGGAGTGACTATGGACTCGGCGACCGACCGGTTCCAGCGGCGGCAGGCGATTACCCTGCTGCCTCCCGACGAACGGCCGGTTATGAAATGGAATTCCAATCCGTTCGATATCGACGGCGGCTCGGATGGCCGCGGCGAAGACGATGGCGTCGCGTTTCTCCTGCCCTATTGGCTGGGCCGCCATCACGGTTTCCTGCTAGGCGAGTAATCCGGCGGGACACCGGACTGTTTCGTATATTCGATAACCCAATGGAATACAGATCTTCAGTCAGGCGGGTAACGCGGCAGCATCCCACTTGGAGTTTGTGTTTTGACCCTGGTTGGACGTGTGATTACCACTGGGATGGCAGCGCCGCGACGATTACGGTGACGCACTAAACCCCCTGCCGACGCGCGCGGCTCAATAATCTCCGGCGTGCGGCTCGGAAACTGGCGCGCCGGCTCCCTCAATGACTCAGAATCCGGACCTCTAATCTTACTTGTGCTTCTTATCGTGCCTTTCAACGGCGCTCCAAAACGACGGCGCCAATCCATGGCAGATTGATGGTCTGCCCGCTGTAAATCTGCGCGTCGTAGCCGCCGTTGGTTTGTTCCTGCTCGGACTCGACCTGAAAAACCGGCCATGATGAGTTGAAGATCTCCTTGTAGGGAGCGCCAGCGGGAAGGCCGAGCCATGAGCTGTCCTGCTGCTGGTTCGCGGTTCCGAAGGTGACAACGGCGAAGAGACGCTGGCCGGAACCGCACACGAAGGCCTCCGTTCGATTCCCGGTGGCGACGACCTGGTAGTTTGCGTCGCCTTGCAGTCCTTTGGAGGGATCGTTGCGCAAGCCCATTAATTGCCGGAACCAGGCGAGTATGCGGGTGTTATCGGTGGCGGCCGCAGGGGGAAGATCATGCACTTGGGGGTTTATCCACTGGTCGTTGTTATCGAAGGAAAAGGCCACGGCTTCGCCCACTTCCTGGCCCATGAACAACATGGGAATGCCGTTTGAGAGGAGCGTAAGGGCGCCCAGAGCCTTGGCCATTTGATAGCCTTGGCCGAACGGAGGGCGTGCGGCGATGCGTATATTCAGAACGTCCTGGCCGCTCACCATATCGTGCGACTCGCCAAAGCGGGTGGCCTGGAAAAACGGACGTCCCCAATACTGGGGCTTATCCATTTCGGCCTTGAGCGGTACGGAGTCGTCCCAACCAGGATGCCCGCTATCGTAGCTGGCCGCTCGGATCTGGTAAACTTCGTCGATTCCCCACTGCCCGTCCATAACGCCCCATGCGGGATTGGATACATCCCACGGACTGGTGGCGGAGTTCTCAGCCACGAGATAGGGCCAAGCCCGCCCCTCCGCGGAGGCCGCTGCGCGTAGGGCTGCACGAATCATTCCTAAGAACTCCCAACCGCCCTGGCACTTCGTAACGATGGTCTGCGTGTCGTCGAAACGAAACCCATCCAGGTTGAAAGTCCGGAACAAATACACGGAGGCTTGGCGGAAATATTCTCCTACCATGGGATGGCCGCAGTTCATCCGGTCGCCGTCGTAGTCTCCGTTGCGATATACGTCGGGGGCGATGCTCATGAGCGACGAGCCGAGCGAGTGATTGTAAACCACGTCCAGCGTGACGCCGCGGCCAGCGGCATGCGCGGCGCTGACGAAACGGGCCATGGCCGGCGCTCCGCCGTAGAAGCTGTCGATTGCAAAATAGAACGACGGGTCGTAGCCCCACGAGACCGCGGAACTGAATTCGTTCACCGGCATGAGGCCGAAAATCGTGACCGGGAGCTGGCGCAGGTATCCGGGCTGCCCGAGCCGGCTCGTAGCATTCAACTCGTCCGCCAGCAAATCGAAGGCCGTGAGGGCGCCGGGTTGCAGGTTGGTGAACCGCCGGGCGTGGATTTCATAGATCAGAAAATTTTGCCAGCCCATCGTTTGCCATGGCTGGACGTGTGCCGCCTCGCTAACCGCGGCGGCATC
>CABECV010001033.1_pt1 | contig 23791 bp, 16 predicted proteins | sample 3422511 | NCBI WGS metagenome assembly CABECV01 (sample SAMEA5534327, study PRJEB31848) | metagenome | biome: tundra; feature: field; material: soil | place: USA | collected 2013-05 | depth 0.15 m | reverse complement strand
CGTCATTTCCATCGAGATCATCCCCGCCCTGGCGCTACAGGCCGAACAGAACCTGTCGCGCACCGGACTCGGCGGCAATATCACGGTCGTCTGCGGCGATGGATCGCAGGGCTGGCCGGACGCCGCGCCTTACGCCGGCATCTCGGTGGCCGCCGCCGCGCCGGACATTCCGGACCCTTTGCTGGCCCAACTCAGCGATCCTGGCCGCCTGGTCATCCCGGTCGGCGACAGGCGCGACCAGGAACTGCGCGTAATCGTAAAATCGGACGGCGTCATCCACGAGCGCGTGGCCACCTTTTGCCGCTTCGTCCCCCTGCGCGGCGATGGAGGCTGGCGTTGACATAACAGGGGCTAGGGTCTAGGGTCTGAGGGCTGGGGATTGTCTTCCCCTAGTCCCTGGTCCCCAGTCCCTAGCCCAAGTTCGTCACGGGAGGGGCCGAAAATCGGCTAAGTACTTCAGAATCAGTTCAGGCGGTGGCTGAGTCTACACTATCGGTTGAATTCCAGACGATCCGGAAGGCTCAACCTAAGTTGCTGAAGCAATGATTTCTGCTCGGCCGTGGGTTCGGTGATGCGGCGCAGACGGATCTCACGGCCATCGGTGGTGGGCAGGACAATGTCGGCGCTCTGCAGCGTGGACAGCAGCGAGAGTGCCCTCAGCGGTGAGAACGGCTGAGCGTTTTCGAGTCCGCTCACCGATGGCTTCGGCTCCATCGCCGCTCGACGCCGGAGCAGATGTTTCAACGTGACCCAAAGCGCATACCCCAGGAACGCTACCATCACATGAGCTTTGACGCGCGACTCCTTTTTTGATGAAACAGCGGCCGAATCGAAAGCTCGCTCTTCAGCGCCCGGAAGGCCGCTTCGGCTTCCGTCAACTGCATGTACTTGGCCCACAGCTCTTCGCTGGTGTCCGCCTGCAGATTCGTGCGCAGCACGTAGGCGCCTTCGCGCGACTCGCGCCAACTCTTGCGGTCTTCTTTCATCTGCCAGAATAAACGCACGCCCTCAGCCGTGTCGCGCAGAGAGACCTCATAAAGATCGTTGACGGACCGATGACGGGCCTGAATCTTCCCCAGCCGCCGCTCCATCTTATGGCGGTCCTTCAGACGGCCTCGCGCGATGGTCTTCTGTAGACCTTGCAAGGCTTTCTCCATGCGGCTGGAAAAACGGTTTCCGATGGCCTGCTCCTTTTCCTTGCGGCCCGCTGTGCGGCACAGAATGTAAGTTTCCTCCCCCTGCCGAATGGCTACCTTCTTCACTTCCACTTCACGTCGAACCCGCGTCCAGTCGTCTTTCGACAGGTCCGCTTCGAACTGCTTCATCTGGCTGCGCGGCGTGCCCACCAGATACTGCCCGCCGCATTTGCGGATGGCCGCCAGATTCTCCTCGCTCACGATACCGCGATCAAACACCCAGACCCTGCGCGCCTTGCCGTACTTGCGTTCGACCATGCGCAGAATCGTCTCCATCAACAGCGTCATTGCTGGCAACAGCAGTCCCACCACACCATCGCCCGCTACCAGTTCACAGGCGCGCCAGGCGAATACTTCCGCCACCTGGTTACCACCGGTCGGACAGTCCTTGGTGTGCGATCATCCACTCCAATACAGGACGATCCCGATCATCGATAGAACTCGCTTTGAGTTCTTTCCAGGGCGGATTGCCGATAACCCAGTCATACTGGGTGGCGTACGCTTCCCCTGCCCAAGACGCATTTGGATCGAACGAATTTCCTTCGAAGACGTTCCGGTTGCGCAGCGTCGGCACGAGGCTGAGTTCAACCACCTGACACGCGTCGGGGTCGCTATCCCAAATAGGTGACGCGTTAAGAGACTGCTCAGTTCTTCTGGAGCGGGAACGACGCCATGACGCTGACGGATACGCGCCTCGATGAGTTTGCGATAGCACTGCACGAGAAACACACCAGACCCACAGGCGGGATCGAGTACCCGCATACCCTCCTTAAGCGGCTTTCGGCGGTCGAGCGTATCCAAGATGAAGTTTGCCAGCGGCACTGGCGTGTAGTATGCGCCCCGTTCCCGCCCTTCGGAGCGCCCGGGAGTGTATTCGGCAGCGTGAAGAAACTGTTGATAAATGACTATAAATGACAGACCCGCGGAACACACTCGCTGCCTTGGGATCGAGGTCGAATCTGTGAAGGTCTGTACGGCCAGCCCAGAACCCGCCCGGGGAGCGAAGCTCGCCAGGCGAATCGACGATCACACAACTCGGCGCAGCAACAATCCACTGAAAACAAACGCTCAAGGCCAATCGCAGAGTCAAATCCCTGTCACCGCCGTGCTATCCTCACATGGAGCAGTAAGGGTCTTCCGCACCGGCCGTTCGGCGGTCCGCCGGACAGGCCGCCGGTTCATTGACAACAGAATTCCTTTGCCCCCAGGATCGCCCACCGCCCTCCATTTTGGCTGCTTCCGAAAATTTTCCCCACTGGCGACCGGACGCGCAGCAGACACTCAAATTGCACGGAAATGCGCAAACGAGTCGCTGGAGCCGTGCAAGCCACTTATTGTCAGCATCATGGGCTTTGTTCGTCAAACTCGGGAACCGCCCTGCCTGGCAAACAACGTCTCACTCCAAGCCCACCGATGCAACGCGATGCAACACAATGCAGAGCATTTTTAGCCCGGCGTCGCGGCGGACCGAGGTTCGAGGAGCGAGAGGATGCTGATCGGCCGCGGCGGTGGGCTAAAAATGGATTGGACTAAACCGGGCAGGTTTGGCAGGGCAATTGCTTATTGGGCATTGAACGGAATCAGCCGATTTGGTTTTGGACGTCGGTTGCATACCGCGCTGCCATGCGGCCATCTTACCGCTGGGTCACTGCCGTTGCAATTGCCCTGACAAACCGAAAACGCGCAACGGCTCACCTTACCGCGAGGCGGTTTATTTCAATGTTACACAATGTTACGCAAATCGAAAAAAATCGGCCCTTCGAAACAGGTGTCGTGCCCTTGCTCGACCAGCGATCCCTCCATTTTCATCGCATGTGTGGCCAGCGCCCCGCCATCCTATTTTGTTCGCCTATTGTTCGCCATTAGCGCCCGGACGAGCCGCAACCGCCTCTGCCCCTCTGCCATCGGCTGGATCGGCAGTTGCTGTATGTCAACTCAATGATTTAAAAGGCCAAATGGGTTTGTTCGTCCAAATTCGGGCGCAGCGTCAAACGCACAAAACTGCACAATTCCGAACAATCGCGCATAAACCGGCGCAAGCCCGCCAGCCCCCAACCCTAGCCCCGGCGAGCGAAGCTCGCCCGCACTCTGCTGTAATCTATAGAGATGCGTTTTCCCCGGTTCCTCGCTGCGGCGCTGGCTTGCGCCGCCTGCGCTGGCGCGCAAACTTCCTTCACGCTCGAGCAGGTATTGAGCGCTCCATTTCCTTCGGCCCCGGTCGTATCGCCCAGCGGCGGCAAGATCGCTTGGGTCTACAACGCGCGCGGCGTGCGCAACATCTGGGTGGCCGAGCCGCCCGCGTACCGCGGCCATAGCGTCACGGCGTACACCGAAGACGACGGGCAGGAGATCTCCGAACTGCAGTGGACACCCGATGGCCGCGAGATCGTCTACGTGCGCGGCGAGGGTGCCAATGGCGCGGGCGAGTATCCCAATCCGACCAACGATCCGAAGGGCGCGGAGCAACAGGTTTGGGTTGTGGCGATCGAAGGTGCGGCCCAGAAGGCGCCCCGGCTGATCGGCGAGGGCAACCAGCCGGCCGTATCGCCGAAAGGCGCACGCGTGGCTTTCGTGCGCAAGGGCCAGGTATGGTCGGCGCCGCTGGACGGCAAAGAGAAAGCTGAACAACTGATCCATGCCCGCGGGCAGAATGGCGGGCTGCATTGGTCGCCGGATGGCGCGCGGCTGGCCTTCGTGAGCCGCCGCGGGAATCACAGCTTCGTCGGGGTCTACGACGCCGCGGCCAAGACGGTTCTCTACCTGGATGCCAGCGTGGATCGCGACGATGCCCCGGTGTGGTCGCCCGACAGCCGCCGCGTGGCGTTTCTGCGCATCCCAACCGTGGACGAGCGCAAGCTCTTCGCCGCCGTGCGCAGCGGACCGCCGTGGTCCATCCGGGTAGCGGATGCCACCGGGGTGAGCGTCGGCAATGCCGGCAAGGAAGTATGGAAAGCTTCGGAGGGCGACGGCAGCGTGTTCCGCGGGCTGGGTTCAGAGCAGCAGTTGTATTGGGCCGGCGACCGGCTCGTGTTTCCCTGGGAGCGCGATGGATGGACGCATCTGTATTCCGTCCCGATTGCGGGAGGTGCCGCGGGCGGTGACGCAACGCTGCTTACTCCGGGAGCCTTCGAAGTGGAGCACGTCGCGATGACTCCGGACGGCCGCGAGATGGTCTATTCGTCGAACCAGGACGATATCGACCGGAGGCACATCTGGCGCGTGGCGGCGGCCGGCGGCGCGCCCGTCGAAGTTGCGGGCGGCACGGGCCTGGAGTGGTCGCCCGCGGTGACCAGCGACGGCGCGCTCGTATTCATCCACGCGGACGCCGCGCGGCAGGCGCGGCCCGCGATCCGGCTGGCATCGGGCGACGTGCGCGACCTCGCGCCGGACGCCATTCCCGCGGACTTTCCGCAAGATGCGCTAGTGACACCGCAACAGCTGATCCTCTCGGCCGCCGACGGCATCACCCTGCATGGCCAGTTGTTTCTGCCCAAGGCGGCGGACCAGCGGCATCCGGCGGTGGTGTTCTTTCACGGCGGATCGCAACGGCAGATGCTGCTGGGCTGGCATTACATGTATTACTACAACAACGCCTACGCCATGAATCAGTATCTGGCCAGCCGCGGATATGTGGTGCTCTCGGTGAACTATCGCAGCGGCATCGGGTATGGCATGAAGTTTCGCGAAGCGCTCAATTACGGACCCGCCGGCGCCAGCGAGTTCAACGATGTGTTGGGCGCCGGCCTGTTTCTGAAGAACCATCCCGCGGTGGACCCCGCGCGCATCGGATTGTGGGGCGGGTCGTACGGCGGATACTTGACCGCGCTGGGCCTGGCGCGCGCGTCGGACCTTTTTGCCGCGGGCGTGGATCTGCATGGCGTGCACGACTGGACCGAAGAACTGGGCATCGGGAAAGACGACGACGCCGGGAGGCTGGCGTTCAACTCGTCGCCGATGGCGGATGTCAAAGACTGGCGGTCGCCGGTGTTACTGATTCATGGCGACGACGACCGCAACGTCAATTTCCGCCAGACCGTGGAACTGGTGGAAGCGCTCCGCGGCAGAGTGCACTTGGAGCAGTTGATCTTCCCGGATGAGATTCACGATTTCCTGATGCACGCGCACTGGCGGGAGGCTTACCATGCGGCCGTGCGCTTCTTCGACGCGCAACTGAAGGACATGAAATAACTGTGTCATCTTGTGGGGCAGCCAATCTTGGCTGCAGCCGGCTTTTCAGCCGGCCTGGACGCGCTGGAAAGCGCGTCCGCAGGCAGGATTGCCTGCCCCACAAGATCTCTAACCTAATTCCCGGGCTCCCCGAACTGCGCGCGCACCAGCGCCAGCGCCGCCTCCTTGCTCTGCACGCGGGCTTCAAGTTGGGCATCTTCCACGGCGGCCAGCATCTTCGCGAAAGACGGTCCGGGCTGGTAGCCCAGTTCGATCAGGTCGCGCCCCGTCAGCAGAGGCTTGGGCCGGAGCTCCTCTTCGCCCAGCTCCGCCAGCCGCGCCAGCACGCGTTTATAAGTGTCCAGCCTTCCGTTGCTCGACAGGCAGTCCAGGCGGTGTAGTTCCAGGTGCTCGGCGAAGTTTTCCATGCGCAGGAAACGCTTCACGGTGCTCTCGCGCATTTGCCCGGTATCCTTGAAGCGCATGTGGTGGGCGATCAGCGCTTCGATCTGCCCGATCTGGTCGCTCGAGAACCGCAGCCGCGTGAGGATGCCGTGCGCCAGCCGGACGCCTTCCTCCACATGCCCGTCGAAGCGGATGCGGTCGGCCACCCGGAACGTCGGCGGCTTGCCGACGTCGTGCAGCAGCGCGCCGGCGGCCAGCGTCACCGTGGGATCGCGCAGCTTTTCGAGCAGCAGCAGCGTGTGCGTCCACACGTCGCCTTCCGGATGGAATTCCGGCGGCTGCGCGACGCCCTTCATGGCCACTACCTCGGGCAGGATGTCGCCCAGCAGTCCGGTCTCGTCCAGAAGCTCGAAGCCGCGCCGTGCGCCGCCTTCCGTCAGGATGCGCGCCAGCTCGTCGCGGACACGTTCGGGCGAAACTTTCACGATCAGGCCGTGCAGCCGCTGCAGCGCCGCCATGGTGGCGGGTTCGATCTCGAAGCCCAGCCGGGCCGCGAATCGCACGGCGCGGATCAAGCGCAGGTGGTCTTCCTGGAAACGCTCGTCCGGGTCGCCGATGGCGCGCACCACGCGGCGGCGCAAGTCCTCCCGGCCTCCCGTGAAGTCCAGCACCTCGTTCGTATCGGGATCCAGCAGCAGCGCGTTGATCGTAAAATCGCGCCGCATCGCATCCTGCCGGGGATCGCCTTCGAAGCGCACCGCATCCGGGCGCCGGCCATCGCTGTAGCTGGCGTCGCTGCGAAAGGTGGCCACCTCCACTTGGGAGGTGTTCTCCCGCACCAGCACGACGCCGAAATGCGCGCCCACCTGCTCGGAGCGCTCGAACAACTCGCTCACGCGATCGGGACGCGCGTCGGTGGCCACGTCGAAATCCTTCGGCGCGCGGCCCAGCAGCAGGTCGCGCACGCAGCCGCCCACCAGGTAGGCCTGGTGCCCCGCGTCGCGCAGCCGCGCGACGATCGAGCGGGCCAGAGTTTCGGATGTCATCTCTAACTACTATATCCGCGCCTATGCTACGATGTGCTTCGAAACCGCACTTGAGTACCTCAGGCATGACCCAGCCGCCACGGCCCCGCGCCGTTAACGTCGTTGTCGCTACCACGGTCATGCTGTCGTTCATCTCGTTCTGGAGAGCGGCAGCCATCGTGCTCAGCGATCTGGCTTCCTCGGCGTACTACGTGGGCGGCATCGCCGAGCAGGCCGTCGGCAAAGCTGCGCCGTGGTTCATCCTGGGGATCATGTTGTTCTCGTATGCGGTGCGCGCCATCTACATCGAGAGCTGTAGTATGTTCGTGCGCGGCGGCGTGTACAAGGTCGTGCACGAGGCCTTGGGCGGCACCTTGGCCAAGTTTTCGGTCTCCGCGCTCATGTTCGACTACGTGCTGACCGGCCCCATCAGCGCCGTGAGCGCGGGCCTGTACCTTGGCGGGCTCATCAACGAGACCGGCGCGTACCTGAAGATCCCCGGCCTGCACGTGCATCCACCCTATTTCGCGGCGGTATTCGCGGCGGTGGTCACCATCTATTTCTGGCGCAAGAACATCATTGGCATCCACGAATCCAGCGAGAAGGCGCTGCGCATCATGCAGATCACCACCGTGATGGTGGTGATCCTGATCGCCTGGTGCCTGATCACGATCTTCAAGAACGGCTACCAGCCCGTGCCGCTGCCGACGCTGGCCAATCTGCATTTCAGCAAGGAAGGGCTCGGCTGGCTGCAAGGAACGGTGGCGCCCTCGATTACCATCATCGCCATTATGGTGGGCCTGGGCCACTCGCTGCTGGCCATGAGCGGCGAAGAGAGCCTGGCCCAAGTGAATCGCGAGATCGCATACCCCAAGTTGAAGAACCTGGAGCGCGCCGGCTTCGTGATCTTCATCTACAGCATGCTGTTCACGTCGCTGGTCTCCTTCTTCGCGGTGATGATCGTTCCGGACGCCGCGCGGCAGAAGTTCCTGAACAACCTGATCGGCGGACTCTCCATGTTCCTGGTAGGGCCGATGTCCGTGCGCCTGCTGTTCCATGCTTTCGTGGTGCTGGTGGGGACTCTGATCTTATCCGGAGCGGTGAACACGGCCATCATCGGCTCCAACGGCGTGCTCAACCGGGTGGCCGAGGACGGCGTGCTGCCGGACTGGTTCCGTCATCCGCACCACAAATTTGGAACCAGCTCACGCCTCATCAACCTGATCGTCGTCTTGCAACTGATCACCATCGTCATCAGCCGCGGCGACGTCTACATGCTGGGTGAAGCGTACGCGTTTGGCGTGGTGTGGAGCTTCGCCATGAAGGCGCTGTCGGTGCTGGTGCTGCGATACAAGCAGCCGCTGGGCCGCGGATGGAAGGTGCCGTTGAATTTCCATATCGCCGGCACGGAGATTCCCGTGGGGCTGATCCTGATCACCATCACGCTGTTTGCGCTGGCCTTGATCAACGTAGTTACGAAGGAGGTGGCCACCATATCCGGCGTGACTTTCACGATTCTGTTCTTCATCGTGTTCGAGTTCTCCGAAAAGTACAATCGCCTGCATACGGCCGCGCACTCGCAGGAGTTGGAGAAGTTCAACTTGAACACGAACGAGGATCTGTCGGCGGAGGCCGCGCACGTGCGGCCCGGCAACGTCATCGTGGCGGTGCGCAACCCGAATCGCATGGAGCACCTGCAGCGCATGCTGGAGAAGACCGATACGCGCCGCATCGACATCGTGGTGCTCTCGGTCCGCCAGGTAACGCAAGCGGGTTCCGGCGAGCACCCTCTGGATGCGAGCCAGATTTTCTCGGTGGACGAGACCGCGGTCTTCACCAAAGTCGTGAACCTGGCGGAGAAAGCCGGCAAGCATGTGGAGCTGATGGTGGTGCCGGGAAGCGATCCGTACGCAGCTATTGTGGCTACGGCGCAACGCCTGCAATCGTCGCGCATCGTGATGGGGCTGTCGCCGAAGCTGAGTCCCGCCGAGCAGGGCGCCGCGGTGGGCCGCGAATGGGAAAACCTACCCGAGCCGCGGCCTTCGTTGTCGCTGGAAATTGTGGCGCCGGGCGAGGAAGAATCCATCTTCTTCAACCTCGGCCCGCATCCGCCCAGGCTGTGGCCGCAGGATCTCGACTTGCTGCATCAGCTTTGGCTGGAGCTCTCCTCGAAAGGCCCCGGCTCGAAGTTGCACCATCGCGACATCGTAGGCGTGGCGCTGCGCCGCATGCAGGAGTCGCTCGAATCCGGGCACGCCGATGAAGTGGTGGCGGATGTGATGCGGGAGATTTCGAACGGGCCGGCGAAGCCGCCGGTGGGGGAGCGGCGCGACTGAATGGCGCATGCAATCTTGCGTGCCCGCGTCCCCACTCGTAGGGACGCCTCGAGTTTCTACATTTTCCTAAACCGACAGTGCCTGGCGGGCATTCGGAGCCGGGCGGTAGGACAGGCCTCTGGCCGCATAAGCGACAGCCTAACGCCAGGATCGCTTCGATCGGAGACTTGGTCTGGCAGGGATGTCAGATCCCGGAAGCGCCGTCTCATCTCATGCTCCGGCCCGGTCATGCCACCCCGATTTCGGCAACGTGCTCGAAGTAGTCCGGCGTATGGATCACTTCCAACTGTTTGGCAACGCCAACTGCTGGAGTGAGTCAACAACTTCGCCGCCTTTGGCCTTCATTGCGTCGGGCTCTATCCAGGACGCAAATGCCGCCAAACGCCGCGGAAGAAACGCGCTCGCCCTGGCCGTTACGCCGCGGCACGTTCGCCACACCAACCCGAGCGTGTCCAGGTAAATCCCCGTGGCGGGCAGGAAATAGCAGTACCGATCCAGCGGTGCCCCTGCCCCTCCCCAAAACAGCAGTCTCCGAACACCTTGTGCGATCAGCGCCTCGATGAGGTACCCACGGGCCACGAGCGATAGCGAGCTTTGAGGGTGGTCTCGCTCATTGTTCATCTGAACGATGACGACCGCCCGATCGAATTCGTACCAGCCCCCGATGATGCTCAGAAACTCGCCGTCATGACGCCGGAGTCCCACCAGAATCGGACGGCCGGCGGCGGACAGCATCCGCAGCGCACGATCTACTCCGCTCCGTCGCGCTCCCACCACCGACTGTTTCAGCATGCGCATGGCAACGGACTGAAACTCCGGAAATGAGACATCTGGCACATACTCGCCGACACTCTCAAATCGGCGCCGATAGTATCGGCAGTTCCGCCGGGTCCTGGGTCCGAGACCTGCTATGAACGATTCGTAGCTCGACGCAAGATCCAGGACGCTGTGGCTTTCAACCCCGGTGCGACGGACGTCCAAACGACTGGACGCCAAAACTCTCTCAATCGCCCTCTTCTCGTATCCCTCGGGTGGCGCCAGGATTCGCAACCCCCGGAATCCGCGTCGATTCACGAGTTCGCGAACGGCGAGCTCGAACACCGGTTCCCGATGCTCGGGCATGGCAACCACCATGGTGTCCAGAGTCGCGTCCCCATAGATGAGTCCCGTCGCCATGCCTGCGAATTTCCGCTCTTTTGCGTACACGATCCCCACGGTTGCCCCGGCCTCAGTAACCGTGACCACGCGGGGAATCCACGCGTCTTTATCAATCGACGCCAGATAAAACCGAGGATTGCAGGTCTTCTCGCATTCCCCGGAAAGAGACACCGCCGTAACGTACATTTGCTCGATCGCAGCCGCCGAGGACAATACCCGAACAGCGAACGTATCGAGGCTGTCGCGTACGTATGACGCTTCTACCATGAAGTCTCTATCGTCGGGCACGCCCTCGAACTTTAGGGCAATGCCGTCAGGCACAGCGGGCCATGTATTCAGAGTCGTTGACGCGGCGCCCCGCCGATTCGAATGAACTCGACGGCCTCCAGCGTCATCGCCACCCGGTGGGTATACCGTGCCAGGTATTTGAGTTCTGGTTCGGGTCCGCCCGAAGGGCTGCTGCTACCAGGAGAGCTCACTCCGTTTTCCTCCTGCGTGTGCGACATGACGCCCCCCATTCGTGGGGAGGCATGCTTCGCGGCCAAAACGCGTCCGTAAGAGTGCGGACACGGCACGTTCCCAGCCCTCCATGCGCGATGTGATATAGGTAGCGAGACGCAGGCTTCACCAATCGAAAACCGCGTCCGAGGGAATCCATGCCCGAACGAGTTGTGCGGCCATGGCCGCTGGCCGCCCTGGCCATTGCATTGACCGCTTCATCCGCCTACGCGGGGCAGGTGGCCGGATCGTGCGAGATCAAGGACGACGACGCCTACACCGCCGCCATCCGCAAAGCCACCACCGAGACTTACTTCTCCACCGAGCTGGTCGATCACCTGCCGTGGAGTTCCTGCGTGCCCGCGCCCGACACATACCTGGGCCATATCATTGGCGCGCCGGACGTGCTCGACCACGTGGAGCAGATCAACGGCTACATGCGCCTCGTGGCCAGCCGCAGCCCGCGCGTGCGGGTGTTTTCCATGGGCACGAGCGAGGAAGGGCGGGAAATGATTCTGGTGGCGATCGCCGATGAAGCCACCATCCAGAACCTCGACCACTACCGCCAGATCACGGCCCGTCTGGCGGACCCCCGCGGCCTGAACGAGGCCGACGCGCAATCGCTGATCCAGCAAGGCAAGCCCATTTACTGGGCCGATGGCAGCATACACTCGCCGGAGTCCGGCTCGCCCGAGATGCTGATGGAGCTCGCCTACCGGCTGGCGGTGGAAGAGACGCCGCTTATCCAGACCATCCGGAAGAATTCGATTGTGCTGCTGACACCCGTCATCGAGACCGATGGCCGCGACCGCTTCGTGGACGTCTATATGTTCGGCAAGCATCATCCCGAGGCGATGCCTTATCCGTTGGTGTGGTGGGGCCACTATGTCTCGCACGACAACAACCGCGATGGCATTACTCTGTCGCTGGCCCTGTCGAAGAACGTCACCAGGACGTATCTGGATTGGCACGCCACGGTGATGCACGACCTGCATGAATCCATCCCTTACCTTTACATCTCCACCGGCACGGGGCCGTACAACGCATGGCTCGATCCGATCGTCAGCAGCGAATGGCAGCGCCTGGCCTATTACGAAGTGGAGGAGCTAACCCGGCGCGGCGTGGTGGGCGTCTGGACGCACGGCTTCTACGACGGATGGGCGCCGAACTACCTGATCTGGGCGGCGACCGGCCACAACGCTATCGGCCGGTTTTATGAGACGTTCGGCAACCGCGGCGCGGACACGCAGGTGCGCACGCTGCAACCCAATGCGACGAGCCGCGAATGGTTCCGGCCGAACCCGCCCCTGGCCCAGGTCAAGTGGTCTGCGCGCGACAACATCAACCTGCAGCAAAGTGGGCTGCTGCTGGGCCTGTACAATGTCGCCTCACACGGGCAGGAATACCTGCAGAACTTCTACCTGAAGAGCCTGCGCGCGGTTGCCAAGGCGCGCACGGAAGGCCCGGCCGCCTGGGTATTGCCCGCGGACGATCCGCGGCCGGGCGACCAGGCGCGCCTGCTGAATGTCCTGCGGTCGCAGGGCGTCGAGATTTCACGCGCGGATAAGGCCTTCTCCGCGGCGGTGCTGAACGTCGAAAGCGCGGCTATCGGCGGCCCTGCCAAGCCGGCGGAAGAGAAGAAGCCGGCGGCTGACGAGAAGGCCGCGGCGGCCTCCAAGCTGAAGGAAGCCCCCACCACCACGACGCAACATTTTCCGGCGGGCAGCTACATCATCCGCATGGATCAGCCTTACAGCCGCCTGGCCGACACGCTGCTCGACACACAGTACTTCAGCACGAAAGACCCGCGGCCTTATGACGATACCGGCTGGACTCTGGGCGCGCTGGCAAACGTGAAGACCGTCCGGGTGACGGACACATCCGTGCTCGACGTACCCATGGCCAAGCTCACGGGCGAGCTCCGCGTGGCAGGGGACGTCAAGGGCGCCGGCCACACCACGTACTTGGTTAACAATAATGCGGACAGTGCGCTCGCCACCTTCCGCTTCCGGCTCGCGAGCGTGGCCATGGAAGCCGCCGAAGAACCCTTCGAAACCGACGGCCACAAATTCAATCGCGGCAGTTTCGTCATTACCCTGATGGCCAACCGAGACCGCGGCCAGATCGAAGCCGCCGCGCGCGAGTTGGGGATCAGCGTGTTCGCCACGGACGCCAAGTTGAGCGTGGCGCGGCACGCGCTGGAAGCCCCGCGGGTGGCCCTCCTGCACGATTGGACCAACACCCAGGAGGATGGCTGGTTTCGGATCACCATGGACCAACTCAAGATTCCTTACGCGTACGTCGCCGACACCAAGGTTCGCGAAACCCCGAATCTGCGCGATCAGTTTGACGTCATCATCGTGCCGCCAAACGCCCGAAGTCTGGCGTCGGCCATGCAGGGGCTTCCCATGCAGGGCCAGGCGATGCCCTGGAAGAGTACGCCCGAGACGCCCAGTTTCGCCGCGCCCGGACTCGATTCGAGCGACGACATTCGCGGAGGTCTGGGTTATTCCGGCGTAGCGAGCCTGGAACGCTTCGTGCGGGATGGCGGCCTGCTGGTGGCGGTCGGCGAATCGGCGGCCTTGCCGGTGGAGGGCGGCATGACGCGCGCGGTTTCGCTGCGGCCTTCGCAGAAGCTGGTATGCCCGGGCGACGTGCTGCTGGCCGATGTCGAAGATGCCAAGAGTCCCATCGCATACGGTTACGGCGAAAAGCTCTACATCTACTACAGCGAGAACCCCATTCTGAATGTCAGCCTGGGCTTCGGCGGCGGAGATAGTAATGCGAGCCGGTCGAGTGGCCGGGGATCGGCGACCGATCCCGATGTGATCCAAGGCCGCCCTTACGCCGCGCCCGAGAAGCCGCCGAAGCGCACTCCGCGCGAAAAGGAACTTTACGTCCCCGAAGAGATGCGGGCGTACGCCGGCTGGCGGATTCCGCCGGCCAACGAGCTACCGCGCGTGATCCTGCGCTTCGCGGAGGCCGGCAATCTGCTGGTGAGCGGCCTGCTGGACGGGGGCTCCGAGTTGGCCGAGAAGCCCGCGGTAGTGGATGTCCCGCACGGCCAGGGGCACATCGTGCTGTTCTCCAACAATCCCATGTGGCGCAACGAAACTTCGGGGAGCTATTTCCTGTTGTTCAACGCCATTATGAATTACCGGCATTTGGATGTGGGGGGAGTGAAGAAGTAAGAAGTCAGGAGTCAGAATAAGGCGTCACGTGCATGCGCGGCGGCAGTTGTGTGTGCGTCAGGTCGAGATCGTCTCGACGCACGGGTATACGCAGCTCCACCGTGTTGGGGGTGACGGGTAGTTCTGGCCGAAGGATAGCTTCAGCGCACCTTCCGTCCACGAGACGGCTCGCGTGGTGTCCGCGTATGACCGCAGAAGCTGCGCCTGCTTGGGATCGTCGCAGGTCACGAGCGCTTCGCGAATCAGCCGGTCTTCCGAGGCATAGATCAGCACGCCCACGACGTTCGGCTGCTTCAGGCGCGCGTCTTTGGTGTCGTCGGGTGGCACTTCCAGTCCCACATACCGGGTGGTCACGGTCTCCCGTGAAATCGAGAAGCTCAGCAACGGCACGTAGGTATCGAAGAGATGCTGGCCGGAACCCAGCTTATATACCGACCACCACTCGGTTTCTTCCAGACCGCGCGAGACGGCCAAGGGCGCATTGTCGATCGTGCGGGCATCCTCGCCCGCGACGGTCAGGGTGTACAGCGGCTTCTGCCGCGGATCTTCGCCCAGGCGCCAGGCTTCCAGCGTAACGGTTGCCTCCAGGCCGATGTCGCCCAGGACTTGTTTCGAGTGGGTGGTCTTGCGCAGCAGCAGACGCTCGCCGGAAGGCCGGCCCGGGACTTGGGTTCCGGTAACCTCATGCGATATGTTGCGGATCTCGACCGTCTCCGAACCGTCCGCGGCGGAGCTGAAGTCGATCGTCGATGCGGATTGGGCATGCAGCGGCGGCCGCTGCTGCGCACGGACCAGCACTGCGAGCAAGAAGACGGCAAGTTTTCTGGCCCACATGGATCTATTCTGGCATTTTCCGAGATGGATCTATTCCCGAAGGGTGCGGCCGGCGTGTGCCGGCTCCTGCAGCGACTTGAGCAGCGTCTCGATGTTGGCCTTCACTTCAATCACGGTGGCTTCGTTGTGCTCGAAGGTGGCGATGAGCACACGTGTGGACTTACTCGACTTACTCGCCGGACTCATGAAAATGTAGGTTGCCTCCCCGTCGCGCCGGGAATGCACGCGCACCAGCGGATGCAAGTTCGGGCCGGCCAGCGTATCCATGAAACGGTCCTTTTCGCGCCATTCGCCCGGATCCGCCGCGGACTTCAGGTCCTTCAGTCCCTCGAATACCGCCAGCTTGAAGCCGCTGGCTCCCTCCGGACGCGCTACCTTCACGAAGAAATTCGCGACGCCCAAAAACGGAATATGCAGAGGCCGCGTCCCGTAGCGGGATTCGATGGCCTTCACGATGCGATCGAATTCCGCATCGCCGCCGAATGCCGCGCCCGACGCCATCAGAACCATCAGAACCGCCGGCAACACTCGCGCTTTCATCGCGCCTCCCTCCGGGTCCTGGACCTTTCGAACCGTGGGATGCCGAACTCGCCGCCCAGATCCACTAGCCGCTCGGGGTCGAGCGTACCGATAACGTTGACGATGGTCAGCTCTCTCGGTTCGGCGGCGATCACTACGATGCCTCCCAGGTGTCCGCTGCCGCCGTCCTTGAAATACACGTCCACATTGTCGCCGTGTTTGGATCTCACGCCCACCAGGCGCCGCCATGGAGGGCTCTGCAACTGGCTGCGCACAGCCTCCACATCGGCCATGCTGTATTCGCCTTCGTGGGAGAATTGGAAGCTCCTGACGTAGATGCCATCCAGGCCGGCGACGAGTTTGCGGACATCCGCCTCGTCATCGTCTTTATCGTTGAGGAATTTGCTGGCAAACTGCAGCATGGATTTGTCCATGGTGACCGATACGGCTTCGTCCGCCTTATCGGTCAGCGCGTCCAGATTGACCGGCAGCTTGATTTCCTGCGCCCACGCCGGGAGCATGGCTGCCGCTAATGCGATCATTGCGATTTTCATTGTGTTTCCCGCCTCGTTAGCAAATACGAACAGCGCATGCGGCTGGGATGCATTATTTGGCGGTGATATCCCGCTTCTACCTTTCAGACCCGAGGACGGCAGGGTTATCCGGAAACCGGGTTGGCACCCGCGGCCATTCGGCCCCAAGCTACGATATCGGGCACCGAGTTGCCGTAATACCTGTACCAATTCAGCGAGTTCACAAGCTATTGAGGCTCGCAGAATAGGGTGACAGTCTTGGTACAACCAAGTGTGGGGCGGGTCCCCTGACCCGCGCAGAGCCCCCTGGCTCGGCTGTCGGACCGGGGGTCCGACGCGGGCGAGGGCGCCCGCCCCACCCTCTGATTGTCAGCGTATTATGCGAACCTCAATAAAATCGCCGCCTCTATTTAATGGCCCAGGCGCGCACGTCCCGTTAGGTGCGCCTTGCCCTGTATCGATTCGCCGGGCCACTGTCCAAGAGTCTTGTATGCCGCCGCCGCGTCGGTGGGCGACAGTTGAGACATCGCCAGGACGCTGTATGTGCCAGACATGCAGTTATCGTTGCTCTGGTTCGCCGTGTAATTAAAAAATGGGAGGGTGCAGAACATCGCGAACGATTGTATCCCCGCCGCGCTGGCCCATTTAATAATAGTGGACTGCCAGGCGGTTTGCATGCCGCTCGTCTGCCAAATAACATCGTCCGCGCCTAAATAGGCGTAGGGTTGTTCTGGCAAGCCGGTAGCTGGGCACCAGATGGGATGGTCGGACTGCCCGACCCTAACCGGTTTGCCGCCAGCATTGGCACCCAGGTACTTCGATTGAAACCACTGTGTCTCATGGTAATACTGCTTACCGCTTTGGTCGCAGTTGCCACCAAAGAGATCTATGACCAGGAAGTCCAGCGCCGCGGGCGTACCGGCGCCGCTCACGTTACCAGTAGTCCAGTCGGTCCAATACCCGCTATCGGCCTGGGTAGCCGCGACCCCGACAAGCGCGCCGGGTACAATCGCCTTGACCGCCGCGGACGAATTGCGGATGAAGGTCCCCACGTCCGCTATGGAGAACACCTGCACGGTTGCCATGCCGTCGAGTGGCTCCTCGAATACCTGCACCGCCGTTATGGCAGTTGTCCAGCGGCTCATCGCCGCCTTTATGAGCGGGATCAGGCAGTGCTCATATTGCGACTCCGTAAACGTTCCCGGTACTGGCGAGAGGCCGCAAGCGGCGACCGTGTTCCCGTTCGGGAAAAAGCCTACGCGCATCGTAATCCCACTCGCCGCGGCGTGGCTGAACATCGAGTCATAATAAGTCAGAGCCATGCAGCGCGTATTAAGGCCGGTCCCCGTAGGTACGGACACACCCGTTCCTAGCGTTGCGCCGCCAGCGCAATCGCTCGGGATGGTAATGTCCCCAGCGCCGGGAGAGTATTGTGAGGCGGAGGAGAGAACGGACGGCCACATATTGACATCTTGGATCGTGACTCCAGCTTTAGTCTTCAATAGGTCCATGTACCCGTTGATGGCCGGCCCAAATATCTGCATGGTCGAACTGAGCCAAGCGCCGCTGGCCGGGAGGATTTGGGCGGTGAGGGCGATCTTCGGCTGCGGCATGGAGGCCGTAGCAGCGTCGATAGCTTGAAACGATGCTTCCACGTCCGCCAGGAACGTAGTCAAAGATGGGTTGGCACTACCAGAGTATACGCTGGCGCATGTGGACTGGTTCAACAACGTACACTGACAGTAGGCGCAGCACGATACCAGCAGCGCCATCGCTAAGAGCCTCACTACATGCAGATTGGCCTTACGCGGACCCAGAGGGTACCCCGTCTTGGGACCTGTAGACTTTTGAGCATTAAGGCGATTGGCCTCGATTTGTTTTTCGGTTGCCATTGCGATTTTGAACGAAAATCGGCATGGCCGAGGTGCGTGCCACCCATTGGGATGAAAATGGGGGCGGATGGCCGGTTGAGCGGTTCGCTCGGAGTTTTTCTGCCGATCAAAGCCAATTTCTGATAACACCTTTATTTTCATGGGGCCACGTACCGTTCCGTTCAAGTGCGATCGGAGGCGCCGGGGAATTTTCGGAAGAAGCCAATTTGGATGCCTGCGCACGTTTTACCCTCCTGACCGAATCATATGGCGGGGGCGGGAGAGGATTGGCGGGCATTTCCGGCAAGTTGTTGGTTTGGCGGACAAAACAAAGTGGCGTGGCGTGTCACCGTAAGCCGGCCAGCCTGGGCTTTTCCGAAGTGTCGAGCGTAAGCGATTGAAAAAAAGCCGGTTGGCTGGTTTACGGGCCACAAATCGTGTCCAATTGTTTTGGTGGCGTCGGAGCCGTGCGGAATCAATGAGTTGCCGGGCGTAGCGACTGAAACATTGGGCCGGATTTGGTGAGGTATAAACGATCGGGGCCAAGCGGGCGGGGAAGACCCGGCCGTTGGTCGTGGATGACAGCGTATTCGGACGTCGAGGTACCTCGCCCACCGGGAGCCTCGGTTTCCGGATCGCGAGCGATTCGGAGTTGAGCTTCGCTGCCAAAACAGCGCGCGGCGGTACACTTGGGCCAGAGGTGTATCATGTACTGTCCCCAATGCCGGGTTGAGTACCGTGACGGTTTCACCGATTGCTCCGACTGCCAGGTTCCCCTGTTAGCCGGAACACCTCCGCCGGAGCCACCGGACGGGTTCGACCCATCGCTCGACCTGGTAGTGGTGCTGCAGACGAACGATAGCATCCAGCTTGCCATGACAAAGGGACTGCTGGAGGATGCGGGAATTCCTTTCTTCGTTTTGGGCCAAATCACGACGCTGGTCACGGACGTGGATGGTTTTCTGCATAAGTGGGTGCGGGTGCAGGTGCCGCGCGACCGCGAGGCGGAGGCGAAGGAACTTCTGGAAACGCTGCTGCAACCGGACACCAGCCCTCCAGGCGCGGGCGAGGAGGGAGCCGACGCGGCCGGCGAGAACACCTGAATCGAGCCATGTCCCGAAGGAAGCGATCAACGGCTCCGCCGGCTCCACCAGAAGGCTGACAGCGCTATGAAAAAGATGCCGGAAAAGATGCTGTCAGCGGCCGCCATGGTACACGCCAGAAGTGCCAGACCGGCCGTCGCCGTCCACGAGATCAACACGAGCACGCCGCCCAGCACTTCCGCACCGGTGAAATACCGGAACCATTGCCCGGCCCGGATCTGCCGAAACAGCTTGACCCAGGGAGAACCAAGATCTGCACGGTTTTCGGGAGCGATCCGTGCCAGCCGCCACGTGAGGAATAGAGCAGCACCCTCTGGTTGCCAGTGTGGCAGATGCCGTTCGTAGTAGCTCACGACGCATTTGTAACACGAAGAAGGACAGGCCAGGAGGCCTGTCCCACCTCTGATACAATCATCTTCCATGCGAACACCCGCTTTCATTCTGGCTATGGCCTGTGCCGCCACTCTCGCCGCCGCGCCTCTCGACAGGAAGGATGTCGAATACGCCCGGCCGGGCGGCCAGCCATTACTGCTCGACCTGCACGTGCCGGACGGGCCGGGACCGTTTGCCGCCGCCATTCTGATCCACGGCGGAGGATTCGACGAGGGAAGCAAGAGCACCAATGTCCGGCCGCTGTTCGAGCCGCTGAGCGATGCCGGCTTCGCCTGGTTCAGCATCGATTACCGGCTGGCGCCAGCGGTCCATTTCCCAGAGGCGATCGAAGACGTGAACGGCGCGATCCGGTGGGTGAAGGCGCATGCCGCGGAGTACCGCGTGGATGTCTCCCGGATCGCCATCGTCGGCGAATCGGCCGGCGGCTTCTTCGTGAATTATGCGGGGACGCACGAGACTCCGGCCACCAAAATAGCGGCCGTGGTGGATTTCTATGGACCGTCCGACTACGGAAAGCTGGCGCTTGAGCGGCGCGAGCATCCGGAGCGCTTCAACATGGCGACCATCAACCGTCACGCGGCCAACGGCGGCGGCATTCATTTCTTCGGCGTGGAACAACTGGATAAAGCCGGCCTGGCAAAGCTGCGCGCGGTTGCGCCCATCGCCGCCGTTCACAAGGGAATGCCGGCGTTCCTGGCGATACACGGCACCAAGGACGACCAGGTGAGTTTCGAGCAATCGACCGCTCTGTGCGACGCGATTCGCCAAGTGGGCGCGGCATGCGAGCTGATTACGATCGAAGGCGGCGGGCACGGCATGGGAGGCTGGCGCGCGCCGGAGATGCAGCACTGGAAACCCGAGATGATTGCCTGGCTCAAGAAGATTCTGAACGTGAAGTGAGGAGCGTCCGCGGCGGACGCGCACGGTCCAAAACCCGCTGCAAGTTATTGAAAGCCTGTCCGGGCGGCCTGAGAGGCCGCCGCAGGCCGAGGGCCTGCCCCACCTCACTTCAGCTTCACCGGATAGGGCGCGTGCTCGGGCAGCTTGGGGTTGGATTTCTCCAGCGCCTTCAGCAATTCCGCCACTCCCCGTTCCAGTTGCGGATCGTGGCCTTCGATGACTGACTTCGGGTCGTTTTCCACTACGATGTCGGGGTCCACGCCGTGGCCTTCCACCGCCCACTGGCCTTCGGCCGTGGCATAGGCGAATTCCGGCACATTCACGTCTCCCCCATCGATGAGTTGTCCGTGGCTGGTGATCCCGACCACGCCGCCCCAGGACCGCTCGCCGATCAGCAGCCCCAGCTTGGCGGTGCGAAACATCCAGGGGAAGATATCGCCATCCGACCCGGAGTTGGCGTCCAGCAGCACGGCCTTCGGCCCGATGAAGACGCTATCCGGGTAGGGTGACGGCGTGGCGAGAGTGCGCGCATAAGTGAGGCCCAGCATGGTGCGGGTCAACCTTTGAATGACCATGCGCGAGATATTGCCGCCGCCGTTGGCCCGGTCGTCGATCAGGAACGCCTCTTTGCGAAGCTGCGGAAAATACCATTTGATAAATTCGCGAATGCCGGCCTCGCCCATGTCCGGTAAGTGCATGTAACCGATGCGCCCGTGAGATAGCTCGTCCACGCGGCGCCGGTTCTGCTCCACCCATTCGAGATACAACAGGTTAGTCTCGCTGCCCAACGGCTTATAAGCGACTTTGCGGGCGCCGGTCAGCGAGGGAGAGCTACTCAGCATGAGCACCACCGGCGCGTCGCCGGCGTGGCGCAGGAATCTGTAGATGTCGTCTTTGGCGGTCACATCTTCGCCATTGATGGTCAGGACATAATCGCCCACCTTGGCGTCGACGCCGATCTCTGTCAGCGGCGAGCGGTAGATCTCTTCCTCGTTTTGGCCGCGGAAAATCCTGGCGATGCGATATCGCCCTGAGTTGGCGTCCACCTCAAACCGGGCGCCCGGCAGGCCCGCGTGCGGGCGCGGCGGGATCTGCACATCGCCGCCATCGATATAGGCGTGCTGCACGGTCAACTCCGAAATCATTTCACCGATAACGTAATTCAGGTCCGTGCGATGCGCCACGTATGGCAGAAGCTGGCTGTAGCGCTGCCGCAAGGCCTCCCAATCGTAACCGTGCATGTTGGGCGCGTAGAAGAAATCGCGGTAGCGCCGCCATACTTCGTTGAAGATGTCGTTCCATTCCGCGACCGGGTTTTTCTCCAGCATCAACCCGGCGGTGGAGACGGTTTTCTTTGTGCCGGCGCCGGACGGTGTTGCGTCGTACACGTTCCAGACCTGCTCCTGGCGGACAAGCACTTTCGACCCATCATACGAGACCACAAATCCGCCTATATCTTCAACCAGCTTGGTCTCTTTCCGGTCTTTGAAGGCGAAGATGCGCAGCGAAGTCTTGGTCGCCGCGGACCGGCCGTAGTAACCTTCCGGCGAGACGCCATAGATCAGCGCATCCCTGGTCACTGCCAGGCCGAAATAGTTCTCCGCGTCCAGCGGCACGCGCGCCACGCGCTGATCGAGGCCGTCAAAATCGATGCCGCCGTCTTTTGGCTCTTCGGCCTTCTTGTCTTTCTCGTCTTTGCCTTTGTCTTTCTCTTTCTCTTTATCGGTGTCTTTGCCGCTAGCAGGGTCGGAGGCATCCTTGACAGTTACTTCGTCGCTCTCCGGCGGAAACGGGTTCTTGACGTTTTTACGCAGCGCCATCACGAAGATGCCGCGCGTCCGATTGGTGGCAAAGTCGAATTCGATCCGGGAGATCTGCGGCTGGAATTCGTGGCCGGCCATGAAGTACAGATAGTCGCCGCCGGGATGCCAGGCCGGCGAATCCTCGTTGTACGTCCCACTGGTCACCTGGCGCAGCTTGCTCTCTTTCATGGACCAGATATACAGCGCTGAAAAGGAACTGCTGTCGCTCATGCTGAACGCCAGATACCCGCCTCCCGGCGACCAGGCATAGTCGTGAATCTCGCCCTCAGCGCAATGTGCGATCTCCTGGGTGGCATGGTCCTTCAGCGACACCAGCCAGAGGCGGCCGTCTTTATCGCTGAACGCGATGTGACCGTTGTCCGGAGACCACTTGGGATCGTACCGGAAGGCCTGCCCTCCGCTGGAGATCTTCTCGGGGGGCGACGAGCCGTCCTGCGCCACTACGTAGACTTCCTCTTCGCCGCTCGCGTCCGATAGATACGCCACCTTGGAGCCATCCGGCGACCAGGCCGGCCATTTATCGTGCGCGCCGGGCGAATGCGTGAGGTTGCGTGTGGGCCCCTTCTCTACGGGCGCGGAGAAGATGTCCCCGCGCGCGGCAAATAACACCCGCTCGCCTTTGGGACTGAGTTCGACCTGCTCGATGAGGTTGGCGGCGGAGACATAGCTGGGCCGGCGGTTGACGCCATCGTCGGGCACGCGCACGGAGATGTGTACGCTCTTGCCCGTTTTCACATCGAGGATCTGCAGCTCGCCGTCGAGTTCGTAGACGATGCGTTGCTGGCGGTCGCTCGAGGGCCATCGCACATCCCACAACGGGTAGTGGGTGATCTGCCGGGTTTTGCCGCTGGCGGTGTCGTACGCGTAGATGTTGAAGTGGCCGTCGCGATCCGAGTTGTAGTAGATCTCCTGGCCGATCCACATGGGGTCGCGGCTGGCGCGCGGACCTTCGGTGATGCGCTTGGCGGCGTGCGTTTCGGTGTCGAAGATGTAAAGCTCGTTGGCCTGGCCGCCGCTGTAGCGCTTCTCGGTGCGGAAGTCGCGCGCCTGCGGCGAATACACGATCTGGTTTCCGCCCGGCGAGAAGGAGCCCGCGCCGGAGACCGGCATGGGCAGCGGCTCGGAAGGGCCGCCGTCGATGGGAACGCGATAGAGGCGGCTCAGCGCGTGCGCGCGGGCGTCGCGCATGGAACGGTAGATGACGTAGTGGCCGTCGTTCGACCAGCCGTAAACCTGGTTGTCATAGCCCCAGCGCGGCGGCAATGGGCCCTGCGCCGGATAGAAGGTCAACTGCTTGGGCTCGCCGCCATCCGCGGGCATGATGTAGACCTGCTCATCGCCGTCGTATTGGCCGGTGAACGCGATCCACTTGCCATCGGGCGAGAACTTCGCGAACAACTCGACGCCGGGGTGCGCGGTGAGTCGCGCGGCCGTGCCGCCTGCCGCGTTGACCAGCCAGAGGTCGCCGCCGTAGGTGAATACGATGCGGTTATCGTGGATGTCCGGAAAGCGCAGGAGCTTGGTTTGCGCGGACATCGGCGCAGCGAGAGCCAGGAATAGAAGCCAGGCGGCGGAGTGGCGCCGTGCGGCACGAGCGGGTTTGAATTGAAGGCGCATAGGGCTATGACGTATGGGACTCTGAAACGATAAGCGTAGCAGCCCGCGGCAATGGTGGGGCAGACCTTCAGCCTGCCTCCGGAGTGTCCACTTTCTCGGAGGCCAAAGTTCGCGGGGCAGGCGATGCTGGTGGGGCGGGCTTTCATCCGGTGAAAGACGAGCTTCGCTCGCCGAGGGCCGATTAGTAATCGGCCCGCAGGTTGGCAACCTGCCCCACAGGAG
>CABECV010001005.1_pt1 | contig 23891 bp, 28 predicted proteins | sample 3422511 | NCBI WGS metagenome assembly CABECV01 (sample SAMEA5534327, study PRJEB31848) | metagenome | biome: tundra; feature: field; material: soil | place: USA | collected 2013-05 | depth 0.15 m | reverse complement strand
GTTTTCTTGTCGAGTTCTTCCGGATTCGCCACGAACAAGACGTGATCGCCGCGGTTCGCCTCATACCCAAAGTCCCGGAAGGCGGAGCTCTCCTCCATATAGCGGGAGATGTCGCCAACGATCGCAAGGCGCCGCCGATACGTTACGAATTTCTGGATGATCTCGCCGGCAATGCGCGTGTTGAGCCGGAAGAAATCGTCCGCGAACCGTTCCACGGGAATCAGGATCAGACCGGCTTCATGCTTGGATCGCCTCGGCAATCAATTCGACGGCATCGCGGTCGCTCCGCAGTTTCTTCCCATCCGGCGCGCACGCGAGCACGCGTATGCCATGCAGATCGTAGGAGGTTGCGGTCATCGTATCAGGTGGCTTTCGCGGCGCTGGTTCCGCGAGCATCAGGGACATTATACGTCCGGCTTACGCTGCTCGCACGTGCGGCGGTGCGGATGGCGTGCGGTGTTGGCGCCCTCACTTGAGGATCAGAAGGCCACGCTTCGAATCGTGCTCAAATTCGGATAGGCGTACGGCGTTGGACCGGATTACACTTTCGATTAGTGCCGTGGAGGAATTGCCGGTTTGCACCAGGACCACCTTCGGCGGAGCGCCCCGGACTATACTCAAACTGGCGAAGTCCTTGTCCTTCGTCACGAACGTAAACCCGTTTGCCTTCGCGTATTCCCAGACGATCGCATCGGGAGTGCTCCCCAATTCGATCGAAGAGACGTGCAGGGAACCGGGAAACAAATCTGCCACAAGCTCTACGAGGCGTGGCGCCAGGTTCTCGTCGAAGAGCAGCCTCAAAGAACGGTGATCCTCTCGGGCATGCTGGCGAAGAACTCGTAGACCGCTCGGAAGTCGTCCTTTTCCAGGTAAGGGAAGTCCTTCAGTATCTCTTCTTCAGTCATCCCGGATGCCAGATAGGAGGCCACGTCATAGACCGTAAACCGAAGGCCTCGTATGCAGGGCTGGCCGCCCATCTTGCCCGGTTCAACGGTGATGCGAGGATTTAAGTCGGCCATACGCCACCTCTAATCATAATAGCCGGTTCCTGGCTTGGCTAAAGAGCGTCCGCGGCGGACGCGCACGGTCGAAAACCCGCTGCAAGTTATTGAAAGCCCGTCCGGGCGGCCTGAGAGGCCGCAGGCTGAGAGCCTGCCCCCCACCTGCCTAAGCCGGCCCTCGAACTACTGCATCGCGCGTTGCCTTGAGGGTATGAATCAGGGTGTCCTTTGGCAGGCTCCGCACCATTGGCTCGATGATCCATTTCAACACCGTGGGGATGTCGCGCGTCAGGGAAATCGCCCGGCATTCGGCGTACGCGCCGCCGTCCCGTTCCTCAAATCGCCAGTAGGTATCCAGACGCCACAAGAACCCGTAACCGGCGTCGGGCGGCTGGACCTTTTCGTTGGGCTTGCCGGCGTCATCCACCTCAGCCGTGCGCGTGGTGTAAGAGCGGCAGCCCCAGCGCGCGCCGTCGACCTGGAAATAGTGCACGTCGTGATCGGTATCGAGCACCACCGTGATGATCTTCTTCTTCAGTACCCGCAGGTAGATTTGAAAGTCGTTGCCGCGCCGGGCAATCAATTTGGAATCGATCACCTCGGGCCGGTACATATTCTTGTGATTGTCGTAATCCTGGATGCGCGCCAGTATGCGCGCCACGGTCGCGCCCGGAAGGAACGCGGCGCCGATCCAGTCGTGGATCAAACCGGACGGCACCTTGACGGGACTTTTGCCCTGCCAAAGCTGCGCGACGATCTTCCCCTGGCGCACCTGCTTGGCCCGCTTGGGGTCGCCCTCGGACCATAGGAACGCCTCGCCGTGCAGCGTCTTATCCATGGCGGCTTCGGCCTCCCGGATATACGCCTCGAAAGCCTGCAAGGTCTCCGGCTTCAACTGCACCGGCTGTACATCTTCCGCCATAGTCAGCGCTGCCGCTATTCAGGATAGCAGGGTGCAGACAAATAGGATGAACGGGTCCTTGATTCCTGGACTCGTGTACGTCATAATCCTGGAAGGAGATCAATATATGCCCGCCGTCCTGCAATATGAGTTGGAAGCCCCCGTCACCGAAGAAGTGGTCGATCGCGAAGAGCTCGGCCGCCTGGCCTTTTGGCATTGGGAAATGCGCGGATCGCCGGAAGGAAGCCAGGACGAAGATTGGTTCTGGGCCGAAGAAGAACTGCGCAGGCAGCGCCTGGCAGCCGGATACGAGATCGAAGAGGTCTGAAGGCGCGCTCAGCTCCCTCAGGGCCGGGCTAGCGCACTACAACACTGTTCACTTAGGTGGGACAGGCTTCAGCCTGTGCCACCATGGCCCAGAGCCTTCCAAGCAGAAATAACTCGGGCCGCAGACAGCAAGGGTCTGCGTTATGCGCTCGCGCCGTGTATAATGTGACTGACGAAAGGGGGTGCTCCCATGCGGACGAGCATCCGGATGCGAAGCTTCGCGGGGCTGGCGATCGGTATCGCCATCTCCTCCCAAGTCGTATGGGCGCAAAAGACGGGTGGACCGCCCCCCACGGCAGGCGGAAACCCTTCCGGATCGGGAACTGGCCGCTTTCCCCCTAACATGACTGGGCGGTCGGACGGGCCGGTAACCGGTTCCCTGAACGGGAGCATTTATTTGACCGGCAACGTCATGCTGGACGACGGCACCCCGCCTCCGGACCCGGTGACCATCGAACGCGTATGCGGGGGGGCGCCGCGGGCGCAAGCCTACACCGATCGAAAAGGGCGGTTCAGTTTTCAGATCGGCCAGACTTCCGGGATCATGCAGGACGCCAGCGAAGATGGGCCGGGGTTGCCGGGCACATCTCGCCCGGCGACCAGTATTGCCAGCGGGGTGGGATCGCAGCAGCCGCAGTTGCCCAACGTGCCCGACATGCAGCTCGCCAACTGCGACCTGCGCGCGGTGCTGGCGGGTTTTCGCTCAGACACGGTCAGCCTGGGGGCACGGCGCCTCCTGGACGATCCGAACGTCGGCACGATCATGTTGCACCGGTTGGCCAATGTGGAAGGCTCGGCCGTCAGCATGACCAGTCTGCAGGCTCCCAAAGAGGCGCGCAGGGCTTACGACAGAGCCCTTCAAGATCTACGGAGGAACAAACTGCCGGAGGCCGGCAAGGAGCTCCGGAAGGCCGTCGACATTTATCCTAACTATGCGGCGGCATGGTATGAGCTGGGGCGGATTCAGGAGCAGAATCGGGACATCGAGCAGGCGCGCAAATCCTTTGCGAAGGCGATGGCGGTGGACGCCAAGTTCATCAGCCCATATCTGAAGCTTGCCGAACTGGAGGCCAAAGCCGAAGACTGGGCCGAACTGGCGGATACCACGAACCGGCTGCTCAAACTGGACGCGGTGGACTACCCGATGGCGTACTTCTACAATGCCACCGCCAACCTGAACCTGGGCCAATTCGATACGGCGGAGAGGAGCGCGCGCGCCGGGGAAAAGCTGGATACGCCACACCGGTTCCCTAGGCTCGAACAGGTGCTGGCAATGATCTTGGCGCGGAAGAAGGACTATGCGGGCGCCGCGGCACACCTTCGCAGCTACCTTCTGCTGGCGCCGGATGCGGAGGACGCCGCGCGGATGAAGAAGGAGCTTGCCGACCTGGAGCGGCTTTCGGGCGCGAACGAGCAAGCCAAGGCCGTGGCGGCGCAAGAATGACGTTGCGGCGGGTGATGGCCGGCCGGAACTGTGTGAAGATCGGGGCAGGTGGTTCTTGACTTTCGGCGCTCCGGTAATTTATTCTAGCCATTCGTTTTGGCCATGCGCCGTGGCGCCTTGACTATGGGAAAAAACTCGCGCGGCGATACGGAAACCGTCGAACGGTTTCTGGACTCGACCCTGGAAAGCGTGGATGACGCTGAAGAATTGGCGTTGCAGGAAGCCGAGAAAGCCGGAGTCCCGGAAGACGACCTGCACAAGATCGCCATGGCCGTGCGGGAATCCATGGTCAATGCCGTAGTGCATGGGAACCGGTATAACGCCCACAAGAAGGTGCATCTGTCGGTCTTCAAGACACCCGGGGAGTTTGTGGTGAGGATCACGGACCAAGGCGACGGCTTCGATTACGACAATTTGCCGAATCCGCTGGCGCAGGAGAACCTGCTGCGGCATTCCGGCCGCGGCATCTTTCTCATCAAGGCTTTCATGGACGACTTTCAGGTGCGCCGCCTGGAACCGGCGGGTACCGAAGTAACTTTGGTGAAGCACCTGGTGTCGAAGTAAGAGATGTTCAGGAATAGGCTCGGTTGCGAGCAAGGAGGCATTTTCAGTGAGTGTAAAGCTAAGCACGAGACAAGTTGGTGACGTGAGTGTGGTGGATGTGGCCGGAAGGATCACGTTGGGAGAGGGGTCCAGCGCGCTGCGCGACCTGCTCCGCGACATGGTCGGCAAGAACCAAAAGAAGATCCTGTTGAACCTCGGAGATGTCTCCTATATCGACAGTTCGGGGATTGGCGAGCTGGTGTCCGGCTTCACCACGGTGACGAACCAGGGCGGCCAGCTCAAGCTGCTGAATTTGACCAAGCGGGTTAAAGATCTGTTGCAGATCACCAAGCTGTACACGGTCTTCGACGTGCATGACGACGAAGCCGCAGCCGTGCGAAGCTTCGCTTAGGCAAAACCTTGAAACCACAGATGAACACAGATAAACACAGATCAGAGGGCTGAACGCGACGCGCTGGAGTGCTTTTTATCTGTGTCTATCTGTGGTTCCTATTCCGTGGCTGCTTCGTACGGGGCGATCTGGTCTGCGATCTTGGCTTTGTCGCCTACCACGACGATGGTCATTTTCGACGGGACGAGGTAGGTTTCCGCCACGCCTTGGACGTCGGTGGGCTTCACTTCCATCACTTTCTGCACGTAGGTGGACAGGAAGGAGCGGTTCAGCCCCTGCGAATCCACGAAATGCAACTGCGCGATGATGGCGTCCGGGCTGACGGTGTTGCGCAGAATGAAGAGTCCGGCCAGGAAGTTCCGGATGCCCTCCAATTCCTCCGCCGATGGCGGGTCTTTGCGCAGCCGGTCGATTTCGAAGAAAATCTCCTGCAGCGAGGGCCCGGTCACGTCAGTGGCCACATCGGCGGATTGCAGCCAATAGGCGAGATGCCGGTGGGTGCCGATCTGGCTCAACGGCGAATATGTGTAACCCTTCTCTTCGCGAATATTGCTGGTAATGCGGGAGGCGAACGAGCCGCCCAACAGGGAATTCATGACGTCCAGTTTGATGAAATCCGGACTGGACGGCTCGGCAACCGGCAGGCCGATCAAAAGGTTCGACTGGGCGGCGCCGGGCCTGTCGATGAGATGGAACGAGCGCGCCTTCGCCGGGCGAGCCGGCAGATCTGGCGCCGGCGCTCCTTTGGCCCAACCGCCGAACGCGTCTTCGATCGCGCGGCGCAGATCGCCTTCGAGCTTGCCGGCAATATAAAGATGCGCGCGCACCGCGTGGAAGTTTTTCCGGTAAAACGTCTGCACGTCCTCAATGGCGTAGCCGTTTAGCGCGCTCTCGGACGGAAACGCGCGGCCGTAGGGATGATCGGGAAACAGGGTTTGGACGAAGCGCTCCTGGGCAAGCGCCTCGGGCTGCGATTTGTCGATCGAAAGCTCCCGGACCAAATCGGCCTTCAGGCGGGGCAGTTCCGAGGCGGGGAGCGACGGAGCGATCAGCACGTCCGCCAGCAGCGCCACGAATTTCGGCCCGAAATCGGAGAGCACCACGCCGCCCACCGAGGTGAAGTCGTGAGCCGCATCGATTTCGACCTGGCCACCCATCTCGGCGGCTTCCCGCGCGACTTGCTCGGCGGACCGCGTGCGGGTGCCTTCCTTCATGAGCGCGGCATTGAGCTTCGACAACCACACCTGCCCTGCGGATTCGTGGATGGCTCCCGCGCCCACGAGAAGGCGCACCGCGACTTTGGGCACGGTCCCGTAAGGGACGATGGTCACCTGCATGCCGTTGGGCAAAGTGAAATCCGTCGTCGCGGGCAGATGGAAAGGCTTCGGCGGCGGGCCTTGCGGTGGGGTTTCCTTGGCGCCGGCGAACACTTCACTGGACATGGCGGAGTCTCATTTGGATTACTCCTCGTGCGCATCGTGCGCATCGTCCGGCGAGGCGGCGCCGGGATCGATCAGCAGCACGGTGCGGTTGGTTTTGCGCAGATACTCGCGCGCGGTGCGCTCGACCAGTTGCGGCGTCACTTTGCGGAATTCCGATTCGAGTGAATCGATCTTGGAGGGATCGTCGTCGAACAGCGCGTAACAGGCCATCAGGTCGGCGCGGCCGAAGCCCCCGAACTGCGTCAGGGTGTCGTAAAGGTTCGACCGCATCTTGGTGATGCTGCGGTCCACCAGGCTTTGGTCCACGGGCTTGGACTGCAGACTTTCGATGACCGTATCGACGGCCGATAGGATCTGCTCGGGCTGGACGGTGGCGTCATGGAAGAGCGACGCGGTCCACAGCATGGGGCCATCGTAATCGAACATGTTGCCCAGCTCGTTGATGGCGCCGGACACCTCGCCGGTGAACCCGTGCTTCTTGACCAGTTCCTGGTAGAGGAGGCTGTCATCGCCCTGCACGAGCATCTGATCGAGCAGGCCCATGGCGAAGTACTCCGGCGAATTTCGCGGCGGCATGTGATAGGAGAAGGCCAGGGCCGGACGGTTCGCCAGCGGGTCTTTGCGCGTGGCGGCCTTTTCCTCTTCCTGGCGCGGTTCGGTGAGGTCGGGAGGCGGCGGCAGCTCGGCCGGCGCAATTCCGCTGAAATACTTCGCGACCATCGCCATGGCTTCGTCGGGATCGAAGTCGCCCACGATCGCCAGGGCCGCGTTGTTGGGCGCGTAGTAAGTTTTGAAGAACGCCTCTACGTCGGTGAGGGTGGCGGCTTCGATGTCTTTCAGCTCGCCGTAAAAATTGTGGGAGTTGTACCAGTTCGAGTTGGCGTATTGCGGCATCCACAGCCAAGGGAATCCACCGTAAGGCTGGTTGTGGACGTTCACCTCTACTTCGTTGATGACGACATCTTGCTGGTTTTTTAGATTCTCTTCGGTGATGGCGAGGCCCTTCATGCGGTCCGCTTCGGCCCAGAGCGCGGTTTCGAGCTTGTTGGACGGGAGCAGCTCAAAGTAATTGGTGAAATCGAAGCGCGTGGACCCGTTGAGGACGCCTCCGTTCTCCTGCACCAGACGGATGAATTCCATCTTGCCGAGGTTCTGGGAGCCTTGAAACATCATGTGCTCGAACAGGTGGGCGAAGCCGGTGCGATCCTTAGGCTCGACGCGGAATCCGATGCGGTAATAGACCGCGGTGACGACCGTGGGCGCGGTGGAATCGGGCGAAAGGATCACGCGCAGGCCGTTGGGCAGCTTGTAGTAGGTGATGGGCACGGCGAAACCCTCTGGCTCCCTCTTGGCCTACAGTAGCACGACGAAAGCTCCCCGAATGGCCGATATGCATTATGGAGGAGAAGGCCCAAGATGCTCAGTGCTATATCAAACGCAACGCCAGCCCAACCGGTAGCCCAGACGACGGCAACCTCGAGTCCAAAATCGACTCAGGCAAAACCGCAGCCTGCCGCAACCAGCGCCACCACGGACACCGTTCAGTTAAGCAACGCCGCTCAGGCTGCTTTGGCGGCTGTACAGGAAGCGCGAGAGACTCCCGCGCAAACCGCCAAGGAAGCCAGTGGCGGAGATCGTCAGGCGCAACGGCTGCTCGCAAAAGAGTCTGCCGCGAAATTGCACGCGAAGTAACCCGGGCACGCGTGGGGCAGCACTCCAGTCCTGCGGCCGACAGTCCACGTCGGCCAGCGGGTCCTGGAGGACCCTTGCAGACCTGGAGGCCCCGCTAGCCGCCGCCGACGAATTGCACGATCTCCAGCCGCGCGCCGGTGGCCACCGGTGTGCTGGCCCAATCGTGCGGCTTGACGATGCGGCGATCTAGTTCCACGGCTACGCGGGCCGGATCGAGCTGCAGCAATTCCAGCAATTGCCGGATCGTCTGGCCATTCGGAATGGACCGGATCTCCCCGTTGATCGCCACCTCAATCTGCTCGTTGGTTGACACTGTTCTTTGGCAACCATTATAGTCAAATTTAAGCAAATGCCCCAGACGTACGCGGAAACCTACTGGCCCGTGCTGCTCCAGGCGCTCATCGCCATGGCGGTGGCCACTGGCATGATCGGCATTTCATATATTCTGGGCCACAAAGTCCGGAATCGCGTGAAGGACATGCCCTATGAATGTGGCATCACACCCACTGGCAGCGCCCGCGAGCGCTTCAGCGTGAAGTTCTACCTGGTGGGCATGCTGTTCATCCTGTTCGATATTGAAGCCATCTTTCTGTACCCGTGGGCGGTGGTCTACCGGGAACTGAAGATGTTCGCGTTTTTTGAGATGCTGATCTTCATCGCCCTGGTCCTGGCGGGCTTTTTCTACATATGGAAAAAGGGCGCCTTGGATTGGTCGGGCGCCGGCCAGCCACGGAAACGGTAACCGAATCGCATGCTTCCTGAAAACTTGAAAGAACACGCTACCGCTGCCGCTCTAGAAGCGTTCGATCCGAGCGCGGTGGTTTCGGCCAAGTTCGACCGGGGCGAGCTGACGGTCGAGATCGCTCCCGAGAAGATCGTGAGCGTTTGCGGTTTTTTGAAATACGACCTGGGTTTTGTGCGCTTGAGCACAATTGCCGGCGTGGACCTGTATCCGGCCGAGCCGCGCTTCGAAGTCGTTTATCATTTGCACTCGCTCGACCGGAACGAGCGGCTGCGCCTGAAGTGCCGCTTGCCGGGCGGCGATCCGCAGATCGATTCCGTGACGGAAGTGTGGCGCGGCGCGAACTGGTTCGAGCGGGAAACATTCGATTTGTTCGGCGTGCGGTTCCGGAACCATCCGGATTTGCGCCGCATCATGCTGCCGGACGATTGGGAAGGGCATCCGTTGCGCAAGGATTACAGCGTCACGGGCGACCGGGTTTGAGACAGGAACGAACGTGAGCGATACAGTCACTCCAACCATTCCCGAGGCAGTTGCGGATGAGGCCATCAGCGCAAAGCCGCGCAGCCTGTCCCTGAACATGGGTCCGCAGCATCCTTCCACGCACGGCGTGCTGCGCCTCGAACTGGAATTGGACGGCGAGACCATCGTCAAGTGCCAGCCGGACATCGGGTATCTGCACACCGGCATCGAGAAGGAATTCGAGGTCAAGACGTACCAGCAGGCGGTCACGCTGACCGACCGCATCGACTACCTGGCGCCGCTTTCGAACAATTTGTGCTACTGCCTGGCGGTGGAAAAGCTGCTGGATCTGGAGATCCCGCCGCTCGCGCAGTGGACGCGCGTGATGCTGACGGAGTTGACGCGTTTGAACAGCCACCTGGTGTGGCTGGGCACGCACGCCATCGATATCGGGGCGATGAGCGTGTTCCTGTATTGTTTCCGCGAGCGCGAAGACATTCTGCGGATTTTCGAGATGTACTCGGGCCAGCGCATGATGACCAGCTACTTCCGCATCGGCGGGCTGGCGCTGGAGCCGCCGCGCGGATGGCAGCAGCGCGTGCGCACCTTCATCGACGCGTTTCCGAGCAAGGTGGACGAGTACGAAGAGCTGCTGACGAACAATCGCATCTGGATCGGGCGCACGCGCGGCGTCGGGTACATGTCGCTGGAAGACATGCTGGATCTGGGCGTGACCGGACCGATGCTGCGCGCCGCCGGCTTGAAGTGGGATATGCGAAAGAGCCAGCCCTATTCCAGTTACGACAAGTTCGATTTCGAGATCCCGACGCAAACGGAGGGCGATGTGTACGCGCGCTACCAGGTGCGCATCGAGGAGATGCGGCAGAGCGCGCGGATCGTGAAGCAGGCGCTCGAAGGCATGCCCGGCGGCCGTTGGACGGCGGATGCGCCGCACGTGGTTTTGCCGGATCGGGAAAAGATGAAGACGCAGATGGAGGCGCTCATCTACCATTTCAAGATTGTGACCGAGGGTTTCCGCGTGCCGGCGGGCGAGGTGTACCAGGTGATCGAATCGCCGCGCGGCGAAGTAGGCTATTACGTGGTGAGCGACGGCACCACGCAGCCATATCGGGTACACGTGCGCGGTCCGAGTTTCGGCAACCTGCAAGCGGTGCCGCGCATGGTGGAAGGCACGCTGATCGCGGATGTGATCGCATCGATTGGCAGCATGGATTTCGTGCTAGGGGACTGTGACAGATGAATGCAGGGTTCTGGGTGCCGGGTCCTGGGTTCTGGCCTACGCACCGTCGTTTTTATGACTTTTTCTAGTGAGTTGGAAAATAAGTTTGCAAAGCTGTTGACCAGCTATCCGCCGGGGCGGCAGCGCTCGGCGGTGATTCCCATGCTGCTGTATGCGCAGGATGAGATTGGGTCGGTGACGCCGGAACTGATCGAAGAAGTGGCGCGGCGGACGGGAGTGACTCCCTTGCAGGTGGATGAAGTGGTGGGTTATTACTCCATGCTGCATAAGAAGCCGCTGGGTAAGTACCACGTGCAGATCTGCACCAACATCAGTTGCTTGCTGCGCGGCGGCATGGATCTCTGGGAGCATGCTTGCGAAAAAGTCGGAGTAGGTCACAAGGAAGTGACGGCCGATGGGCAGATCTCGCTCGAGGAGGTGGAATGTATTGGGGCCTGCTCGTGGGCGCCGGCCGTTCAGGTGAATTACGATTATTACCATCAGGTGACTCCCGAGAAACTCGACCGGCTGCTCGATAGCCTGAGGAAGATTCAGTAATCCGATGCTGTATAACGAACCGCATCCGCTCGAAACCAAGGTACTGAGCCGCCGCTTCGGCCTGGAGAACTCAGCTTCGATCGACACCTATCTGGCGACGGAAGGCTATCAGGCCTTCGAGAAAGCCGCGGGCATGAAGCCCGAGCAGATCATCGAGGAGATGAAGATCTCGAACCTGCGCGGGCGCGGCGGCGCGGGATTTCCCGCCGGCATGAAGTGGAGCTTCGTGCCGCGCACGTCGCCCAAGCCGAAGTACATCGTGGTGAATGCGGATGAGAGCGAGCCGGGCACCTGCAAGGACCGGCTGCTCATGGAGAACGATCCACATCAGTTGATCGAAGGCACGCTGATCGCGGGCTTGGCGGTGGATGCGCACGCGGGTTATATCTACATCCGCGGCGAGTATCGCTACCTGATCGAGATCATGGATAAGGCCATCGCGGAAGCCTACGCGCGCGGGTATCTGGGCAAGAACATCCGCGGAACCGGTTTCGATTTCGACTTGTACACGCACACGGGCGCGGGTGCATACGAATGCGGCGAGGAATCGGCGCTGCTGGAATCGCTCGAAGGCAAGCGCGGTATTCCGCGCATCCGGCCGCCGTTTCCGGCGGTGGTGGGCGCCTTCCAATGTCCCACGGTGCTGAACAACGTGGAGACTTACTGCGCGGCGCCGGCGATCATACGCGATGGCGGCGCGGCGTTCGCGGCGCTGGGCGTGCCGAAGGCGGGCGGCACGAAGCTGACTTGTTTGACAGGCCACCTGAACCGTCCGGGCGTTTACGAATTGAAGCTGGGCTTCCCGGTGAAGACTATGATCGAGGAAGTCGGCGGCGGCATCCTGGGCGGCAAGAAACTCAAGGCGTTTATTCCGGGCGGCTCGTCGTGCCCGGTGCTGACGGCGGCGGAGTGCGAGGGCTTGACCATGGATTACGACGCGATGGCCAAGGCCAAGACCATGCTGGGATCGGGCGGCGTGGTCATCATGCACGAGGATACCTGCATGGTGAAAGCTGCGCTGCGGATCATGCGGTTTTATGCGCACGAAAGCTGCGGATGGTGCATTCCTTGCCGCGAGGGCACCACTTGGATTCGCAAGCTACTGCAGCGCTTTCACGACGGCATGGGGCAGCGCAGCGATATCGCGCTGATCGGCGACTTAGCGAAGAACATGCTGGGCAAGACATTCTGCCCGTTGGGGGACGCGGCGGCGCTGCCGACCATATCGATTGTGGAGAAGTTCTATCACGAGTTTGAAGATCACTTGAATGGGAAGCCGTGCCCGTATGAAGTGGGGCAGACCTCCAGGTCTGCGCGGGTCCTCCGGGACCCGCTGGCCGGCGTGGACGCCGGCCGCAGGACTGGAGTCCTGCCCCACAAACTTGGCTAAAGAATTGAATGGCTGACTTGGTAAATCTCACGATCGACGGCAGGGCCATCCAGGCGCCCCCTGGAACGCTGGTCATCGACGCCGCCAAACACTCCGGCATCGAAGTGCCGGCCTTCTGCTACTACGAAGGCCTGACGCTGCAAGCCGCCTGCCGCATGTGCCTGGTGGAAGTGGAGAAGATGCCGAAGCTGATGACGGCATGCACTCTGCCGGTGGCCGAAGGCATGGTGGTGCGCACGGAAACGCCGCAGGTGGCGGCGGCGCGCAAATCCATGCTGGAGTTCCTGCTGGCCAACCATCCGCTGGATTGCCCGGTGTGCGACAAGGGCGGCGAGTGCGAGCTGCAGGACATGACCTTCCGCTACGGCGCGGGCGAGAGCCGCTTCACGGAGATGAAGGTCCACGTGGACGAGAAGCAGTGGTCCCCGGTGGTGTTCTTCGATAACCCGCGCTGCATTCTGTGCTATCGCTGCGTGCGCATTTGCAGTGAAGGCATGGGGGTGGGCGCGCTGGGCGTGATCAACCGCGGCGTGGTTTCCGAAATCGCGCCCAACAAGGGCGATCACCTGGAGTGCGACGAATGCGGCATGTGCATCGACATCTGCCCCGTGGGCGCGCTGACCAGCGGCATCTATCGCTATCACACGCGCCCCTGGGAGATGGAACATGTGGGCACCATCTGCACGCATTGTTCGAACGGCTGCAAGACCACGCTGGGTGTGCGCAACGACGAAATCATACGCGGCAACAACCGCGACCGCTCCGGGATCAACGGCGAGTTTCTGTGCATCAAGGGGCGCTATGCCTTCGATTTCTACAATCATCCGGAGCGCTTGCTGGCGCCGCTGGTGCGGGTGAACGGGAAGCTGGAAGAAGTGTCGTGGTCGAAGGCTATCGAGACGGTGGCGGCGAAGTTCAACGAAGTCCGCGGGCGCGGCGGCAAGTTCGGCGTGATCGGATCCAACCACACTACCAACGAAGAGAATTACTATTTGCAGAAGTTCGCGCGGAAGGTGCTGGGGACGGGGAATATCGATCACCACCGCACGGGTGATGTGCCGGCGCTGCTTGACGCGCTCAGCGGCAAGAGTGGCAAACTCGCCACCACGGCGGACTTGTATGAGAAGAAGGCGGTGTTGGTGATCGGCGCGGACCTGGCGCTGGAGCAGCCGTTCCTGTCGTTCCAGATTCGCGCCAATTACCGGCATCACCAGGCGCGCGTTTACGTAGTTACCACGGGGCCTGTGCGCGAGGATAAGTATGCCGCGGCGAGCGTGCGGGTGGCCGCGGGCGGTGAACTGGACGCAGTGGAATCGCTGCGCGATCGCCTGAAAGCCGAGCCGGAACTGGTGGTTGTTTTCGGCGACGCCATCAAGGGCGAGGCGGTGCGGCGGCTGGTGGATTTCGGCGAATCGCTCGGCATTCCGGTGCAGTATGTCTGCCTGGTGGACTATTCGAATTCGCGCGGCGCGATGGATATGGGGCTGCTGCCTGACGCCGCGGGCGGCCTGGCGCTGCCGGAGATGCTGGCGGTCGAGGATTTGGATGTGTTGTGGGTGATTGGCGCCAATCCGCTTCGCGGTACCGAGCCGCGACCGTCAGGGAGCGGTCCATTCCTGGTAGTCCACGACCTCTTCTTGACGGAAACCGCCCAGGCCGCGGATGTCGTTTTCCCCGCTGCTTCCGCTTACGAAAAGAACGGCACCGTCACCAACGTGTGCGGCGAAGTGCAGAGGCTGCGCAAAGCTGTAGGCGCCATGGGCGCCAAGCCCGACCTGGAGATCATGGGTCTGCTGGCCCGCGAAATGGGCGTGGCCGCCGAGCTGGGTCCATGGATTCCGGATACCGTTTTCGGAGAGATCCGCAAGAACGTGCGCGGATACGACGTCTCATTGCCGGTGCTGGAGATGGGCGGCGCGGCCCAGACCGCGGCCGTGAATGGACGCGTTCCGCTGGATGGCCGTCCGGAATTGATTCGGTCGGCGCACGATAATTTGTTCACCTCGGGCACGCTAGGGCGCTATTCTAAAGTACTGAACTCTGTGGTAGAGAGCCACGGCAATCCATAAATGAATTTCTTCCTCCTTAGCCTGATCAAGGCTGCGGTGGTGGCGGCTGTGCTCCTCACCACGCTGGCGTACCTGCAATGGGTGGAACGCAAGGTCATCGCGCATATCCAGGTGCGCATGGGGCCTTCGCGCGTGGGCCCGCACGGGCTGTTGCAGCCGCTGGCCGACGTCATCAAGCTCATCACCAAGGAAGACTTGATTCCGCCCTACGTCAACAAGCTTCTGTACTTGGGGGCGCCTTTCTTCGCCATCACCATGGCGCTACTGTCGATTTCGGTGATTCCGTTCGGCGCGGAGATTCACATCTTCGGCGAAAGCACCAGGATGCAGTTGGCGGACCTGAATATCGGCATCCTGTTCGTGCTGGCGGTTTCTTCGGTCAGCGTCTATGGAATCGCGCTGGCGGGGTGGGCTTCGAACAACAAATATTCGTTGATGGGCGGATTGCGCAGCTCCGCGCAAATGATCAGCTACGAATTGCCGCTGAGCATGGCGGTGGCCGCGCCGCTGCTGTTGGCGAATACGCTGAGCTTGCGCCACATCGTGGAGCAGCAGTCCGGATACTATTTGGGCTTCATTCCGCGCTGGAGTATCTTCCAGACGCCCATGCCGCAGATTTTCAGCTTCATCATCTTCCTGATCGCGGCTTTCGCGGAGACCAACCGCGTGCCCTTCGATCTGCCGGAAGCGGAAAACGAGTTGGTCGCCGGATTTCACACCGAGTACAGCAGCATGAAGTTTGCGGCGTTCTTCATGGCCGAATACTCGAACATGATCACGGTCTGCGCCATCACCACCACGTTGTTCCTGGGCGGATGGTTGCCGCTGTGGCCGGCATCGGCGGGATCGAAGTACGTCCCCGGGATTGTGTTCCTGCTGGCCGGCGCGATTAGCTTATACCACGGGCTGAATCCGGTGCGCCGGCGCGACGGATTTACCCTGCCGGTGGTGGCCGTGGTGTTCTTCCTTTTGGCCGCGGTCTTTCTGATTCCGGCCCTGCAGGGGGCGCTGCTGCCGCTGTTCTGGTTCGCCGCCAAGACCGGCGCTCTGCTGTTCCTCTTCATCTGGATTCGCGGCACGCTGCCGCGCTTCCGCTACGATCAACTGATGGCCTTCGCTTGGAAGTTCATGTTCCCGGTGGCCGTCCTCAACCTGCTGGTCACCGGCCTTCTGGTGGCTATGTTTTCCTGAGCGTTTTCTGAGCGTTTTTTAAACATGGACGTCATCCTCTTCCTCATCTTCGCGGCGATTGCGGTGGTTTGCGGCTTCAACGTCGTGGTGCAGTCCCACCCGATCTCGAGCGCCATCTCGCTGATCGGGGTGATGGGATCGCTGGCCGTGCTGTACCTGCTGCTGGGCGCCGAGTTCCTGGCGGCGGCGCAGGTGATCGTGTACGCCGGCGCCATCATGGTGCTCTTCGTTTTCGTGATCATGCTGCTGAATGCCGGCGCGGAGATCCGCCACGGCCGTTCGCTGCTGGCGCAGTTGCTTGGGATTCCGCTGCTGTTCACCTTCCTGGGGCTGATGGCGTATTTCGCGAGGAACATGTTTCCGGGAGCGCCCGATGTGCGCTTCGGCGCATTCAAGCACGGCACGGCGCTGGATGTGGGACGCGCGCTCTTCACCCAGTATTTACTACCCTTCGAAGTGGTTTCGGTGCTGATCCTGATCGCCATTCTGGGCGCGGTGGTTCTGGCGCAAAAGGAGATGGAGTAACATGGCCGGCGTGCCGCTCTCCTGGTACCTGATCCTTAGCGCGGTGTTGTTTACCCTGGGCGTCGCCGGATTCCTCCTGCGCCGCAACGTCATCACGGTCTTCATGTCGATCGAGCTGATGCTCAACGCCGTGAACCTGACCTTCATCACGTTTTCGTATCAGTTGAAACAGGTCAACGGGCACATTTTCAGCTTCTTCGTGATGGTGGTGGCGGCGGCCGAGGCGGCTGTGGGGCTGGCGATTATTCTGACGGTGTTCAAGAATCGCTCGACGTTGAATATCGATGACGTGAGTTCGATGAAAAACTAAATGATAAGTCCGTACAAATTCAGTGGGGCAGGCCCCCGGCCTGCGGCGGCCTCTCAGGCCGCCCCGCCGCGCGCCACGGAGTGTTATCGCTAAATGCAACTCTGGCTCATTCCCGTCCTTCCTCTTGCCGGGTTCCTGTTGAACGGGATCTTTGGGCGGCGCTTTTCCAAAGCCATCGTCAACACGATCGCCATCGGCTCGGTGCTGCTGTCCTTCGCGTGGGTGCTGAAGACGCTGGCCGGTCTCGGCGATCTGAGCGCCGCGCACACCGAACAATACTTCACCTGGATTCAGAGCGGCAGTCTCAACGTTGGATTCGATTTCACCGTCGATCGCCTCACCGCCATCATGCTGCTGGTGGTGACCGGCGTCGGCTCCCTGATCCATATATACTCGATCGGTTACATGGCGCACGAAGGGGGCTATTACCGTTTCTTCGCCTACATGAACCTGTTCATGTTCTTCATGCTCACGCTGGTGCTGGCGGCCAATTACCTGGTGATGTTCGTGGGCTGGGAAGGCGTGGGGTTATGCAGCTATCTGCTGATCGGCTTCTACTTCGATAAGAAGTTCGCCACCGACGCGGGTAACAAGGCGTTCATCGTAAACCGCATTGGCGATTTCGGTTTCTCGCTGGCGATGTTTTTGATCGTGGTGAATTTCGGATCGCTGGATTTCGGCACCGTGTTCACCTCCGTGGCGGGAAAATCGGAAGCCACCCTTTCCGCCATCGCGTTCCTGCTGTTGGTGGGCGCGTGCGGCAAATCGGCGCAGCTTCCGCTGTATGTCTGGCTGCCGGACGCTATGGCCGGCCCCACGCCCGTCTCCGCATTGATCCACGCGGCGACCATGGTGACGGCGGGCGTTTACATGGTGGCGCGCTCGGCGGCGATCTACACGCACGCGCCCGCAGCCATGGAAGCCGTCGCTATCATAGGTCTGGCTACGGCCTTCTTCGCGGCCACCATCGGCCTGGCGCAGAACGACATCAAGAAGGTGTTCGCCTACTCCACCGTTTCGCAGCTTGGCTACATGTTCCTGGGCGCGGGCGTGGGCGCGTTTTCGGCGGGCATCTACCATCTTGTGACGCACGCGTTTTTCAAAGCGCTGCTGTTCCTGGGCGCGGGCAGCGTGATTCACGCGCTCGGCGGCGAGCAGGACGTGCGCAACATGGGCGGGCTGCGCAAGAAGATTCCTTGGACATTCGCCACCATGATGTGCGCCTCGGTGGCCATCGCGGGCGTGCCGCCGTTCGCGGGGTTCTACAGCAAGGACGCGATTCTGGCGGCGGCCGACCGTCACGCGCCGTGGATGTATTGGGTGGGCGTGATCACGGCGGGCATGACGGCCTTCTACGTTTTCCGCGCGATCTTTTTGGCTTTCTACGGCAAGTATCGCGGCGAGGCGCACCCGCATGAATCGCCTTTCGTGATGATCGGCCCGCTGGTGGTGCTGGCCGCGCTCTCTCTGGCGGGCGGGCGGCTTTTCAACGTGCCTGGGTTTTTGGCGCCGCTGTTTCCGCCGGTAGAGGAGGGTAATGACATCGGCCCGGTAGTTGTCTCCGTGGCATTCGGCCTCGCCGGCATCGCGCTGGCGTGGCTGTTCTATGTGGCCAAGCCCGGCTTGCCCGATCAGGTCGCCACGAGCTTCAGCGGTCTCTACAAGCTGATCTACAACAAGTATTTCGTGGATGAGATCTACGGAGCGGTGGTGGTTAATCCGGTCGTTTCGGGATCGCGCGAAGTGCTGTGGAAGGGCGTGGACGTGGCGGTGATCGATGGCGCGGTGAACGGCGTCGGCAATCGCGCGCGCGGAATCGGCGGCGTGCTCAAGCGGCTGCAATCCGGCAATATCCGCAGCTACGCCGCCTGGGTGTTGCTGGGAAGCGTGGTGCTGCTCTTCGTCATGGGCGTGATGGGAGGCCTGCGATGAACCATCTGTGGGGCAGACCTCCAGGTCTGCGCGGGTCCTCCAGGACCCGCTCCTCGCGGCCAACCGCGGCAGCCCGACGTGGACGTCGGCCGCAGGACTGGAGTCCTGCCCCACGAGGAGGCCTGCGATGAACCTGCTCGACATCGTGCTGGCCATCCCGCTGGTAGGCTTCATCGTCCTGCTGCTCGTGCCGCGTGCGGCCGAAGGCGCCATCCGCGCGATCGCGCTGGGCTTCTCGCTGGTGGCATTCGTAGCCTCTCTGGGGCTGGCATTTCAATACGAGACAATCCGCCCCGGCGAGCAGTTCGTCACCGACATCGTCTGGATCGCCTCGCCCAACATTCACTATCACGTATCACTCGATGGACTGAGCTTGTGGCTGTTGATTCTGGCCACCTTCCTGACGCCCATCTGCATCCTGATCTCCTGGAAATCGATTCAGAGCCGTATCAAAGAGTTCTTCGCCTTCATGCTGCTGCTCGAGTTCGGCCTCGCCGGCGTCTTCGCGGCGCAAGACCTGTTTCTGTTCTACGTGTTCTGGGAAATCTCGCTGGTCCCGATGTATTTCCTGATCGGCATCTGGGGCCACGAACGCCGCATCTACGCGGCGGTCAAGTTTTTCCTGTACACCATGGCCGCATCGGTGCTGATGCTGACGGGCATCATCTACGTGTACAACCATGCGGGCACGTTCAACTATTCCGACATTCTGGCGATGCTCGCGAGCGGCAAACTGTCGTTCAGTCCCTCGCAGCAGATGTTGCTCTTCCTGGCGTTCTTCGTGGCCTTCGCCGTGAAGGTGCCGCTGTTCCCGCTGCACACCTGGCTGCCGGACGCGCACGTGGAAGCGCCCACGGCCGGCTCGGTGATGCTGGCGTCCGTCATGCTGAAGATGGGCACTTATGGCCTCGCGCGATTCTGCCTGCCGATGTTTCCGGGCGCCGCGCGCGCCTGCGCACCGTGGATCGTGGTGCTGGCCATCATCGGCATCGTTTACGGCGCGCTGGTCGCCATGGTGCAGCCCAACATGAAGAAGCTGGTGGCGTATTCGTCGGTGAGCCACCTGGGCTTCGTCGTGCTGGGCATCTTCTCGTTCACGCAGCTTGGCATGGATGGCGCGGTGTATCAGATGCTGAATCACGGTATCACGACCGGCGCGCTGTTCGTGTTGGTGGGCTACCTCTACGAGCGGCGGCATTCGCTGGCCATCGCGGACTATGGCGGCGTGGCCACGCCCGCGCCGTGGCTTTCTACCGTCTTCATGATCACGATGCTGGCCAGCATCGGACTGCCCATGTTGAATAACTTCGTGGGTGAATTCCTGGTGCTGCAAGGCTCCGCCCAAGCCAACTTCCACTGGACCATCTTCGCCTCCATAGGTGTGATTCTGTCGGCGTGTTACATGCTGTGGCTCTACCAGCGCGTGTTCTACGGCGAGACTCCCGGCGAGGTGCGGCATCATGTCGTCGATCTGAAGCCGCGCGAGTGGGCCGCCATCCTGCCGCTGATCGTGATGATGGTTTGGATGGGCATGTATTCGCAATCGTTCCTGCCCGCCGTGCGCAAGACCACGGCGCGGATTCTGGAACAGACACAGGTGAACGTACAGTTCCGCGTGCAGGCGCCCGCGGCCCCCGCCTTCCGAGCCGCGACCGTCGCCAACCGAGCCGCGACCGTAAGGGAGCGGTCCACCGAGGTCGCGCATGCCCGTTAACTTCGCGCCCGCCAGCGTCGAGTACATCCGGTTTCTGCCGGAGATCATCCTGATTGCGGCCGGCACGCTGCTGATGGTGTTGGACGTCATCCTCCGCAAGCACTCGCGGGACATCTACGGGCACATCTCGATTCTGGCGCTCGCGGCCGCTATGGCGGCTGCGGTGTTCGCCTACTCGTCGCCCGGGCCGGCTTTCTCGGACATGCTGGTGGTGGATGGATTCGCCACCTTCTTCCGCGTGCTGGTGATCGGCGTCGGCATCCTGACGGTGCTGTCGTCTTACCGCTTCCTCGAACGCGAGGGCGCGGAGACCGGCGAATATCACGCGCTGCTGCTGTTTTCGATCGCGGGCCAGTGCGTGATGGTTTCGGCCAACGAGCTGATCATGATCTTCATTGGCCTCGAGATCTCGTCCATTGCGAGCTACGTGCTGGCCGGTTATCTGCGCGACGACAAACGCGCCAACGAAGCGGCGCTGAAGTATTTCCTGCTGGGGTCGTTCGCCACGGCTTTCTTTCTTTACGGCGTGGCGGTGGTCTATGGCATGACCGGATCGACCTACTTGACCGCCATCCGCATGGTGCTCAGCGGCGGACCCACGGCGCCCGCCCCCGTGTTCATCGGCGTCGCGCTGGCCTTGATGTTCGTGGGCCTGGGCTTCAAGGTTTCCGGCGCTCCTTTCCAGATCTGGGCGCCGGACGTCTACCAGGGCGCGCCGACGCCGGTCTCCGCATTCCTGACGACGGGACCTAAGGCCGCGGCCTTCGCCATATTCCTGCGCATCTTCATGACGGCCTTCGAGCCGATCGCGCGCGATTGGTATCCGCTGGTGTGGGGATCGGCGCTGCTGTCGATGACCATCGGCAACTTCGCCGCGCTCACGCAGTCGAACATCAAACGCCTGTTGGGATATAGTTCGATCGCGCACGCCGGATATGTGCTGGTGGCCCTGGCCGCGCGCTCGCAGGTGGGCACGGCGGCTGCCATGTTCTACCTGGCGGCATATGCCTTCATGAACATTGGCGCCTTCGCGGTGGTCGCGCACCTTTCAGGCAAAGGCGAGCGCTTCCTGAGCGTGGACGATTTCGCGGGCCTGGGAGTCAGGCAGCCGGGCACGGCCGCGCTGCTGTCGATCTTTCTGCTGTCGCTGATCGGCGTGCCGCTCACCGGCGGCTTCTTCGGCAAGTTCTACATCTTCAAAGCCGCGCTCGATTCGCACCTGGTGTGGCTAACGGTGCTCGGCCTGCTGAACAGCGTGGTGGCGGCGTATTACTATCTGCGCATTCTGGTGGTAATGTATATGCGGGAGCCTTCTGAAGCGACAGCGGAGCTCGAGCCGCTCTCACTCGGTCTGCGCGCGGCACTGGTCATCCCCGCGCTGGGAACTCTGTTTCTGGGTATCTTCCCCGCGTGGGTACTGGACTTCGCGGGGAAGTCGTCGGCGTTAGTGAGATAGTGCATCTTGCATATATGGATCAGACGGCACAACCCGCCGCGCAGCGCCTCGTCTCACTGGACGTATTCCGCGGCGCCACCATGGCGCTCATGGTGCTGGTGAATAACCCGGGCGATGGCGCGCATAGTTACGGACCGCTGCAACACTCCGACTGGAACGGCTGGACTCTGACCGACACGGTCTTCCCATCGTTCCTGTGGATTGTGGGCGTCGCCATCACGCTCTCGCTAGGCAAGCGGATGGCGGCCGGGGTCGCGCGCCGCCATTTGTTCGCGCAGGTATTGCGGCGAGCCGTGATTCTGTATGTGCTCGGACTGGCAGTCTACGCCTATCCGTTTGACCTGTCGACACAACGATTGCTCGGTGTCTTGCAACGCATTGCCATCTGCTACCTGATCGCCTCAGCCATTTATCTGACCACGGGCTTGCGCGGGCAACTCATCTGGATCGTATCTCTTCTTGCTGGTTACTGGATCGTTATGGATCTGGTTCCGGTGCCCGGCTACGGCGCCGGCCATCTCGAGGTAGACCACAACCTAGCGAACTACATCGACAAGATTGTACTGGGCCGCCACAACTATGCGGGGACGAAAACCTGGGACCCGGAAGGCATCGTCAGCACCATCCCGGCCGTCGCTACGGCGTTGTTCGGCATCATGGCGGGCCATATTCTGCGCATGCGGCGACAGCTTTCCGAGCGCACCACCTGGCTGTTGGTGAGCGGCAACGTCCTGATCGCTCTGGGCCTGGTTGCCGCCATCTGGTTGCCGATCAACAAGAAGCTTTGGACCAGTTCGTTTTCGGTGTTTATGGCGGGATTGGACTTCGTGGTCTTCGCCATTTGCGTATGGCTGGTGGATGGCTGCGGCTTCAAACGCGCCGTGAAGCCGCTGGTGATCATGGGTATGAACGCCATCACGGTCTACATGATTTCGGAACTGATGGATGAGGGTCTCTCCGCGCTGCATTGGCGCGAGCCGCTGTATCACGCCGTGTTTGCGCCGCTGGCCTCGCCTATGAACGCGTCGCTGCTGTACGCGACGGCTTACACGCTGCTATTGTGGCTCGTCGCGTACGGCATGTACCGCCGGGGCTGGTTCTGGCGCGTGTAACCTTACTGCGACGTGCCGCTCTGGCTGGCTCCAACAGGGACATTGGCGATGGTAGCGACACGAAACGATCGCGGCATCCACGTCTCAGGATTTCGACGGGTAGAGCAAGAGCGACGGTCCTAAACAAGTCGGCGCTCAGCCTCGCTGGCGACCGTATACTATTGCCCGTCCTTCCGTCAAGCCAGACGAAGCGGAGCAGGCCATGCGGAACGATCCGCTGGACATGAACTATGAAGTCATCGATGGTGAACAACGTTGGACATCGCTCGGGCATACCGGCAATTTCCGGGTCCTGCTACTGGTCTGGACCGTGCGGCACGATGCCTTACGGATCGTCACTGCGCGGGCTGTTGGAACGAGAGCGCGGGACGCCTATTTGCGTGCCAAGGGATTATTGACATGAAGAAACTCATCGTTCCCAAGTTCCCGACCGAAAGTGCGGAGGCAGAATGGTGGGACAACCACATGGATGTAGTTGAGGGGAACCTGATTGAAGCCATTCAGGAAGGAACTGCCAGCCGGGGCACGGCGCAACGGGTGCTCCGAGAGGCGCGAGAATTGAAAAGCGTCACGATTCAAATGCCTAGAGCCGACGTCAACCGCGCTCAGCGGCTGTCGGCCAAGAAAGGCTTAAGTTCAAACCTATCTCCAGACTCTCTTGCATGAAGCCCTCCAGCGCGAGGAGTCGGGAGACTCAACTCGTGACGAATCCTGACAGTCTTCAGGAGGCCGATAACCGACTTACGGCTTGAACTCGCGCACCATCTCCACGCAGGTTTTCACATTCTCCACAGGCGTCTCCGGCAGGATGCCGTGACCCACGTTGAAAATGTGTCCGGGCCGCGTGCCGGTGCGCTTCAGCAGCTCGGCGATCTTCATCTTCAGCTCCGGCAGCGGCGCGAACAGGGCCACCGGATCCAGGTTGCCTTGCACCGCCGAGCGATAGCTGATATCCGTCCAGGCCTGGTCGATATTGACGCGCCAGTCCACTCCCATCACGTCGCCGCCGGCCGCGTGCAACTCGCGGAAGAAACCCGAAGCGCCCGTGCCGAAGTGGATCACCGGCACGCCGGTGGCGCGGATGCGCTCGATGAGCGCGCGCGAATAGGGCTGCACGAAGCGCACGTAATCGTCGGGTCCCAGCGCGCCCACCCAACTGTCGAAGACCTGTATGCAGCGGGCGCCGGCGCTCACTTGCAAGCTGGCGAAGGCGGCCTGCACGTCCACGATCTTGCCCATCAGCCGGCGCCACAGGATCTCGTCGGAATACATCATGCGCTTGGTGCGGATGTAATTGCGCGAGGCGCGAGGCGCCGCCCTCGATCATGTAGCTGGCGAGGGTAAACGGCGCGCCCACGAAGCCGATCACCGGCACCTTACCGGCCAGCGCGCGCACCACGTTCTGAATGGCCTCGCCGACATAGCCCA
>CABECV010000971.1_pt1 | contig 24604 bp, 18 predicted proteins | sample 3422511 | NCBI WGS metagenome assembly CABECV01 (sample SAMEA5534327, study PRJEB31848) | metagenome | biome: tundra; feature: field; material: soil | place: USA | collected 2013-05 | depth 0.15 m | reverse complement strand
CCATGGGCGTGCAAGCGGTGACGGTGGAGGTGGGCTTCCCCATGTTGTACGAGCCCTTCTTCTCCAGCCAGTCGCAGTATCAGCAATTTGTGACTTTCTATCAGAACGTGGCCGCTAGCGTCCGGGCCCAGGGATTGAAACTCATCGTCGACAATGAAATCCTGCTGAACGGTACGGTGCTGTCGGGCTGGAACCCGGCGCCGTTCTATGCCACGCTGAATTGGGAGCAATATCAGCAGGCCCGCGCGCAGACCGCGGTGGTGATCGCGCAGACCATCCAGCCGGATTATATGGTGGTGCTGGAAGAGCCCGACACCGAAGCTACGATGACCGGGCAATCCGCGGTCAACACGGTCAGCGGGGCCACCGGTATGCTGAGCCTGATTCTGAGCAGCCTGCAACAGGCGGGCGTGCCCGGCGTCAAGGTGGGCGCCGGCGTGGGCACCTGGCTTGGGCAGTATCAGGAGTTCATCCAGAGTTTTGTAACGCTGCCGGTGAATTTCATCGACATGCACGTCATTCCGGTGAACCATAGTTATCTACCCAACGCGCTGGCGATCGCCAGTATAGCGGCCGCCGCGGGCAAGCCCGTGACTATAACGCAAACCTGGCTGCACAAGGTGCGGGACAGCGAGTTGAATGTCCTCACCAGCGACCAGATTCTGGCCCGCGACCCATTCAGTTTTTGGGCGCCTCTGGATGCCTATTTCGTGCAGACCATGGAGAAGCTGGCCTACTGCACGCAGATGACCTTCCTGGACATCTTCCAATCGATATTCTTTTGGGCCTATCTGCCATATGACGTCTCCACCGAGAATCTGACACCCAGCCAGATTCTAAGCCAGGCGACCCAGCAGTCGCAGCAAAACATGATGGCAGCCAGCTACACCAGCACGGCACTCAGCTACTACAGCTCGATTCTCCCCGCCCCGGATACCACGCCGCCTTCGACCCCAGGCAACCTGGCGGGGTCGTCGTATCAGCCCACGCAGGCATATCTGACCTGGAATGCATCCACGGATAACGTGGGTGTAGCCGGTTACTATGTGCTTCGCAATGGCGTGACCGTGGCGACCGCGGCCCAAACGTATTATGCGGACACGGGGCTGACCGGAGCGACGACGTATTCTTATGTTGTGGAAGCATTCGATCTGGCCGGCAACGTCTCCGCACCCTCGCTGACCGTCCACGTCACGACGTGGAGCACCACCCCCCCCAGTATCCCCACAAACGTCGCGGGGACGGCCGTCTCCTGCCAGGAGATCAGCCTGACCTGGTCTGCTTCGACGGATAAAATCGCCATTGCATACTATCACGTGTATCGGGGAACCTCCGCCAAAAATCTCGTCCAGGTCGGGGGCACGTACAGCACCCCTACTTCGTACCCGAATTATTCCCTCACCCCGTCAACGAAATACTACTTCGGGGTGAAGGCTGTGGACACGGACGGAAACGTTTCGCCGATGTCCGCCGTCGTGTCGGCAACCACCCTGGCGCTGCCATCGCCGCCGGCCAGCGTGACGGGGACCGCCATCTCGAAGGTCGAGATCAACGTCACTTGGACGGCTGCGAAGAGCGGCATGCCCCTGGCAGCTTACCGCGTCAACCGGGGAAGCTCGCCGTCCAACCTGACACAATTCAGCGCCCTCGGCCCAACGACCACTTCGTTCACGAATTACCCCGTAACGCCCGGCACCACGTATTACTACGGAATAAAGTCGGTCGATAGGGGAGGCAACATTTCGCCGATGTCGGCTGTGGTGAAGGTCACCACGCCGAACTAGACAGCAATGGAAGTGTTCGACCGCCCTAGTTCGTGGCGGTGGTACAAACTCGGCATCGGCCAGGCACGATAGGAATACCCCGGCCTGAGAGATTGAACACTTGGGCGCCCGTGCTTGTGCCCGAGGTGCAGGCGCCCATAGGCGCCCACAGTGACGCTCAGGGCTGTGGCGCCTGACCCAAGGAAAGGCGCAACGCGGGTGTTTCGGCTGTCGGAGACCGTCAGGTCGCCGTAACTTTTGATATTCGGCATCGTGCCGGTAGGAAGAACCGGAGAAACGGATCGTCGTTAATCCTGTTGATCGGCTCCCGCACATTGGGCAAGAGCCGATACGCGATTCGCATCCGCGCCCAACCACTGGCTTGTAGCTTGGGCCTCCCACCGGACCGGTAAGCAACTCTGCCATGTCCCTTTCCAGGCTGTCGTGGGGGCGAAGCTGGAGTTCCATTTGGGGAACTGTTCCCCGCGTGAGGTTCATCGTCACGAACCTGGAGACAGACGGCCGGGCGGTGGTATGGTTCGGTTTCCACCACAAGCGGGGCGCCGCCGGGCAGTGGAATGGATCAAGGAAATAAACAAACCGTAAAGATTCGGCTGAGTTGGATGCCCTCTGATCCCGGTTCCAGTCTAACGGAGTGCGCACTGGTGTTGCCGGCCCGGATCGACAACTGGTCCCTGACGAGCTTGCAGCAGCGCTTGGTGAAGATGGAGGGAGATGTATGAAAAATCGCTTGGAATGAGGCGCTTCCGGATTTTCCGCGCCTGTCTGGCATAGTACTGGCTAGTACGCGGTCGTTGACATTCGATGCATCGGGATTCTATACTGGTGCGACTATCCAGCTTTGATAACTGTGAAACCGGCAACCGTCGGCGGAGATGCTGCTCTAGCTGTAATGCGGGTATGAGGGAAGCAGGAGGAAAAATGATATCACTAACAAAACGAACACTTATTGGTGCAACTATCGCAGCACTCGCTCTGATAGTGACGCCGGCGGCGGCCACGGCGCAGTCGGCCGCGCCGGCGCCTGCAAATTTCGAACCTTCGCAAACCAATCCGATCCGGCTCTCGGCGGATGGAAAACTTCTATTTGCGGTGAACACGGCAAATTCGTCGCTGTCTGTGTTCGATGTAACCCAGCCAGGCAATCCTCAGTTGCTGGCCGAGATTCCAGTCGGGCTAGGACCCGTCTCGGTCAACCCGCGGACCGACAATGAGGCTTGGGTGGTCAACCAGGTTTCCAACACCATCAGTGTGGTCTCTGCGGGTGTTGGCGGCTCGTGGGCAACAGGCTTTGTCACCGGCACCATCTATCTGAAAGTCCCGCTATCGGGCGGTATGAGTGCGGGGGAGCCGATGGATGTCGTATTTGCCGGCAATGCGGCCTACGTGAGTGTTTCCCGCGCCCATGAGATCGCGGTGATCAATACCAAAACGCAGGCTCTGACGAGCACGATTCAGGTCTTCGGGGACAGCCCGCGGGCGATGGCGGTCAGTCCGGACGGTAGCACGGTCTATGCCGCCTTTGCTCTGGCTGGAAACGCTACCACGCTGATCCCGAATGTCAAGGCGCCAACCCCATGCGGAACGGCCGCGCAAGGTCGGCAACCGTGCATTCCCGCCATGAATCCGCTCCTGCCGCCGGCGCCCATAGCGGGACTCGTCGTGGCGGCCAGCGACCCGGCATGGTCTTCCTTTATCAAATATAAGATGCCCGCCAATGGCGTGGTGGCCATCAAAACGGGCGCATCTCCTTCCGTCTCTTATTACTCGAAAGTGGGAACCATCAACCTGGGTCTCGCCGTGAACCCGGTCACGGGCGATCTCTTCGTGGCGAACACCGACGCGCTCAACCTGATCCTGTTCGAAAACAATTTGTGCGGACACATAGTGAATAACCGCATTACGCGCATTACAGTCGCCAACGGCGCCGTCACACCGTTCGATCTGAATCCGAAAGTCGTCTATGGCTGCGCTCCCAATCGGGACGATCTCAGCATCGCACTGGCGCAGCCCGCCGGCGTGGTCTTCGACCCCAGCGGCAGTTTCATGTACGTGGCCGCCTTCGGCACGGATCGCGTGGCCAAGGTGGACACCAACGGAAACGTATTGAGCTTCGTGGAGGTCGCCCTGCCCAGCGGATCCGGCCCAAACGTGGATCCCGCCAACAAGCGTGGACCCAGGGGGCTGGCCCTCAATGCGACCGCTAACACCTTGTATTCCCTGAACCGCATCTCCAACACAATTTCGATTATCCCTACCTCTATGCAAGGGGCTATCGCCGAGATTCCGGTCGGGACCGACCCGACGCCGGCGGCGGTCAAAGCGGGACGCGGGTTTTTGTACGATGCCAAGCTCTCCGGAACCGGCACGGCCGCCTGCGCCGCCTGCCACATAGACGCCGAAATGGACCACTTGGCCTGGAACCTGGGAGATCCGACTGCCGACATGACCAGTTTCGTGCAGAACGGGCAAACCTTTGAGTATCACCCTATGAAGGGGCCCATGACCACGCAGACTCTGCGCGGCTTGCAGAACCTGGCGCCCTACCATTGGAGGGGAGATAAGCCGGAGTTCGCCGCCTTCAACGTGGCTTTCCAGGTCCTGATGGGAGGCACCCAGATCAGCGATGTGAACATGGCTGCTTTCACCACCTTCATTAATAGCGTCCTGTACCTGCCTAACCCCAACCAGAACCTGGATCGTAGCCTGCCTACTTCCCTGAACGGCGGCAATGCCGCGGCGGGGCTCAACGATTTTTTGACGGTTCCCGGCACGCTGCCTAATGGCAACACCTGCCAATTCTGCCACGAAACTAATCCCGGTCCGGGCACCAACCTGCTGATCCGGCCCGCCACCGCCACACAGGCTCAGCAGCCGTTGAAGATCCCGCAGTTGAGGGCTATTTACCAGAAAGGACTGTTTAGCAGGCAGGCAGCCACGACCATCGATGGCTTTGGACTGGTCCATGATGGCGCCAAAAGTAGTATGGTAGCCTTCTTGCAGGATACGGCCTTCAGCGGCTACACGGCAACTGAGAAGAACGATATCGCCGCATACGCCATGTGCTTCGATACTGGAACGGCTCCGGCTGTGGGGTATACGCGCACGCTGACGGCAGCCAACCTCCCCAGTGCGCTTAGCGACTGGACGACGCTGCAGTTGCAGGCTAGTGCCAGTCCAGCCAACATCGATCTGATCGGCAGGGGCACCCTCGGCGGTGTGCTGCACGGGTTGTTGTACCAACCTTCGAGCAATAACTATATCAGCGACACGGGTACGCTTTACACCCAGAGCCAACTGCAGGCCCTGGTGCAGACTGGCGATACGTTGAGCATTATGGGTGTATACCCGGGGACAGGCTCAGCGAAATAACTTTTCGGCCCATTCTGGCGCTGCCGAAAGCTCTGTGCGCGGGTCATCGTGAAGACCACGAACTAAAGGACTAAAGGAGTAATACCATGCAAAACCATTCTGCAATCCTCTGGCGGCAAGTAACTGGCGCGCTGGCTCTAGCAGGGCTTGTGTGGGCGGCAGCGGCTATTGCGGCGCCACCCGCGCAGGCGCAGACTTATAGCGTACTGTATAGCTTCAAAGGAGGAACGGCGGACGGGGAAAATCCCGAGGCCGGTCTACTCATGGACAAGGCAGGCAACCTCTACGGCACTACTGTCGAGGGTCCTCAGTGCAGCCCTGCCCCGTGTACTAATTTCTCGGGAATAGTTTTCAAGCTGGGCACGACCGGCACGGAGACTGTGCTGCACAAGTTCACGGGTTTCTTGCCGGCGAGTCCGGACGGCGCGAACCCCTACGGAGGCCTGATCTCGGACTCGGCAGGCCATTTCTACGGCATGTCTAGCGCTGGCGGCACATCGCACAGCGGAGTCGTGTTCAAGGTGGGATCGACCGGAGAGACACTGGTGCATACCTTCACGGGACCTCCGGGAGATGGCGCATTCCCCTACGGATCCCTGACCCGGGACTCGACAGGCAACCTCTACGGCACGACTAGCGCTGGCGGCGCATCGAACAGTGGAGTCGTCTTCAAGCTGGACACGACCGGCACAGAGACAGTCCTGTACAGCTTCAAGGGCGGTGCGGATGGAGCGTTCCCCTACGGAAGGCTCCTCCGGGACTCGGCAGGCAGCCTCTACGGCACTACTCCCGCGGGCGGCATTATGAGCGGCAACTGCTTTCCCTACGGCTGCGGAGTAGTGTTCAAGGTCGATACGACCGGCACGGAGACTGTACTGTACAGCTTCACCGGAGGTGCAACCGACGGGGCGTACCCCTATGCAGGTCTCATTACAGACTCGACCGGCAATCTCTACGGCACTACCTACAATGGCGGCGTCGGCGGATGTAGCAATGGCTGCGGAGTGGTGTTTAAGCTGGCTCCTGGCACCGGCGTGTTGACTTTACTGCACAGCTTTGCAGGATATCCAACGGACGGTGCGTTCCCCTATGCAGGTCTGGTCCGCGACTCGACTGGCAACCTCTATGGCACTGCCGTATATGGCGGAGCTTCGAACAACGGAGTGGTGTTCAAAGTGGACACGACTGACACGGAGACTGTGCTGTACAACTTCACGGGAAAGACGGACGGGGGAGTCCCTCGCGCACCTCTGACACTGGACTCCAAAGGCAACCTCTATGGCACGGCTTATAGCGACGGCGTCTTCGGCAAGGCATGTGGAGGGAGTACAGAGGACAGTTGCGGAGTAGTGTTCAAGCTCACACGGTGACGGAAGTATAGGGTAGTGGGGCAGCCAATCTTGGCTGCGGGGCACCTTTTAGGTGGCCTTCCGCCGGCTTTCAGCCGGCGTCTGGAGATTTGCCATTTCCCGTGGGGCAGATTGGCAATCGGCGCAAACTGACCCACGACCAAAGGTTCCACTCTGAGCGGGAAGGCGCATTCGCGCTTTGGCCCGGGGGGCAAGCGAAGAGGTGATGCGCAAAATCGTCACCCGTGGCGTATAGCGGAGTGTGTGCCAGTCCAAAAACGGCCAACAGGCCTGCGAGATACAGAGATTTATGGCGCATCTTGAGTGCTTCGAGATCCCCGATCAATCGATCTTGTAGGGGCCGGCTGCCGCACCCAACGGGCTGAGCGTACCATCGGAAGACGGCTGAGCGCCAAACTGGGGCGATTCAGCCAACGATCCCGGCCTCCCGCCGCGAAGTCAAATCCGAACCGGTCCACTCCCGGCGTCCCTGCGCAGCCCCCAACTCCAGACCTCGGACCGTGAATGGCGGTAACGCCGATAGCTCCGGTGCTTCTAGAACCCATAATCTCCGCAAGGAGGTGACCAGGCAAAGACTGGCAACGCAGCCCGCCGAAGGTTCGCAAACGCACGTTGCAGCGAGCGGCCTGTCTCCCGTCGGCCTTGTGCTGTGTTGCGTTTGACTTCCTTGGCGAGTCAAATGCCTGAGAGCAGGGTTCAGATAAATGGAGGTTTGCAAAAAGAGCGCATGAAATCCCGATCGGATCTACATCCCTTCCTGAAGACAATTCCTTTCGTTTTAGCGCTGGTTGTGGGCGTACGGCCCCTCGCTTCCCAGCAGCAAACGACGCAGCAGTTCATCGCGTCGGTGAATTCCGCCCTCCAACCTTTGCTCAGCTTGGCGCCCGGGCCGACGCCCATCATTATGGCCGCCAATCTGGAATTTGCACAGGGATCGTTCATTTCCGGCATAGACACATCCGTTCTGCTGGACTACGTGGACGGCTTGAAAGCCGTGGGGGTCCAGCGCATCGATATCAACCCGGGGTATCTTTCCCTGAACGACGGTGCGAGCGTGGTGGCCAAGTATGACGCGGTGGTGCAGCATATCCGGCGGCTTGGTCTTATGCTGACGATCAACGTGGTATACGTCAAGACGCAGCAGCCGAACATCACGACCTTTCAGCAGTTTCAAACCGCCGCGGTGACGGGAGCGCGACAAATAGCAGCCCGCTATCAACCCGACAATTTCGTGATCGTACATGAGCCCGACACTATGGCCGCTCGCATGGGCATCCCGAACACCGTGCAGGACTGGGACGGTTTCATTCGGGCGGTGGCCCCCCTCGTCAAGCAAAGTTCGCCGCACACGCGGCTGGGCGCGGGGTGTTTTTATGCCCCCGCCGGACCCGGTACGCAATCTTTTATCGATCAGGAAAACGCGTATTTTGTGGACTTTGCCACCATACCCGACCTCGATTTCCTGACCATGGACATTTATAACGTCGGCACCTTTAACCAGTATCAGCAGTGGGCGCAGGTGGCCCATTCCGCGAAGGACCCCACCCACCCGAACGGCAAGGGCGTGTATATCGAGGAAACCTGGATACCGCATTATCTTGCGAACGGGTTGCCGTCGAATTGGCTGTCGGGGAGTCTCGATACGGAGTCTACATTAGGGCCGGTTGACAGCGCTCTCGCAAGCTTGTTTCCCCCTTGGATTCAGGCCATGGCGCTGTTTGCCTCCGCCAACGGAATGGAAGCGGTGACGATTTTCACCACGCCGGCATTCTTTCAGTATGGGACTGCTGCGGGCACCGATGCACCCGAGGAAACCGCTTATATCTCGGCGGTGAATTCCGCCATCGCACAAGGCCAGCTCACCCCTACGGGCCAAGCCTACCTGACGTACAGTCAGCAGTTGGGGATAAAAGTAGCCACCAGTCTTTCCAGCGCCAGTTATGCCACGCTCCCCAGCGTTTTTAATCCCAATTGCGGTACTCCAACCGATCCGTGTAATGCGGATGCCACCGTCGCTCCCGATGAGCTGGTGAGCGCATTTGGGGCGGACCTGGCAGCGTCCAGCGCGCCCACGCCGTCGGCTGGTTTTCCCACCACTCTGGCCGGTACTACAGTTACGCTCGTGGACAGCTCGAACACCAGCTACCCGGTGCCCCTGGACTTTGTATCGCCCGGGCAGGTCAACTACGTGGTGCCCTCGGCGGCGCAACCTGGGGCGGCTGCCCTAACCATTACTAGCGCGGACGGTACAAAAACGACCGGCGTGGTCCTGGTTGCGGCGGTCGACCCTGGCCTGTATGCCGCCAATGCCACTGGCAAGGGCGCCCCGGCTGGCTTTGCGGTTTGCGCGGGTATCTGCGCAGGGTGGCCTGGACCGCCAAACCAATATGGGCAATTCGTGCAGGATCTTTCCAAGCCCATCAGCCTGAGGGTGGCCACCGATACGGTAGTGCTAGCGCTTTTCGGCACTGGCCTACGCCACGTGGCTTCGCCATCCGCCGTCACCGCGACGATCAACGGGCAAGGCCTGCCGGTGCAGTTCGCCGGAGCGCAGGGCCAGTTTACGGGGGAGGATCAGATCAACGTGCAGCTCCCGTACAACCTTTCGGCCAGCGGCATGGTCAACTTGGTCCTGACCACTACGGTGGATCAGGGTGCCTTGGCGCTATACGACACCGATATCACCCCGTCGTCGAACACCGTAACCATCGACATTGAATGAACCCGCGCGGCGCTGGCGCCGCGCGCAGTTCGGTCGATTCACAGCACCAGGCGCAGCGAAGTCGGTTCCTCGTATGGTGTTTTGATGGCTCCCGCTCCGATAGACCCGTTTCTTCTTGCCGCGGGCCCCACGCTCGATGACCGCAAAGCCAGGCGCGGCCAAGGCGCGCCAATCACCGACCCGAAGAAATTGCGCGATCGCGGCATTTTGCGGAAGGCCTCGGTATCGCAGTGTTCCAGCTTGGAGGCGATTGCCTCGCGTCCGTCGCGGCCGAGATCGACGCTAGCTATAGCTACTTTCCGGCGCGACCTGGCCCCCCTGCTGACCGGCCAGACTGGTTCCCTTTAACCCGGCGCTAACACCCATGTGGCATAATTGTACTGATGTTGAACCGGGTGGGGAGTTCCCGCCAGCAGTTTTTCCCGCTCGCCACTGAACAAGGGAGTCCTGCGTCCGTGGCTGCGTGTCCAGGCAGCGCCGAAGATGATCGTTTCTCAAACACCATTGCGCATTAGCTTCGCGGGAGGCGCGACCGATTTCGCGCGTTACTATCGAGAGCACGAAGGCCTGGTGGTCAGTGCGGCGATCGATAAATATATCTATGTAATCGTGTCGCCGCGTTTCGACGACCTGATTTACGTCAGCTATTCCAAGAAAGAGATCGTCAACAAGGTTAGCGACCTGCAGCATGAGCTGGTTCGCGAGGCGCTGGTGCGCACGGGCATTCAGGCGGCCGTCGAGATCACTATGCTGGCCGACGTGCCGTCCGAAGGGTCCGGCCTGGGGTCCTCCAGCAGCGTGGTGGTCGGCTTGTTGCATGCTTTGTACGGCTACAAGGGCGAGTTGGTGACCGCGGAACAACTGGCCCGGGAAGCCTGCGAGATCGAGATTGAGCTTTGCGGCAAGCCCATCGGCAAGCAGGACCAGTACATCGCGGCGTACGGGGGGATCTGCGAGTTTCGCTTCCGGAAGGACGATAGCGTCGGTGTGCGGCGGTTCCAAAGGCGGCCCGAGTTGTTCCATAACCTGAACAGCCAGATTATGCTTTTCTACACCGGGCGCACGCGCAAGTCGGCGGCCATCCTGGCGGTGCAGGACGGCCGCACGGAGATCAATGTGAAACAGCTCCATCGCTTGAAGGAGCTAGCCGGACGAGCCGGGGAAGCCCTGGATCGCGGGCGGCTGTGGGAGCTGGGACGGGTTTTGCACGACGGTTGGATTCTGAAGCGCGAGCTTGCCGACGGCATCAGTAATCCCGAGATCGAAGACATGTATCAGAAGGCGCTGGCCGCCGGCGCGCTGGGTGGAAAGATCTGCGGCGCCGGGGGTGGAGGCTTTCTGTTGCTCTATTGCCACCCCGCCCACCAGCAGGCCGTACGGAAGGCTCTGGAGGATTATCGGGAGCTGCCCATATCCGTGGAACCGGATGGCAGCAAGATTATTTTTCAACAGAGAAGGGTGGGACACCAGTTGGTCGAGTGTCCAGCCGAGTTGGAAGTTGCTGGTGGCACAGGCCTTAGCCCGTGAAAGGCTAGCTAGTCTTGTCTTTAATTCTAATTCTGCATATATGCGAATTCTGATCACAGGCGGCGCCGGCTTCATCGGCTCCCATACAGCCGAGGCGCTGCTGGCGCGCGGATATGATGTTCGGCTCCTGGATAGTCTCGAGCCCCCCGTCCATGTAGGCGGCTGGCCGGCATACTTGCCCGCGGAATTTGAACGCATGCGCGGTGACGTGCGGGATCCGGATGCGGTGGCCAAAGCCTTGGCCGGCGTGGACGTGGTCTATCATCTGGCGGCTTATCAGGACTATCTGCCGGACTTCAGCCGTTTCATCAACGTCAACGCCGCCAGCACGGCCCTGATATACGAGATCATCGTGAGCCAAGGGCTGCCTGTCCGCAAAGTGATCGTAGCTTCGTCGCAGGCCGTGCTGGGCGAAGGCCTGTATCACTGCCCAAACCACGGGCAGGTTCTCCCGGACAGCCGTTCCCGGGAGCAACTCGAGGCTGGCCTTTGGGACCTGCCGTGTCCACACTGCCAGGCAGCCATGACACCGGTCCCGGCCACCGAGCTGGTGGGTAATCCGCAGAATCCCTACGGCATATCCAAACAGTGCCAGGAGCGGATCGCCATCCATCTCGGCCGGCGCTATGGGATTCCTACGGTGGCCCTGCGCTACTCTATTGTGCAAGGCCCGCGGCAGTCTTTTCGAAACGCCTACTCCGGCGCATGCCGCGTATTCAGCCTCTCCTGCTACCAGAAACGGCAGCCCATTGTTTACGAGGATGGGCGGCAACTCCGGGATTTCGTTAACATTCGGGATGTGGTCGCGGCCAACCTGCTGGTCCTGGATCGTCCGCAAGCCAATTATCAAGTCTTCCATGTAGGCGGCGGGACCCACTATACGGTGCTGCAGTTCGCGCGCATCGTAGCGGACGCCTACGGGATGGAGTTTGCGCCTGTGCTGGATGGCCGCTTCCGGTTTGGAGATACGCGGCATGCCATCTCGGACATATCCAGCCTTAGCGCACTGGGCTGGCAGCCAAAGGTTCCCGCGGCGGAATCCGTGCGCCAGTACCGGGAATGGCTGCTGTCGGAGGTTCCCGCGACCGACATTGTGGGCGAGTCGCAGGAACGTATGAAGAAGCTGGGGGTGATCGGCTATGCCGTAAGGTCCGAAGGGACCCCTCCCGGCCAATCGCAGGCTTGAGCGAGGACTGCGGACCAAGCCGAAACAACACTGTTCACTTAGGTGGGACAGGGCTCCTGGCCTGTCCTTCTTTGTGTTACAAATGCGTCGTAAGCTATTACGAACGGCATCTGTCCATCATCCCCGACCGGCACTGGTTTGCACCAGAGCCAACTGGGGCGTTGCGGCCTTCCAAGCCTCCGCGGTAAGCCCGCCGAACTGTTCCTTTCAGAAACGGAACCTGCTTCTGCTGCGGCTTCAGCTCCCATCGGCGGCGAGTCGCTTTTGCGAAAACGCGTGGTCAATCGCGCGATACACCACCCATGGCAATAGGCGCTGCAGCAGGATCGCCATCTTAGTGGGCCACGGCATAACGTGGCAGCGCTTGCGCCGATAGGCGGCAGACACGATCTGCCGGGCAGCTTGATCCGGAGTTAGCGCGATCCACGCGATCCATTTGGGCGGCGGCCGCCGCACAGGTGTGCTGTTGTAGATCTCCGTCCTGACGAATCCGGGCATGACGTGCGTCACGCTGATCCCGTAGGGTGCCAATTCGTGGCAGAGGCCGTCGGAAAGACCATTCAAGGCGAACTTGCTCACGCAGTATGGCGTGTCTCCGGGAACGGAAACCATCCCGAGCAGGCTTCCGATCAGCACGATGCGGCCGCGCGTCTCCTGCAGGGCCGGTAGTGCGGCCATCACGGTCCGGAGAGCACCGAAAGTGTTTGTCTCCAAATGCTTGCGGTAATCATCCAGGGTCAGATCGAGGATCCGGCCTCCTGCTAGGATGCCGGCATTAGCCACTGCTACATCCAGCCGGCCAAATTCTCTGCGGGCCAGATCCACCGCCCGTTCCAAGTCGCCATCCCGGGTCACGTCGCCTGCCACTGCCACCGAACGCCGGCTGCCGGTGGTCAGTTCCGCCGCCAACGCCTCGATTCGCTCGACTCGGCGCGCCACCAATACCGTGCGCGCGCCTTCGCGCGCGAATTCCCGTGCCAGACTCGCGCCAATACCGGAAGAGGCGCCGGTAATCAGTACAACCTGTCCGTCGAATCTGTGCCGCCCGGAAGTCGCCATGGAAACACCATTCTCGCATTGAGCGCAACCATTCACACGCCAGCCCAAGAATGGCTGCTTAACCGCAGGAAAGCGGGGCGGCCCAAGACCAGTTCGCCGCAATGGTCACATCTCCGGCCAATACAGGCCAATTCTGAGGGTCATCTCTCGCCACGGGGAAACGAGGCTTCGGATGTCCTACCTGAACAGCATGTACCGGAATACCTGAAAGGGCAAGGGCCGTGCTCTCAATCCCGAATCCTAGCTGTTCTTGCGGCGTCCGGTCCGGCCGTTCGGCCATCGGATGCGACGGCAAGATCCACCGATATACGGATGATGTCGGCCGAAGCGAGCTGCTGGATAGCAGAGGCATCGCCCGGCGAGGATTGGGACCCGCCGCCACCTGTTGCCTGGCCCCGAGCGGCGCGACCAGCAAGGGCGTTCACTGTTTTGAACGGCGTGATCAGAATGCTGCGGCCAGGAGGTAGCAGCGCGGACTCGGGTTCAGGAAAGGAGTGATAGAAGAAGTTTCGTACTACGGTCCGAGTCCCAAGTTTAAGGCTGAAGCGGACGTCGAGCCCGGCAAGCGCCGGCCCGCCATTGTTGGTAACGACGACCGAATACGGGAGAGCCTCCGTGATTTCAGGTGAGACGCCAGAGCCGATGGCGGTGTTCACCTTTGAAGCGAAGCCTTCATCGGTGCTCGGCGTGATCTGAAGCCACGCCAAGGGCGAATCTACAGTAATCAACTGGCACACCTTGAGCGTTCGCCATGCGGCTTGTAATCAGCATAGCAACCGTGAACGCACTGCAAACAATCGCGATGCCTCCGCCGATACGAGCTAGGCTCTCCAGGCGCTCCCCGAAGAGGCAATGGGGAAAACAAAGATTGATTTTCTTGCGCATCAAGGGCATCTCCTTGTTTCTTTCGGTATCTGCTAAGCACAACCGACCCGCCGATAGCCGGAAGCCGTCGTGGGCATGAAGCCACCTCCTGATTCACAACCTGCAACCCTAGCGTTACATTTCGGCCACGGCTACTTATCTCAGATAATCAGAGCCGTTAGTACGTTAACTCTGTCGTTGTTTCTGCGTCAAGTATTTTTTCGCACGGCCGCGCGGATTTTTATGTTTATTTGTGGCCGAGCCCTGATGAATGATGAGGAAACAGTACCAGCGCACGGATTATCCCGTGCTGGTAGCGGATAAAGCTCAAAACCCGCTTCGTTCACCTGGGCAAACGCTGTTTGAGCAATTCTTCCTCGCGCTGACGCGAGCTCTCAAAGAACACTGCCCCGTCAATCGGCTTGACGTTGCCGCTCTTGAGGTCCTCATAGCGGTTATCGAGCATCCCGCGTACTTGTGCCAGTTCGTCAAAGTATGGCCTTATGCCGTCTGCGGCTCGCAATCCATGAAGTAGTACCCGATCATGTGGCACACATTCATGTGGGCATCCTCGATGCGTCCCATGTGCTGCACCGGGACCTGAATGTTCAACTGGGCCTTGGGTCCCAGCTTTCCGCCGTCGCGGCCCGTCAAGGCGATGGTGCGGCAGCCGATGGAGTTGGCGTAATCCATGGCCAGCACCACATTGGGGGAATTCCCGGAACCGCTGATGGCCATGAACAGATCGCCCGGCTGGGCAAAGTTCTTGAGCTGCTCGGCAAATATCACGTCATATCCTACATCGTTGGCGTAGGCCGTGATGGTGGGAAGCTGATCGGTCAGGGCCATGATGCGAAAGCGCGTGGAGCGGTTGAAGCTGCAGCCCTTCACGATATCGCAGGCGAAGTGCGAAGCGGTGGCGGCGCTGCCGCCATTGCCGCAAACGAATATATGCCGGCCGGTGTCCCGGGATTCCTTGAACCATTCGATGGCCTGGTTCACCTTGTTCAGGTCGATGGACTCGATGGCTTTCAGCAGTTCGGCTCGGTATTGCTCAGGGAAAGACATATACACTCCAATGTTAATCAATGCTAATCCAATCTCTTCCGGAAACTACTCGCGCTCAGCCCCATAACGATAGTGCCGTAGACCAGCAGCGTGAGCATCTGCGGCCAGAGCACCGAAATGCCCGTGCCCTTCAGGAAGATGCCGCGCACGATCTCGATCAGGTAACGCAGCGGATTCAAGTAAGTGAAATACTGCACCGCTATAGGCATGTTGCGGATAGGATACGCGAAGCCGCTCAGCATAAACGTGGGGATGGCGATCAGGGAGGAAGACATGATGGCCTGCTGCTGGGTGCTGGCGATGGTCGAAATAAACAGACCCATGCCCAGGCTGGTCAAGAGAAACAAGGCGGCGCTGAGCAGCAGCACCAGCGGGTTGCCGCGGAAGGGGATGCCAAAGACTACTAGCGCCGCGGTGGTCACCAGCACCAAGTCCATCATCCCCACCAGCGCCGCGGGAATCATCTTGCCGATCATGAGTTCCATGGGGCGGATGGGCGTCACCATCAATTGTTCCATGGTGCCGATCTCTTTTTCGCGTACGATGGCCAGGGCGGTGAGCATCACGGTCACCACCATAATCAGGTTACAGATCACGCCCGGCACGAAGTAATTGCGGCTCCTCAGATCGGGATTGAACCACACCCGCGCGCTGTCGGTAATGCGCGGCGCTTTCAGGCTCATAGTTCCCATTCCCGCGCGGGCCATCATTCGCGACTGTATTTGCGGGCTGGCCACGCTGGCCGAATAGGCGGCCACCAATTGGCTGGTATAGGCCGAAGCCAGCGCTGCGGTGTTGGAATTGGTGCCATCCACCAGGATTTGCGCCGCCGTGGGGCGGCCGAGCAGGATATCGCGGCCAAACCCGGGCAGCACGCGCACCACCAACTGCGCCTGTCCGCGGTCCAGGACATCCTGGATTTCTCTTTCATTTTGCGGCAGGGCGGTCAGCAGGAATCGTCCCGATCCCTGGAAGTGGGCCAGCAGGTCGTGGCTTTGCGGCGATTGGTCCATGTCCATCCAGGCCATGCGCAGGTTGTCCACGTCCAGATTGACCGCGTAGCCGAAGATGATGAGCTGAAAGAGGGGCGGCACGAACAGAGCGATGCGCGTGCGCCGGTTGCGGAACAACTGGCTCAGCTCTTTGCGAACGATGGCGAAAATGCGTTCTCTCATATTGGTGACTTATGCCAGCTTCTGTCTCATCCTACGCTCCGCCAGCCAGAACACGATGGCGGAAAAGCCCACCAGAAACAGCACTTCAACCCACAACACGCGCAGGCCCACGCCTTTCAAGAAGATGGCCCGGACGATGGTGACGAAATAACGCGCCGGCACCACGTGCGTGATGATCTGGATGGGTACGGGCATGTTCTCAATCGCGTAAAGGAAGCCCGACAACATGAACGAGGGCAGGAACGTGGTGACGAGCCCCAACTGGAAGGCAAACAACTGGGAGCGGGCCAACGCCGAAACCAGGATGCCCCAGAAGAAGGCTCCCGAAAGAAAGATCATGGTGGTCAAGGCCAACACCCAGGGGCTGCCGCGGAAAGGCACGCCGTACACGAAAATTCCCACCAGCACCGCAATTGTCGTATCCGCCAGGCCGACCACAAAAAAAGCGAGCATCTTGCCCATTACGATTTCCGCGGCGCGCACGGGGGTGGAAAGCAGTTGCTCCATGGTGCCCATCTCCCACTCGCGGGCTATCGTGAGCGAAGTCAGCAGCGCGGCAATGACCATCATCATGGCGGCGATCAGGCCCGGCACGATGTAGTTCGTGGATTCCAGGGTGCTGTTGTACCAGATGCGCACGCGCGCGTCCACGGGGGAAACCAGCGGTATACCGGCGCGGCGGTCCTGCCCATTGGAGCGCACCTGCAGGGCATAGTTTTGTACCAGGCCCTCCACGTAGCTCAAGGCGATGGATGCGGTGTTGGAATCGCTGCCATCCAGCAGAATCTGAATGTTGGCCTTACCTCCGGCATTCAGGCGCTGGGAGTAATCGCGTGGGATCACGATGCCCAAAAGCACCGTGCTCTTGTCGATGTCCTTTTCAATATCGGTATAGCTATTCGTGAATCCCTCGATCTCAAAAAACCGGGAGCCGCGGAAGCGCTCGATGAGGGCGCGGCTGTCGGCGCTGTGGTCGCCGTCGAAGATCAGCGTAGGAATGCGGTCCACGTCCAGCTTGAGCGCGTAGCCGAACAGCAGCATCTGAAACAACGGCAGGAACAGCGCCATGATGAGGCTGCGGGAGTCGCGCAGGATATGGCGGAACTCCTTCTTGAACATGGCATGAGTGCGTCGGAAGCTCACGGGTTTTTTTGTTCCTCCGCTTCAATAAGCCCCACAAAAACGTCTTCCATGGTAGGCTGGATCGGCTCCAGCCGTTTGATCTGAATGTGGCGCTGTTCCAGCACGCGCCGGATTTGTTCCGTGCCGGCGGCCAGATCGGCCACGTTCACGTGCAGGCCGGCGCCGAAGACGGCCACGTCCAACACGCCCGGCTCGGATTCCAATGCGCGCATGGTTCCCAGCAGATCGGAGGTCTCGAGCTGCAACAGCTTGTGCGAGTGCAGGTCGCGTTTGAGCGCATCCGGCACGCCCAAAGCGATCAGCTTGCCGCGATAAATCAGCGCCAGGCGATGGCAGTACTCGGCCTCGTCCATGTAGTGGGTGGTGACCAGAATGGTTTGGCCGCCTTCGGCAAGCTGGTAGATCAGGTCCCAGAAGCTGCGGCGCGCGATGGGATCGACGCCCGAAGTGGGTTCGTCCAGAAACAGAATGCGCGGAGAATGTACGATGGCGCAGCCCAGGGCCAGGCGCTGTTTCCAGCCGCCGGCCAGCAGCCGCGTGATGGTGGTACGCCGGTCCGTGAGACCCGCTATGCGCAGCACGTATTCTTTGCGTTCCGCGCGCAGGTGCTTGGGAACGCCATAAATCCGGCTGAAGAAATCGATGTTCTCTTCCACGGCGAGGTCGTCGTAGAGGGAGAACTTCTGCGACATGTAGCCGATATTCTTGCGGATTTCTTCCGGATTCTTGGTCACATCGAAGCCGGCCACCGCGCCCCAGCCGGAAGTGGGCGTCAGCAGCCCGCAGAGCATACGGATGACGGTGGACTTGCCCGCGCCATTGGGCCCCAGGAAACCGAAGATTTCGCCCTGATGTACCTGGAAGGAAACGTGATCCACGGCCACGAAGTCGCCAAAGGTCTTGACCAGATCGCGGATTTCGAGGGCGGGGCCGTTTTGTGCGGCGGGGGTCATAGTGGTTTCCTGGTGGGGCAGGACTCCAGTCCTGCGGCCGGCGTCCACGCCGGCCTGCCCCACATTGCGGGTCTGGAGACCCGCTGCAGGCGTGGACGCCTGCCCCACTTTGGCTGCACCACAAACTCTACAGCTTTCAAAGTCATTGCTTCTCCGCCTTGCGCACCTGCGCGATAAAGACATCTTCGAGCGACGGTACGATGCGCTGGAACACCGCCGGACCGTGGCCGTCCTGTTCGAGCTTGCGGCGCAGCTCGTCGGGGGAAGTGCGGACAGAACTCAGGAACAGGTGCAGAGTGGCGCCGGAAGGCTCCACCGAGAGCACGCCTTCGGATTTGAGCAGCACCTCGCGCGCGCCCCGTGGATCGGGCGCCTCCACCTGGTAGCAATCCTCGGGGATCTGGTGACGCACGGCGTCCGGCGCATCGCACTGGATCAGCCGCCCTTTGTACATCAGGCCTACCCGGTTGCAGCGCTCCGCCTCATCGAGGTAAGCCGTGGTGACCAGGACCGTGATCCCGTCTTTGACGAGCTGGTACAGGATGGCCCAGAAATCGCGGCGCGAGACCGGATCGACGCCGTTGGAAGGCTCGTCCAGGAACAGGATTTCCGGGCGGTGCAGCAGGGTACACATGAGGCCCAGCTTCTGCTTCATGCCGCCAGAGAGTTTGCCGGCCTGGCGATTGCGGAAAGGCTCCATACGGGTCATGCGCAGCAGATCCGGCAGGAGACGGCGGCGCTCGGCGATGGGGATGCCAAAGAGGTCGGCGTAGAACTCCATGTTTTCGTCGACGGTCAGATCGATATAGAGTCCGAAGCGCTGGGCCATGTAGCCGATGGAGTCCTTGACGGCCTGGGTCTCGCGGACCACGTCGTGGCCGGCCACCCAAGCCTGGCCCTCACTCGGATCCAGCAGACCGCACAGCATGCGCAGCGTGGTGGTCTTACCGGCGCCGTCTGGGCCGACCAGTCCGAAAATCTCGCCGCGGGAGATCTCCAGGTTCAGGTGGTCCACGGCCGTCAAGGCGTCAAAGCGCCGGGTGAGATCCCGGGTGCGAATGATCCCTTCCATCAGTTCCCCGTGAGGATTTCGGCGTCGGCGGGCATGTTGGATTTCAGCTCATGGCGCGAGTTATCGATATCGATCTTGATGCGATAAACCAGCTTCACCCGCTCTTCGGAGGTTTGGATCTGCTTGGGCGTGAACTCGGCGTCCGAGGAAATGAACGAGATGTGTCCGTCGTAGACCTTGTCGTGGAACGAGTCGGTGGTCACCTTGACCTTGTCGCCGAGCTTGACGCGTCCGAGGTCCTGTTCCCTAATGTAAGCGCGCAGCCAGGGGTGCTCGATATCGCCCACGGTGACGACGCTGGTACCGGGGGCCAGTACCTCACCCACATCGGCGGCTTTCACCAGCACCACGCCGTTGATCGGCGAGACGGCAATGGTATCGGCCAACTGGGAGTCGATCAGGGCGATCTGGGATTTGGCGCGCTCGATATCGCCCTGGCGGGCGACAATATCCTGCTCGCGGCGCTTGGTCTCGATGGAATTGGCCTGCCCTATTCTGAGGCTGGCGCGGGCGCGGTCCACCTGCGCCGAAGCGCTTTCGATGGTCTCGGCGCGCGGCCCGGCCTGCACCATGCCGGCGTGTTCCTTCACTTGCTTCAGATTGGCTTCGGCGCCCTCAAAACGCGCATGGAACTGATCGTACTGCGAAGTGGAGATGTCGTCGTTTTTGTACAGCGTCTGGGCGCGATCCCAGTCCTTCTTGGCCTGATCGTATTGGGACTGAGCCGCCGCCACGGTGGCTTGTGATTCCTGAATCTCCTGTGGCCGGGCGCCGTTTTTCAACTGCAGCAACTGCGACTGGGCGGCGCTCAAATCGGCATTGCGCAACTGCATGTCGGCTGCCATGGTTTCGCGCTGCCATTTCAGGGCGCTGATGCTCTCGGCGAGCTGCGCCTGCGCGGTGGCCAGCGCGGCGGTCGCCGTATCGCGCTGGTGCAGGAGCTGCTCGCGGTCGAGGCGCGCGATCACCATGCCCTTCTGCACCACGTCGCCTTCGTTCACGGTGCGCTCGATCAAGCGGCCGGAGGTTTTGAAGGCGATGTCCACCTGGGCCAGTTCGATATTGCCGGAAACAACGATGCGATTGGTGGGCTCCGGATGGAAGCTGCGGTAAGCCAGCATGCCGGCGGCCCCGAGGACCGCAATTATTACCACTATAAAGATTATCTTTTTCATATTGCAACGATTCCTTTTCTACTGGATCATGCGGCGGACATTGCCCATGGCCCGCCCCAGGTCGATGCGGGCTACGTTGTAGCTGAACAGCGCATCGATACGGTTATCGCGGGCCCGTTCGAGGCGGGTCTGGGCGTCGGTGACTTCGATGTTGCTGGCGAAGCCGGCCTCGTAACGGCGGCGGCCCTGGGTGAGCTCGCTGTCGGAGAGGGTCAAGCCTTCTTCGGCGACTTTGAGCTGTTCTTCAGCGGAATGCAGGCTATCGAGGGCCGTGCGGATGTCGAGTTCAATCTGCTCGTGGAGGTCGTTGGTGCGGACGCGCTCCTGGCGGAACTGGGAGGCGGTTTCGGCGCGCCGGGCGTCCCGCCGGCCGCCGTCGAAAATGGGCACGCGCAGGGCGAGGCCATAGTCCCTGGTGGGCAAAAGAGAGACCGTATCGCCGTTGACTCCGGTGGTGCCGTAGTCCGCATAAGCGACCAGGCTTGGAAGCCGCTCGAGTTTAACGGCATTGGAATTCAGGCGGGCCGCGGCTTCATGTTCCGCCTGGGCCTTGATATCGGGCCGGTTCTTCAGAGCTTCCGCCTGGGCCAGTTCCACGGAAATCGCTTCGGTGGGCTCATACGACAGCTTGTCGGTGAGTTCCAGATCGGTAGCCAGGTTCAATCCCATGACCCGCAACAACTGCAGATAGGCTTTAGTGCGTTCATTCTGGACCACCAGCAAGTGCTGTTTTTCGTTGGAAAGCTGGACTTTCGCGCGGGTGACCTCGATACCCGTGCCGGTGCCGGCGTTTTTCTGGTTTTCGGACTGTTTCAAGACGGCCTCGGCCAGCGCCACGTTAGCTTGGTAGGCTTCCACGTCGGCGTCGGCGCGCAGGGCGGCTAAATAGGCTTTGGCCACGGTGGCGGAGACGGAATCGTCGGTGTTGCCACGGTCGTGGGTGGTGGCGCGGAGCGCGGCGCGGGATGCCTGATAGCGGCGGATATTGCTGAAATCAAATACGCTCTGCGTGACCTTGACACGCACGTCCACGGAATTGAAGGGGCCTATCACGCGGGGAATATCTTTGATGATTGTGCTCAGCAGATCTTTTTCGATCGGGGCAAAGGTGCCGGTTAGACCGTTCTCGGCATTCGTTAGCGCCTGGTCGGTGGCCAAGTCCAAGCCCAGGGCGGCCAGGCTGCGCATGGCGGTGGTTTGCGCGGCTTGGGCTTCTATATCGGGCAGAAACGCCGAGCGCGCTTCCGCGGACCGGGATTTGGCCTGGTTGACGTTCTCATCGGAAAGCTGGATGTAAGTGTTGCCCTCCGGAGAAGTAGCGATCTCCACGGCGCGCTTCAAACTGAGGCGCAGCGGCTCACGAGGCGCGGCTTCTCCGGCCCATACGGCGATGGGAACGGCCAAGAAAATAGTCGATAGGTAGCGGCGCATTTTATCTCTCCTGAACTTGAACAGCGACATGAGATTCCTGGATTCGATGGGTTGGCACGGGAGCGCGGAAGCCGGCGCTCAGAAAGGCAACCAGCCGCTCCAACGCGGTTTCCGAATTGAAGGAAAGGGGAAGATCCGAGATGGTTTCCAGGGCCTTCGATCCGCCCCGCAGAGTCTGGGCCAGGGCGCCTAGGGCCAGATTCAGGCGCCAGAACAATTCTTCCGGCGGCAAGTCCGGCAACGCCGCGCGCAGGGCGGCGCCAAAACGCTCCAGCACATCGCCGAACTGCGAGGTGAGAATCTGGGGCAGCAGATCGCCTTCCGCGTGCAGGCGGCCCAGGAGCTTCATGAAAACCATGCTCGGGCTCTGGGGATCGCGGGACATCTGTAGGGTGGGGGCCACGAAGGCTTCAATCACCTTCTCCAGGGGCGGCGGATTCCCGCCCGCTTCTTTTTCAAATCGTTCGAGCAAAGCCAAACGCTCGTGATTCGCGGGCACGGACCGGCGGAGAATCACCGCTTCCAGCAGCGCCTCTTTGGAGTGGAAATGATAATGGACCGCAGCCAGATTCACGCCCGCCCTGGCGATGATGCTGCGCAGAGAGGTGGCGGCGTAGCCCTGCTCGGAGAACAGGCGTTCCGCAGTATCGAGGATGCGCTCCTTCGTATCGGTCATGGGCGTTTAAATCAAACGTATGAATTATAGCGCTTGAAAGAATGGTTTGGGAAGGAGGGGTTGACGAAGGGCGGTACTATAACTGGTCCGGCAGGGTTAAACTAATGAGGGGCCCAAAGGCTGCGCGCGCTGCGCGGCAAGGCGCCGCCGCGCACCCCGGTTTGCGCTCCTACGGCGAAACGGCATTTTGCCTGTGCCTCTCCGTGACCGCCCTTGCCGTCACGGCCACTTTTGCGAGCGACGCCTATTATCCCATCCGCAACCGCCGGCCCCTCCTCGCCAGCGAATAGGTTATTCGCCGGTGGGACAGCGCCGTGCCATGTCCGCCCCCGCCAATTATCGGTGGTGACTGTGACTCGCAGGATTCATCACCCGCGCGGGGGTGCTTAAACGTTTTCGGGATTTCTGACGAAACCGCTCCCTGACGGTCGCGGCTCGGTAACAGCCGCGTTGATTCCGCAAGGGTTACTGAGCCGCGAGCGTAAGCGAGCGGGTGCATTCCCGAAAACGTTTAAGCACCCTTTCTTTCCCGGACGGCTTGCAATAACGAACCTTTTATGGTACATTGTACTAGATAAGGTGCAGGATGACGGACGACCACAGCCGCAAAAAATCCCGCTGATTTTTTACCGCACGGCGGCGGGTAGCGAGCCGGTGAGGGAGTGGCTAAAAGGGCTGGATGAAGCGGAGCGCCAGGCGATAGGGAACGACCTGCTGCGGGCGCAATGGCGGTGGCCGGTGGGGATGCCGCTGTGCCGCCCGATGGGAAACGGCTTGTGGGAGGTCCGCACGGACCTTCCGACGAAACGGACGGCGCGTGTGTTGCTCTGCCTTTACCGCGAGCACCTGGTTGCGCTGCACGGGTTCATCAAGAAAACGCGAGCCACGCCGGATGAAGATTTGGCAACGGCGCGAAAGCGCCAGAAGGAGTTGGAGCGATGAGCAAGAAGCATATGGGTTCCAGCGTTGATGACTTCCTCAAGGAAGAGGGCATCTTCGAAGAGGCGCAAGCGCAGGCGGTCAAAGAGGTCGTCGCGTGGCAGCTCGCCGAGGCGATGAAGAAACAGAAAATCTCCAAGAAGAAGCTGGCAACGCTGCTGAAGACGAGCCGCACCCAGGTTGACCGTATCCTTGATCCGAAGAACGACATTACGCTCGGGAGCCTGCAACGGGCGGCTGCGATGGTCGGCCGCCGTGTAACGATCGAGCTGGTGTAGGGAAGGGAACGCGGCTCGGCGCGGGCCGCGCGGCCTGTCCGCGCGTGTCAGTGTAGGGGGCGCATTGTGTTATACTTCGCAACCTGAGACCAGGAATCTCATAAGATGACGACGATGGCGCTCCCAGAACGATCGTTGCGGCGACTTGTCCTTGTCTGCCTGCAACTTGTCGGGTTTCTCTGTGGGTTAACCGCGGTGGCTGCGGCGCAGCAGCAGAGCTGCTCGCCCGTTTTCGCCTATCACGTCGGCGATTCGTCGGCCTCTCCGTTGTCCGTTCCCTGTACGCTGACAGCTTCCACGACACCTTTGACAGTCCACCCTGACGCCGTCCGCCAGTTGGATTGTGGTCTCCCCAAACACTGGGACTGTTCAGGCGAACGGGACGGCCACCATTTCCGTGTCTGTGAACACGAGCAGGCTTGCGCCTAACACGTATACCGGCAACATCGTTACGAGCGCTCCGGGCTACACCATTCCGCCGATTTCCGTGACCTTGACTGTGACGAGCGCGAATTCGACGCAACCGGTTATCACGGCTGCGGTAAACGCAGGCAGCTACGCCGCAATGCGGCCCTCTCTCCGGGTGTAATCTTCTCCGTGTTCGGAATTTCCGCGCCGACGACGAACGCCGCTGGATGCTGCTGAAGGGCGACTTGCACGAGAACGCCTTCACCTTCGATAGCGACGTGCTGGCCGACGGCAAATACTACTTCCGCGTGCTCGCCTCGGACCGCGAAGTGAATCCGCCGGCCACCGCCCGCGACGCGGACCTGACCAGCGCCCCGGTGATGATCGATAACACTCCGCCGG
>CABECV010000730.1_pt1 | contig 26673 bp, 24 predicted proteins | sample 3422511 | NCBI WGS metagenome assembly CABECV01 (sample SAMEA5534327, study PRJEB31848) | metagenome | biome: tundra; feature: field; material: soil | place: USA | collected 2013-05 | depth 0.15 m | reverse complement strand
GCGAGGATGACCGCCAGATCCAGGAAGCGCATGGCATGGCCAATCTACCACAGCCGGAGCGACGTAGTCCGTGGGTCAGGCAGGCGTGGACCTTTCTATATCACGCGCCGCACAATTCTGCTATGATTCTGGATTCGGAACTCGATGGCTACGAACGGCGTCGAATATGTTGCGCCACGCACGTCGTTCGGTTATACTCCGCAAGTACCCGCTGTTGCGGAACGGCGGGAATGCGCCGGCGGATAATGGCGGCTCGGCAAGCCCGCGGATCAGATTATTCTTAGGGACATCGGCAGGAGGCAGCAAGTGCAGCATTTCTTACGAAGGTTAACGGGGATTACGGCTATCGCGATGGCGGGCGTCATGCTTGGCTCGGCGCAGAACAGCCAGCCGGCGCAGACCAGCCCGCCGGCGCAAAGCGGCCAGGTGGCGCCGGCGGCGCCGGCGGACAAGCCGGCGGAGAAGCCGGCGGAGAAGAAGCCGCAATACAAGGATCAACAGGAATTTACGCTTTACGACTCCGCAACCAAGGAGACCGACTCAAGCAAGAAGCTGACGGTGCTGAACACGTGGAAGGAAAAATACCCGGACTCCGACTTCAAGATGCCGCGGTTGCAGCTCTTCCTCACCACCTACCAGCAACTCGGGCAGCCGGCCAAGATGATCGATACGACCAAGGAGATCCTGGCCATCGATCCCAAGGACATCACGGCGCTCTACTGGATCAGCTTCCTCACTCCAACCCTGGGCAGTGCCAGCCCGGACGCTCTGGACACCGCTGAGAAGGCGGCCAATGGTCTGCTGGTTGCCGAGAAGCCCGCCACCGTTAAGGACGAGGATTGGACCAAGGCGAAGTCCCAGACCGACGCCGTTGCATATACCACCCTGGGCTGGATCGCCTGGCAGCGCAAGAACTACGACGTCGCCGAGACGAATTTCAAGAAGGGCCTGACGATCAGTCCCAACGCAGTGCAGGTTTCGTACTGGCTAGGTACTGTGATTATCGCCGAAAAAAAGCCGGAGAAGCAGTCCGAAGCGCTGTTTGACTTCGCCAGGGCGGCAGCCTATGACGGGACTGGCGCCCTGACTCCCGAAGGACGGCAGAAGATCGACGAGTACCTGACAAAGGTCTACACCTCATTCCACGGCGACACCTCCGGTCTGGCGGAGTTGAAGGCTCTGGCCAAGGCCAACCCTGCGCCGGCCGCGGACTTCAAGATCAAGACGGCCGCCGAGATTGCCGCCGAGAAGGAAGAGGAGCTGAAGAAGACCAACCCCGAATTGGCGCTTTGGTTGAACGTCAAAGGGCAACTGCTCTCGCCGGAAGGGCAGAAGTATTTCGACAGCTCCATGAAAGGCGCTGCGGTGCCCAAGCTAAAGGGCTGGCTCATCTCCGCCAAGCCGGCGGTGAAGTCGAAGGAGTTGCTGGTCAGCATGGAGGGCAAGGATCAAGCGCCCAACGTGACGCTCAAACTGGTGGGCGCCGACGGCACGACAGCCGCTCCGTTAACCGGCAAGCCGGAAGTGGGAATCGAGATCCAGTTTGAAGGCATTGGCGACTCTTTCACGAAGGATCCCGCCTTCATGGTGACGTTCGATGTGGAGAAAGGCAAAATCACCGGCCTGAAAGAGGAAAAAGTAGCGCCGGTGCATCACACGGCAAAAAAGAAATCCTAGCGGTGCAAAAACCGCTCCCTGACGGTCGCGGCTCTGTATACTGAGCCGCGACCGTCAGTAAGCGGAGTTTGGTTCATGAATGCAGAGGCGGCTTGCAGTCCTGTTGCGCCTTCGCATTGGCCAGCACCAGGCTGAACACGACGCGCTCCACCGGATTCAGCGGCTCCTGCCGTAACGCTTGAAAATACTGGCAGAAGGCTTGCGCCGAGCGCCCTATCGCCCTGGCACAGAAGTGGTGGCTTTGGGAGGCCGCCAACCCTGTGGCCATCAGCACCGTAATGAAGATCGCCCGCGTCCGCATATTAGTTAAGACGCCGGATGGGTCCGGATGGTTAGCGGTTGGCCGTGCCGCATTCGGATCTGCTAAAATGGTACTCAGATCTAGTACCTGGGAATCGGATTCCTATGCCGTTGTACGAGTATAAATGCGCCAAGTGCGGTGATGTTTTTGAGTTGATCCAAAAGTTTTCCGACGAGCCGCTACACGAGCACCCGGGATGCGGCGGCGCGGTTGAGAAGCTATTGTCGGCGGCGGCTTTACAATTCAAGGGCTCCGGGTGGTACGTGAACGATTACGGCCGGAACGGCTCCGGCGGCAAAGACTCGGGCGACAAAGACTCGGGCGGCAAGGAGAAGCCCAAGGCCGAGTCCTCGGACACCAAGAAGAGCGAAAAGGCCGAAGCACCCAAACCGGCTGCCACTCCATCGCGGGAAACGTCCAGCACTACGAAATCCGGCTAGGCGTCGCGTGGGGTAAGGCCCATCTCCGCTTACTGACGTGCGCAGCTCGGCAGATTGGCGGATCTAGCCGCGCGCGACGGCTTCCGCCCAACGGCGCAGCTTCTGGTCGCTTCGCGCGGACCAGGCATTTTCCGGCACAACCCGCGCCAGTGTGCGGAATTCGTACTGCGCGAGAGTGCATGCCACCGTGTCCCCCGAGCTTCTGAGCACCCTGCCAAAGCCAATCAGTTGCAGAGGACAACGATTCTCCAGCAACGCCGGCCAGGCGATCGACAACTCGATAAACGCCCCTGGAGGCAACTCGTTCTCCGTCACGAATGCCACGCCGCTGCTGCTCAAATTGAGGGTTTTGCCGTTTCCTACGGCAATGATTTTATCCTGTTCCAACACCCGGTAGCGGATCTCACGCTCCATGACGAAGCGTTTCTTTGCCCGCCGTTCGACCGGTGTGCCCGCTTTTTCAATTGCCATTTGTTTTGTCCGTTACGATCATGTAGCGTTTCCTGCAACGGCTGTCGGCGACTACCTGAGGACTCGCAACGGGGCGGCGAGAGCGTCCACTTCTCGACAGCCTTTGCTGAATGTCTTCAATAGGATACCACTTGCAGACCGTAACCCGGGTTAAATCTATGTGAGAAAAGTCCCAGAAGTCCTAAAAACTTCAAAAAAGCCCTGCTTCTATACGAATTTGGGACGCTTGGCCTGGCATCGATCAGCCGTGCGTCGCACCCGCCAAACCCGGCAGGCCACCCATGGATGGCGCGATCTTCACGGCGCGCACCACGGCCTGCGCCACGGCTTCGGCTGCCGCCACGCCCAACGTGTTCACGTCCGCGCGGACGTCGCCAATCGAGAGCGCGAAGGTCGTATCCCCGTCGAACGTGGTGTAGACGGGGTAGATCGTGCGGGCCATCCCCAGGCCCGCGAGTTCCGCCAGTTTGGTGGCCTCCACCTTCGAGAGGCGCGCGTTAGTGGCGACCACGGCCAGTGTAGTGTTGCGCCGCTCGCCGGCTCCGAAGCCGCCCGCGCGCAACCCGCCCGCCTTCATTACCGCTTCGGTGTCCGCCAATTCCATGCTGTCCGGAGCGCGGCGCGCGCCAGCGATAAGCTGGCCGGTGGCGGGGTCGCGCACGTCGCCAAAGGCGTTGACCACCACTAGCGCGGCCACCAGCACGCCGCCCTTCAGCTCCACCAGTCCCGACCCGATCCCCGATTTCATGGCCTGCCGGATGCCGAAGATCTTGCCCACGGTGGCTCCGGTGCCCGCGCCCACCGCGCCTTCCTTCACCGGATCGGCAGTGGCCGCCGCCGCCGCGCTCTCGCCCATTTCGCGGGTGGGGCGGATGCCGGCTTTGCCAATGTCCAGATCGAACAGGACCGCGCCGGGGACAATCGGCACCACCGCCCGGCCCACCCGGAATCCGGCGCCGCGCTGCTCCAGATAATGCCGCACCCCGGAAGCCGTTTCGAGTCCGAAGGCGCTGCCGCCCGACAGGACGATGCCATGCACCTGTCCGGTGATGTGGCCCGGCTGCAAGGTGTCGATCGACGACGTCTCGCTGGCCGAGCCGCGGATATCCACGCCGCCCACCGCGCCGCCTTCGCACAGAATCGCCGTGCAACCGGTCAGCGCGTCGAAATTCGAGGCGTGTCCCACGCGAATGCCCGCGATGGCGGTGAGTCCTTGCATGGCCAATTTTTTTATAGGTGTATGGTAGCATCGAGTTTCGGGGACCATCCGGCTTGCTCGACTTCCTCAAGGAACCGTTCATCGCCATCCAGGAATTCTATCTGCTGACCGGGCGCGCGCTCCGGAACGTAGCTGCACGCCCTCACTATGGCGACGACATCGTAGCGCAGATGGATCTCATCGGGGTCGGCAGCCTGCCCATCGTGATCCTGACCGGCCTCTTCGCCGGCGCGGTGATGGCGCTGCAGATGTCCCGCGCGCTGGCGCAATACGGCCAGCAGGACCAGACCGGGATGCTGGTTTCAATTTCGCTGGTGCGCGAGCTGGGTCCCGTGTTGACCGCGTTGATGATGGCAGGACGCAATTCTTCGGGCATCGCCAGCGAACTCGGCTCCATGAAAGTGACCGAGCAGATCGACGCCATGCGCGCGCTGGGCACCGATCCGATCCAGAAGCTGGTCACGCCGCGCATGGTGGCCACCGCGGTGATGCTGCCCCTGCTCACCATCCTCGCGGATTTCATTGGCATGTTCGGCGGCTGGTTCGTCTCCCGGTTTTTCCTGGATCTGCCCAGCCAGCAGTATTGGTCTACCGTGTGGCGGGCACTGGAGTGGAACGACATCACTCAGGGCTTGTTGAAGCCGTTCGTCTTTGCGTTCATCATTTCATTGGTGGGCTGCTATTACGGTTTGCGCGCGTCTGGAGGCACGCAGGGGGTGGGCCGCGCCACCACGCAGTCCATGGTGGCCGCCTCCGTGCTGATCCTGGTGGTCGACTTCTTCCTCGGCAAGATTTTTGTCAGCCAAGGCCTGACGTGATGCCAGCAGAAACGCCAGCGGATACCCAAAGCCCGGTCTTGCGCTTCGATCGCGTGAGCGTATCGTTCGACGATACGCCCGCGCTGGCCGATGTGTCCTTCCAGGCATACGAGGGCGAATCGCGCGTGATCATGGGCGCCACCGGCAGCGGGAAAACAGTCCTGCTGAAGACGGCTCTGGGCTTGCAAAGACCGGATGCGGGGACCGTATACGTCTTCGGCCGGGACATCAGCCGGATGCGGGAGCGGGAATTGTTCGAAATCCGGAGTAAGATCGGCATGCTGTTCCAGGAGAGCGCCCTGTTCGACTCGTTGAACATTGAGGAGAACGTGAGCTACCCGCTGCTCAACCAGTTGTCGATTCACTGCCCTCCCGATGAGGTTCTGCCGCGGGTGGAAGAGGCCCTGAAGTTCGTGGAGCTGGAAGGCACACTCGAGAAATTTCCGAGCGAGCTTTCGGGCGGCATGCGGCGGCGCGCGGCGATCGCCCGGGCGGTGGTCACCCAGCCTCCTTTGCTGCTGTACGATTCGCCCACGGCGGGCCTCGACCCCATCACGGCAAATACGATCGTCGCCCTGATCGTGAAGGAGCGGGATTTGAACAAGACCACCACGCTGATCGTGACTTATCGCTATCAGGACGGCAATCTGGTGGCGAATTTCCGCTACAATCCGGAGAATGGTGGTTTGGAGCCGGCGGGCAACCATGGCGGTGCCGCGCCGCGCACCGTCTTCATGGTTCTGCGGGAGGGCCGTCTGGTCTTCGAAGGGCCGCAGGCCGAGTTGGAGGCCTCCAAAGATCAGTATATTTCGAAGTTCGTGAAGCGTCGGGAATAGAGCATGCCGGAGTTGAGCAAAGTCCGCTGGTCGCAGTTGAAGGTCGGGATAGTGGCCTTCGTCGCCATGGTGATCCTGGCGGTGCTGATCTTCCTGTTGACCGGAAACCGCAGTATCTTCGAGCGTGACGAGACCGTTCGCACCTACATGGCGGATGGCGCGGGCATGACCGAGAGCACTCCGGTGCGTCTGAATGGCATTTTGGTCGGCGCCGTCCAGGGGATCAAGCTGTCGGGATCGAAAGACCCCAGACGGGCCGTGGAGTTTGAACTGACGATCCAGAAAAAGTATATGCGGGACATTCCGGACGACTCCACCGCCGCCGTCACCGCTGCAAATCTTCTGGGCAGCAAGTTCATCGACATCACCAAAGGGCAGAGCGCCACGCCGGTCAAGCCGGGAGGCGAATTGCGCAGCCTGCAGACGCAAGACATCCCCGAGCTGATGGCCCAGAGCGCGAATTTGATCCAGACGCTGCAGGACATTTCCAAGCGCGCAGATGCCATGCTGGCGGATATCGACGCGGGCAAAGGCAATCTAGGCAAGCTGCTGCGGGACGACGAGCTATACAAGCGGCTGAACGGGATCGCCGCCGAAGGACAACAACTGCTGGCCGACGTGCGCAACGGCAAGGGCACGTTGAGCAAGCTCATCTATGACGACAGCCTGTATCAGGAAGTGCGCGCGCCGATCAAGCGCATCGACCAAATGCTCGACGATTTGCAGCAGGGGCGCGGCACCGCTGGCAAGCTCCTGAAGGACCCGCAAGTCTACGACGACGCGCAGCAGACACTCGCCGAAATGCGCCGCCTGACGAAAGAACTCAACGAAGGAAAGGGCACGGCAGGCAAGCTGCTGAAGGACGATCAACTCTACAAGCAGTTCACCGAACTGACCGCCAAGCTGGATGCCACGATAGACCGTATCAACTCCGGGCAAGGCACCGTGGGGCAGTTGCTGGTGAATCCGCAGATGTACGATGCCATGAACGGCGCCATGCGCGAGTTCCAGGCGCTGGCCAAGGACATCCGCAGCAATCCCAAGAAATTCCTGACCATCAGGGTCAGAATCTTTTGATCTCCCGCAAACGACTGATCGTTAACGCCGACGACTTTGGATTCACTCCGGACGTGAACCGGGGCATCCTGGCGGCGCATCGCGACGGCATTCTGACCGCGTCCACGATAATGGCCAATGGCGAGGCGTTTGACGATGCCGTGCGGCTGGCGCGGGATGCGCCGTTGCTGGACGTGGGCTGTCACCTGGTGCTGATCTCGGGCCGCGCGGTTCTGCCGCCGTACGCGCCGCTGCCGGCGTCGGTGCCGGAGTTGCTGCGGGCGCTGGCCGCGCGGCGTATCCGCGTGTATGACGAGCTGGCGGCGCAGGTGCGCAAGATTCTGGCGGCTGGCCTGGAACCCACGCATCTCGACACGCATAAGCACACGCATCTGGCGCCACCGGTGCTGGACGCGGTCGCGCGCATCGCCGAAGAGTTTGAGATTCGCTGGGTGCGGCGGCCGTTCGAAATTCCAGTGCTGCGCGGCCGCTTCCACCGCGTGCTGGCGCGCCACGGCTGCCGGACGACGGACCATTTCGCCGGATTTCAACTCACCGGACGGTTCCGCGCTCCCGAACTCGCGCAACTGATTCGCGAGCTGCCGGATGGTGTGACCGAGTTTATGTGCCATCCGGGCTATTGCGGCGACGATTTGCGCCACGCGCGCACCAGACTGAAGGAGAGCCGCGAGCGGGAACTGGAAGCGCTGGTGGCTCCGGAGGTGCGCGCGGAGCTGGCCGAGGCGGCGGTGGAGTTAGTGAATTATCGTGGCTTGGAGGGCGGACTTTATTAGTCCAGATCTCTCCCTATTCTGGCTTCACGCGCCGCAGCCGCAAGGCATTGCAAATAACCGAGACCGAGCTAACGCTCATCGCGGCCGCCGCGATCATCGGACTCAGCAACAGACCGAAGAAAGGGTATAGCACACCGGCCGCGACGGGCACGCCGACCGCATTGTAGATAAACGCGAAGAATAAATTCTCTTTGATATTTCGCATAGTGGCGCGGCTCAGCCGGCGCGCGCGGATGATTCCCCCGAGATCGCCCTTGACCAGGGTCACAGAGGCACTCTCCATCGCTACATCAGTGCCGGTTCCCATGGCAATACCGATCTGAGCCTTCGCGAGTGCCGGCGCATCGTTGATGCCGTCGCCAGCCATCGCCACGAACCGGCCTTCCTCCTGGAGCCGCTTGACCGCATTGCTCTTATCCTCAGGCAGAACTTCGGCGATCACCTCATCGATCCCAAGCTTGCCGGCCACTGTCTGGGCCGTCGTTTTGCTATCTCCGGTCAGCATAACGATTCGGATGTTTTCATCGTGCAACTGCCGAATCGCCTCCGCCGTAGTCCCCTTGATGGGATCTGCGACGCCGATCAGTCCGGCAGGTTTGCCGTCCACGGCCACGAACATGACCGTCTGGCCATCTGCCCGCATCGCCTCGGCCTGTGCCGTCAAGACTCCCAGATCGACGCTCGACTCTTCCATCAGGCGGCGATTGCCGAGCAACACGTTTGCGCGCTCGACCGTGGCTTTGACGCCCTTACCAGTAACGGCTTCAAAGCCCTCGGCTGCGAGAAGCGGCACGCTCCGCGCTTCCGCTCCAGCTACGATCGCTGCGGCCAGCGGATGCTCGCTCGCGCGTTCGAGGCTCGCGGCCAACTGGAGCAATCGCGTTTCATCGAAGCCGGGCGCGGGTCTCGCCGCGACTAGTTTCGGCTTGCCCTCGGTGAGCGTTCCGGTTTTGTCTACCACCAGCGTGTCCACTTTGCACATGAACTCAATCGCCTCGGCGTTTTTGAACAACACGCCCATCGTTGCGCCCTTTCCGGTCGCCACCATGATGGACATGGGAGTAGCCAACCCCAGAGCGCACGGGCAAGCGATAATCAGCACCGAAACCGCGGCGATCAGGGCGTGTGCCATGCGTGGCTCTGGGCCGACCAACCCCCATACGATAAAGGTGAAGATCGAGGCGCCGACCACGATAGGCACAAAGTAGCCGGCCACCTTGTCAGCCAGCTTTTGAATTGGCGCGCGGCTCCGCTGGGCTTCAGACACCATTCGCACAATCTGAGCCAGCAGAGTCTCCGACCCGACGCGCTCGGCCCTCATCACCAGGCTTCCGGTGCCATTCACCGTAGCACCCGTGACCCGGTCGCCGGTTCCCTTTCCAACCGGGATCGGTTCGCCGGTAATCATGGATTCGTCGACTGTGCTGTTGCCCTTCACAACGACGCCGTCCACCGGCACCCTCTCTCCCGGCCGGACCCGCAGGTTCGCGCCAACCTGCACCTGTTCCAATGGAACATCCGTTTCCGATCCATCCTCGCGAACCAGACGCGCCGTCTTCGGTGCGAGCCCCAGCAAGGACTTGATAGCCGATCCGGTCTGGCTGCGAGCCGTCAGTTCCAGCACTTGGCCCAGAAGTACCAGCGTGACAATGACGGCGGCGGCTTCGAAATAGACCGCCACGTTGCCCGCGGCGTCCCGGAAGGACGCCGGAAATACTCCGGGCGCCAGGACTGCGACGAGACTGTACACATACGTGACCGACACGCCGAGGCTGATCAGGGTGAACATATTCAGGCTGCGATTGACGATGGAATGCCAGCCCCGGACGAAGAAGGGCCAGCCGCCCCACAGAATCACAGGGCTGCCGAGGATAAGCTCAACCCAGGTCCAGGTCCGCTGCGTGGCCAGATGTTGCAGCGGTTGTCCGGGGATCATCTCCCCCATGGCGGCGATGAATACCGGGATGGTCAAGACCAGGCTGATCCAGAACCTCCGTTTCATATCGGCGAGCTCGGGATTCTGTTGCTCGACTGCCGATGGCGCCTTGGGCTCGAGGGCCATGCCGCAGATCGGACAATTCCCCGGCGCGTTCCGCACGATCTCCGGATGCATGGGACATACGTACTCGGTGAGACTGGCTGTGGATTCCGCCGGTTGCCTGCGCTCTTCCCCTGTCAGAGTTTGTGCCATGGCTCCAGTGTCCCCCAACCGCGAGGGCTAAAAGTGGACGGAACCACACAGTGAACAGAGGAAACATGCGATATGGGCGGAATCGGACAAAATCATGCTATACTCTAAGTTCAAATGCGGGCCGTTACCAATTCGCTCCTGGCTTTCCTGCTGCTGGGTACATTGGTTTGGGGTAACTGTTTTTGCTGCCCGCAACTTCCGCTCAGCCTTGCATCCCACGCTCCCGCGCACGGTTGTTGTGAGCATCCGGGCAAGCAGCCCGTCCCTTCACAACGCAACTGCCACTCGGTTGGGTTGAGGCACTTTGTCAAAACCGATCCGGCACCCCAAACACAACTTCGTGTCGTGGCTACTGCGCGCGTTGCAATCGCCGGTGCTCCGCCCATATCTCCGGCCGCCCCCAGACTTGCAAGGGTTGTCATCCCGCATTCTCTCCCCGATCTCGAGGTCCTGAACTCCAACATCCGTATCTAGCGCTCTTTTCATCTGCCCATTTGTTTTGCGGTCTCAGGTGAAAAGATATGCGTCATATTCTGATGTATTTGCCGGTGGCCTTGTGCTATCCGGCGATGGCTCAACCATTGCCCGCGCTGGTGCGCGAGGCGCTAGAAAACAATCGAGAGATCCTGGCGGCGCAGAAGCGCTATGAAGCCGTGCGGCAGCGGCCCACGCAGGACAGCAGTTTGCCGGAACCCATGGTGTCGCTGGGATATAACAGCGTCGGCAACCCGCTGCCGGGCGCCGGGCTTGGCAGCCAAGTACTGGCAAACGTTGGCGTGATGGTCTCGCAGGAGGTGCCTTTTCCCGGCAAACTCAAACTGAAGGGCGACATGGCTTCGAAGGAAGCTCAGGCCGAATTTCAGCAATATCAGGCCGTGCAACTGGCTGTGATCTCCCGACTGAAGCAGGCGTACTATCACCTGCAATACACGTATGCGGCTACCGATCTCCTCGTCCGCAATCGTGACCTGCTGGAAAAGCTTTTGAAGGTGACCGAAGACCGATATTCGGTCGGGCGCGCCGCCCAACAGGACGTGTTCAAGGCCCAAACCCAAACCAGCATCCTGGAAACGCGGCTGGTGAAACTCGAACAGGAGCGAAGGAGCCGGAGCGCTGAGATCGACAGCATCCTGAACCGGGCGGTAGGCGGACCGGTTGGCCGGCCAGAAGATGTCAGACCGAAAGAGTTGATGGCGACGCTGGAGGAACTGCTTGCTGCCGCGCGTCACGATTCGCCGATGCTAGGCCGCGATCAGAAGATGATCGAACGGTCGGAACTGGCCGTCAACATGGCGCGCAAAGAATACTATCCCGACGTCACGCTCAACGCGGGCTATTACAACATGGGGTCGATGCCGCCCATGTATGAGGTTCGGGCGGATTTCAAGGTTCCGGTCTATTTCTGGCGCAAACAGCGAGCCGGCGTGAACGAGCAGGTCAGCACTCAGTCGCAGGCACGCCGGACGTATGAAGCCACGGACCAAGCGCTGCGCTATCAGATCCAGGACGATTTCCTTATGGCGCAGGCTTCGGCGCGGCTCATGAAACTCTACACACAGACCGTGGTGCCGCAGGGGAACCTGGCGCTGGAATCCTCCCTCTCCACTTATGAAACAGGCAGCGTCGATTTCCTGTCGGTGCTTTCGAACTTCACGATGGTGCTCGACTACGAGATGAGCTACTACGACGAGGCGCTCAATTATGCGCTGGCCCTGAGCCGCCTCGAAGAGATGACGGGCCAGCCGCTCACGAATTGAAGGCGATCCAAAATGAAAATCATTCGAACCGTTGGTTTGCTGGTGGTGATCGCAGCCGCGTTCGCGGGCGGTTACATCTATAAGGCCGTAAAGGGCAGCACAGCAGAGACCGCGCAAAAAGGCGGTCGCAATGTTCTCTACTGGGTGGACCCGATGCACCCGGCCTACAAGTCCGACAAGCCGGGGATCGCCCCAGATTGCGGCATGAAGCTTGAACCGGTATATGCCGATGGCGGCGCCGCGGCTGTGTCAACCGGAGCCAATCTAAAGCCAGCCTCCGCGAATGATATCTCCACGATGGAAGTCGGCACAGTCCAGATTACACCCGAGAAACAGCAACTGATTGGAGTAAAGTACGAGCAAGTGGAACTCGGCGGCGGCTCCCGAACCATCCGCGCGGTAGGCAAGGTAGCGATCGATGAGACCCGTATCGGCCATGTGCACACGAAGGTGGAAGGCTGGATCGACAAGGTGTTCGTCGATTTCACGGGCAAGCTGGTGAAGAAGGGCCAGCCGATGCTGACGATCTACAGCCCGGACATGTTGGCTTCCCAGAGGGAGCTGCTTCTCGCCGCCAAGGCAAAAACAATCATGCGGGACAGCGCCTTGCCGTCGGGTTTCGATCAGAGCGAGTCGTTGCTTCAGGCAACTCGCCGGCGGTTGGAATTGTGGGATCTCAGCGAAGCGCAGATCGATCAGGTCCTTAGAACCGGAGAGCCCATTAAGAACATCACCGTGTACTCGCCGATGACGGGTTACATCACGGATCGCAAGGCTTTCCCGCAAGTCAAGGTCATGCCGGACACGGATTTGTACACAATCGTGGATCTTAGCCGCGTCTGGATCATGGCCGACGTATTCGAGTATGAAGCCCCGAACATCCACGTAGGCGAAACGGCTCGCGTGTCTCTCCAGGCACTTCCTGGCAAGAGCTTCACCGCCCGGATCGATTACGTCCAGCCGGAAGTCGATCCGATGACAAGGACTCTCAAAGTACGGCTCAATATGGATAACCCTGGCGTGATGCTTAAGCCCGACATGTACGCCGACATCGAATTTCGTGTGAACATTCCGTCGAAACTTACGGTACCGGCGGACGCCGTGCTCAACGCGGGCGAACGCAAGACGGTCTTTGTCGATCGCGGCAACGGCTACTTCGAACCTAGGCAGGTGAAGACCGGTGAGCGCGAGGGTGACCGCATCCAGATTTTGTCGGGCCTCAGCCAGGGTGAGCGTATTGTCACGTCGGGCAACTTCCTGATCGATTCCGAAAGCCAAATGAAGGCCGCCGCGTCGGGAATGGGCGGGATGGCCGGGATGCCGGGAATGACGAATAAGCCGGCAAAGCCTGAAACGCCCGCGAACCAGCCGAAGGCTCCGGGAAAGCCCGGCGCGAAGGAGATGGGCGACATGCCGGGCATGGGAGCCGAAAAGAAGTGATAAACGCCATCATAGAGTTCTCGGCTAAGAACAAGATCATCGTCTTCATCCTGCTCGGTGCGGCGGTGATGGCCGGGCTGTGGTCGATGCGGACGGTACCGCTCGACGCGCTCCCGGACATGAGCGACACCCAGGTGATCGTCTATTCGCGGTGGGATCGCAGTCCGGACATCATGGAAGACCAGGTCACGTACCCGCTAGTAACCGCGATGCTGGGCGCGCCGAAAGTGAAGGATGTGCGCGGATTTTCGGACTTCGGGTACTCCTACGTTTACATCATCTTTGAGGAAGGCACGGACATCTATTGGGCCCGCTCCCGCACACTGGAATACCTCTCGAACGTCCTGCCGCGTCTGCCCCAGGGTGTCAAAACCGAGTTGGGACCGGATGCTACAGGCATTGGATGGGTGTTTGAGTACGCCCTGATCGACACAACAGGGAAGCAGAGCCTGGCCGACCTGCGCAGTTATCAGGACTGGTATCTTCGCTACTACCTGAAATCGGTTCCAGGCGTCGCCGAGGTGGCGCCACTGGGCGGGTTCGTGCGGCAGTACCAGGTCAACGTCGATCCCAACAAGCTGCAATCGTTCAACATTCCGATCAGCAAGGTAGTAGATGCGGTGCGCAGCGGCAACAATGACGTCGGCGGCCGCCTGGTGGAATTCAGTGGTGCCGAGTACATGGTGCGCGGCCGCGGCTACGCGCAATCGACCGGTGACCTCGGCAAGATCGTGTTGGCGAAGACTCCGAGCGGCGTTCCCATCCGGGTATCCGACGTGGGAGAGGTGACTCTCGGCCCCGACATTCGGCGTGGCGTTGCGGACTGGAACGGGACAGGCGAAACCGTCGCTGGCATTGTCATCATGCGCCAGGGAGAGAACGCCCTGCAAGTGATCGAGCGTGTCAAGCAGAAACTCAAAGACATTGAGGGAGGACTTCCTGCTGGGGTGAAGGTCGTTAGCGCGTACGACCGGTCCGAACTGATCCTGCGCTCCATCGAGAACCTGAAACATACGCTCACCGAAGAGTTGATCATCGTGGCCATCGTCATCATGATCTTCCTGTGGCACATTCCCAGTGCCACCATTCCGATCATCACCATTCCCGTGGCAGTGATCATTTCATTCATCCCCATGAAGATGATGGGCCTGACATCGAACATCATGTCCCTGGGGGGCATCGCGATCGCGGTGGGGGCCATGGTGGACGCGGCCATCGTGGTGGTCGAGCAGACGCATAAGAAGCTCGAGGAATGGGAGCGCACAGGCCGCAAGCAGGATTATCACCGCGTGGTAATCGATGCGGTGAAAGAAGTCGGGGGCCCAAGTTTCTTTGCGCTGCTGGTTATCGCGGTCGCCTTCCTGCCAGTGCTGACATTGGAAGCTCAGGAAGGCAGGCTGTTCAAGCCGCTGGCGTATACCAAGACGTTTTCCATGATCATTGCGGCGGTGCTAGCGATCACGCTCGATCCGGCCATGCGGCTCCTGTTTACCCACATGAAGAACTATGAGTTTCGGCCGCGCTGGCTGGCCCGGGTGACGAACGCCGTCCTGGTGGGCACCATCCATTCGGAAGAGACGCACCCGATCAGCAAAATCCTGATCAGGTTGTACGCCCCCGTATGCGAGCTCGCATTGCGATGGAAATGGTTCGTGATCGCCGGTGCCATTGCTCTGGTCATCCTGACCGTTCCGGTCTTCGAGAGGCTGGGATCCGAGTTCATGCCGCCCCTCGATGAGGGCTCGCTAATGTATATGCCTTCGACACTCCCCGGTATTTCTGTCACGCAGGCGCAGCAGTTGATGCAGGTGCAGGATCGCATCATCAAGCAGTTTCCCGAAGTATCCACTGTGCTAGGCAAGGCGGGCCGCGCGGAGACGTCCACCGACCCAGCTCCGTTCTCGATGATGGAGACCGTCATTGTTCTCAAACCGGAGACTGAGTGGCGGAGGGTGGACACTTGGTACTCTTCCTGGGCGCCCCAATGGGCGAAGGCCATATTCCGGAGGTTCACGCCGGATCATATCTCAACCGACGAATTAATCGAAGAGATGAACCAGGCGCTCAAAATCCCCGGCACTGCGAACGCATGGACCATGCCCATCAAGGCGCGCGTGGACATGCTCACCACCGGCGTCCGCACGCCTGTTGGAATTAAGATCTACGGGGCTGACATCAAGAAGATCGAAGATCTGGGCACTCAGATCGAGGCGTTGTTGCCCAAGGTGCGGGGCACGCGAAGTGTTTTCTCGGAACGTACCAGCGGCGGCTACTTCCTCGATTTCAAGTGGAATCGCGACGAGCTGGCGCGCTATGGCTTGAGCATCGACAACGCCCAGGACGTAGTCATGAGCGCCATCGGCGGCGAGAACGTCACTACCACCATAGAGGGCCGCGAGCGCTATCCCGTCAACGTGCGCTACATGCGGGATTACCGCAGCGATCCCGACAGCTTAGGGCGCGTCCTGGTGCCTTCCATGGACGGCCAGACCCAAGTACCGCTCGCACAACTGGCCGAGATCCATGTTGTGAGTGGTCCGGCTATGTTGCGAGACGAGAATGGCATGCTGAACGGTTATGTGTACGTCGATGTTGCCGGCCGCGATATCGGCGGCTATGTCGAGGAAGCCAAGCAGGTCGTGCGCGATAAGGTGAAGCTTCCATCCGGATATTCGTTCGCCTGGAGCGGCCAGTACGAGGCCATGCAGCGCGTCAAAGAAAAGCTGACCGTGGTTCTCCCGCTGACGATTTTCCTCATCGTCATGCTACTTTACGTCAACACGAAATCGATGACGAAGACGCTGATCATCATCCTGGCGGTGCCGTTCTCGGCGGTAGGCGCTATCTGGTTCCTGCATTTCCTTGGCTACAACATGAGCATCGGCGTGTGGGTCGGCTTGATCGCTCTGATGGGCGTCGATGCGGAAACCGGCGTCTTTATGATGCTGTATCTTGACCTGGCCCACGACCAGGCCAAAGCTGAGGGGCGGCTGCGCAGCCTACGGGATCTGCAGGATGCCATTATGCACGGTGCGGTGAAGCGCATCCGCCCCAAGTTCATGACAGTGGCGACGATGTTTATGGGGCTGGTCCCGATCATGTGGTCGGTTGGGACCGGGGCTGATGTAATGAAGCGCATCGCCGCCCCGATGATCGGTGGCATCTTCACTTCGTTCCTTCTTGAGCTGGTTGTGTATCCGGCAATCTATGAGGTATGGAAATGGAATTTCGAATTGAAAAAAGAACTGGCGCGCTCTTAATTGGACTGGCGCTCCTGGCGCCGGAGACCTTCGCCCAACAGGAGTTTCGTTACGAGGCGTGGCATGGACACTCGCGGCCACCGCACATTAAGAAAGCCGGCAATATGGGAGCACTGGCGATCACCGAGTCGGGCATATCCTTCGCGGAGACGTATAAGGATGGGAAGAAACGGAAGCATCCGCACGCGTGGCGCTGGGCGTACCAAGACATCCAGCAACTCAAGATGGCTTCCAAATCCTTGACCGTCCTGACATACAAGGACAACAAGTGGAAACTGGGAACGGACAGTGAATACGAGTTCGACCTCGTTTCGGACAGGACGTTTGAAGACGCGTATCTTTTCCTCAAGAGCCGGCTGGATCAGCGATTCGTGGCTGAAATTCCCGATCGCATCTCAGCGGTGCTCTGGGAAATCCCCGTGAAGCACCTGCTCCGTTTCGGTGGCGACGAAGGCGTTCTCCGGGTTGGCGTGGACGAGATCGTCTACCAATCGGCGAAGGCCAGCGAGTCGCGAACGTGGCGATATCAGGATATCGAGAACGTCAGCACCACCGGGCCGTTCCAACTGACGATCACTACATTCGAGCGCGCCAAGACCCATTACGGCAACCTGAAAGGCTTCAATTTCGAGATGAAGCAACAGCTCGACGAGGCGCACTACAGCGACTTGTGGCTGCGGTTGAACCAGTCGAAAGGGCTCAAGATACTGACTTCGTACAGGGAGGGAGCCGGGGCACAGTAGATTCTGTCGGCGGTCAGACTATTTGGCGAATGCCGCTGCCGCTTGACTGAACGGCATTACTTCACCGCCGTGCGCCCGAGCGAACTGCACAGCGTCGCTCCGTTCGGCAAAAGCGATGAGGCTTGGCGCGCAACGGTCATAACGCAAATCGGCGGCCCGCTTGTCGCCATCTACAACTTCCTTTGTCCGCGCGCACATGTTGACGTCGCTTGCCCTCACAACGTATGCGCTATCGGGCGAAAGGGCTCTCCCCGTCAGAAACGCCGTCAGTTGAGTAACACCGATAGGCTTGCCCGTCTGCTGGTGTTGGGAAAGGGCGCACGCGGGACAGCAGAAGAGTCTCGAACGCCCGTCGATGAATGCCACCGTTTTGGAGTGAGCATGAATCGGCCGTTGGCAGGCATAGCACTGATCGGCATCTGCGTGGGCAAAACTCTTCCACCCCGCGTACCCCAGCGCTAATACGGCAAGAACGCAAAGCAGCCCGGCGAACCAGACGCGTCGTTGCATAAATGGCTTCCCTCTCTAATTCTACGTCAACTGGCCCCGTTGGCGTTCCGAGGTTCAGGTTGCCTACCAGGCGGCGCCCCCCTAAACCACCATATACTGAAGGAAATGAGGCCATTCATGAGCTATCAAAGCATTGGCATCCAATCCGACGGGCCGACCGCGTTGATCACGCTGAACCGTCCGCAGCGGCGCAATGCGCTGTCGCTGGAGTTGATGCTGGAGCTGATCGATTGCCTGGACGCCGTCGGGCGCGATCGCGCCGTTCGCGCGGTAATCCTGGCCGCCGCGGGGAAGGTCTTCTGTTCCGGACACGATCTCTCCGAGATGGTGGGCCGCGATATCAACGAATACCGGCGGCTGTTCGACGTGTGCAGCGAGCTGATGATGAAGATCCAGTCCATTCCGCAACCGGTGATCGCGGAGGTGCAAGGCATCGCCACCGCGGCGGGGTGCCAGTTGGTGGCCACCTGCGACCTGGCCATCGCGTCGGACCAGGCGGCTTTCGCCACGCCCGGCGTGCGTATCGGCTTGTTCTGCACGACCCCCATGGTGGCCTTGAGCCGCGCGGTGGGGCGCAAGCGCGCCCTCCAAATGCTGCTGACGGGCGAGATGGTGAACGCGGCCACCGCGGCGGACTGGGGCCTCGTCAACCGGGTGGCGCCGGCCGCCGAGCTGCAGGCGGAAACGCGGAAGCTGGCGGCGCGCATCGCGGACGCGAGCACTCTCACGGTGTCACTGGGCAAGCAGGCATACTACACGCAGATCGACCTGGACCAGCCCAAAGCCTACGCCTACGCCAAGGAAGTCATGTCGATGAACTCGCTGGCGGCGGACGCGCAAGAAGGCATTTCGGCGTTTCTGGAGAAGCGCGCGCCATGTTGGACCGGCAGATAACTCCGGTTCACTTTCGTTAGCCGGAGTTGACAACCTACAACGCTAACCGTTACCCAGAGCACCTTTGGTAACTTGCCGCGGCAGTCCGCGCCAAGGTATCCAATATAAAGAGTCAGAGGAATGTCCGAAAGGAGGAAGGAACAGCGGCGCTTCACCAACGCCATGTTTACCGTGACCTGGGAGGATGCGCGCGGCCAGAGCCGGGCCATCAGGGTCCGTGGCCTGAATGTTTCCAAGTCCGGCATGCGGATCGAGTCCAGCGAAGAGATGCATACGGGCGTGCCCGTCAGCTTGCAAGCGGAGCGCCACGAGCTCAGCGGCAAGGCGACGGTGCGCAACTGCACACGGCGTGGCTCGGGGTACTTGGTCGGGCTGGAGTTTTCCGCAGAGACCAAGCGGACGCTTCGTCTGCCGCTGGTGGACGCGGTCGATTATTACGAGGTGCTGCAGGTCAGCCAGAATGCCGAGCCGGAAACCATCCACCGCGTCTATCGCATCATGGCCGCGCTTCCATCCGGACAATCCCCAGACCGGCGATTCCGAGCGTTTCCTGCTCTTCAACGAGGCCTATGAGGTGCTTTCCGACCCGGAAAAGCGGGCGCTCTACGATGTCGCGCGGCGCGTGGGAGAGTGCCAGCCGCTGCCGGCCTTCGAACTGAAGGAATTCGTGGACGGGATCGAGGGCGAGCAGAACCGGCGGCTGGGTGTTTTGTGCCTGCTTTACAACCGGCGGCGGTCCGACATGGAGCATCCGGGGCTTTCGTTGCTGGATCTGGAACGGCTGATGTCGTTTCCACGTGCATACATTTCGTTCGCGGTCTGGTATCTGAGAGACAGAGGCTTCGTGCAGATGGGAGATAACTCGGACTACGTGCTCACGGCGGCGGGCGCGGACCATGTGGAAACCAACTCTCCCCGGAACGCCGTCTTTCACAAATTACTCAGGGCTTGAAGGCCGTGGGGCAGGACTCAACAAGTCCTGCGGCCGACGTCCACGTCGGCCTGCTCAGCACAGCGGGTCCTGGAGGACCCGCGCAGACCTGGAGGTCTGCCCCACTTCATTTCAAAATCACCACCGCCATCTTAGCGTCCGTATCCAAACCATCCCCCGTAGCATTCTGGCCGTGATGCGGCACGTTGGGACGGTCGACCAGCAATAGCGATTGCACCTTGCCGGTCAGCAGCAGGTCGTTGACCACCTTTGACCGTTCCATATCGATCTGCGAATCGATCTTGTGGATGAAGGTGCGGTCCTTGGCCGAAAAGTCGATACCGGTGTCGTGCGTGGCGGCGCAGACCCACGCCGGCCGGCCCTGGTACCGATCGGGCCGCAGCCAGATGCGCAGGTGATGGCGCTTGGAGAAGGTGTTGTTCAGCTTCTCGAAGACCATCTCCGGCGGATGCCCATCCAGGTACAGAATCGAGACGGGCGCCTCGCTGTATCCTCTGTCCTCTGCGATGGCGCGCAAGGTTTCGAACTTGGATTTCTCGCCGAGTTTGGATGCCTGGCTCCAGCCGGCGTCGGCGAATGCGCCCTGCAACTGCTCCTGGCTGCCGATAAACATCAAAGTAGTGATGTCGGATGGCTTGGGCGGGTTCTGCGCGCGGCTTTGGAAGGGCTGCCGGTTGACCATATCGATCAACGCCTGCCGATCGGCGACTGGCTGTAGCGCGGCATCGGGTCCGGACGGCTGCGCGCCCGTCAGCGTCAGCGCGGCAGTGAGCTTCAGGTCCATCTCGACGCCGGAATCGTAGCTGATATCGCCCTCCGTCTCTTTAAACACGGCGTTCTTGGCGGCGCTCAAGAAGCCGCCGAAGCCGGAATACTTCTCCGCCACCTTGCCGATCCCCGAGTCCATGCGCGACGAAAGCGTTTCATTCGCGAGTATGCCTTGGATTTCGCCTTTGTCGTTGACGCTTTCGCGCGCGTTCTCGACGGCGGTCAACAGCGTATGCACCCCTACGCGCTGGCCGCCCATCTCGAGTTCCCGGAAATCCAGCGCGAGCGTGGCGCGCACCGCCGGATCGGTGGCGGCGCTGGCCCCAGTCACCAAGCCTCGCAGCGTGACGCCGGCGGGGATGGCGAGCGCGCCGTTCACCATCACCGGCGCGATTACGGTGGTCTCAACCGGGTCGTCCGGCTTGGAAGTGTTGGAGGCGATCTTGATCTTCAAGCGAACCTGGAGTTGAGTGCCGGCGGGGACCACGGCCGCCAGCGCCGGCAACGCCAGCGCGCAGCCCGTCAGCAAGCTATTTCTCAGCCAATTCGGATACGGGGCCATCTACGTCCTCAATACGGATTTTCAGGTTGGTGCGGGCGTCCAGCTTGACGACGGGTATTTCGAAGCGCGCCACGATCATGCGGTCTTCGGAGTGCCGGCCCGGAATCCTATCGCGCGTGAGCAACGAAGCGTTGAACTTCTGCCCGAGAATGGGGTAATACTCGAAGATCCGCTTGGCATCCACCTCGGGCACCGGCGTGCTGGTGTAGTTCTGCCCATCGGCTCCCGTGGCGGATACATCCACGCTGCGCACGACAAAGGGAACATCCGATGAGTTCGCGAAGCGGAAATCGACCACCGCCAGGGAGCTGTTGTCGTCTACCGCCATGGTGCGCACCTTCAGGATGGCGCCCTTCAGCTCGACGTGCGCGCCGCGCTGCAGATACAGAATGCCGGCGACGGCGATCAGGATTACGACCAATCCGATGCCGAAGGTCAGCAGGAATTGCTTGCTCAGGATCGTAGGACGATCGCCTGGCTCATACCCGGCCATATAGGAAGATAATAGCAGCAGGACAGGAGATTGCATGCCATGCAGTGGACCGCGCGCACCGGAAAAACGCTGAAGCTGACCACCGGCGACATCACGCGCGTGGCGGCGGATGCCATCGTAAACGCCGCGAACTCCGCGCTGGCGGGCGGCGGCGGCGTGGACGGCGCCATCCACCGCGCCGGCGGGCCTTCCATCATGGCGGAACTGGACCAGATCCGGGCGCGCATCGGGCGGTGTCCCACGGGCGGCGCGGTGGCTACAGCGGCGGGAGCGCTGCCGGCCCGCCATGTGTTTCACGCGGTGGGCCCGGTCTACCGGGGCGGCCAACATGGAGAGCCGGAACTGCTCGCTTCCTGCTACCGGAAGTGCTTCGAACTGGCGGAGGAACACGGCGCGCGCTCGGTCAGCTTTCCGGCGATCAGCACGGGCGTCTACGGGTATCCGTTGCGCGAGGCGGCGGCCATCGCCGTGGGCGAGGTGGCGCGCCAACTGGAACGCGCGGAAGGCGCCGTCGAGGAAGCGATCTTCGTGCTGTTCGACCGCAAGGCTTACGACGCGTTCGCGGAGGCCGTGGCGGAGCTGGCGCGTCATCCTAATGTAAGGGCCTCCGAATGACCGGAGACACTTGGTTCAGCTCACGACTTCGCTTCGCCATTATTATCGAGACACTGGGTCCAGTCCGCTATGACGATTCGGTGTATCTGCTTCGGTCGACGGATTTCGAGGCCGCGTTCCAGCGAGCTCTCGAAACGGGCAGGAAGAACCAGAAAGAGTACCTGAACGGGGACGGGCAGAAGGTTAATGCCACTCGTTTTTCCAATACCGGGACTAGACTGCGGCAGTTGTGGGGCAGACCTCCAGGTCTGCGCGGGTCCTCCAGGACCCGCTCTTCGCGCAACGGAACCAGCCATATCCGCGCACGAAGAGGCCGACGTGGACGTCGGCCGCAGGACTGGAGTCCCGCCCCACGAATAACGTAGCTTGCTCAAAATGGAAAAACGAGTGGCATTAGGCAGAAGGTCGTCTGGAAGCTCCCGGAGGTGCTGTCTCTGGATACCATTCAGGCAGAGTCGTTAGATGGCGCGGAGATCTATTCGGAACATTCGGAACCGGTCCCAGCCCCAGACCACTCGTGGACAATCGAGCGGGATCTTCATCCGGAAGACTCGAATCCGACGCAGACTTTTTGACGGTTTAGTCCCTCACGCGTAGTTGCCATCTCGGCAAGCGCCTAAGTGGATCGGCCCGGTGCGCTGCTCTTCAGCAAGAGCGGCCGGCCTGTGGTTGGTCTATGCTAACTAAAGAAATGCGGGTTAATATTCAACGAGCCAAGGCCGATCTTTCGCGGCTGCTGGCGCGCGTTGAGTTGGGCGAGGAGATCATAATCTCGCGCGCCGGAACACCGGTCGCCCGGTTAACCCCCATGGAACGCAAGTCCGGAGCGCGGCGACTGGGATCCGCTGCCGGCGAGTTCCGCACCCCCGACGACTTCAATGCCCCGCTGCCGCCGGAAATCGAGAAGGCATTCTGGCGCTAAGAATTCACGAGTGATAGCATCAGCCTGATGGCCTTAGGCGATCTCACCAAACAAATTGCCGAACAGGCGATACGCAACGCGGTCAACCCGCCCGCCGCCCCACCGCGGCCCGACAATCCGGGCGTGGCCATGCTCGCGCAAGTGCAGGCCATGCAGAAGGCGCTCAAAGATGACGAGGAGTTGATCGTCTTGTTTCACGCGGGCGGCGAGTCGGTGCGCGTGCTGGAGTTGTACTTCCCATCCTGGCAGGTGGCCGTGCTCACCGGCATTGACATCGGCATTGACAAGGACAAGTCGGTGACGCGCGTGATTGCCGCGGTCGAATCGCTGCAACTGGTCTGCAAAGTGACGAAGGCCGTGCCGCCCGCCACACCAGCGCGCATCAAGTTCGTGACACCACGAGACCCATCACGCGACCGTTGATACACTGTTTTGGTGACCCCCGAACCGCTCTCCCCGTTGCGCCCGCCGGCGCGCCTGCTGCTGGGACCGGGACCCAGCATGGTGGCGCCGCGCGTGTACGAAGCGCTGCGGCAGCCCATCGTCGGGCACCTGGACCCCTATTTCTTCGAGGTCGTGGAAGACATTCGCAGGCTGCTCGGCTACGCCTTCTCCACCGCCAACGAATTCAATATCGCCATCTCCGGAACGGGCACCAGCGGGATGGAAACCGCAATTGCCAATTTCATCGAGCCGGGCGACAGGTTCGCGGTCCTGGCCAACGGATACTTCTGCGATCGCCTCGCGGACGTGGCGCGCCGGCACGGCGCCGTCGTCGCGCGGCTGGAGAAGCCGTGGGGCGAGGTGTTCGACGATCGGGAAGCCCGCGATTTCATCCGGCGGGAACAGCCGCGCGTGGTGGCCTATGTGCAAGCGGAGACCTCCACCGGCGCATTCCAGCAAGGCCAGGCGATTTGCGAAGCGGCCCACGAAGTGGACGCGCTGGCGATCGCGGACTGCGTCACCTCTCTGGGCGGCATGCCCGTGCGCGTGGATGAAACCGGCATCGACATCGCCTACAGTTGCACGCAGAAGGGGCTGAGCTGTCCCCCGGGACTGGCGCCGCTCACGGTCTCGCCGCGCGCCTGGGAGCGCCTGCGCAAGCGCACCGCGCCGGTGGATTCGTTCTACCTGGATCTGCGGCTGCTCGAAAGCTACTTCCGCGACCGCAAGTATCACCACACGGCGTCGGCAACCATGTTTTATGCGCTGCGCGAGGCCCTGGCGATCGTCCGCGAAGAGGGCATCGAGAATCGTTGGGAGCGCCATCGCCGCAATCATGAGGCATTCGTCGCAGGCATCGAAGCCATGGGGCTGCGCATGCATGTCGCCGCGGGACATCGGCTGTGGACCCTGAACACGCCGCGCGTGCCGCAGGGTTTGGACGATGCCCAGGTGCGCCAGCGGCTGCTGAGCGAATACGGCATCGAGATCGCCGGCGGCTTCGGACCGCTGGCCGGCAAGGTATTCCGTATCGGTTTGATGGGCTACTCATCGACCGAAGAAAATGTCGGCAAGATACTGGATGCGTTGCGGAGGACGATGAAATGAAAGCCATGCTAATAAAGCTGTTTCCCATTCTGCTGGCGGCCGCGGCCTGGGGCCAGGCGCCCACGGCATTGCCCACAGGATGGACTCCCGAAATCTCCATGCAGGTGCAGCCCGTCGGCGATGTGGTGCCTTCTCCCGACGGCAAACTGGTGGCCTATACCCAAAGCCATGCCGTCATCGAAGCGGAAAAAAGCGAAGTGGATACGCAGATCTTTCTCGCCGCGGCCGACGGTTCGCATCGCACGCAATTGACGCGCGGCGAGAAGAGCGCTTCCGCGCCGGAGTTTTCGCCCGACGGCCGTTACGTGTACTTCTCCTCGGAGCGCAGCGGCAAGCCGAACCTGTGGCGCATCCCGGTGGATGGCGGCGAGGCTGAGATGCTCACCGATTGGAAGGGCGAGATCGGCGCGTATCGTGTCTCGCCGGACGGCAAGTGGATCGCATTTGCGGGCATGGAGCCGCGCGCCGACGAGGAGAAGGAGAAGAAAGAGAAGCGCGACTTCCGCGTAATCGACGAAAACCCCAAGAACCACAGCCTCTGGATCGTTCCGGCCGAGGCCGATAGCCAGGGAAAGCGCACGCCGCGCCGCCTGACGAACACGCCGGACCACGTGCAGGAATTCGATTGGTCGCCCGATTCCGGCGCCGGGAGTGGGCGTGTGCGCGAAGGCGATGGCGCCGGCGAGTGGACCAAGTCGGACATTTCGGAGGTGACCGTTCAGGTCGGCGCCAGCGGCGCCGTGCGCCCCGTCGCGGCGACCGGCGCCTCCGAGCGCAGCCCGCAATATTCGCCCGACGGACGGTATCTGGCATACCTGCGCTCCACCGATCCGGCGCGCTGGGCGCAGATCGATCGCATCGTGTTGCTGACCCGCCAGACAGGAGAGGCGCGCGAACTGCCGCCGACCTTCGATGAGCGGCCTGCGTTGCTGGGGTGGACCGGCGATTCGGCGCGCCTGCTATTCACGGAAGCCAGAGGCATCGCCAACGTCGTGTACGCGATTCCCACCGATGGCCCGCCAAAGCCCGTGTATGAACCCCAGCACGGTACCCTGCAAGCCGGACACGCGAACGCCACCGGCACGGCTTTCGGTTTCGCGGGCGAAAGCTGGGATGAGGCGCCGGAAGCTTACGTTCTGAAAATCGGCGATAGCATTCCGCAGCGGGTCAGCAGCGCCAACCTGGACCTTCCCAAGCTGCCCCTGGGCGAAACCAAGCGCGTCGCATGGAAAGCCGCGGACGGTTTGGATATCGAAGGCCTGCTGACTTACCCGGTTGGTTACGAACCCGCGCAGAAGTACCCGCTGGTGTTGGTCATTCACGGCGGACCCACGGGCGTCTTCCAGGACAGTTTCCTGGGACGCTACGGCCTGTATCCCTACGCCACTTTCGCCGCGCGGGGCTATGCCGTGCTGCGCGTGAATCCGCGCGGATCGGGCGGCTACGGACGCACCTTCCGCTTCGCCAACATGAACGACTGGGGCGGCAAGGATTACGGCGATCTGATGGCGGGCGTGGATCATGTGATTTCGATTGGCGTGGCCGATCCCAACCGCCTGGCGGTGATGGGCTGGAGTTATGGCGGCTTCATGACGAGCTGGGTAGTCACTCACACGCACCGGTTCAAAGCGGCCGCGGTGGGCGCCGGAGTGACTAACTTGTGGAGCTTCACAGGCACCTCCGACATACCTGGATTTCTGCCCGATTACTTTTCAGGCGAGCCTTGGACCAGTTTCGACGGCTACTACAACCACTCGCCCATGGCGTTCGTGAAGGGCGTCACTACGCCTACGCTGATCCTGCACGGCGAGGCCGACGTGCGCGTGCCTACCACGCAGGGCTATGAATTCTACAACGCGCTAAAGCGGCAAGGTGTGACCGCGAAAATGGTCGTGTACCCACGCACGCCGCATGGTCCCCGCGAGCCGAAGTTTCTCCTCGATATCATGCAGCGTCACCTAAACTGGGTAGATAGCCATATCGGGAAATGATTTGCAGTAAGCTGAAAGCTGATAGCTGAAGGCTGATAGCTCTCAATGCCCGATTGGCTGAGTATCCACGAGCCGGTTCTCGTTCGGCCACTGCGCCGGCGCGGTGATCTTCGGGATGCTGCTGTACTTCTTCCTGGTGAACCGGCGGCGCACGGGCGAGGAACGCAGCAGTCTGCCGGTAGCGGCCGCCGCGCTGGCGATGCAGTGGAATCTCGGGTCTCTCGTCGCCCTGGCAGCCGGTCCCCGCGGCGGCCAGATCGCCGGCGCCATCGTGGCCCTCAGCTTTTCCGTCTTGAGCCTGCTGCCGGCGGTCCTGCTGCACATCTCTCTTCAATCGCGGCGCCGCGCGGTGTGGATCGGCGGTTACTCCCTCAGCGGCGTGGCCGTGGCGCTCCACCTGGCCGACTGGCTC